>CEUN01181811.1_pt1 | contig 12149 bp, 9 predicted proteins | sample 361501 | NCBI WGS metagenome assembly CEUN01 (sample SAMEA2622801, study PRJEB7988) | marine metagenome | biome: marine biome (ENVO:00000447); feature: marine epipelagic mixed layer (ENVO:xxxxxxxxx); material: "saline water (ENVO:00002010), including plankton (ENVO:xxxxxxxx)" | depth 120 m | reverse complement strand
CGGTCGGATCGATTAACTTTTCGTCTGTGCAAGGCAATCACTCGATTGGAAGCGATTGCCGGTAAAGTCATGGACGATATCGAGCGCCTCAAACACGACCACGTATTTGGTCAGGACGCCACGCGCCAAGGGGAGCGACGAACGCTTTGGGTCATCGTAATCACCGCTGCCATGATGGTGGTGGAGGTTGTTGCCGGGATTGCGTATGGATCGATCGCCCTCTTGGCGGACGGTCTGCACATGGCTTCCCACGCTGCTGCGCTGGGCATTTCACTTTTCGCCTACATCTACGCCCGCAAACATTCCCGCGATCCGCGCTACAGTTTTGGCACGGGCAAAGTGAATTCACTCGGAGGATTTACCGGGGCGGTTCTGCTCGCGCTTTTTGCGCTGCTGATGGTCTACGAAAGTGTGGAACGTCTGGTTCATCCTGTTGAAATTGCGTTTAATCAGGCCATCGCCGTTGCCGTGATCGGCTTGATTGTGAATGCGCTTTCGGCATTGATTCTGGGCGGTGGGGGCGGTGATGGACACGGTCACTCACATTCGCACAGCCATTCGCATTCTCATGGTCATTCCCACGATGGCGACTCATCAGATCACAACCTGCGTGCGGCTTATCTCCATGTGATTGCCGATGCATTGACATCCTTGCTCGCAATCTTTGCCCTCCTGGCTGCGAAGTACTATGGCATTATCTGGATGGATCCGTTGATGGGAATCATCGGCGCAATCTTGGTCAGCCGCTGGTCCATCGGGCTGATGAAAACGACCGCGGCCGTATTGCTCGATGAGCAAACGTCTGCGAACAAGATTGACGCCATCATCAAGACCATCGAATCGAAAACGAGCGCGCGCGTCACGGACCTGCACCTCTGGCAAATCGGTCCCGACCTGTATGCCGCGGAATTGGTGGTTCTTGCCGAGCATCCGAAGTCTGCGGACTACTACAAGCAGTTTGTTTCGGCCGGGTTGAACGTGGTTCATTGCGCCTGTGAAATTCACCAGGTTGGGGAAGGCGCCGAAGGTGAGTGCTCAACTCATAATCATTCGTACGATCACAGTTGATCGGCGATTCATTGTGCCTTCGCGGCCTGCGTTAATTCACGCTTGCGATTGACGGTCGTGAAAAAGGGTTTCAGGCAGAGGTAAGCAAGGCCGACTAGGATTGGCGCCGTTACCGTCCAAGCCAGTATTCCATGCATCACCGCCGTGCCGAATCTGGCGATAATGTCGGAGATGGAGTTCTTGAACTGCGAGACCAGTTCGATCGGGGAGAACGGTGTCTGCTCTGCGCCCAGCATGAATTCACCGACGCGGACCTACACCAGCATCATCGGCACCTACAACCAGACCACCGCCCAGTTCGCAGCTTGAATGACGACTTGATTCAAGCCCATGGCAGTCCCGACGGTCAGTCCGATACCGCAGTTGACACCGAGAATCGGAAACAAACCGATCGTGATTCCGAGCGCGCAAGTCAGGGCCAATTCGTGTGTGGAGGTGCCTTGCGTCATCTGTTTCCGCAAGGGACGCCAGATGCGCAGATGGAGAAACCTCCGGATGGCTCTTCAACTTGGCACGAGATCAGGGTGCGGAGAGTCAGGTGGAATTCAAGAATTGATGACTGAAAACTCAACTTTATGCGAAAGCGAATTACGCTTTCAATTTCGCTTCGGGGAAGCGTGAATGAGGTGCAATGTCACTCGATTGGAAAGCGCAGCAATCTGATATCCGAACCCGATTTGATCGCGACGGGTTTGTTCAGCTTTCGTCATTTTTTTCGGAGTCGGAAGTCGGTGAAGTTCTCGAAAACCTCGAACGATTCATTCGCGATCGAGTTCCTTCGCTGCCACCCGAACATGCCTTTTACGAAGACAAAGCGGATCGTCGCACGCTGAAGCAGTTACAGAACCTCCATGGCTACGATTCGTTCTTTGGCAAGCTGACGGTGGGAGGTGGCTTTGAAGATCTTGCCACCGCGCTTCTCGGCGACAGGGCTGTTGCGCAGAATCTCCAATACTTCAATAAACCGGCGGGCATCGGCAAAGGCACTCCGGCGCATCAGGACGGATACTACTTCATGCTGGAACCCTGTCTCGCGGTGACGATGTGGCTGGCCCTTGAGAAGGTGGACGCCGAGAATGGATGTGTTCGATACATCCCCGGCTCACACAAACGCTGCATTCGCCCCCATCAACGCACGACCACGCTTGGATTCAGTCAGGGTATCGCAGATTGGTCGGATGCGGACGAAGCGGCAACCGTCTCCTGTCCCGCGAATCCCGGCGACCTCCTCGTTCATCACGCAATGACCATTCATCGTGCGGATGGGAACCAATCCAAGACACGGTCACGCCAGGCCTTGGGCTTCGTTTACTTCGGCGAATCCGCGAAGGCCGATGAGAAAGCGAAGGCGGCCTACGTGCAAAAGCTTACCCGAGAAATGAAAGCCGCTGGTAAGATTTGAAGCAATGGAACTGACGCCGGAAATCCGCACTGCGGCCCAGGTCATCTGGGACTTTCATCACGTAAACCATTCGCTTGATTCCGCTGATGCAATCTGGGTTCTGTGCAGTCACGACCTGCGCGTGGCGGATCGGGCGGTAGAACTTCTTGAGCAGAAACTCGCATCACGAATCATCTTTTCCGGGGGATTTGGAAATTTCACCGACGGAGTCTTCGACAAGCCAGAGGCGGATCTCTTTGCTGAACGTGCGTTGGAATTGGGCGTGCCTGAAACGGCGATCATTCGGGAGAATCAGTCGACCAATTGCGGAGAGAACGTCATCTGCACGCAACGCATTATTCGCGAACTGGATCTTCGGATAGAATCCGTGATTGCCGTCCAAAAGCCCTACATGGAGCGACGCACCTTCGCCACGATCCGCAAGCAATGGCCGGAGATGAAACTCTGCGTGACCTCTCCGCAGCTTTCGTTTGGAGACTATTGCACCGACGAAATTCCGATGGAGAAAGTCATCGGGATCATGGTGGGGGATTTTCAGCGGGTAGTGGAGTATCCGAGGCTGGGTTTTCAGATCGAGCAGGAGGTTTCAGCAGATGCTGAGAGGGCGTATGAGTTCCTTGTAAACGAGGGTTTTGCGTGGCATTTGATGAAGGGGTAATTGTCCGACGAGTCTGACTGGTCGGACGTGTCGAACCTCACCGAATTACCACGAAATCGTTGTGGTTCAACAGCGCGTGCACCAAACGCACCCGTTTTTTGTCAACGTCGACTTGACCGAGCTCACGAAGAAACGATTCACACTCTGCAATCTCGTAGTGATCCGGTTCGCGAGAGAGCACGAGTTCGAATACAGACTTGATGAATTCATCCTTTGTTTCCAACCGCTCAGCGACCTGCTCCGCGGCCGTCAATGCATCTGCACTGTTTGAGAGCGCCAAGGCTTGTTGGGGCACCACGCTTTCAGATCGCCGATAGCATTGCAGGAAATCGGCGTCGTCGAACATCGACAGGAATTTCTGCATATCGTCGCGGCTATGCCTGAAGTAGATGCTTCGGCGCGTGCTCTTGGTGTTTACGGCGATCGCCATGCCTCCGATCGTCCGATCGAGCGATCCGCTGAGATGGAGCAGGTTGTCACGAACGAGTTGTGATTCCATTCGGCGCGGATTCATCCGCCAGTAGTAGTTGTTGGCGGAATCTGTCGTGCGGGTTCGTTCGTCTGCGCCGAGGTTTGATGAAGATCGACGCCAGGCATCGGACATCACGATCAACTTGTGGATGTGTTTCATGCTCCAATCGCTGTTGATCAACTCGGCGGCCAGCCAGTCGAGTAGATCTCGATGCACCGGTTGCTTTGCACGGAAGCCAAAATCGAAAACTGATTCCACCAAGGGCGTTCCAAAGTGGCGCATCCAGATATGATTCACCGCCACTCGGGCAGTGAGTGGATTGCGTTTATCGGTGATCCAATTTGCCAGGGCCAGGCGACGTCCGGTGCTTTTGCTGGAGTAGAACTCCGCATAGTCGCCAAACTTATGTTCAGGCGTTTCCAAGGCCTTCAAGCTTCCCGCCAGAGATGTGTAGTTCGTTCCGCCCGCACTGATCCGCTTCTTCGCGTCCGCAATGGCCTTCTTGTAGCCGGCCACCTTCTTGGGATCTGCCTTCCCGCCGGATTTCTGCAACAGGTATCGGTTTTCGAATTGCTCCGCTTCGGCCTCCAGTCGGTATGCTTCTTCGAACGCTGCGATTCGGTCAGAGGCTGAGGTCACTCGCGCGGAGTCCGCGGCTATGCGGGCTTCGATCGCGCGCTGTTTGCGTTCGAAACGCTCCACGTCCATTTGCGCGAACTCGATTGCAGTGTTGAGTTCTTCGCGTGTCTTCGGGACGTCAGGTCCGGTCTTCGCACCAGGCTTTGCCAGGGTCACGAAGTCGGGTAGTTCGCGGACGGTAAAGGCATCAAATTCACTGGTGGCATCGAAGGAGCTGAGCTCAATGACACCGTTCTCGTGGCGACGCGGCAGCTCGTAGGCCAACATGAATTCGCCGTCGAGGAACACATTGATCAATCGATCGCGGACCAGGATCCGCATTTCGTAAAGATGGCCGATCTCGATCTTTCGGAATACCCGGGCGGATGGATAAGACGTTCTCCCGTCCAATTGATACGAGATCTGCAACTTGGGCTGCGGAGCATGCGCGCTGGTGTATACTTGGTTGTAGTTTTTTTCATCCTTGCTCAGGTCAAATCTCACTCCAATCGATTTGTAGGTCGTTCCTCCGGTTGTGCGATAGCGAAACACAATCTCCATGTCGCGCGGGTGGGTGATTTTTCCCCTGAGATTGCGGGAGCGGTTTGGAGTGTGGCGAATCAGTTTGCCATCCTCGAACTTCCAGTCGTTCCCTGGCGAATCCCACAGGTCTTCGCGCATCGCATTGAAATCGTCCTCCAAGAAGGTGGTGGCTTTTGGCCCACCAAGAATGAATTGTGCCAATGCCTGCTCGGATTTCGCCAATCTCTCTTTGGCCTCGCGGACATCGGATTCGGCCTTTTCAAGTGCGCGACGGGTTACGTATGTTCGCGTTCCCGGTGCGTAGGCAAATGCCGGCAGGGTGATGGATTTTGGGCGAAACCCTGTACCGGTGAACAGGGAAGGGACACCGGGCATAATCTGTCGCGACTTATCTGGTGTCTTTGTGTCGCCCTGCAAGTGCACGTATGTCAGCGCATCAGGGTGATCGTCGAATACGCGGGGGAGACCGTCTTTCTCGAAATCGGCTCCTCCGTCAACGGCATCCAGGCGCACATGGTGAGGTTCGAAGATTGCGCGAAAGCGGTAGTAGTCCTCGTGCTTGATCGGATCGTATTTGTGATCATGACACTTGACGCAGTTCATCGTCATGCCCAGGAAGGCTTTCGCAGTGTGCTCAATCGTGTTGTCAAGCCAGGTCGTCCGATTGAAGAGGTAGTAGTTGCGTGCCAGAAAGCCCGTTCCAGCAACCACGTCCTGATTTGCCGGATCCAATTCGTCGCCGGCGAGCATTTCCTGGATCATGCGATCGTAACCCTTGTCGGCATTGAGGGAATTCACGATCCAGTCCCGCCATCGCCACATGTGCTTCTGGCTCACCCGGAGTTGTTTGCCCAATCCATACCAGTCGCTGTAGCGCCAGACGTCCATCCAATGGCGTCCCCATCGCTCGCCGTGGTGTGGGCTATCCAGTAGCTTATCTACAACCTGTTCGTACGCCTTGGGTGAATCGTTGCTCAGGAATTCTTGGCGTTCTTGCAGCGTTGGGGCGAGTCCGGTCAGGTTCAGATGCACGCGTCGTAGAAGATAGTCTTCCGACGTGGGCGGTTGTGCTTTGAGGTTCTGTTCGCGCAATCCTTCGTTAATGAAGGTGTCAATCGATCCGTCTCGATCGGAGAGATCGATCGTCTGATACGCCCAGTGCGTGGCCGCGTTCGGCTCACACGAAGTGAGCACGAGAATAGTCGCGATGAGCGTTGGGGCTCGCATAAACCACCCGAGTTTGCCGCGAATCATCCGAATGTCATTCACAAAGGACGCTTTGGTGGATTGGTTTCGGTTGAACCAATGCGTTCGCAATTCGCGCTGGAATTTGTTTCAGTTTCGCGCCTCAGATCAACATGAAGACGAACATATCATTAGACTTTGCTGTCGCTGTTCTTTGCGGCGCACTGTTGTCCCTGCAGTCCGTTCAGGCGGATGGAGCTGTCGAAGGAGCAAAGGTTGGCGAATGGACGCAGGATTACGATGCCGCTCTCAAGCTCGCCAAGAAGAAAGATCTTCCCATCATGATGAACTTCACCGGATCCGATTGGTGTCACTGGTGTATTCACATGGACAAAAACGTGTTCGCCAAGAGTGAGTGGAAGAAATTTGCGGCCACGAACGCAGTGCTCATTACGATCGATTTTCCGCGCAACGAGTCGAAGGTGCCCAAGAAATACAAACTACGGAATCAGACACTACAGCAGAAATTCGGCGTGCGCGGATATCCGACCTTTGTGGTGATGGACAGTGATGGGAGCACGCTCCTGGGAATGCTCGGTGCGGGGCGTGAGAAGACTCCAAAATCGTTCGCCAAGGAGTTTAAGGACGCGACGCGTTTCAGTGCCCGGTCCGTGGCAGCCTACGTCAAGGCCAACCCCGGGAAAGGCAAGCCGCTCCAGGCTGCGGCCACGGAGTATCGTGAAGCCAGCACTGCCTTGGATAAATGGATCGGAACGAATCCGCCCCGAAACGAGGAAAACCTGAAGAAGTACGAAACGATGCGGACCCGAATCGCCAACGCGATGACGGCCTTGCAGAAGTTTAAGTGATTCCTGGAAATTGGACATCTGTCCGATTTCATTCCCAACACTCACTCAAGTTTCGGAACAGGTGCTTGAGCGCCTTGGCTCGGGTTGCTACGACTTGCCGATGAAACGGCTCTTCATTGCCGTGCTGATTCTCTGCTCGATATCGGGCGGCAGCGCGGCACCAAAACTTCCCAACATCGTCTTCATCCTCGCGGATGACATGAGCTACGACTCGGTGTCCGCGTTGAATCCAGATATCGGCCCGCTCAAGACGCCATTCATCGACAAGCTCGTCAGCGAAGGGATGAACTTTACCGACGCGCATTCCGGATCTGCTGTTTGCACCCCCACTCGATACGGCATTTTGACCGGGCGGTATTGCTGGCGCACAGATTTGAAGAGTCAGGTGCTTTGGGAATGGGGACGTCCGTTGATTGAGCGAAAACGCCTGACTGTGGCGGAGATGTTGCAGGACAGGGGTTATTCAACCGGGATGGTCGGCAAGTGGCACCTCGGCATGACCTGGCTCGACAAGGAAGGGAAGGTGGCGAACGCGGACGTTCGCCGACACGATTCATTCTTCAAGAAACAACCAGGCGCAGCTGATCGCTGCAAAGCCGCTGAAGCGCGCATTGATTTCACCAAGCCGATCGCAGACGGACCGATCCAGCATGGGTTCGATTACTACTTCGGCGTCGATGTGCCAAATTTCCCGCCTTACCTGTGGATTGAAAACGATCGACTGTTGGGCGTTCCATCCGTGCCCAAGCCAGATACGATCTTCGGTCATCCTGGTCCCATGAAGCCGGGTTGGAAACTTGAAGATATCCTGGTCGGACTTGCGGAGAAATCCGTGGAGTGGATCGAAGAACAAGCCAAATCCGACAAGCCGTTTTTCCTCTACCTTCCGCTGACATCACCGCACACACCCATTGCACCCAGCAAGCGTTTCAAGGGCAGGAGTGGCCTGACGAAATACGTGGACTTCGTGACGGAAACGGATTGGGTGGTTGGCGAGGTGATGAACGCACTTGAGAAGTCAGGGGAAGCTCGAAACACGATCCTGATCTTTACCACGGACAATGGCACCTCCGGTGTGGCGAACTTCAAGAAGTTGGAATCTCATGGCATCAATCTGCGTGTTCAGTTTAAGGGCTGGAAGGGACAAATCCACGAAGGTGGTCATCGGGTCCCTTTCATTGTTCGTTGGCCGGCACGGATCGCTGCGGGTTCAAGCTGCGATCAAACCATCTGCCTGAATGATTTCATGGCGACCGCGGCCGCAATCACCAGTGTGGTGCTTCCGGAGAACGCTGCGGAAGACAGCAACAACATCCTCCCACTCTTGCTTGGTGAGGAACGAACGCCGGAACATTCGTGGGTGGTGAATCACGACTACGGAGGGGATTTCGCGATTCGCAATGGGAGATGGAAACTGGTCCCGGGAAAAACCGATCAACTGTTCGACCTGAAGGTGGACCAGAAAGAATCCAGCAACGTCGCAAGCGCTTATCCGGCTGTGGTCGAGAAAATGAAGGCGAAGTTAAAGGAGTATCAGGAGAGCGGGCGTTCCGTCAGCCGTTGATCCATGGGCCGCCAATCGCGCCGTTACTTCGGGATCTCGTTCAGCGTGTAGTAGGCTTTCTGATGGATGGGGACGTTCCCCTCGGCGTCAGTGACTCCACGCAATGTGAATTCGTGGACATGGCCTTGGACCATTCCAAGCACATCGAGATCAACTTTCATCCCGTCTTCACTGACGCTGGCTCGGCTTACGGTTGCTGTTGTCTGGTCCACTTCCGGGCTTCCGTAACCCTGACGATAAATATGCGTGAATGTCTCAATGTGATAGGACCACTGTTTGCGCGCTTCTTTTCGGTCCAACGGCTTGGTGAAGGTAAGGCGAAATCCGTTTTTCAAAGCGTTGATCTCCTTCAATTCGAATGGCGTTTTCCCGGTCCAGTCGATGCGTTGGAGAACGTTGTTACGAGCACCGCGAACGGGCCAGCCGCGATTGGTTCCGCCCGTGAGGAGTTGTTTGTTCTTTGTGAAGTGGACGTTGAGGATTCCGGTGGCCAGTCCTTCGCGAAAAGGATAACACGCGCCCTGCCACACTCCGTTGACGTTCTCCATCGTCGCGCGCATCACGATGCTGAGTGAGTAGTCGCCGATAAAGATCTGGTCTTCGAAGGGGCCAAAGCCGCCCTCGGTCCGGTCGACCACGAAGCCGGAGATGGACTGCCCCATTTTTCGGTAGGGGAAGACCACGGCATAGGGAACCAATTCCTTCACGCGCTTGCGTTCAATTTCCATGCGGGAAGGCGTGTTCGGCTTGACCGGGACGGAACCCATGTTGGGTGCTTGTTCATACCAGTTGAAACTCACCGGATGCCCCATGAAGCCGCCCGGCTTCAGGTGCTTGAGCGAACATGATCCGTTCCACGGTCCCTGGCTTTCTGCGTAAATCATCACGCCCTGGGCGTTTTGACCGACGCCAAGTGGGCTGCGAATTCCGCTGGCAATGGGGATCGTCTTTCCGTCGGGAGTGATCTTGAGCGCCCAGCCACGGAATAGTTCCGTGGAGTAGTAGGACTTCGACAGGCAGAGGGCGACCCAGGTGTTTCCTTCTGCGTCGAGTTTAGAACCCACTGCGAATTCGTGATAGTTGTTGAACCCCCAGTTGTCGCTAAGCGTTTCGAATCGGTCGGCCCGACCGTCTCCATTTGTATCGCGAATTCGAGACACCTCTGTCTGTTGGGTGACGTAGAACGCACCGTCGCGATAGTCCAGTCCGAGCACTTCATCGAGTCCGGACGCAAACTTTTCGAACTTCGGTCGCGGATGCTCTACGTGTCCACCGCTCATCAGCCAGATATTCCCGCGTCGCGTGCCGATTGCGATGCGGCCATCGGGAAGATCCGCGAATGAACCGGCTTCGATGTGGATGCCATCCGGCACGGGGAGTTCGACGATATGGTAGTAGGGGGCCTCGCGTTCTTCAGTGCCCCACTCCGTGCCGAGTTCTTGTGATACAGCCGGCTCAGTACCAGGGGCGACGAGGAACGCCCAAATTGCGCAACTACAAAAACGTGAAGAGAAATCGAGTTTCATGTCACCAGCGATACTCAAGTTTCAGTTCCGTAGTTCCGGTGAGGTCAAAGAGAAGTTCTTTTCGGCGGATGATCGGCTCGGATGGAAATTGAATCTGCAATGTTCGTCCCACTCGAACAGTTCTTTCATCAACTCGTTCCAGTTTACCGCCCGTGGCGGCTCGGAAGTGCAAGCCATCGGGCGGATCGATCACTTTGATATCTCGTTTGAAGTAGCCGTTACTCTCCTTCCGATCCACGAACCGGTCCGTGATTTGCGAGCCTTTGAATTCGTAAGCGAAGGTGGGGCGCTGCAAATCATCGAGGATGTATCCCTTGAACTGAAACCCGGGCAATCGACGGGCGACGTTGGTGGGCCAGGCTTGCTCCGCGCTGTTCAGCACCGCGAACGCCGCGCCTTCCGGAAAACGAATCACGTTCCGGCTCATCATGTGAACAGCGCCTGAGCCTTGCCCGCGAAATGCAGCCGACGCTTCAATGAAATCACCACGCCAAATGGCCCCCAGGCGCATTTGCCCGGCGTCGAAGGCGAGGTTTACCTTGGCCGGATAACCGACGCCGATGCCTCGCCTTCCAATCCCTTGATAGTTTCGGCGCAGCATCACCGTTTCGTCGCGGACAAAGATCTGCATCGGTTCGCGGACAATGCCAGCGGGCGCGCGGACGTTGCGGCCGTAGGAGAGGTATTGCCAGATCGCATCGATCTGCTGGGAAGTGTTTCCGTCGAGGACCGTCTTGAGCGTTGCTTTCCCATCGGGCCAGTAGGCAGGCATGATGGTGAGTGGTTGATAGTGCTGGGGATTGCGCATGTATCGGTGAAACCAGTTCTCTCGGAGGCGTTCGGTAATGGTGGTTAGATCCAGTGCCTTGATCGGAGCCGCACTTTCGAGCCGCCAGGTGTGGCAGGCCACGCAGTTGAGTCCTCCACGATTGCCGACCAGTTTCCCGCCATTGTTCTTTGCCTGTTTGGCGTCTTTCACTCGTTCGATTTGGATCGGATCCGATTTGTCCACTTCGGAAAACAGTTTGATCAGGGGCGCAACGTTGGTCTCTCCAAAGGCGGGCATGCGCGTGTGCAGATAGGGGCGAACGGATTCGCCTTTCGCCAAGGCCTTGCGCATCCAATCAGGATTGAGTTTCGCGCCTGCGCCGGTGAGCGGGGGAGGGATGCGTCCCTGGTCGCCAAGGTTCGAATCGTTGCCGGTGAAGTGTGGATTCTTTGCGTCGCTGGGCCCGCCAATTTCTCCACGTTGATGACATGCAAGGCAGTTCAATTGCGTCAGGCGGAGATCGATTTCCTGCGTTTCGGTGAGTGGCTTCGAGTGCAGTTCGAGTGCCGTCTTCAGTTCGGCTGTCTGCGATTGGCTTAGTTCGTACTGCGGCCACGCACCGCGTTTACCGGACAGACAGCCTTGGTCGACACGCAGTTCGCTCAAAGGCGCGTAAGATTTTCGATCGGCATCTGGTCGATTGTGACATTGAACACAACCAAACACAGAAAAGTATTTGCGCCCAATCTCCGCGGGAGCTCGTTCCAGAATAATCATGCGCCCGGGCGTGCGATCTCGGCGCCGTAGATACGCGGCCAGGTCGACTGCTTCAAAGTGAGTCAGGCCCATGTCCGGCATCCGCCCGCTCGGGCGATGACGAAGCGGGTTCTTCAGAAACTCAACCAGTCTACGATGTTGACCGGGGGAACCCAGAGGGACGCCTTCATCGTCTGTTGCCGCACGGTGGCAGGCGATGCACCCTATGGTTCCAAACAGTTTTTCACCCTCCCGGGGATCTCCTCGTTCGATCTTTCTGCGAGTGGTTGTGTGATTCGGTTGGCCGACCAGGTGCCCCATGATCGCACTGACCACCTCAAGTTTGCGTTGTTCCGACAAGTGACCCAGAACGTCAGGCATCACCGTGCCCGGCTTCACGTCGTGCGGGCTGGTGACAAACTTGAGGATGTGATCCAAGACGAAGCGCTCTCCCAACAGATCCAGCTCCGGCCCACGTTTGCGCAGTGGAAGATCGAGATTGGTCTCGTGGCAGGCCGTGCAATTCAATTCGGACAGAAGTGTCAATCCCCTTAGGCGTTCATTATTCGCCCCGTTACCGGTCAGGCCCCCCACGACCGGAGCACTCATCGCAATCGATGCAGTGTTCAGGATGATCAGCACGATCCAGAGGTGAGGAAGACGCATCGAAGGCGACTCTTAATGATAGGCGGGGATTTTTCCAGCATGACCTTGGCAAC
>CEUN01019292.1_pt1 | contig 12172 bp, 10 predicted proteins | sample 361501 | NCBI WGS metagenome assembly CEUN01 (sample SAMEA2622801, study PRJEB7988) | marine metagenome | biome: marine biome (ENVO:00000447); feature: marine epipelagic mixed layer (ENVO:xxxxxxxxx); material: "saline water (ENVO:00002010), including plankton (ENVO:xxxxxxxx)" | depth 120 m | reverse complement strand
GTGGGATCTGGTCGGAACCACCGGCCTCAAGAACCCGCGCAACTTCGCCTCGATGGAACTCGAATATCCGGATCCCAAGAATCCCGGCAAGAAGATCATCGGACATGGGGGCGCCGATGGCATCCGCGCCGACAAGGACGGCAACATCTGGGCGAGCGCCGGTTGGGTGGGTGATGGTTATGACGGTGTGCACGTCTTCAACCCGCAGGGCAAGCGCATCGGTCAGATCCATCTGCCGGAGATATGCTCCAACGTCTGTTTCGGCGGCAAGAAACGCAACCGGCTGTTCATGACCGCGAGCACGTCGGTATACGCGATGTACACCGAGGCGATCGGTGCACACGTTTCGTGATCCGCATGGAAGCGACTTTCCACGACCTGAAGGACAAGGTCGTAATCATCACCGGAGGTGCCAATGGCATTGGCGCCTCGATGGTGAAGGCGTTCACCGCGCAAGGTGCTCAAGTCTGCTTCTGCGACGTTGATGTTGTAGCGGCTGAATCAGTCTGCGCCGGGAACGACAGGCAGCCACTGTTTCGAAAGGTCGATCTGTTGAAGGAAAGGCAGGTCAACAGCTGGATTGCCGCGGTCGCCAAGACGCACGGTCGCATCGATGTCCTGATCAACAACGCGGCCTGTGATCCACGCATTCCCCTGAATGACATGTCGGTCCACGATTGGGACACCTTGATCGCCCGCAATCTTCGTTCCTGTTTTCTGACCAGCCGTGCGGCCAACGAGCACATGCCGAAGGGATCGTCGATCATCAACTTCAGCAGCATCACCTTCCACAACGCACCACCTGAAATGACCGCCTACGTGGCCAGTAAAGGTGGCATCATATCCTTCACTCGTTCCCTCGCGCGCGAGCTGGGTCCCAAAGGCATCCGGGTGAACACCATCTCGCCCGGATGGATCATGACGGATCGTCAGTTGAAGCAATTCGTAACGCCGAAAATCAAACGCATGCTGCGCGAACGGCAATGCATCGCCACCCTGCTGCAACCACGTGAGATCGCAAATGTTGCCGTGTTCCTCGCGAGTTCTCTCAGCAGTGCTGTCACTGGCCAGGAAATTCTGGCCGACCGCGGTTGGCAGCATTCGTGATTCAGCTGACCGGACGCCAGTTGTCGGTTCGGCTATCGAGTAAACCGATTCCGTGGGCTCAGTCGGTCACCGGATACGGACCGTTCGCGAATGTCTCAGCGTGATATCCTTTCACTCCCACCTGCCTTGTCAGGTCACTTCGGTAGTCTCCACCTCCGGCCAATCGCTGAATGATTTGGGCAAAGTCGTAATTTGGAGCCCACCCCAAGTGTTGGCGCGCAGCCTCATTCACATAAACGCGACCGATGTCGTTCGGGATTTTCCAGCCGCGTGATTCAAAGACATCGTGAACATCCGGAACCAGCTCGCGAACGATCGAGCCGGCATTGCCACGCAGATCTCTCAGGTGCGATTGATCGAAAGGCGTGGTGGCGCTGATGATGAAGCAGCCAAAGCCAATGGCGGCTGCCCGGTTTGCCGCTGCGAGATGTGCGCTGACCATGTCGTCGATATCCGCGCGTCGATGGAGATATTCGATCACCTTGAGATTGTCCGGATCGAAAGACTCCCGCTTTGAAGCATCGTCATCCTCTTCCGGAAAGAAGCGAGAGGTTCGCAAAGCGATACACGGCAACCCGTGCCGTCGATGGAAGAGATGGCACAGGTCCTCCGCAGCAGCTTTGGTGACGCCGTAGATGTTCTTGGGAACGGGATCGATATCCTCCGTGACCCAGACCGAGGGATCATCCGGGCCTGGCTTCATGGCATCACCAAACACACTCGTGGTGCTGGTGTAAATGAACGCCTTCACGCCCGCTCGCACAGCGGCTTCCAATAGCGTCAGCGTTCCGGTGATGTTGGTGCCGACGAACTCTCGCTTGGAATGCGTGCCGACGTGGGGCTTGTGCAGCGTGGCAGAATGAAACACAGCATCCACGCCCTCCATGCATTCCTCCACCAGATCGCGATCCAGAATGGAACCTGTGGCTGTGGTAAATGGCGATTCCAGCAGATCGATGCTGCAAACATCTTCGCCCTGCCTGCGAAGTACTCGAACCAATGCTTCACCAAGGTGCCCGGAACTGCCTGTGACCAGTGCCTTCATCGCTGATGCGGGAAGCCTACGAGGAAGCAAAAGCGCCGGGCAATATCAGGTGCCTGCCAAGTATGCGGGCGATGAAGAATCAATTCAGGCCAAACGGGCCGGCCTGATAACAGCCCAGTCCGACCTGAAGAATGCCTGGGAACCTGTCGCTCAGTTTGTGGAAGTCTGAAGGACCGATTCATAAGAATGTATTTATGATCCCTTATGGATCAGGCTTTCAGCCCTCATTAAACTCTTCAATACACTCAGGCCTCCTTCGTCAGTCCGGGCTGAATACGGGATCGGCCTTCCAACTTCCAACTTCCATCTCCCACTCAATCCTCCGGACGCTCACCATGTGGCGCCATCTTGACCAGCTTCGGATCAAACTGGCCCACGACCTCCACCAGGTCGGTCTGTGCCAGCATGACTTCGTGGATGTTCTTGTAAACACCCGGCACCTCGTCGAGCCCGGCGGAGATCAGTTTCACACCGCGATCTTTGAGGACCTTGTTCACGTCTGACCACCTGAACTTCTTCGAAGCCTTCTTGCGGCTCATCACGCGACCGGCGCCGTGTGATGCGGACTCGAGTGAAGGTGTGCTTCCCTTGCCGCGCACCACAAATCCAGGCGTGGCCATGGAACCCGGAATGATTCCCATCACTCCATCGCCGGCGGGCGTCGCGCCCTTGCGATGCACGATCATTTCACGACGCTCACCATCGACCATGTGCGATTCCTTCCACGCAAAGTTGTGGTGGTTCTCGAGATCAAAGAGGACTCCGACACCGAGGTGCTCCGCCACGTGACGGTGGATGCAGGCGTGGTTGGCCGCAGCGTAGCGCCCCATCAGGTTCATGCCTTCCCAATACTCGGCTCCAGCCGAGGAATCCAGGCCCAGCCAGGCAAGGTGGATCAACTCACGTGGCAGCTCGGCGTGTTCGTCCATCGCAATGCGGCTGTAGTGATTGCACACTTGTGCGCCCGTTCCACGGCTGCCGCTGTGGCTCAAGAGCGCAACGTAGGTGCCCGCACGGAGTTCCGGAGAATCCTCAGCCTGCGTGTAGCGGCCGAATTCCACAAAGTGGTTGCCGCTTCCGCTGGTCCCGAGCTGAGACCATGCCTTGTCTCGAAACTTCTTCGTGATCGGGGTGACGTTCCAATCCTCGTCCATCACGTCGTGGTCACGACGCTTCTTGAAAGACGCGCCGATTCCGAAGCGTGTCTCGTTTTCAAGTGCGCGGATCAGCTTGTCCTCCTTCTTCTCGAGGTGATCAATGGGAAGGTCGAGGACCGTCATCTTCATTCGGCAGGCGATATCAACGCCGACGGCATAAGGGATGACTGCATTCTCCGTTGCGAGCACTCCGCCAATCGGAAGGCCATAGCCCACGTGCGCGTCCGGCATCAGGGCGCCGGCAACCGTAACCGGCAGACGGCAGGCATTCTCCATCTGCTCGACGGCCTGTTCTTCAAGTCCTTCGCCCCATTGGCGATATGGCGCCGGTTCCTTCCGGGTTACCGGCGGCGCATTCAGAGCTGCATTCGCAAACTCGCCACGTAGTTCGTCATCGGTGAACGATCCGGGATCGCCAAGGATGGCTTCCACTTCATCGCGGATCCGTTCCTTGTCGCCACCTGCCAGCACAAAGTCAGCGATGAAATCAGCCGCCTTCTTCACCGGTTCACCCATCGGCACGCCGAGGGACAGCAGGTCTTTCGTCTTCATTTCTATTCCGTAGTGCTTGAGGCCGATCGTGGCTCAATCCTCCCGTCAAAAAAGGAGCGGGAAGTAATCACCCATCGGGTGATCGCGCAAGGGGAAGTTGGTTGGAAGGTTAAACGATTGGAGGGTTGAAGGGTTGAATCGGAGGGCGCTTGCGCCCCTTTCACCATTTACCTTTAACCAATCTTCTCACCGCGCCGCTTCGATGAATGCGAGTAGGTCGGCCATCTGTTCTGCCGAGAGATCCTTGTGGAGTTCTTCGGGCATGAGGGATTTTCCGCTGCTCTTCATGCCACGGACCTTGGTGCGAACCAGTGTCGGCTCGATTCCGTTGGCCATGCGCAGAGTGATGTGCGTGGGGGTCTCGTTCGCGATCACCGCCGTGTAGCTGAAGTCGTCCGAGGTATCCACGTTGAAGGCCATGTATTGCGGGGCGACTTCGGCGTTCGGATTGAGGATGTTCAACAGGAGCTTTTCGCGTCCGGAATTCTTGATGGTCACCATGTCGGGACCGAGCAGATGCCCTTGGCCGTTCGCGCGATGACAAGTTGCGCAACGCAGTTTGTAGATCTCCACGCCTATTGCCGCGTCGCCCGGGATGGTCAGGCTCGGTTTGTAGAGCTTCATGAGTTTCTCCATGGCCAGCTTTTCCTGTTGGCCAAACACTTCGACGGCCAGGTTGCGGACAGAACTGGATCGACTGGTTCGAAGCGATTGGATCTGCTGGGTATTCAGGGCATCGGGTTTTACATTCCCGACCTTGATCTGCTTCAAAAGCATGGTGGCGCGGGTGTAGTTCGAAACGAGGCTCGCCACGATTCGTTCTTTTGCGTCAGCACCAAGCGACGGCCAGGCCTGCAGCAAATCGCTGGCGACTTTCGAATCGGAGAACGCCAGCATGATTCCCAGCACCGTCGCACCCACCTGCTTGTCACCGATGAGAGGGAGCAACGTGTCCCGCGCCCCCGAGTAACCAAGCACTGCGAGCAACCGCACCGCAGAGCCTCGCCGGGATGCAGATACCTTCTTGTCTGCAGCAGTCCTGCGGGCAGATTCAATCAATGGAGCCAGCATGCCACCGGTATCGACTTTCGCGAGGGTGAGCCGCTTCCTTCGCAGCCCTTGATTGAGTGACGACAGAAGAGAAACAGACGTGCTTTCGCTCTTGGATCGCACTGCGTATTGAATCACCGCCTGTGCACCGGAGGTATCGCCCAGCGCTCCGATCATGCCGGCAAGTGATGCCAGGGTTGCTCTGTCTGCTTTTCCACCGGCGTGCAGCGCGAATAGTTGTCCGGCATTCCCACGTACTGCGTTGAGCGCCGCGCCTTGAATCCAACGGCTATCCGCGTCCTTTTCCAGAATCTGCGCAAGCGCCTTCAATCGATCTCGCGAATCCACCAACGACAAAGTGAGCGCGAGTTGGAATCGGGTCTTTGCCGAGGGATCGCTTCCCATGGAACTCAATTGATCGACGATCGCAGTGTTCGCGTTCTCGCCGGAGACAAGTCCCTCCGACAACTTGATGGCGTGGGCGCGAACGCGTTCGTCCTTGTCCTGCAAGGCGCGAAGGAGAATTCCCTGCTTCAATCCATCGAGGCCCTGGAGCGCATACAGGGCATGCATCCGTGACAACGGTCTGGCGGAGTTCATCACCACGTCATAGAGCCCGCCAATTGCCTTTCGATCCTGACGTTCGAAGAGGAGGCGCGCTGCGGTTTCACGTTGCCAGGCGTTGTCGTGATCGAGCGCGCGAACGAGGTCGGTGGTCGAGGCATTTTCGAAGGTCAACGGCTTCTGATACTTGAACGACTTGGGCGCGATCCGATAGATCCGGCCGCGGTCGTTGCCGCTGTTCAGGTCGGTGAATTTCTTGATCTCTTCGGGAATGGACCAGGGATGCTCGATCGTTTCCCGATACATGTCGGCGATGTAAAGGCAGCCGTCGGGGCCATTGGCAAAGTGCACGGGACGGAACCAGTTGTCGGTCGAGGCGATGAACTCGCGTTTCTCTTCCCCATCCGGACGACGCGCGCTGCGTTCGACTCCGTTGAAATCGACCTGTTTGCGGTGGACGAGATTTCCACCCGCATCACCGACGAAGAGATTGTTCACGAAGCCGGAGCCATACGCATTCCCGCGATACATTGTGATCCCGGTCGCTCCGGTAAAGTAGCCCGATACTCGACCTCCACCTTCCACCATTCCACGAACCACACCGCTGATGCGCCAGCGCGTACGGATCACGCGCCACGGCTCGTCCGGGCTGATCCGATACACCTCGGCCGCCCCGCCATCGACCGCGATACCCACACGTGGTGTCGGCATGGCGTAGAACTTGTTCCGTCCCTGGTAATGGTAGTCATACATCACCGCCTGCGCGTGGGAGGAGTTGCTGCAGGTGAACTTGCGCCCTTCGTTGTCAAAGCTCATGCCGTATTGGCCGCCACCGGTTTCCAAGCGAAACTCATGCGTGCGCGGATCAAAGCTGAAATCGGCGCGACGCAAAGTGACCGCCTTGGAATCCGGATCACCGGGCCGCTTCACCTTGCCCCCCATCGAACTGGCCGTGCCGTGGATGCGGTTATCCAGGCCAAACTGAAAGCTGTTGAACAAACCCTGCACGTTCAAGCGGCTCTGACCGGCAGCAAAACCATTGAACACCACCTTCCGTTCATCCGCCTTGCCGTCGCCATTTGTGTCCTTGAACCACCAGACATCGGGAGTGGCACCGACGAACAAGCCCCCGCCGTAACAGACCATCGCGGACGGCCATGGCAGGTGCTTTGCATAAACCGTTGCTTTCTCGAACACGCCGTCGCCGTCGCGATCCTCCAACATCCGAATGCGTCCGAGGTGCGGGTTCTCTTCCCGGCGTTCGGAGTAGTCGATCATTTCCACGACAAAGAGGCGTCCACGTTCGTCAAAGCACATGGTGATCGGATCGATCACGCGCGGTTCATGCGCGGCAAGTTCCAGGCGGAAGCCATCACGCACCTCAAACGTCTTCAACGCATCTTTGGGTTCAGTCGCGGGTACGCGCGGCATCTGTTCCGCGGTGACCTTCAGTTCTGCCCCGCGGAGCGGGGTTGTCACGAGCAGACAGACCCCGATGGTGAGAAGGGAAATTCGCATGCGGATAGCTCCGCATAGCGCGAGGCGTTCGTCAAAGAAAAGTGTGTGAATCAGAGGACGCGCGCCGTCCCGCCATCTACCTGAAATCTAGTGTCAGGTTCGTTCTTCGGCTTCTTCGCGTAGCCCAACCCAACAATGCGACCGCTGCCTGGCAGCGCTGTTGTGGATGTGATATAGCCCACCTTTTTGTCCTCGCTGCGCAGAGGCGTCCCGGGTTCAAGCTGGGCGGTGAGTTCCAGCCGAACCAAGGCCTTCTTCGTGTCGGCAAAGTTGTGCAGCCGGTTCAATACCTCCTGACCGATGTAGCAACCTTTGCGATAGCTGATCGCACGTTCTTCCACGCCGGCCTCTGGAGCCAGATTGCGTTCGTCCATGTCCAGTCCGCAGCGAGGAATTCCGGCTTCAATGCGCGACGTTTCGAGTGCATCCCAGCCGGCAGCGCAGCCGCCGAGTTCCTTCAAGACCTGGATCATCTTGTCGGCAATCGCGGGCAGTGATCCGGTCTCCGCGAACAGATCAAAGCCACTGGTCATCAGCCGTGGATGGTTGGCGATATAGATTGAGCCGAGTGTGGCGTCTTCAAGGTGAGAATTGCCAAAGTCCTGATCGGGTAGTCGAAGATCGAGATTCAGTTTCCCAATTGCTTCAGCCGCCTTGGGACCCTGGACTGTCAATAACCCAAATTGTTCCTGCACGTCACAGATCTCCACATCATCCGCGACGATGTAGTTCTCCAGTCGCTCGGTCACAAACGCTGATCCGCCTGGTTCAAGGTCCAGCAAAAGTTCCTCACCCAGGTTGAAGACGTTCATATCTGCCTGGACCTTGCCCTTGTTCGTCACGAGCAGGGCGTAGCACCCGGTTCCAGGTGCCAGCGAATTGATGTCGTTGGTGACCTGGCCATGAAGGAACTTGCTGCGATCTTCGCCGACCAGGCAGAGGCGTCCGCGAGGACTCAAATCGATAAGCGCAGCATTTTTCTTCAGCGCCTGATACTCGCTTGAGGCATCGCCGTACGAAGAAACGAGTTCCACTCCGTTCACTTCGGCAAACGTGGCATCGAAATTCTCGTGAAACTCCTTCATCGTTTTAGTACCTCGAAGGCGAATCCCTTCAGGTACTCCGTCTCCGGAATCGCGGGGAGAATTGGATGATCGGGTGACTGCGTGAAGGATGCCACTTGTCTCAGCATGCGTCGCGTGTCGAACGCCGCGTCCAGAGCAACAGCGTGAAAGAGATTGGCATCAACGTGATGCGAGCAACAGAAGGTCACCAGGAGACCGCCCGGCTTGAGCAATTTCATCGCCCGGACGTGAATCTCCTTGTAGCCGCGCAAGGCGTCGTTCACTGAGGCACGATTGCGGGTGAAGGATGGAGGATCGAGTATGATGGCATCATACAGTTCCGTGCCCTTCGCCTGGGTGTTCTGTTTCAACCAGTCAAAGACGTTGACGGCCTCAAACTTTAGATCGAGGCCGTTGGCCGTGGCATTGCGGGAAGCGACCGCAATTGCATCGGCACTTTGATCCAAGCCAAGCACGTCTTTTGCACCTGCCTTGGCCGCGTGCAATCCGAAGCCGCCGTGGAAGGAAAAACAATCAAGCACGCGCGCGTTTGGCGTGCGGGCAATCAATTCCGCGGTGGCACGGTAGTTGACCTGTTGATCGAGATATGCGCCGGTCTTATGACCGCCCATCAGGTCGATCTCAAACTTGATCCCGTTCATCTCGATTTCGAGCGGAGTATCGACGTGGCCCTCGATCACGCCATTGGCATCTTCCAAGCCCTCGAATTTGCGTGAGGCCATGTCATTACGCTCGACGATGGCGCTCGGATTGAGGAGTCCACGGATGGCGGCCAGGATGTGCTCCTTGCGAACATCCATTCCCAAGGAGGAAGTCTGAAGCACAACCGCATCGCCATACTTGTCGATGATCACCCCACTGAGGAAATCACTCTCGGCGTTCACGACGCGAAACGCCGTCGCGTCCGGAAGATGTCGGCGTCGGTGCTCAAGCGCTGCGCCAATCCGTTCCTTGAAGAACTCGCCATCAATGGGCCGACGTTCGCGGCCGAGGAGCCGAACACGAATCTTTGACTTGGAGTTGTAGAGTCCGATCCCGAGGAAACGGTTCTTGTAATCTTTGACCTGCACGACATCACCGTCGTTGGCCTCACGCGTCAGGCGATCCACGGATCGGGCATTCACCCACGGATGGCCGGCCGCGATTCGTTCGGTTTCACCGCGCTTCAGAATGACATTGATGGGTGCAGACATGTTGATTCGCGGGGAGTTCCCGAGAGGACGGGGATTTAAGCGTTTGCCCACCACGCATTTGAAGCCAAATCGGATCGCGACGGGTAAATTCCTTTAATGTTGCGCAAATTTGTGTGCCTTGACCTGCCCTCGAAACTGCGTGGGACGTGAAAGTATGCAACGCTGGCGGCTTATGTGGTTCGGACTGACCCGGCCACCAACCCCACAGCGTATGCCAACAAAGAAAGCCAAGAACGAATTCACCAAGATCAAGGAAACCTTCATGATCTCCGTGCCCGATGCGGGAAGCGTGAAACTGGCTGGTGACTTCACCGACTGGGAAGAAGCCGCCCGAAACATGCGCAAGCTCAAGAACGGAGCGTGGAAGACCACCATCAGCCTGGAACCATCAGACTATGAACACAAGTTCATGGTCGAAGGCGAATGGGTGAACGATCCGGAATGTGCGGAGATGCGCCCGAATCCTTTCGGTGGAGAGAATTCTGTTCGCCAGGTGAAGCAGGACTGATCTGCCCAGCGTGCCGAATGTCTGGCGCGTATTACATCGTCCTGAAGGACGCACCTTCAGACTTCGGTCCGTTCGTGAACGGGAAAGCTCTCGCACATGCCGAGAGCGAAATGGATCGCGCGTGCAAGGAACTGGGCGTGACTCCGCTGATGGATTTCTTCAGTCAGGACCCGGATGAGGCCGTCGACTTCCTTGAAGGCGAAGGCGTGGATGAAGGGGAGATCGATCTGCCCGAGGAGCAATGATTTGCACCCGCCGATGGACTGAAGACGGTTCGAGCTTTGAAGGAGCGCATTCACTCCAACATTGAAGTGCTCGAAGAATTGAAGGAATACGAAGCTGTGCTCGCGAAAGCCGAAGAGTTGGAACTTCGCTGGCTCCTGGCCGTGGACTTCTGAGCGGGTCCGTTTACTTCACGTCCCCGGTATAGACGTTCATTCTGCCTTCACGAAGAAACCCGATCATCGTCTGTCCGTTCTCCCGAGCGAAATCGACGGCGAGACTCGATGGGGCCGAAACTGCCGCAATGATCGAGATCTGTGCTGCGAGCGCCTTCTGCATGATCTCGAAGGAAGCACGTCCGCTGACAAGCAGGATGTTTTCCGTGCAGGGAAACTCGCCGGCGAGAAATCCGTGACCGATCACCTTGTCCACAGCGTTGTGACGCCCGACGTCTTCACGAAGGACAATCAATTCTCCGTTCAGATCGAAAAGCGCGGCCGCATGCAACCCGCCAGTGCTACTGAAGACATCCTGGGCTTCTCGAAGTTTCTGTGGGAGCGAGGCGATCAGTTCGGCGCTGACTGGAGGCGCGTCTTCGATCTTGGGAAACTGTTGTTGCACGGCGTCGATCGTTGCCTTGCCGCACAGGCCGCAGCTGGATGAGGCAAAAACGTGGCGGGTGAGTTTTTCGAGATCAAGTTCGAGCTTGGGAGACACGTAGACGTTCACGACGTTGCCGGTATCTGCCGCCTCGCCAATCTGACAGTGATTGATGGCTAGCACATCTGCCGTCCTCGTGATCACCGCTTCCGTGCAGAGGAAACCGGCCGCGAGTTCGTAGTCGTGTCCCGGCGTGCGCATGGTCACCGCAACCGCCTCGCCACGCACACGAATCTCCAGGGGGTCCTCCACCACCAGCACGTCCTCCACCTCTTCCACTGCGCCGTCGCGATACCGCGTGATCTTGAGAGATTTGGTTGCCGGATGTTCGTCCATCAGAACCAGTTGTAATTGAAGCTGATGCTGATCCGTTCGGACTTGGTCGGATTGGAGGCGACCTCGTGTCGAAGCCAGCTTTCGAAGAGCACGACCTTGCCGGCTTCGGCTGGGAATTGAATGAACTGCTGGTTCTCGCGACGGGCATCCGGTTTTCGTGGAGGAGCAGCCATCATGCGATCCAGGCGCGGGTCTTCGAACTTGATTCTCGAACAGCCTTTGGGCGTCTTCACGTAGTAGGTTCCGCTGATGGTCGAGTTGGGATGCAGGTGAAGTCCATGGACCGTATGCTCGGGCATCACGTTTACCCAGCAGTCCGTCATAATCAGCTCACGATCGGTGAGATCGTACTCGAGTTCCCTTGCAAATGCCTTCACATGGCGATCCAGCTTCTTCTCCAATTCCATGAACGTTGAGGAAAATTGGTGCAGCTTGTCCATGCTGCCATAGGAAGTGTAACCGCCCGGGTAATTCTTCCTGGACCAGCGCTGGCCCGGCACGTCGAAATCGCGGATCTGCGCGGTCTCCTTGATTAATTCGCGATTGAAAGCCGGCGCGCCTTTGCGTTGGAGATCGGTGTAGTGGATGTAGGTTGGGAACAGCGCGTGTGTTCGCATTGGGGGAAAGGGTAACAGGGCGAGGGACGCGGGGCGAGGGGATCGTAGTTGCGCCGTTGTGGGCGATTATTGCGCGCACGCACAACGGGTAATCAAGCCAAGCTGAATTCTGGAATTTTCTTCCTCCCTCCAATCCCGCTTCCGCCGGGATGTCTATTACCCACAAATCCGATATCTCTGATATTTCGGGTGTCGCGAACGCGTCAGCGTTTTGGACTACGGCAGTCCTCTGCCGTTTTCCGTTGTGCGGACGCATCAAGATTACCGCGAATGGGGAATACGTTGATGTTTGGGAACAGTCGAGACGGACCACGAACTTTCCATCGCGCGCTTCGATCTCGTCCTTGAGCGTCTTGCCATAAAGCTCGATCGCACGATCGATGTCGTAGCTGTCGCTGACGTGCGACAGAATTCCGGTGGGGTATTCGCGAATCAACCGACGCGTCATTTCTACTTTACCTTCCTCACGCAAGGCGGTTGCGATGCTGTGTTCGGTCGCGGGAACGCTGAAATTTCGGATCGGTGACTTCAACCTTCATCAACACGTTGCTGCCATCG
>CEUN01045110.1_pt1 | contig 12186 bp, 7 predicted proteins | sample 361501 | NCBI WGS metagenome assembly CEUN01 (sample SAMEA2622801, study PRJEB7988) | marine metagenome | biome: marine biome (ENVO:00000447); feature: marine epipelagic mixed layer (ENVO:xxxxxxxxx); material: "saline water (ENVO:00002010), including plankton (ENVO:xxxxxxxx)" | depth 120 m | reverse complement strand
TTGGAGCGAGCCTTTATGGACAAGGTGTCTCGATTTTAGTTTTGGCAATCACTACTTTCTTTATTAATTTACGACATATTTTATATGGTGCTTCAATCGCGCCAAAGTTGATTGATGTAAATACGAGATCACGTTTTCTTATGGCTTTCTTATTAACAGATGAAGCTTTCGCCATTGTTAGTAGATTTGAAAAAATAAGGGCGAATTATTTCTGGGGTGCGGCAATAGCGATGTATCTAAATTGGCAGCTATGGACTTTTTTGGGTATTGTAGCTGGAAGAGAATTTAGTGGGCTAGTTACACTAGATTTGGGTTACCTAATAGTGCCAGCATTTATAGCTATAATTATCCCTCAAATTAACGGAAGTACGGCAATTATGTGTGCTATATTTTCCATCTGCCTGTCACTTTTGTTAGATTCTATGCCTCATAAATTAGGAATAATAATATCCTCAGTACTGGCCATAGTCGCTTCAATTGGAGCTGAAAAGCTTTTCCTTAAGAGTGAGCCAGATGAAGGAAAGAGTAAGGAATGAATATATTTTTTATAATTCTAGCTATGACATTGGTTACCTTTTCTATAAGACTCTGCGCTCTATGGTTTTTTTCTAACCGTAATTTTTCTACCCTGACAATGAGAACATTGTCACTTGTTCCAGTAGCTGTCTTAACCTCTATTTGTACACCATTGGTCTTGAAGCCATCGGGGATCTACGAAAATCCTTTTATGTTGATTGAATTTTGGGCAGCAATTGGAAGTTTAGTTGTTGCTAGGTTTGGAATGCTTCCCGCGTTAGCAGTTGGAATGGGTATATTTACATTAGGAAAACTGTTTATCTGACTTAGCAATAGATATCAGATTTGATTCATAAAATATTAATATTAGCGCAATAGTATTTAAGCATAATCAGAGGCCACTTCAATCCCAGGCCATCACCAGAAGGGGAAACTGATACGTCCTGAAATAGGGCCAAAAAAAGCCTCCCCCGATAAAGAGGTATAAGATTATTCTAAACTTAAGCGGCGAGAGGCCTCCCAATCCGCCGCTTAATTTTTTTATTTACAGAAAATTCTTCAATTTTAAACAATGCTGTGTCAATCTTACTGTATTGTTGCCCCGTTATATTAATATTTATTCTAAGTTTTATTGAAATTAGGTGCTCGATGAATAGAGCGAGTTGTGAAGAACTATTTATAGATGCGCAGCGAAAATTTGAATTAAAAAAATTTGATGCCGCAGAGGAAGTTTACAAAAAAATAGTTGCTGAGAGTCCTAGTTTCGCGAAGGCATTTTATATGTTGGGGTTAACTTGTTCATTTAAAGACCAAAAAGTAAAAGCAATAAGGTTTATTGAAAAGTCCATTAAACTGGGTCTATGTAATGCTGAAGTTTATGATAACCTTGGAACAATATACGCCTCTCAAAATAATTTCACACAAGCAGAGTTAAATTTTAAAACTTCTATCTCAGTGGCACCAGACTATAGCAAGCCATACTTTAATCTAGGCAACCTTTATAAGGCGGCCTTTGATTTAGTGGAGGCAGAAGCACACTACTTAATAGCAACTAAATTGGATACCAATTTCGGAATTGCACACTTTAATCTAGGAAATACTCAGAAAGAAATGGGTAAATATGCTCAGTCGGCTGAGAGTTATAGACGGGCAATTAATGTAGACCCCAAATTAGTGCAAGCCTATATTAATTTAGCTAATATTTATGAGCTCTCTAGCGATTACGAAAATGCATATCCGATTATCCTACGAGCTTTAAAGCTTTTTCCGGACCAGCCTGAAGTTAATAATCAACATGCTGTAATTCTCCAGAAGTTAGGCAAGTTACAAGAAGCAGAAATAGCTTACCTAAAAACCATAAAATTAAAAAATGAATATGTTGAGGCATACTATAATTTGGCGAATTTGCTGATTAACACTGGAAGACATAAGGAAGCCATAAAACACCTTAAGCGAACTGTTAGTATTCGACCTGACTTTGTTGAGGCTCTCAACAATATTGGTTTTGCTTATTTAGAATTAGGAAAACTAGTTGAAGCGGAATCTTATTTTAAAAAAGCAATTAATATAGACCCATCTTATCATGAAGCACATGAAAACCTTAGTAGCCTCCAGTTAAAACAGGGAAAATTTGAAGATGGTCTAAAATCAGTATTTAAAGGTTGTGGAGCTGTAGAATTCACTGATGATCAAAGTGATAATTTCACAATTATAATTGGCTAAATGAGAGCATGTTAGAACGAATAAAGTTAGAAACAAGAGAAACCCCGCATTTTGTCGGGTGTTGGAAAATGCAGAATACAACAACGTGTGACCAACTTGTAGCTTTTCATAATAACAATCGGGATTTACATCGGCCAGGAGTAGCTGGTTCGGGAAAGCTAGACGAGCAGGTTAAAAAATCACTAGATATAGTTGTTAAACCTAGAAACCTCAAAGACAATAAATACTCTTCATTTCTAGTTTTTATGAGGCACCTTAAGTCTTGCTATTTGGATTACTTAGAGCAGTGGGGGTTTTTGAAAACTGTTCTACCGAAAGTCCATATAGGTTCTTTTAATTTACAGAAATATGGAGAGGGGGGGCACTTTGGTGCGCTTCATTCTGAGCGTACTACGCTGGATACGTTGCACAGGAGTCTGGTATGGATGACATATTTGAATGAAGGATTTGACAGTGGTGAAACACATTTTCCAATGTTAAATTTAGAGGTGACGCCAGAAAAAGGTAAAACATTAATTTGGCCTGCAGAGTGGACACATGCTCATTTAGGTAGAAAAGTAAGTAATGGTGAAAAGTTTATTGTTACTGGTTGGATGCACTACCCTATAGATAACAGAGACGCTGATAGTCTAGACCCATTTGAGGCTAGCTAGGTGCAGTTCTATAAATCCTGTTAGAATCCTGATTCTCTCAAAATAGTTGCTGTTGTCCATCTCCAGAAACTGCCTGCCAGACTTTTGTTTTCTATTTGCAAGTTTAGAGTGCCTAATTGACTCTGCTCTAACTTGATTTTGGGGTTAATAGTTCTGGCAGTTATTTTATATATAGCTTCTCTTGGTTTTACTAAGTTTAAATTGTTGGGTTCTAGTGTTATTTCACCTCCGGCGCTAGAACTTAATATAGGCTTATCCATAATTTGTTCAGATGCCCGGGCCATGTTTGTTACTTTGCAATCCAAGGGTGGCAAAATACCCCCTTTATAGTAAAACCTACAAGTGCCATTGCGCTTAAGTCTAAAAATATTTTCTTCACTCACATAAGAAGTAATTTGAGCCTGACCATCTTTCTTAATCGACGCAAATTTTTCCCCTACGCCTAACCATTGTCCAATTGTGAGCTCTTTATTAATCTCGCTTATTTTTCCCTCAATTGGGGACACTACAGTTAATTTCCTAATTCTCTCTTCTATCGACTTCTTTTCTGATTTTAACTTAGATAATCTTGCAATTATCATACTTGATTCCTGTCGCAACCTAGTATCAACGCTAGTTAGATTTCTCAGTTTAAGTTGTAACCCTATTTCATTTTTTATCTGATCAAGTTGATAATTATATTTGTGGTTTCTGAGCCTTGCTATAACTTGCCCTACTTTTACCGTAGAATCCTTCTCCACAAATAATTTTTCTAATTTTCCTGGTACGTCAGAATAGACAGAGTTATAGGCGGAGGATTCAATTAGGGCGTAGGAACTAATCTTACTCGTTAGTGGCAAAAAACATAACATTAAGAGTATAGAAAGTGCTCCTAGGGAGTACCAAGTTCTGGTGTTCCCAATAATCGAACTTTTGCGTTTCCACCATTCAAACAATTCTTTGGTAATGGGCATTCCTATAAACCATACAATTTCAATAGCGAATAGTATAATACCCAAAATTTTTACAAAAAAGTAATATACAAGTATTGCGATGCCGATAAAAACTATTGCCCTATAAACCCATACTGAAAAAGCGAATGCTATTAGTATAGTTTGCGTTCTGTTTGAAAATACTTCTGGTGCAGGCTCGCCCAAGTCAAATAGTGTTTCTCTCAGCCACCATTTTGCAACATTGAAAGATCTTTCATGTAAATTTGGTATTCCACTTATGTCTGACAGGAGATAGTAGCCATCAAATCTCATAAAAGGATTACAATTGATAAATAATGAAGAAATCCAGGTAACAGTTGCAATTACAAAGGCCATATCTCTTATATTTCCAGGAGGTAAAAGTGTCCACAGAAGGGTCGCGATTGCGGCTAGAGAAAGTTCTACCGCAAGGCCAGCTGATGCAATATTAAATCGTTGTCTCCGATGTTTTAGCTTCCAGCTCTCATTAGTATCTGTATAGAGCATGGGCCACATTACCAAAAAGGCGACGCCCATAATAGGGACACGGCATCCATAATATTTGGCTGCATAGGCGTGACCGAATTCGTGCAACACCTTGCTAATTACAAGTGCAATCAGAAAAAATAAAATTCCTTTGACGGAAAATAAGTCTACAAAATGATGAAAAAATATGTCCCATTGACGTGAAAGGAGAAAAATACCCAAGAGTCCGGTAATACAGATAGACCAGAGTATGGTTGGTGAGAATAAGAATTTTACATAGGGAAAAGTTTTATTTAAAAAATGATCAGGTTTTATCAATGGAACTCTAAAAAACAGGTAATGATGCAGCAACCAAACTAGCCAAGATTTTTTAGCTTTTTTTATATTCTCTAGGAATAGTTTAGTGGATTCCTTATTATCAGCTCGCAGCAGTTGGTGTGAAGATAAATAATTTCTTACATTCTCAATAAAATCATTGTCAATATTTAGACTTGTTTCACGGTTAACAGCTGTAGCAATATGGTGGTCTGAGCCATAATGCCACCGGCGTAGAACTTCAAAAACTCTCCACTCAATCTCATAAAATTTATTACGAATTGGGTCGTGTATTACCCATCTGGGCTCACCTTGTTTGCTGGGAGCTGAAGGAAATAAGTCTAATTCATCGCGAATAGGTAACATTTTATTTACAAACCAAGAAATTGCCTTATTACGGATAGAGGCCTTCTAGCAAGCCAATATGCAATACTTACGCTTTCTCCCTGAATTCTAGCTGTGCCTCTTAGTCCCAGTCTAGGCAATGGGTTTGCTTCCAATATTTTTCCTCTAATCCGATGAGCATAGGTTTCACCTGCCCTTGCCTCCGCCTCATAGGAGAATGAATAGAGGGCTCCCTCAATTGGATTTAGGGGATCGGAGTTTAGGTACACTTTGATAGGACTTTCTTTTGGCAGTCTAATCGTATCAGTTACGGATAACCAAACCTCAATCTCAACAGCCTTTGGATCAGCTATACCCATAATCTTTTCACCTAAATTAACGGGGCGCCCCTCCCAATTAGTTGGATCATTTAATATCACTGAACCGGTTATAGGAGAGGTTATATTCATTCTATCAATTAAGGACTTCAAATAGCTAACTTGTATTTCTTGCTCACGAATCTTACTGGTAACATTAGTTAGTCTTCGTTTCGACCTTGGGTCCTTTAGAGCTAGGCGGGAGATTTGGGAATATTCTGCCCTAAGTGATGACCAAATTTTTTCTGCAACCTCTAAATCATTCTGATATGCAGACGTATCCATCTTAAATAATTTTTCCTCAGCTTTTATTATCTGATTGGGTTTAACAAAGATTTTATCAATAACCCCATCAAATGGAGCTCTAATTGTGGCTGGGTCAATAGGTACTATTTCTGCAGGTCCAAGAACCGTTAACCTAACGGGCAAGAATAAAATAAGTAACAATAAAATTATACCAATACCCTTATAAGATCTTAGCTTTTGTAAAATTGCTCGATTGTTTCTTTTCTTCGGAACCATTGCATTTAGTGCATGACCCGAGGCTTCTACTACAACTTTCATCAATTCTATATCGCTATCATCCCATTCTTCGTCCCGTGCTAAAAAGAGTGTTCCCATTAACTCTCCTGTAGCATTGGTTATTGGCATTAGAATTCCGTATTCTGGCAACCAAGATGACCATTCCGAGGAAGCTTCTCCTTTTATATCTGACTGGGTTATGAAAGTTGCTTCTGGGGTACTTTCTATTAGTTTGGTAATATTTTCATTTACCCAAATATAAAAAGGTGAAGTTTTATCTGGCTGAGATATGCCAGAAAATACCAAGTTATTTCCCCGCAAAGGTAATAATATTGATTGTCTATATTTCACCAGGTTGTGGAGTTCATTAACTATTATAAATTGTATTTCTTCAGTAGTTGTTGCCTGCCGTATACGCCTTTCCAATTCAATAATGATAACGAGAGGATTGGAGTTAGCTGACTGATTAATATCTATTGATTCATCCATGGATCTTAATTAGCATTTGGTGGGTTGATGATAACTTGACCACTCATTCCAGGTACGAGTTCATTATATCTAGATAATGTCTCTCCGATTATGACAACTGACCGGCTAACAGCGTCGACTTGAGCCCCCCTTTGTACTACTTTAGATGGATAACTCTTACCGGTTTCATTGACCCTATAGACAAACTTATATCCAGGTTTTAACCAGGTGATCCAACGGGATGGAACTATGAACGCAATCTCTAAATTTTTATCATCGATAATACTGAGTATTTCTTTGCCTATTTGAGCAAATTGATGTTCCCCTGCTTTTCTTTCCACTATTCGTCCAGAAAAAGGTGCCCGAATTATGCACTTAGATAGTTGTGCCAGATCAGCTTGTTTGTCAGCCAACTTTTTTTCGACCTCTGCCTCAGCATTTTGGACATCCAGTTCACCGGTTGAGTTGAGCTGTAGTAATCTTTTTTCTACTTCGTATTTTCGTTTTGCCGCGACCAAAGATGCCAGAGTTTTGTTATGCTTAGCTCTTATAAGGGAGCAGTCCAGTCTTATTAAGACGTCACCTTTTTTAAAACTATAACCTTCCCGACGCGTTATTTGTTTTATTCTAGCCGAGATTTCTGAGGATAGGATTGTGCTGTTGCGAGATTTTAGTTCTCCTAATATTTGTCCAGGATCAACTGGTCCAAGGTTTAAGTTTTGACTCTGTGAATATGATTTTGATGGACAAAGTACCAATGAAAGGCCAACAAGTGCCACAACTAGGTTTATAAAAGTCAATCCTGCTGAGGTTTTAGACATTATGCTGGTATCTCATTGCTACACTGATATTTAATTTTATCAGCATAGATTTTTTGTATCCATCCTGAAATTAAAACCTTGTCCAAGTTCAGTGCTGTTACTTTGACCCAGCCCGATTCCGGGAAATTTTTTACTATGCTGTCGCACAAAACTTCATACCTTTTCTTTGGCTCTGGGGTGGGCTTCCCACTTAGTGACAGTTGCATTGTTTTCCCAAGTTGACGGTGATTGTTCTGTTTTTCCATCTTGGGTTTATGATCCAATAAATTGTTAGGTTTTATAGAATCAACGTTATGTCCACATTGAATATCGAGTTTGCTTCCAAAAAGGTTTTTTGTCCAGCCTTCCACATAAAAGTCATCAAGACTTTCACCTATAATTTTCGTCCACCCTCTCTTACTATCGTGTTTAGAGATGGAGCTACATAAAAGTTTTTGTCTGTGAGCCAGTGTGCTATTAGGTTTTTTGTTTAAGGATATGGTAATAGATCGTTGTCTACTTCTTGGCTTTGGAGGATTGGTATCTGGGTTAACAACCAAAAATTCATTGGGTTTTAAAGTTGGAAAATCTTGACGGCATTTGTCTTTTGCCCTTGAAATATGTATTCCGTGAACCCATCCTTTAACTGCAGCATTAGAATTGTTCAGGGCAGATAGTCGCATCCATCCTCCATAGGACTTTGTTTTTGATATTGACCCACAAATAACATTAACTTTTTCGATTTTCCCTATCCCGGGTCCCTCATTTAAAGATACTAATACTGAGCGATCTTCTAGCGTACTGGACGGAGTTGAATCTAGCGGCCCTAATTCAGCCATTACTTTATTTGTTCTCATAATTTTATCTAATTGCTTTTTCCAACTTTTTTGTTTTCCAGATGATTTTAAATTGGCCAGATACTCTTCATAATTGCCTCTTCTCTTTAGCGCAAGTCCAATAGATCTGGATAAATTCTTTAAATCCCGAGGATAGTTTCCTTCATTCAGGATACCTATGCCTAAAGTGGATTGTATACGACCGTAGGCGGCAACTAGGTCTGCATATGTTTGGTAGCGTCTGAGGAGGGAGTCAATAGCTGCTGTCTCCTGAGAAATTCTGTCTAACATACTCTGCATATCAGATTCTTGGCGTTTAGAAATTTGTTCGGAAAGTCTTTTGTCAATTAAATATAATTTTTCTGCTCTTTCAAATTGTTTGGCTGCGTTGATGTATTGAATATTTGCGACGTGCACTTGAGCTAGCACAGCCATTCTCAATGCCAGTCGCTGCGCCTTAGTAACAGCAGTGTTTGCCTCGTTGTACTGAATTTGATCAGGTATCGATAGTAATTTGAATACGTTGAGACTAAGGGTGGCACTCCACTGATACCAGCGATTTTCATCCAGGAAGCTATTGAGATCATAATTTTTGCCACCTGATAGGTCTATGCCAGGGAGGAGATTAATAAGAGATTTTTTTGCTTCTTGAATAGTAATACGTTTCAGATATAGTTTTTCTCGGATACCAGGGTTGTTCCTAAAGGCCATAATTTCCATTTCCCCTATATCCATCTTCCATTTGGGGATAGCTAGCCCATGACCAATAGCAGGCGTTAATTTAAATTCTGTGGTCGGCGGCACATTGATAAGGGCGGCAAGTTCCACTTTGGCAGTTGACAATTGTTGGTTTACTGTTTCTAGCCTTCTTAAATTATTCAATAACCTTTTTTGGTATCTGAGTGTTTCAGCTGGTTTTCTTAACTTTTCTTCCTCAACTTTCTCGGCATCAGCCAGAGCTTTTTCTGCCCTTTTAACAGCTTCGGTTACTCTATCTTTAAGTTCCTGGGCGGCTACCATTCGCCAAAAAGAAAACTCAACTTCGCGTATTAGACTGTTCAATACGGTTTTTCTGCGTTCATCAGCAATTAGACTTCTATCTATATTTTGTCGCATATTAAAATAATTAACGCCAAAATCGAGTATGTTCCATCCTACCGTCAGGTCCCCAGTATGAGAGGTTCTGTCGCTGGAATAAGAGAAGCCTCCTGTTGGAGGTGGGCCGTCACCACGTTCTTTAGAATTGGAAGCGCTGAACTCTGTCCGATCAGAATAACCTGCTTTTGCTGCGATGGTTGGCAGCAGTTCATAGGAATCAAGGTTTACCTGGTTCAAAGCCAGAGCCTGTTCCATAGCCTTAGCTTTGTGATCGAGATTAAACTTAATCGCACGTGCAACGGCTTCCTGAAGAGACAAGCTGCCAACTATGGTGCCGCTTTCGGAAAACATTGCAGTTCGGTCGTCACTAGCACTTTTTTCGAGATCATCCCCACTCAACTGCTCGGGTATTGCGGCGCACGCAGCTAGGTATATGCTTAGCATTGCTAAACAAACTATTCTCCAGTTAAGGGCCGCGAAGTAAAATCGCATTTCGCAAGTATTCCCCTGCAAATATCCAATCCAATTCCGCCCTGGAGCAACCGCCAAAATATTCTTGGCGACTTTAAATTTTATAAGCAATTGCTTAGTTATTATTGATTCCAGATTCTTTTTAATCTGTCACCAGTAATAAAAGTTATTCATCAGTTATCCACAAGATATGGCTAGTTCTTCACACTTATCCACAGGCGTGGTGGGAAAACTTGTGATAATCGGGGATAAGTTGAAAAAAGTTCACCGATATATCGCAGAAAGTCTACGAATCTTTATCCACAGCATGCAGTCCAAATTTGTTAGCCTGCTAGTTTTAGCGCCTTGGAAGCTTCCCTGATCTGCGAGTTAGAGGGCGTTGGTCCGGAAGCTTTTGTTTCCGCTAACATAGAATTAAATCCCTTTCTACCATGAAGTTCCATTGGTATGAAATTTAGGGCAGTTTTCTTTTTCTTGAGTTTAATCAGGCTTGATTGTTCTTCATTATCAGGAACCACTGAGCCTTCTGTATCTCCAATCTTAAATGAGGTAGTTACTGTATTGCCGTTTTCATCAGTAGCCGTAACGGTTACCTCTACAGCGGTTTCCATTCCCTGTGGCACTTCTCCCTCAAATCTGCCCGTTACGGGATCAAAGCTTAGCCAAGATGGCAGTGTACCGCCGTCCGGTAGCGAAGCTGTTAACGTTACAACTGACTCAACCTTCGGGGAAGAAAATGCATCCACCGGAACTTGAAAGGAAATGACAGAATTGTCAGACACAGCTACATCTGGGATCCCTTTAAACACTGTTAAATTTTTGGTTGTATCTGCATTGTTGGCTTCGCTAGACCTTGTCTGTACTGCTATTGTAAACCCTTGTCCATCGGATCCTTTTGAAGTCGTAATTATATTAGTGTCGGAAGGTTGGTTAGCCTCTTGCTTGGTTGCTGGCTGTGCAGTTGGAGAAGGGGCCTGATCAACTGGGGTGTTGGCATTATCAGGGGATGCTTGTGTATTGTTAACTGGTAAGTTTCCAGCTGGTCCACCTGGAGCAGCGGGCGTTGGAATTCCTGAAGATGGACCGTCACCCCCGCCACCCGGTCTATTTCCGGGCAATGACTGGTTAGATCCTGGTACACTTGGGCCGGTATCAGATATTATTGGTCTGGAAGACACATCTCTTGAGGTATCCGTGTTAACTAGATTTTGGCCCGATCTTATTATTGTTCTGAGACCGCTATTTTGTGCAGAATTTGAATTTCCATCTCTTACAATAGTTTGCAGGCCACTAGTTCTACCGGCATTGTTTGAACCATCCCGAACTATTGTTTGTAGGCCATCCGATGAGGTTTCAGAGTTAACATCTGGCCCTACAGAAATAGGGCCTTCGCCTCCGCTAATGATATTCGTATCTGGCGCAGCAGGCGGTGGAGCTGGAACAGCATTTATTCTGACAATTATTGTTCCGGCAGTAATTTGTTGCCCCCCTGCACCAGTAGCGCCGCCGTCATTGAAAGAGTAACTAATTGTATCTGGCCCGGGGCCCAGCGCTCTGTACGATAGGCTTCTTAGAGCAGTATTAATATTAGCCACGGTTCCTTGTACTGTCATGGCTGTAGAGTTATTGGCACCAGAAGTTATACTTAGTCCACCCAGTGCTGCAAAATTGAGATTGCCCCTAGTTGAAGATAGGTCTAGTCGGATAGTTGATGATCCGGAGTCATCCGTTACGGAGAAGCCTGGTATTACTCTGGTAGTATTCTCTATCATAGAAAAGGCTGTTGGTCTTATAACATTAGGAGCATCGTTCGCTCCGTTTACAAGGATTTGAAAGGTTTCGACACGGGTATTAATTCCACCGTTTGAGACATCTCCGCTGTCCCTTACAGTAACCGTTACATTTGCCGTTCCATTTTTATTTGCGGCTGCCGTATAAGTTAAAGTTCCGTTAGCTGCAATGGAGGGCTGCGATGAAAACAGGGAGTTATTGTCGTTGGAGATGGTAATAGTAAAGGTTTGCCCACCTTCGAGTTGCGAGGCGCCGCTGGTAGGGCTAGTAAAATTAGGGATTGTAACGGGAGGTGCATCTTCAAGTATAGGTGGAGCAGGCAATAGATTGGCGTTTGGTTGATCGTTTACGGAGTTCACAGTAATTGTCTTGGTAACTTCCCCTCTACTGAAGGCCGCACTGCCCCCTGTTGTGGATGTGTTGCCTTCTTCTCCGGCTGAGCGTCCGTCAGTTTTATCCCAAGCCCGGTACTTGATGGTTGCTGTGCCAAAAAAGTCGGGGTTCGGTTCAAACCTGATTTTATGGTTGGGATTAGTTGCATCTAGAAGTCTAGCAAATGGGGCTGTTGGCAACCCTAACTCATTAAAGGTTGTACCATCGAGGGTAAACTTCCACCTGCCGTTGGTGTCATCAACGAATGTAACTGCGACACCTGGCGCAGCTCCTACGGCAAATGGAGCATCCTCACTAATGTCCGTCGCAGCTGCCGCATTGAGTAAGGTGGATATGGCATCACCACTGCTTGTAACATTATCTTCGTCAATTACTGTAAAGTTATCTCTGGCTATGAAGTTATTACCGCTGGGATTAGAGAAGAAGCCGCCGACTGTTGTCAAAACGGGCGCATCATTTATAGC
>CEUN01025708.1_pt1 | contig 12212 bp, 21 predicted proteins | sample 361501 | NCBI WGS metagenome assembly CEUN01 (sample SAMEA2622801, study PRJEB7988) | marine metagenome | biome: marine biome (ENVO:00000447); feature: marine epipelagic mixed layer (ENVO:xxxxxxxxx); material: "saline water (ENVO:00002010), including plankton (ENVO:xxxxxxxx)" | depth 120 m | reverse complement strand
GTAACAGCATTAGAAATTTTGGAACGTGCAGTGGATAACGCAAAGCCTCGGCTTGAGGTTAAAAGTCGTCGTGTGGGTGGGGCTACTTATCAGGTTCCCATGGAAGTAAGCGGTGACAGATCGGAAGCTCTGGCTCTTCGTTGGATTGTATCTTTTGCGAAAAGCCGCAAGGGTTCTGCCATGAGTAATGCGTTGGCCAAGGAAATCATGGAAGCTTATCAAGGGGAAGGGAGCACGATACGTCGACGAGACGAAGTCCACCGGATGGCTCAGGCCAACAAGGCCTTTGCACACTTTAGGTGGTAGGATAATTTATATTTGGATTCGCTCCGGGCGACGACAGTCTCGGAGCGTTTTTGGTAGTTTAGAGAAGATGGAAGCGACAGTTGAAACAGCAACCAGTGAAGTGAACTCGCCTAACCGTGAGTATACTCTGGAGCGTACTCGGAATATTGGTATAGCCGCACATATTGATGCGGGTAAAACCACTACCACCGAGCGTATTCTATTTTACACGGGTCTCTGTCATAAGATTGGCGAGGTGCATGACGGTAACACTGTGACTGATTGGATGGAGCAAGAGCGTGAGCGTGGTATCACCATTACTTCTGCAGCTACTACTTGTTTTTGGAAGCAGGCTGAAGACGGTACTACCAAGTTGTGGCCGGAGGTACCCCACCGCGTTAATATTATAGATACTCCCGGCCATGTTGATTTTACCGCAGAGGTAGAGCGTTCCATGCGTGTGCTTGACGGGGCGGTAGCTGTATTTTGTGGCGTTGCAGGCGTGCAGCCCCAATCAGAAACTGTTTGGCGCCAAGCCACCAAGTACAATGTGCCTCGGATTGCTTTTGTTAACAAGATGGATCGTACCGGTGCTGACTTTAAGAATGTGGTCGCTGAAATGCGCGAACGTCTTGGAGCTCCAGCTTTTCCCGTGGGGATTCCAATTGGTGCGGAAGAAGATCTCAAAGGCGTGATCGATGTAGTTAATCAAAAGGCGCTGATTTATGACGCATCGGATGATTTTGGTTCTAAGATATTAATCGAGGAAATTCCGCAAGACCTTAAGGCTGAGGCGGAAGCTGCCCTTGCCGAGCTAGTTGAAGCTGTGGGTGACAGAGATGATCATGTGATGACCTTACTGCTGGACGAAAAGCCTGTGGATGAGGTGACTCTCAAGCAAGCAATCCGCCGACTGACTATTGCTGGTGAATTTGTGCCTGTTCTTGGCGGATCAGCCTTTAAAAACAAAGGTGTTCAACCCCTAGTTGATGCTGTGGTTGATTATCTTCCTTCGCCGCTTGATGTGAACGTGCAAACAGGGGCTAGTCCAGATGGCGAGGGCGAAGAGACCGAATTTCCGGCTGATGATAACGGCAACTTTTGCTCTCTAGCTTTCAAGCTTTGGACTGATCCATTCGCGGGAAAATTAGTGTTTTTTAGAGTTTACAGCGGACAGATCAGTAAAGGGGAAATGATCTATAATCCGCGTACTCGCAAAAAGGAACGGGTAAACCGGATCATGATGATTCAAGCCGATAAACAGGAGAATGTGGAAACGGTTTATGCGGGCGACATCGCCGCTTTGGTAGGTATCCGTAATATTACCACAGGGGATACGCTTTGTACGCCTGACATCGATGTGTGCCTTGAGCCACCGACTTTCCCTGAACCTGTGATATCCATGGCTATTGAACCCAATACCAAGGCTGATCAGGAAAAAATGAGTGCAGGCTTGCAAGCACTGGCTGAAGAAGATCCCACTTTTAATTGCTATACAGATCAGGAAACCGGGCAGACGCTGATAGCAGGGATGGGTGAGTTGCATCTTGAAATCATAAGAGATCGCCTTTTCCGCGAGTTTAAGGTTGAGGCTGAATCGGGAGCTCCACAGATTGCTTATCGTGAAACCATAACGAAAAGTTCAGAAGGCAGAGGATTGTTCAAGAAACAATCTGGAGGCCGCGGTCAGTATGGTGATGCTACAATTAAAATCGAACCTAACGAGCGTGGGGGAGGTATTGAAATCGAAAATAAGATTGTAGGTGGGGTTATTCCACGTGAGTACATTCCGGCGGTTGAAAAAGGTATTCGGGAAACTATTCAAGGTGGAGTTTTGGCTGGATACGAGCTGATTGATATAAAAGTACAGATTGTGGACGGGTCTTATCATGAAGTAGATTCAAGCGAAATAGCATTTAAAATGTCTGGAATACTGGCAATGAAAGAGGCTGTAAATAAAGCGAAAGCCGTTTTGCTGGAGCCGGTAATGAAGGTGGAAGCGACTACTCCTGGAGAATATCAAGGTGATATAATCGGCGACATGAATCGTCGTCGTGGAGTGGTGGAAGGCATAGACTCTAAAAATTCAGGCACGGTAATCACTGCGCAAATTCCGTTAGCAACGATGTTTGGGTATGCGACTGATATACGTTCTCTATCAAGTGGTCGTGCCTCGTATTCGATGGAGCCTGATTCATTTGAACAAGTACCCCAATCAATTGCGGACGAGATTTTAGATAAGGATAGCAAGTAGGAGAAAAGAATGGCTGCAGGACAACAGATTCGAATTAGGCTTAAGGGTTATGATCACCGAGTGCTCGATAAGTCATCGACTGAAATCGTGGATACCGTCAAGCGCACTGGCAGTCGTGTTGCAGGGCCTATTCCCCTGCCAACCCGGCGCGAGCGATTCACAATGACTCGATCTCCTCACGTGGATAAAAAGAGTCAGGAGACTTTTGAGCAGCGTACGCATAAGAGAATGATTGATATTTTGCAGCCAACTCCAGCTACAGTTGATGAACTAAAAAAACTTAACCTTCCAGCTGGGGTAGATATAAACATAAAGATTTTTTAGTGGTATGATCGGTCTAATAGGAAAAAAACTTGGGCAAACTCGCGTGTACGATGAGAGCGGTAATGCTGTGTGCGTCACTGTTGTTCAAGCTGGGCCGAATCGGGTCCTACAGGTAAAAAAATCTGAGGGTAATGATGGATATAATGCGGTACAGTTGGGCTATGATGATCAGAACAAAACGTCTCGGGTAACCAAGCCGCTTCAGGGCCACATGAGTAAACATGGCGGTCACGTGACCAAGCAGGTTAAAGAATTTCGGGATTTTACACTTGAGGTTAACACGGGAGATACCGTTCCGGTCTCAGTATTCGAGCCGGGTGATTATGTAGACGCTATTGCTGATACCAAGGGCCGAGGTTTTCAAGGTGTGGTTAAGCGTTGGAATTTTGGGGGTGGGCCTAAGACTCACGGTCAAAAAGGATTCTTTCGTCGGCCCGGAGGAATCGGTGCCTGCGCGACGCCGGGTTGGGTGGTCAAGGGTAAGAAGATGCCGGGTCATATGGGGCAGGAACGTCGGACTGTGCAAAATCTGAAAGTTGTTCAGGTGCGTGAAGAGGATAATGTGCTTTTAATCAAGGGGGCGATTCCTGGGGCTAAGGGTGATTATGTCTTAATTCGAGAATCTAAAAAGCGTCCGAAGGGGGCAAAGTCATAGTAAGGGATTAAGAGATGGAACTTGATGTAAAAACACTTTCGGGGGGCGATTCAGGCAAGATTGCCGTTGGTTTTGAATTTGTCGAGGAAGGCAAAGGAAATCAAGCTGTTCATGATACTGTGGTTGCCTATATGGCTGCACAACGTCATGGCACAGCGAAGACCAAGGATAGAGGTGAAGTAAGTGGGACAGGCAAAAAACCCTGGAGGCAAAAAGGTACAGGTAGAGCACGAACCGGCTCTCGTCGTACGAATATATTTACAGGAGGAGGCGTGACGCACGGACCACGCCCGCGTGATTACGCTAAGAAGGTTAATTCCAAGACTCGTCAGCTTGCGTTACGTAAAGCATTGAGTGAACGAATCAAGGATGAAGAAGTGGTTGTAGTCGACAATCTTAAACTCGAATCTCACAAGACCAAGGATTTGCATGCGCAAATTGAAGCGCTTGCTCCAAAGGGTACGGTCCTGCTCGTCACTGGCGAAGCCGACCGTAACCTTTCCTTGGCAGCTCGGAACATTCCATTGGTTCAATTGGTAGAGGCTGAGAGTTTAAATACCTACGAAGTTCTCAAGCCCGATGTGATAATTATTTCCAAAGACGGACTGCAAAAAATTGCCGCCCGGCTTAATCCAAAGGAGGTCAAGTGAATTCATTTACGATAATTAAGGGTTTGCATGACTCCGAAAAAACTCAGCATTTGAAGGACCTTTTTGTGTTCCGTCAAACCAGAGGGATGAAAGAGGATGTGCTACACAAGTACACCTTGCGTGTGGATACTCGTGCTAATAAGCATCAGATACGTCATGCGGTTGAGGAGCTTTTTCCCAAGGTAAAAGTGATTTCGGTTAATACGGCCACAGTCAAAGGTAAGGCCAAGCGAGCCCGTACAAAGGTGGCTGGATATACGTCTGACTGGAAGAAAGCGGTGATAACTTTGAAGGAAGGGGAAATCGAACTCTTATAAAAGAGAAGGAGAATTTGTCATGCCTATTCGTTCCTACAAACCCGTAACTCCATCTCAGCGTTACATTAAGCGCTCCACCTTTGAGGAGGTCACCAAGACCAAACCCGAAAAGGCACTGGTTAAAATCAAGAAGAAGACCGGTGGCCGCAACAGTGATGGTCACATCACCATGCGGGGCCTCGGTGGCGGTGCGAAGCAGAAGATTCGCAACGTGGATTTTCGTCGTCGTTTCGCACGTGATAAGTATGGATCGAATGCTACGGTAGAAGGAAAAGTTGCTGCCATAGAGTATGATCCAATTCGTTCGGCAAGGATTGCGCTTGTGGAGTATGTCGGCAGTGAAAAACGTTATATTTTAGCTGCTAAAGGAATGGAAGTAGGGGCAAAGATTTATAGTGGACCGGACGCCGAACCGGAGCCCGGTAATGCCCTGCCGTTAAGTAACATTCCTCCAGGTACTCCCATTCATAATATAGAACTTACCAAGGGAAAAGGCGGCCAGATTGTTAGATCAGCAGGAACTTCGGCTACTGTGATGGCCACCGATAAGGATTATGCTCAGATCAAGCTTCCCTCCGGTGAAATCCGGCGGGTTAATGCAGCTTGTTGGGCGACTGTCGGTGTCGTGGGTAATGCTGACCATGAAAAACAGGTGATCGGTAAGGCTGGAAATACCCGGCATCGGGGAAGACGTGGTATTACACGTGCGGTTGCTAAAAATCCAGTGGATCATCCCATGGGTGGAGGTGAGGCGAAGTCCTCTGGCGGAGGTCATCCGGTGACTCCTTGGGGAGTAATTACCAAAGGTAAAAAGACTCGTTCTAAAAAGAAGTACTCAAATAAATTTATTCTCGTTCGTCGTGATGGTCGACCAATGAAACGGAAGTAAGTAAGCTATGGCACGTTCAATAAAAAAAGGGTTTTATACGGATCTGAAACTCCGTAACAAAGCGATGAAGGCCAAGGAAGCTGGGTCATCAAAGCCAATTAAAACTTGGTCGCGACGCAGTACCATTATGCCTGAATTTGTTGGGCTTACTTTTAATGTGCATAATGGAAAGGCATTTTTGCCAGTGTACGTGAGTGAAAACATGGTTGGTCATAAATTGGGAGAGTTCTCTCCGACCAGACAATTTAAAGGTCATAGTGCGCATGTGAAACGGGAGGTTAAGTAGTATGAATATCACTTCAACCAGCCGAAATGTGCGGATGTCACCAAAAAAAGTTCGTGAGGTGACTCGCCAGATATCGGGTTTGCCAGTGGCTCGAGCAAAAGCATTGCTGGCCAATATTCCGCGTAAGTCAGCACAGCTTGTAGCAAAGACACTCGATACCGCTATTGCTGACGCAGAGCATATTAGAGCTGAGTGGAAGGAAACTGATATACAAAACAGAGTGGCCGAAATTAAGGAAAAGATTAATAATAAAACGACCGACAAGGGAACTCTGGCGCGAAAGTACCGTCACTTGAAGTCGGAATTGGAGCGTCTGGAGGAGTATCTGGATTCGGATAACAAATTATCTTCTGAATCTCTCTTTATCAAAGAGGCTATGGCTGGAGCAGGTACCCCATTGCGTCGTTGGCGCACCCGTGCGAGAGGTGGTGGCACGCCGATAATCAAGCGCACAAGTCACATCCGTATTACACTTTCTGACGAATAAAAAATTATGGGAAATAAAACCAATCCAATTGGACTTCGCTTGGCAGTTAACAAGGACTGGGCATCCAAGTGGTATTCGGACAAAAAGGACTTTGCCGATTACTTAGCTGAAGATCGTGCTATCCGTAAGCTGTTAAAGAGCAAGCTTTCGGGTGCCGCAGTGACAAAGATTTTAATAGAGAGAGCAACGCAGCGAGTGCGCATCAAGATTCTAACTGCGCGTCCGGGAGTTGTGATTGGTCGTCGTGGCACGGAGATAGATAAAATTAAGGAGCAGTTGGCTCGTATGACTGGAAAAGAAGTCTACGTTGATATTCAGGAAATTCGTAAGCCTGAGATAGATGCCCAGTTGGTTGCTGAGAATGTTGCTCAACAGCTTGAGCGCCGAATTGCTTTTCGTCGTGCTCTCAAGCGTGCTGTACAGATGGCCATGGACTTTGGGGCTGAAGGTGTTCGCATCCGTTGTTCCGGTCGCCTCGGTGGCTCGGAGATAGCCCGAACTGAACAGTATTTAGAAGGCCGGGTGCCGCTTCATACCCTACGAGCCAATATTGATTATGGTTTTACAGAAGCTAAGACCAAAGCCGGCATTCTTGGCATTAAGTGCTGGGTTTGTACAGGTGAAGACAAGCCTTCAAATCGGGCGGAAGAAGTAATTGAAACCGGTGCAGGCGAAAGTAAATAAACCAGCGAAAGAAAACGACCCATGGCAAGTGTAATTCCAGCTCGAGTAAAATATCGTAAGATGCACCGCGGTAGTCGTGCGGGCATAGCCTGGAAGGGTTCTGATGTATCCTTTGGTGAATATGGTTTGCAGGCTTTGGATCGAGCTTGGATTACTACTCGTCAAATTGAAGCATGTCGCCAAACGATTACGCGTAAAATGAAACGTCGGGGGAAAGTTTGGATTCGGATTTTTCCCCAGAAATCATACACCAAGAAACCTTTGGAAGTGAGGATGGGTAAGGGCAAGGCAGCGGTTGAAGGCTGGGTGGCTGTGGTTCGTCCGGCTAATATGCTGTTTGAGATCTCCGGAGTAAGTGAAGGATTGGCAAAGGAAGCGTTGGCTCTAGCTGCAGCCAAATTGCCAATAAAAACAAGAATGATTAAACGTTAGCCATGAAGATGAGTGAAATAAAAGAAATGCCTCCAGTTGAGCTGCTTTCAAAGGGCCGCGAGCTAAGGCAGGAGCTTTTCAACCTAAATCTTCAAAAATCAATTGGGACTTTGGAAAAGCCACATCGGATTCGGCAGTTACGAAAGGATATAGCCCGGGTTGAGACAGCACTGAATGCTAAGAGGCAGGAACCTGCTAAGGGTTCGTGAACTGATAACGAAGAATGAGTGAACAAAAGGAAAAACACCGCAAACAGCGCCTGGGAGAAGTTGTTTCTAACAACGCCGACAAAACTATTGTAGTTAGGGTAAAACGACGCCTTCGGCATCCACTCTATAAGAAGGTTGTGACGCGCTATAAAAAGTTTTATGCCCACGATGAGCAGAATGCTGCAAAGGTTGGAGATGCGGTTCGGATTCAAGAGTGCCGCCCTCTCTCTAAACTTAAACGTTGGGAGTTGGTTGAGGTCGTGGGTGGTTAACTAGTAAATTTGAAACATGTTACAATTACGTTCAATTTGTGATGTTGCCGATAATACCGGTGCAAAGCGTGCGGCAATAATTGGTGTTCTCGGAGAAGCCAAGCGCTTTGGTGAAATCGGTGATATTGTAAAGGCGCACATCAAAGAAGCAGCACCTGATGGTACTGTGAAAAAAAGTGAAGTTGTAGACGCTGTGGTGGTTCGCACACGAAAAGCGGTTCGGCGAACTGACGGTTCCTATTTGCGTTTTGATAATAATGCTGTGGTGATTATTGACAAAGAAGGAGCTCCTCGGGGGACCCGTATTTTTGGCCCCGTGGCCCGCGAACTACGTGAACAGAAGAAGTTTATGAAAATCATTTCCCTTGCTCCGGAAGTCTTGTGATGAGTGTAAAAAAAGAAAAACGCATACGTAAGGGTGATGAGGTGTATATTCTTTCCGGTGAATATGCTGGAAGCTCCGGTAAAGTAATGCGGCTGTTGCGCGAATCCCAAAGGGTTGATGTGGAAATTGAAGGGTTGGATGATCAGGGTAAGGTCATCAAACATCAGCGACGTAGCCAAGAATTTCCTAATGGTACAAAGCTTTATCTCAATCCCACCATTCATGTGTCCAATGTGGTGAAGTTGGATTGGAGGGATAAGCGTCGAGGTACGGCTAAGGAGGAATCGATAGAAACCGAGTAGATTCTCTATGAAACCACGACTTCAAACTAAATATCAGGAACAGGTGCTACCGGCCCTTAAGAGTGAGCATAAGTATGGGAATGTGCACGAAATTCCTACACTTGAAAAAATAGTATTGCACATGGGGGTTGATGCCACTCTGGAAAAATCAGCTCTAGATGACGCTATCAGGGATATGGCCTCCATCACTGGTCGAAAGCCCGTCGTCGATAAGGCACGCAAGGCGGTTTCAAACTTTAAGCTGCGCATTGGTCAGGCTATTGGATGTCACGTCACTTTACGGCGTGATGTGATGTGGGAGTTTCTCGATCGCTTGACTACCGCTGCGTTACCTCGAATCCGCGATTTTCGGGGAATTAATCCTCGTGGTTTTGATGGTCGTGGCAACTATTCTATGGGTATCAGCGATCAGTCTATTTTTCCCGAAATTGAACTAGATAAGGTCAAGCGAACTCAAGGTATGGACATCACTATCGTGACTACTGCCAAAACAAACGAAGAGGCAAAAGATCTGCTTACGAAGTTGGGACTGCCTTTCGCAAAAAAATAAGGAGAATTTATGGCAAAAACATCGTGGATCGCGCGGAATAAGAAAAAGCAAAGGACGGTTGCTAAATACGCAGCCAAGCGTGCCGAGCTTAAGGCAGCTGGAGATTATGAGGGGCTCAACAAGTTGCCTCGTAACGCTAGTCCGGTGAGGGTGGTAAATAGGTGTATGCTTACCGGACGGAGACATGCATTTATACGAAAGTTTGGGCTTTCACGAATCGCCTTCAGGGAAGCCGCGGTAAGCGGTTTGATACCAGGAGTAACTAAAGCAAGTTGGTAAAATGGATACAGTAGCCGACATGTTAACTTGTGTGCGCAATGGTAATAAGGCTTTAAAGCCTCATATAGTCGTACGACACTCGAAGCTCAAAGAAGATATAGCTCGAATCCTGAAACAGGAGGGATTTATTAGTGGGTATTCAGTGAGTGGAAAGCCCAAGGCGGAATTACAAATTGATCTAAAAATAAAGGGGCGTAAAGGTATAATAGAAGGGATCAAACGTATTAGTAAGCCAGGATTACGTAAATATGTGGGAGTGGATGACATTCCTCGGGTGTTGGGTGGATTGGGAATTGCCATCTTGAGTACTCCCAAGGGAGTGTTGACCGGCAAAGAGGCTCGTGAGCAGAAAGTCGGTGGAGAGGTTTTACTTCACGTTTGGTAGAAAGGTAAAAGATGTCTCGAATAGGAAAAATGCCGGTGCCTCTGACTGAAGCTGTGAAAGTTTCAATCAATGGTCGGACTGTTTCGGTGGAAGGCCCCAAGGGTAAACTACAATTGGATTTGCCCGAGCTAACAGATGCCAAGCTTGAAGAAAATCAAGTGATTGTAACTCGAGAGAGTGATGAAAAGCGGGCGAAAGCGATGCATGGATTGGCCAGATCTCTGATTAATAATATGGTGGTGGGTGTTGAAAAAGGATTTGTGAAGAAGCTTGAAATCCACGGGGTGGGATTTAAAGCGGCGGTGAATGGCCAGCTGTTGAATCTTAATTTAGGCTACTCTCATGAAATTAATCATCAGATCCCTGCAGGTTTGAATGTAAGTGTGGAGAATAACACTAATATTACAATTGAAGGTGCAGATAAGGCTACGGTAGGTAAGATGGCTGCAGAAGTCCGAGCCTACTACCCTGTTGAGCCCTATAAAGGCAAAGGTGTACGTTATGCCGACGAACTGGTTGTGCGAAAACAAGGAAAACAGGTACAATAATACTTAAGTAGTTACATAACGATGAGACCCGAAGTAAAGTGTAAGATCGAGCAAAAGCGGCGTTACCGGATTCGTAACAAAGTGAAGGGAACTTCTTCTCGCCCTCGAATGAGTGTGCGTTTTACTGAACGCAACATATACGTACAATTTATTGATGATGAAAAAGGCCATACCTTGGCCTCTGCTTCCACCCGACATAAAACGGAAGCTGATCGCGATAAGCTTGCAGCGAATAAGATAGCGGCTGAAAAAATTGGAAAGACTGCAGCGGAGGTAGCCAAGGTGGCTGGTATCGCAGAGGTTATCTTTGATCGTAGCGGAGCACGATATGTCAAAGGAGGCAAGATTGATGTTTTGGCTAATGCGGCACGTGCTGAAGGCCTTAAATTTTAATTAGACTGAAAGATAAAAAAGTGTCAGACGAAGAACAACAGGATAACCAACCTAAGCAAGCCGCAGATGCTGCTAGTTCCCCTGAGGGTCAGACTGCTAAAGAAGCCGCTCCTGCCGCCGAGGAGTCGAACGCTACACCTTCATCTGAGGGAAAGAAGGGATTTTCTGAATCGCGAGAAGGGGGTCGTCGTGGTGGTAGGCAACAACGTGGACGCGGGGGGCGTGGTCCACAAGGACCGCAAAAGGAAGATGATGGAATTGTCGAGAAGGTAATTCATATTAATCGCTCCAGTAAAGTAGTGAAGGGAGGCCGGAGGTTTGGTTTTAGTGCTCTGGTTGTGGTTGGAGATAAAGAAGGAAAGGTTGGGCTGGGAACTGGTAAAGCCCGTGAAGTAATTTCCTGCATCAATAAGGGTACCGAGGTGGCTCGGCGTAACATGGTTAACGTTTCTCTGCATGGTGCCACCCTGCCCCACGAGGTGTATTCAATTTATGATGGAGCACGCGTGCTTCTACGTCCAGCATCTCCCGGTACAGGTATTATAGCGGGTAAAACCGTTCGGGCGGTTCTTGAAAGCGCTGGAGTACGTGATGTTTTAAGTAAATCATTAGGTTCAAAGAACCCGGCTAATGTGGCCAAGGCGGCCTTACAGGCTTTGCAACGACTGCGTCGTCGGGAGGATGTAATGGCTGTTCGCGACCAAAAATAGAAAAATATATCATAGGAATTTTTAATGCGGTTACACGACATCAAACCAAATCCAGGAGCAAAGAAGCGTCGCAAGCGTGTGGGCCGTGGGCCTGGGAGCGGTCGGGGTAAGACCAGTACTCGAGGGCATAAAGGGCAAGGGTCTCGCGCGGGTAGTAGTACTCGGGCAACCTTTGAGGGAGGGCAGATGCCTTACATCCGTCGATTGCCTAAGCGGGGCTTTAACAATGCTCGTTTTCGTACCGAATATGTGCCGGTTAACCTTTCGGATTTAGAGAAGAATTTTGAGGCTGAAACAACGGTGGATTTGGTTTCGCTCAAAAATGCAGGCCTTGCAAATGGCGGAGGTAAGGTGCTTATCAAGATTCTTGGTAAAGGGCAACTATCCAAGAAACTTACGATTCATGCGCATGCCTTTAGCAGTTCAGCCCAGAAGGCCGTTGAAGCAGCGGGGGGATCATGTAAGGTTCTTAAAGAGATAGTTTCGACTGAAGAAAAGTCGGATGCTGACGAGTCCACGGCGGTTGAATAATTTTATAGATGTTCAGTCAGTACTTCCAGACTCTGCAGAATTGTTTCAAGGTAGGTGAATTACGTAGTCGGATCTTTTTCACTTTAGCACTTCTAGTAGTTTGTCGGTTGATTGCATTAACTCCGATTCCTGGTTTGGACGGGCAACAGTTAGTTGCGTTTTTCAAGGAGATAGGTGGATCAGGTGATGGCGGTGCTGGGCTGATTGGGATGTACAGTATGTTCACTGGAGGCGCTTTGGAGCGTTGTGCGGTGGGGTCTTTGGGAATCATGCCCTATATTAGCGCGACCATTATACTGCAACTGATGACAGCCGTAGTTCCATCTTTGAGTAAAATTGCACGTGAAGAAGGAGGGCGAACACAGATTATCAAATATGGTCGTTA
>CEUN01146081.1_pt1 | contig 12246 bp, 7 predicted proteins | sample 361501 | NCBI WGS metagenome assembly CEUN01 (sample SAMEA2622801, study PRJEB7988) | marine metagenome | biome: marine biome (ENVO:00000447); feature: marine epipelagic mixed layer (ENVO:xxxxxxxxx); material: "saline water (ENVO:00002010), including plankton (ENVO:xxxxxxxx)" | depth 120 m | reverse complement strand
ATTGGTTAGATAAAAACTATTTTTATTCTAAACCAGATTCAAATAAGAAACCTTATACTATAGTAATTCCTCCTCCAAATGTTACGGGTATGCTTACTATGGGGCATGTATTAAACAATACCATTCAGGATATTTTGATTAGAAAAGCAAGAATGGAAGGAAAAGAAGCGTGTTGGATACCTGGGACAGATCATGCTTCTATTGCTACAGAAACAAAAGTAGTAAAAATGTTACAAGATAAAGGTATTAAAAAAGAGTCTTTATCTAGGGATGAATTCTTAAAGCATTCATGGGAATGGAAAGAAAAATATGGCGGTATCATTATACAACAACTTAAAAGACTGGGTTGTTCTTGTGATTGGGAGAAAGAAAGATTTACAATGGATGATAATTATAATCATGCAGTGTTAGAAGCTTTTGTCAACTTATATAACAAGGGTTTGGTTTATAAAGGTTTTCGTTTGGTAAATTGGTGTCCAATATCTAAATCAGCAATTAGTGATGAAGAAGTAATACATAAGGAAGTGAATGGTCATTTATGGCATTTTTCATATCCGATTAAAGATTCTGATGAATTATTAATTGTTGCAACAACGAGACCAGAAACAATGTTAGGTGATACAGCTGTTGCTGTGCATCCTGCAGATAATAGATATAAACATTTAATTGGAAAATTTATTCTATTACCATTAACTGATCGTGAAATTCCAATTATTGGAGATGAGTTTGTTGATATGGAATTTGGAACTGGTTGTGTAAAAGTAACTCCTGCACATGATCCAAATGATTTTGATGTTGCAAAACGACATAATCTTAAGTTTATAAATATTATGAATGAAGATGCGTCCCTTAATTCTGAGGTACCAAAAAAATATATAAATATGACCCGCGAAATAGCCAGAGAACAAATTGTTCAAGATTTACAATCTATAGGACGTCTGGAGAAAATTGAAGATTATATTCACAAAGTTGGTTTTTCTGAAAGAGGTAACGTTCCCATTGAATATTATATGTCTAGTCAGTGGTTCCTAAAAATGAAAGAATTATCAAAACCTGCATTACAAGCTGTTAATGATGGTAAAATAAATTTTCATCCTAAACATTGGGTTAAGACCTATAACCATTGGATGGAAAATATTAATGACTGGTGTATTAGTCGTCAGTTATGGTGGGGTCATCGTATACCAGTGTGGTATCATAATCAAGATAAAGATAAAATGCATGTTTCTATTGATGGGCCATCTGACCCAGAAAATTGGAAACAAGATGAAGATGTTCTTGATACTTGGGCTTCTTCTTGGCTATGGCCATTTGCAGTTCATAAATGGCCAGAAAAAGATCAAAATTTATCATATTATTATCCAACTGCATCTTTGGTAACTGGACCAGATATAATATTTTTCTGGGTTGCAAGAATGATAATCTCTGGTTACGAGTTTATGGGAGACTTGCCGTTTAAAGATGTTTATTTTACTAGTATATTACGTGATGAGACTGGTGCGAAGTTTAGTAAATCATTAGGCAATTCACCTGATCCTTTTACTCTTTTTGATGATTATGGTACAGATGCAGTACGATTTGGAATTATGTTAATGGCTCCACAAGGTTTAGATGTATTATTTTCACCTAAAGGTCTTGAAGTTGGAAGAAATTTCATAAATAAACTATGGAATGCATCCAGATTTATATTAATGAATGTAGAGGGTGAAATTAGTGATGAATTTTTGGAAGAAAATTTAAATCTGCCTGAATTATGGATATTAAACCGTTTACAAATTGCAGTTAAACGTGTAAATAGGCATTTAGATAATTTTAATTTTAATGAAGCTGCAAAGGTTGTCTATGAATTTACTTGGAGCGATTATTGTGATTGGTATATTGAAATTGCAAAAACAAGTTTTAATAATAATGAATCGTATACTAATACAGTTAAATGGGTTTCCAAATATGTGCTTAGAAATATAATTATCTTACTTCATCCATATGCTCCATTTGTTACAGAGGAAATTTGGTCCAAAATTAAAAATGAAAAGGATCATGATCTTATAGTTACAAGTTGGCCAATTGTTAATAAACAATGGATCAACAAATCATCTGAAAATGAAATGGAAATATTAAAAAGTTTAATTTCTTCTGTTAGAACAATTCGTTCACAAATGAATGTACCACCTAATAAATTATGTAATATGGTAGTTCATTGTAATGACATGCAAAAATCGATTTTAAATTCACATAGTTTAATTATCAAATCTTTGGCTAAAATAGATAATATTGAAATGACTAAAGATTCAAAAAAGCCATTGCAATCTGCCACTGCGATTGTAGATAATATGGAGGTTTTTATTCCATTGCATGGTATTATTGATTTTGATTTAGAGAAAGATCGATTACAAAAACGAATCAATGAATTAGAAATGCATTTAGCAAATGTTAGCAAAAAGTTAGATAATAAAGATTTTTTAAATCGTGCTCCTAAAAATGTTATTTCCCGTGAAAAAGAAAAAAAAGAAAATATGGTTGTAGAATTAAATAAAATCACCAAAAACTTTGAAATGATCAATGAATAAAATTTTATTAATAATCTTGTTTAATTTTACATTAATAATTGGCCAGTCCGTTGATGCGACTATGACTATTTATAAAAATAGACTTGCATTAATAAAACAACCTGTCTCTTGGGTGATAGAAAATAAATCTAGTGAAATTGAATATGGGACAATTCCTGAGGGTATTAAAGAAAGCACACCTTATCTTAATTTATCGAATGGAACTGTTCTTAATCAGAAGTTGAATAAAAATATATTTTCTGAATATAAACTTTTCAAAAATTCTTTAGGTTCTTCTATAACGATAACAACGATTGATGATGAAGATCAATTTGGAACATTAATTTCTATTTCACCTGAAGGGTATACACTTCAGACTCGCCGTGATGTGATATATATTAAAAAAGATCATATAAAGCAAATATCTTTAAGAAAAATCATAAATAATCCACGAACCAGCCCTGTTCTTCAATGGGATGTTTTATCAGAAACAAATAATATATCAGGAAATTTAGTCTATATGGCGGGTGGATTTGAATGGAGCGCTATGTACAGGATGGAAATAATTGATAATGGCTTTGCAACATTGATTCCTGAAGCATATATATCTAATAAAAGTAATATATCGTTTGATAATTTAAAAATTAATTTAGTTGAAGGAGATTTAGGTGATTATCAAATAAATAACATACGATCGAATAGAAAATTATCTTCATTATCTAGAAATAATGAAATGGCAACACAGATTGGAAATGAATCAGCACTTGGAGATTATCATATATATGATTATTCAAAAAGATTATCTTTTGGAAGCAATGAACATGTTTCAGTTAGACTTTATGAATCAAGAAAAGTCAAATATTCAAAAACTTATGTTTTTCAAAATGGAGAAAAAAGACAGAAAGAAGAGCCACTGGAAATAGAATTTCAAATAAAAAACACACTAGATAATAATCTTAACATACCCCTTCCGCAAGGACGAATAGCTTTATATGAATACGCAAACTCAGCTTTAGAGTTCATTGGCGATGATAATATAAAACAAACGCCAAAAGGAGATCTTCTCACTATACGTGCTGGTAGATCATTTGATGTTATTGGTAAAAGAATAGTCGTCAATTTTGATAGACAGAGAAAGAGTGAAGAAGCTTCTATAGAAATAACAATCAATAATACAAAAGATGAAGACATTAATATAAGATTAGAGGAAAAAATTTCTGGAGACTGGGTTATTAAGGAATCTTCAACTAATTATATTAAAAAAGATGCTACAACAATACATTTCCCATTGTCTTTATCTAAGGGAAATAAAGCAAAAGTAAATTATACCTATCGCAAGGAATGGAATTAACACCTTGTGTCAGAATCCAAATATAGTTTAAATACCTCGATAAAATATCTTAAAGGAGTGGGGCCTAAAAAAATGCAGGCTTTTAATAATTCTTCTATCTACTCAGTAAATGATTTATTGAATTATTATCCACGTCGTTATCTAGATCGAAGTACTGTAAAGTTAATTAAAGATATAAAGATTCATGAAAGTGTAACAATTATTGGAAATATTGAAGTATGTGGTATAAGAAGAACAAGAAAAAGATCATTATTTGAAGCTATTCTATCTGATGGGACTGGTTTTGTTAAGCTCATTTGGTTTAACGGAGCAAAATATATTAAAAATTTAATAAAGAAGAATGATAGACTAGCTGTTCATGGTAAAATAGCGTTTTTTAATGGATATCAGATTTTACATCCAGATTATGATAAAATTGATACAGATATAGATCCAATAAATACTGGTTCTATAGTTGGATTATATCCACTGACAAATGAATTTAAAAAGGTAAAGATTGAGCATCGATTTTTTCGAAGATTAATGAAAGAGACTCAACAATATATAGATAAAATAGATGATTATTACGATAGTCAATTTCTTGTTAATGAAAAATTAATATCATTAAAAAAAGCTATAAAAAATATTCATTTCCCAAATTCACCAAATAATTTGGAACGATCTATTAATAGATTAAAGTTTGATGAACATTTTTTTCTTCAGTTATTAATGGTATTGCGCAGAGATTCATTAAAAACAATACATACCAAGCCATATAAAATAGGAGGAAACAAAGGTAAAAAAATAATAGATAAGTTAGGTTTTGAACTTACAAATGCGCAAATAAAGGTAATTAATGAAATTAATAATGATATTTCTGGTGAAAGTGCTATGAATCGTTTATTACAGGGAGATGTTGGTTCTGGAAAAACAATTGTTGCCATTCTTACAGCTATAGTTGCTGTTGAAAATAATATGCAGGTAGCAATAATGGCACCAACAGAAATACTTGCAAATCAGCATTATCAATCATTCACAAAAATTTTGGATATGGTGCAGATTAGTTGTGCTTTAATAATTGGTAAACAACCAAAAAAAGAAAGAAAAAATATATTAACAGCATTAAAAGATGGAAAAATAAATATTATTATTGGGACACATGCCTTAATACAAAAAACGGTTGAGTTTAAAAATCTAGGACTGATTGTTGTAGATGAACAACACCGTTTTGGCGTACTACAAAGAGGAAATTTGATTAGTAAAGGGGTGCAACCCCATGTGTTAGTAATGACTGCTACACCTATTCCGCGAACTATGGCGATTACATATCACGGTGATATGAATCTTTCAATAATAGATGAAATGCCAAAAAACAGAAAAAAGATTATAACTAAAATTGTTGATGATAAAAGATTATTAAAAGTATATGATTTTATGAAACAAGAAATTAGTTCCGGACGACAATGTATCATTGTATATCCTTTAGTTGAGGAAACAGAAAAATCAGATTTAGCTGCAGCTACGGATGGATTTAAAAAGTTAAAGAATGTATTTAAAAACATAAATCTAGGATTGATTCATGGGAAAATGAAAAAGGCAGAAAAAGATTTGATTATGAGCAAATTTGTTAATAATACGATACATATTTTAGTATCAACCACAGTTATAGAAGTAGGTATTGATATTCCAAATGCTTCTGTTATTGTAATTGAACATTCAGAAAGATTTGGCCTAACTCAATTACATCAGCTCCGGGGTCGAGTTGGAAGAGGAGCTGCTAAAAGTTATTGTATTTTAGTTGAGAGAAAAATTACACAAAATTCAAAAAAACGATTACAGGTAATGGAAAATACTAGCGATGGTTTTATAATTGCAGATGAGGATTTAAAAATGCGTGGTCCTGGAAAATTTTTTAGCACAGAGCAAAGTGGATTCTTTAATTACAAATTAGCAGATATGATTAATGATGGAGAACTTATAAGAAAAGCTAGAAATTGTGCTCAAAAAATAGTTGATAAAGATCCAAAATTGAAAAATCATATTTTAATGAAAGAAAGATTAATAAAGGATTATTCTCAATATTTTGATACAATACAAATAACTTAACAAGTATGAATAATTGTTCAATATGCAATAATGAATTGAAATTTATTTTCAGTACTAAAGATTATTTAGTTTCAGGAGAAACTTTCGATATTCTTGAATGTAATTCTTGTTTTTTAAGAATCACAAATCCATTCCCAGATAAACAAAATATTGGTAATTATTATTTATCTGATGATTATATATCGCATAATAATGAGGGAACAGGGTTTTTAGATAATGTTTATTCTTTTGTCCGTTCTTACCAATTAAAAAAGAAAAAAAAGTTAATTGAAAAATATTATTATAAAGATACTAAAAAAATTCTTGATATTGGTTGTGGTGCAGGTGATTTCTTAGAAATCATGAAAAAAGGGGATTGGGATATTTATGGTGTTGATACTTCGAAAAAAGTTAGAGAGATAGTTAAGAATAAATTAAAAATTGAAATAATGGACCCCGATAGCTGGATAAAAAGTGATATTAAATATGATGTAATTACTTGTTGGCATAGTTTGGAGCATGTCCATGAACCATGGGTATATTTAAAAAAAATAAAAGAAAGTCTTAATCCTGGAGGAATATTGATTATAGCTTTGCCTAATTATCATTCTACAGATGCGAAAAGATATAAAGAGTATTGGGCAGCATATGATACTCCAAGACATTTATATCATTTTACAAAACAATCAATAATTAATATTATACATCCTCATGGATTTAATATACAATCAATATACAGAATGAATTTTGATCCATTTTATGTATCAATATTAAGCGCTGCACATATGGGGAAATCAATAATTCATGGATTAATAAATGGATTTAATTCTTGGGCGTTATCTATTATATCTAAAAATAAATGCAGTTCACTTATATTTATAATTAAATAGAATCAATAACGCATTTTATATTCATTAATTCTATATTTGCTGACTTTATTTTGATTAAATTATATATTTTATGGCTTTAGAAAGTAAATTAACTGAACAACAATTATTTGACCAACTTGTCTCATCGCTAGTGCATAGTGCTTGGGTCTATCTTGGAACAATGAAAAATCCTATGAATGATAAACTTGAAAAGGATTTAGAACAGGCTTCTATACAAATAGATATGCTTGATATGATATATAAGAGAATGACAGGAAATTTATCTCAAGATGAAGAAAAATTTTTTAGTGAAAATATTCATGCTTTAAAAATGAATTATGTTGAACAAAAAAAGAATCCCAATAAAAAAAATGGTATTAATTCAAAAAATAATCATAAGGAGCAAAAATCTTGAATTATTCTAGTGATCATATACGGTTAAATCGAATTGTTGCTTCTATTGTATTAGCTATTTCATTTATCGTTTATTTACTTACTATGGCACCTACGGTATCGTATTGGGATTGTGGTGAGTTTATAGCAACTTCTTATATTTTGGGAGTTCCCCATCCTCCAGGAAGCCCACTTTATTTACTTATAGGTAGAATTTTTTCTATGATACCCACCAATCCTGATATTGCCTTTAGGGTTAATATTATTTCACCTATAGTCAGTGCATTAGCATGTATGCTATTATATTTAACAATTGTAAAAATAATATTGCATTGGAGAGGTAAAATAAAAGATAATGCAGATTTACTTATTGTATTTGGAGGCTCATTAGTTGGGGCACTTACTTTTGCATTTACAGATAGCCATTGGTTTAATGCAGTTGAAGCGGAAGTATATGCTATGAGTACTTTTTTTACTGCAATAGTTGTTTGGTTAATTTTAGTTTGGTCAGAGAATGCAGATAAAGATGGTAATGAAAGATATATTTTAATTATTGCATATATGTTTGGACTAGCAATTGGAGTCCACATATTAAATCTATTAACACTGCCATTTTTGGCTTTAATAATTTATTTCCGAAAAACAACTTTTGAATGGAAGACTTTTTTTATTACAATGGGAATGACTGCAGCAGTTTTCCTAGTAATTCATAATGGAATAATCAAAGGGTTGCCAAGATTGAGTAAGTTAATGGGTTTAGGTGGAGTTGCTTTTCTTGTGTTAATTATTTTTGCAATAACTTTATGGGCTATAAAAAATAAACAGCAATTATTATCTCTTGTTTTTAGTTCAGTAATTCTTATTCTTGTTGGTTATTCAAGTTACACAACAATATTTATTCGTTCTGGACAAGACCCGATGATTGATGAAAATGATCCAGAAACAATTTCAAGGGCAATTTCTTACTTAGAGAGAGAACAGTATGGTGCCATCGGTCAGCTTCCTAGAAAATATATAAAAAATAAAGTTGGAACTCCTTCACATAAGGCACAAATCGTAGGAAATCCTGAAACTGTAAAAACAACCAATGGTAAATCATATCGTGAATTTTCTAGCAGACAAAATCGAAAATATATGTTCCATAACTTTGGTACTCAGTGGGAATTCTTTTGGGGGTATCAGATGAAGAAGATGTATTGGCGCTATTTTCTATGGCAATTTGCAGGTAGAGGGCCATCTGGTGATTCAGGTGTAAGCTCTTTTGGGGCTAATTCACCAGCTCATCCATCACCTCAAGATGGTGTATATTGGTTTCTTTATGGTTTACCTTTAGCTTTATTATTAGGCCTAATCGGCATTTTTTATCATTTTAATAAAGATGGTAATTTTGCATTTTCAGTATTCACTCTATTTATAATGACCGGTATTGCTGTCATACTTTATCTTAATCAAGATAATCCTCAACCAAGGGAAAGAGATTATTCATATGTTGGAAGCTTTTTAGCATTTTCAATTTGGGTTGGTCTAGGTAGTTCATCAATTATTGAATGGGTTTCAAATTATTTCAAAGAGAAAAAGTACGGAATACGGATAGTTTCTTTTTTAGTTATATTTCAATTACTTGCTGTTCCAGGTATGATGCTAAAAGCAAATTATCATGAGCATAATCGTTCAGGTAATTTAGTTGCATGGGATTATAGTTATAATCTATTGCAATCATGTGAGCCTAACGCAGTACTATTTACAAATGGTGATAATGATACTTTTCCATTATGGTATTTACAAGAAGTTGATGGTATTAGGCAGGATGTAACAGTAGCGAATCTAAGTCTATTAAATACACCATGGTATATTAGACAACTCAGAGAAATTAGAGAACATGAGGCGGATAGATTTTCTCTCAAGGATAAATCTTCTTTACAGATTATTAAATTATCTGACAGACAGATTAGAGATCTTACCCGTGGTTTGACGCCTTGGCAAAAACGAGAGGTAACTCTACCTGTTGACACAAAAGATAAAATTTCCTGGTCCGTAAAGCCTACATATGCTGGACAAGCATTAAAAATACAAGATATGATGATTATGCAAATTATTAATGATTCTAAATGGAATTCTCCAATATATTTTGCTGTAACTGTATCTCCAAGTAATCGATTAGGACTTGAGCCTTATCTAGAAATGGATGGATTAGCTTACCGTTTACGTCCTTATAAAACGAAAGGAATTAATCCAGAAAATATGTCAAAACATTTGATCACTGAATTTGGACAAGAAGAGTGGTCAAAAGCATTTAATAGTCGTGAATGGAAAGCGGATGAAGGGCGTGTTTGGTTTAAAGATTATGATCCTAGATATCTGTTTAGGCATTTAGGTAATGAAGAAGTTTACTATAATGAACAAATAATTCGTTTACTTCAAAACTATAGAAGTGCTTATATGCAATTAGCTGTACATCATTTTATGGATTACCAAAAACTTGCAAAAGATCAAAAAGATGATGAAAAGGGAAAATCCTTAAAAGCAAAAGTGTTGCTTGTTCTCGATGAAATGAATGAAAATATTCCCGAAAATACAATTCGTATGGATTCAAAAGAGCTGTATTATCAAATGGGGAGATTGTATTATGGAGTTGGACAAGAAGATAAATTACGTAATGTTCTCGATAATTTATTGCAAAGAGATGATCTTTCAATCAAAGATAGATTAGATTATGGTCAATCATATCTTGTTGAATTAGATGAGCCTGATATTGCAAAAAGTATTTATGAAACATTATATAATTCATTTAACAATACTGAAAGAATAGTTCAAACTAGAGGATTAGAATCAGCAGGTTTATCTTCAAAATCATGGAGACAGTGGCAAAATAATTATTCAAATATTGTTTCTCATTTAGTTATTGCCTATCAAAAACTTGAAATGAATACAGAAGCAGAAGCGGTTTTAACTGGGTGGTTGGAACGAAACCCAAGTGATCGTCAAGCCAAAAAATTACTTGATGAATTAAAAGGTGCTTCACCCTAAAACTTAGGGTATATAGCTATGGATACGCTAGTTTCCATAATCATACCTCATTGGAATGGAATTGATATTTTATCAGAATGTATTGATTCTTTAAATAATACAGAATATTCTAATTTTGAAATAATTGTTGTTGATAATTATTCATCTGATGAAAGCGTGAAATGGTTAAAGGCTAATCATCCTAAGATTAAAATTATAGAAAACGATAAAAATTATGGCTATGCAGGAGGTTGCAATAGGGGTATAAATAATTCAAAAGGTGATTATATTGTTTTTTTAAATAATGATACAATTCATAAGAAAGATTGGCTTAGCAATTTAGTTACTTTTATGAATAAACGTCCTGATTGTGCAGCTGTCCAACCTAAAATATTAAATTATTACGAACGAGATAAATTCGATTATGCAGGAGGCGCTGGAGGGCATATGGATATCTTATGTTATCCCTTTGCAAGAGGAAGATTGTTTTTAGAACAAGAGATAGATAATAATCAATATGATGATGATGCGCCTTGTTTCTGGGCATCTGGTACTGCGATCATGGTTAGAAAAGAATTTTTTTTAGAAGTAGAAAAATTTGATGAGAACTTTTTTGCTCATATGGAAGAAATTGATTTATGTTGGAGACTGCAACTTAAAGGCCATAACATTTATGTAAATCCAAAATCTGTAATATATCATAAAAATGCTGTTTCGCTACCAATGACATCAATTAAGAAATTTATGTTAAATCATAGAAATTCACTTATGATGTTATTAAGTAATTACAAGGTTTTAACAACTCTTTATTTATTTCCTATTCGATATATGCTTGAGTTAGTTGCTATACTTTATGCTTTAACAAAACTAGATTTTAGACATATGTTTGGTGTAATACAGGCACATCTATGGATTTTGTTTCATATCCATATCATATTTTATAAAAGAATAAAAATTAATCGTTTACGAACAATTGGTGATTATGAAATAATGAAATCAATGTATAAAGGTAGCATTATTTGGGATCATTATATTAGAAGAATGAAAACTTATCGAGATATTTTCTTTAGCACATCTTCATAAATATCCCTATTGGAAGGATCAAGCTCTACTAGATTTTGAAGTATATCATGTTGTCTCAATATTTGTAAAATTTGTGATAATTCGCTAGCATGTGATTTTAAAAAATACAATGTATAATGTTCTCTTGGGATTCTATCATAAACTTCATTGATCCCCTTTATCATTAGATTAAATTGGCTAATTGATTCTTCAATTTCACCATCTTTAAATAGATCCAATGCATAGTAATAAGCAAAACGAGCTTTTCTTAACCCATAATTTGATGACATATCATCAGCAAGTTGGACACGTCTTGACCATCCTTTAGGAAAATTACTTGAAGTACCTCGAAGAGCTATTGATCTAGCCATTTCATATTGCTTTGAGCCCTCATTCAGCTCATACGTATCTATTTCACCCGCGAGTACCATATTTGCATAATAAGATAGAAAGCTTGGGAGCGGCTCGAACATTACCTGATCATAGTATAAACTTGATCCCGGGTTAAAATGAAACTGTAATGCATTATCAAAAAATCGTTGATCTTGATTGGTCGATATTAAAGCCTGAGCTAGAAAGTTTTTCTTTCCATTTTTTGTAGCAGTTCCTTCAAAAATCAATTGAATATTTAGTTTTATTTCTAGGTCAGTCCATTCTTCATCCCAAGTATTATTAATAAAAAATCTTGAAATTTCATTTTTTAGATTAATTAATATTTGTCTATCATCATTTTTTAATAATCTATCATCCATTGTAACATCAACTTTTACAAATTGAGCATGGAGAATTGATGTAAATAGAATAATAAAAAAGATTAATTCTTTTTTTGTTTTTTGCATTATAATAGAAAATAGATCAAGCACTTAATACTGGCAAGTATATTTCATAATTTAACTCTAGTTCATTTTTTAGACTTAAATAGCTAATTTTTCATATGAGCAATATTAAAGAATTA
>CEUN01004368.1_pt1 | contig 12260 bp, 6 predicted proteins | sample 361501 | NCBI WGS metagenome assembly CEUN01 (sample SAMEA2622801, study PRJEB7988) | marine metagenome | biome: marine biome (ENVO:00000447); feature: marine epipelagic mixed layer (ENVO:xxxxxxxxx); material: "saline water (ENVO:00002010), including plankton (ENVO:xxxxxxxx)" | depth 120 m | reverse complement strand
AGCGAGATTTGCCATCCGCGTGGCTGGCGAGCGTTCATGGAATACAGTAACGGCATCGTCGGAGATATGTGTGTGCACATGCTCGATACCGTCCGTTGGATGCTCGACCTTGGATGGCCGACCAGCATCGTTTCGCAGGGGGGCATCCTTGTCGACAAGGATGCCAAGGCTAATACCACCGACACTCAGACTGCCTGCTTCGACTTCGATGACCTGCAAGTCATATGGCAGCACCGTGCCTGGGGCCATGCTCCTGATCCAGATTACCCTTGGGCTGCATTCCTCTACGGCGACAAGGGAACCTTGAAATTGAGCGTCAATCGCTACGATTTCATCCCGCGCGGCCGAGGAGGCAAGCCAATCCATCGTGAAGTTAAGATGGAACTGGATGAGTATCCCGAGGACAAGACCGAGAAAGATCTAGAGCGTCATGTTGCTCCGGCGGTGCGGGTTCACATGATCGACTTCCTTAACGCCGTGGCAAAGCGTAGCCGACCTGTCGCTGACATAGAGCAGGGGCACATATCCAGCGTGAGCTGTATTTTGGCCAACCTCTCGCAACGTCTCGGTGGACGCACCCTTCGGTGGGATCCACAAACCCATACTGTCATTGGCGATCCAGAGGCCAATCGATTGCTCAGTCGTCCCTACACCGCCCCGTGGATTCATCCCACGCCAGACACTGTATGATGCCCGCCAAAGTGATTGTCTTAGTGGGTTAGTTGTCGGTCAGCTGGATACACTGCAGGTTGTTTTGGTCGCGAACGAAGAGTTGACCGTTGGAGTAGGCCGGGAAGCTCCAAGTTTTGCCGCAGACCTGCATTCGATCTAGTTCCTCGTATTTAACCGGGTCGATGCTCAGTAATACCAATTCACCCATTTGGCCGAGTACGAGCATTCGTTTGCCGTCGGTCAGCGTCGAGGCATAAAATTTGCCGAAGCCGCGTTCCTCCCAGTTCAATTTCCCGGTGGCGGTATCAACACAAATAAATCGATCCTTTTCGGCGAAGGTGTAAAGGTTGCTGCCCACGACAACCGGGGTAGCAAGATTGATCTTTAGATTTGCGTCTTTCCATTTCTGTTTGGCTTTGCCGTTGCTGCCGCTGCCGCCGATGCAAAGCATCCCCTCGGAGTGGGAAGCGGTGATTACGCTGTTGTTCGCGGCGACCGGCGTGACTACGTTGCGAAAGTAGCGCGTGGGAACCGGTTGGCTCCAAAGGAGTTCGCCATTTTCAACATCCACGCTAAGAATCTTCTCGGTGGTAAGCGTGACGAATTGTCGTTTGCCGGAAATTATTGTGATCAATGGACTGGCAAAACTGGCTAGGTCATCCTGTGATTTCCATATGACTTCGCCCGTTAATTTGTCGAAGCAAACCACACCTGTTCCAGGTTCCCCCCCGACTTGGCAGATGAGATGGTCTCCATCAATCAACGGTGTGCCGCTGTAGCCTCGTCGGGATGCAGCGGCTTCGTTTTGACTCTTATTCTTGATCCACTTGACCTTGAATTTTTTTTGGTAGTCTACTTCCCAGAGAATGGAACCATCCTTGACCTTTAGGCAGCTCAGCTTGCCTCGGCAGGTTTGCATATATATACGGTCGTCATCGAACAGCGGTGCGCAGCGTGGGCCGGCACCGAAACCGTCATCTGCGTAGGTTTGTCCATACGGTTTTTTCCACATTTCCAAGCCGGTTCGTTTGTCGAGTAGCCGGAGCACTTCGTTGTCGCCCTGTTCTTCGGAGACGGCTAACAGGTTTCCCTGTGTGATCGGTGCGGAATGGCCGGGGCCGGTTAGGATGCGCCAGAGGATTCTGGGTGAATTGTCTAGTTTGCTGGGGAGTGAATCGCCTTTTGTTACGTGACCATTTGAATATGGGCCGCGCCACTGGGGCCAATCTCCTGAATGAACAATCAATTCGCCAAAAGGCAAAGACAGTAAAGTCGTCAAAAAAAGGATAATTCGCATAGATAATGCTGTTTTCATGATAATTCGGTTGCGGAAATTAAGTGGGATAAAGGAGGGGCGCAACGCTTTCCTTTTGGCTTGTATGCGGGTCCATGCGGGCTCAATCTTTTTGAGACCCGCAGGAAGATGCGACCAAGGAGAATCCACCGTGGGGAACCGCTCGCCAAGCTGCTGTTGTTATTGCTGGTGATTGGTCCAGTACAAACCGCTTTAGCGGTAGAGGCCAACTATCGCTCTACCAAGTACCCCGATTACGCAGCATGGCGAGCTGCATGCATTCAGTTGCCATCCAACCGTATATTGCTTGGGAAAGTGCCTTCGACTCGACTCGAAACAGCATTGCCCTCGTTTTCGGAGGTGGAAATTACTTTGAAGGCAGCATTTAATTTGTTTCGCAATGGTTCGATGGGTCTTGACGCAAACTGGGTTGGTAGCGTGCCAAAGACGAATGAGTTTTTTGATCCCGATCGAGCCTATTTTCTGAGACCTCCGATTCCTTTCCAGCCCTTTGCTCAGAAACTTAAGTTGCCGGCTGGAAGTGAGGTCGTGTTTCACGGCGATTTTCATGGCGATATCCACTCTTTCATCGCAATGCTCGATTCGCTCAACCAAGCCGAGATATTGGACGGTTTTCGATTGGTTAAGCCGAACCGTTACATGGTGTTTCTCGGTGACTATACAGACCGTGGCTTCTACGGTATCGAAGTGCTTTACACGATGTTGCGGCTCAAGTTAGCCAATCCGGAGCAAGTTTTCATGGCGCGTGGCAATCATGAAGATGTGCAGATGATTCCACGGTATGGATTTATCGCCGAGTGCCAAAAGAAATATGCAAATCAATTTAATCCTGCAATGATCGGCCGGCTATATGACTTTTTTCCTGTAGTGATTTACGTCGGCAGCGGGGCGGACTTTTTGCAGTGCAATCATGGTGGGATGGAGCCGGGTTTTTTGCCGGGCACGTTGCTAGACTCCAAGCCGGCTTTCTCGTACCAATTTTTAGGCGAAATGACTGGCGGCACGTTTTTGAAACAACACCCTCGTTTGCTTGGTTCGGCTGATATTTCTCGTAGAGATTTTCTCAAGACCACCATTCGCGACTATAAGCCGATTGCTCCAATGTCGCCGGTTATAAACGGATTTATGTGGAATGATTTCACTGTGTTCGCGAGTGAGCCGGGTCTAGGTTACATGGAGGGACGCGGTTTCGTTTACGGAAAAACCGGTACTCGAATCGTACTCGACGCCTCTGCCGGAACGTCAGCTAAGGTGCGAGGAGTATTTCGGGCGCATCAACACTCGTCTGCAGTCAACCCGATGATGCGCCGTTTGCTTGCCTGCAACGGCGTGTTTCGGCATTGGCACGAAAATGACAGTTTAGCGCACGCAAATGCTTCTAAATCTGTACTCCGGAGCGACTGTCGATTGGAACATACTGCCGAACGGGGGATTAAGGATGGCTCAGTCTGGACCTTCAATGTGTCCCCAGATAGCTATTACGGGCGAGGTAACAATTACAAGTTCGACACTTACGGCGTGTTGACAACTGGGAAGGTTTTTGCCGAATGGAAATTAAGGGTCGTCAATCAGGCCGTACCCATTCTCGATTCGGTTCCTCCAGGCCAATGAGGGAGCTGCGTTACCAGTTCGAGGTGTTTGAGGGACCCCTCGACCTGCTGCTGCATCTGGTCCGAAAAGAAGAGGTCGACATATACGAAGTGGATATGGTCCGGCTGGCTGACCAGTTTTGTGCTTATGTCGACTTAATGAAGCAGTTCGACCTTGAGTTGGCCGGTGACTTTATTGTCATGGCATCCACTCTGATGTACATCAAGAGCAAGGAGTTGCTTCCGGTTGACCAGCAGGTAGTCGCCGATGAAGATGATGAAGATGAGGATCCGCGTTGGGACTTGATCCGTCAACTTGTAGAGTACAGGAAGTTCAAAGACGCTGCTGACGATTTCCGTCGGATGGAATGGGAGCGTGAACAGAGCTTCGACCGAAGAGGTGCTGCTCCGAAAGTACCTCCGCTTCCTCCTCAAGCGCCAAGAGAGGCGTCTGTGTTCGACCTGATTGATGCCGTAAATCAGGTTCTCAAGCGTTTCGCGGACACTGAAAAGAAACGTGATGCAAGAGCAAGGGAGATTGTTTCTGATCCATGGACTGTAACAGAAAAAATTGCGCTTATCCGCGAGTTGCTTACTGAGCGTGGTCGAGTGCGATTTGCTGATTTGTTTAATTCAGCTGGTAGTCGCCTAGAAGTCATTGCGACATTTCTCGCTGTGCTAGAACTGGCCAAGCTTCGGCAGTTGGCGGCTATCCAGAGTGAACGATTTGGAGAAATCGAGTTAGTTCAAGCTTCTCCAGAAGAGATACGTGAAATAGATCCTGTAGCAGAAAAGAATGATCCCGAATCGGTAGGGTTTTCCGCTTCTCATTCGGAAGTTCTCACTGAAGATCAGTCGTCGGAAGAAAAAGTTGTTGTGAAGACCGCTGGGCTGGATGTGAAGACCGCAGGAACTAGCGCTGCATTGACTATGCCGGTTGGTGAACTGGCGCACAAGGCAGACGAGCCGTTGACATTTGTTCCTCCAGTCGAGCCAGAGGAGGTTCCCTACGATGATCCCAATCTCCGCGAGTTACCTCTGGCTACCGACATTGGTCAGGCTCGGCACTTAGTCAAGGGCTACGAACCCAGGCCTTGGACGGCGGAATTAAACTTCGACCGTCCCACGAAAGATCGTTTGATAGCCATTTCTATTCTAGTTGTGGTGACAGTACTCCTTAGCATTATGGTGTTTTAGCTTTCCTTTCTTTGACTTACTTGGCCTTGCTCAGGCGGACCACTAACACTAGCTTCCCTGCTGTGTGCAGGTTGATTATAAAACCATATTTGTCGTTAAAAACTATCCTTTCTCTCTTTGCTTTTATTTTGCTTTGGCAATCAGCTAGTGCATGGGAGGAGAGGCCCTACGGCTTGGCTAAGCTTGAGCGCTGGGAAAATACTCGACTTGTCGGGACTCCGGAACCCCCTCCGCCATATTCGGTCGAGCCGGTGTATACAAACCTAGTCTGGGCTGCCCCTATGTTCATAGCTCCGGAACCGCAGAGCGATCGGTTGTTTGCGATGTTGAATGGGGCGAACGATCAACCTGCCGGACTGGTTGGATTCCACGATGATCCCACGGTAAAGGACCTAACCCACCTGATGGATTTGGAGGGGCGTATTGCTTATTCGTTTTGTTTTGACCCTGACTATCAGGTAAATAGTTATCTTTACCTATTTACAAACTTGCGTCTGGACCGGTTTGGCGGTGGGAAGGCAAATCGTATTTCGCGGATCACTATTCATTCAGATTCGGAACAGGTGGTTGATCCCAGTACCGAGCATGTAATTCTTGAGTGGGAATCTCGTGGGCATGATGGGGGCGGTCTGGCTTTTGGACGAGACGGGATGCTTTATGTTTCGACAGGTGATGGAACTAGCGACTCTGACCGATGGGTGTCTGGCCAGACTCTCGATGATCTGTTGGGCGGTGTGCTACGCGTTGATGTGCGTAATAGTACACCAGATAAACCATATTCAGTTCCGTCTGATAACCCTTTCGTTGACCTACCCGGTGCGCGACCAGAGTTGTTTGCCTATGGCCTGCGTAATCCATGGCGTCTTACCACTGATGTGCAAAGTGGTCAGGTATGGGTTGGTAACAATGGACAAGATTTATGGGAGACTGTACATCTGATTCGTTCCGGTGAAAATTACGGATGGAGTGTATATGAGGGAAGTCATCCATTTTACCTTAACCGAAAGCTTGGGCCGCATTCGTTAACACTGCCGACGGCTGAGCATTCACATTCTGAAGCTCGTTCGATTACAGGTGGTGTTGTGTACCGCGGCGCGAGATGGCCGGCGTTGCGTGGACAGTATCTTTACGGCGATTACAGCACCGGTAAGATATGGAGTATTCGGCATGACGGGCAGAAAGTGGTGTCACATCAGGAGTTGGCTGACACATCGTTGGCGATAGCCGGATTTGCTGTGACGCACTCGGGAGATGTGCTTGTTGTCGATCATTCCAGTGGATTTTATCGGCTTAAGACTCGTTCGAAAACCCGTCTGCTGCAGCCTTTTGCCACGCGCCTTAGCGATACCGGCCTGTTCACTGACACAGCTGCACACAAACTACATCCGGGAGTGATCGGCTATTCGGTAGTCGCACCTGCGTGGAATGATGGAGCTACGGCTGAGCGCGCAATGGCAGTTCCTAATGCTCAACGGGTTGGCTTTAGCAAGTCGGGTGCTTGGGCCTTTCCAGAGCAAACTGCTCTGGTGCAGACTTTGACGGTGAAACGTCAACTCCCCAATGGAGGAGTGAGGCCGTTCCGTGTAGAAACTAGGATTCTGTTGCTCAGTCAGAATGAATGGAACGGGTATTCATACAGTTGGAACGAGGCTCAAACCGACGCGGAATTGGTGCCGCCCGAAGGTGGCATGACAACCTTTCGTGTGCAAGATTCACCATCACCTGGAGGGTTTCGGCGGCAGGACTGGGTCTTTCCAAGTCGTGCAGACTGCATGGTTTGTCATGGAAGAGCGGCCGGGTACGTTCTCGGTATCAACGGACTAAATCTCAACCGTGAACATACCTATGGTTCGGTTACCGATAATCAACTCCGCACCCTTGGTCATGCTGGATTTTTCCGTAATAGGCCGAAAACACCATTTAAGGGCGGTGTTAAGTTGGTAGATCCATACGATTCGGCAGAGGATACAGAACAACGGGTGCGGTCGTATCTCAATATTAATTGCGCGGCTTGCCATGTTCATTCCGGGGGCGGTAATTCAAAGATGGAACTGAAGTTGGCAACAGCTAGAGATGCTATGAACCTTATCGAGGCGCGGCCGCAGCACGACACGTTTGGCATAGCTAACGCCATGCTTGTGTCACCTGGTGCGCCGGGGCAGTCGGTTCTACTGCAGCGGTTGAGTCGGAGAGGGCGGGGTCAAATGCCACCACTTGGATCAAGCGCGGTTGATCGCGCGGCGATCGCGTTGTTTCAAGAGTGGATTGACGGACTAAAGCCGAGTGCTGTATTCGTGAAGAACTGGACAATGGCCGATCTTGAGCCGATGTTAGGGAAATTAAAGAAAGGACGTTCTATTGCGGATGGGCGGAAGGCGTTTGAAAGAACCGGCTGTGCGCAATGCCATCAGTTTAAGGGTAAGGGAGGAAGTGTCGGGCCGAATTTAAATGATTTGGTCAAGCGAATGAAACCACGCGATGTGCTGGAGTCGATCATCGAACCGTCTAGAACCATCGCCGAGTCGTACGTGATGGAACACTTTAGTATGAGTGACGGCACAACGCACTTCGGCCAAGCGCAGGAAGAGACAGAAGCTGTTGTACGTTTGCGGAGTTTGTCTGCAACTTCGGCTCCGGTGAGCTTGGCCAAAGCGCTGATCGTCAGCCGCAAAAAGTTAAACGTATCCAACATGCCTCCCGGCACGGTGAACACCCTGCAAGAACACGAAATCCTAGATCTCTTGGCCTACTTACTGGATTGAGCCAATTGAGAGCTCTTGGAAAAAGTTTTATTGTTGTGATTTAATTTTTGGATCGGCGAGTTGGGGGAATTTTTGAAGCACCCGTTTTGATATGGTGTTGGGCCAACCTTCATTTTTCTGTTTTGGGCCAGGAGTGGTTCGGCCGTTACGAAATGCTTGGGCCAATTCGGTAACTAATTCCTTTACCTTATCCGGAAATTGATTGTGAACGTTTTTAGATTCCTTTGGGTCGTTGACGAGGTTGTAAAGCTGAATTATCGGGAACTGCTTTTTCGCAGCCTCAGCCTCGCGTGGGGGACTCCAGCCGCCGGAGCCGCGGCACAACAGCAATTTCCACTGGCCTTTACGGATGGCGAAATGGCCGCTGCCGGAGTGATGGATTACAATCTCATGCAGTGTTTTTTTTAGTTTTTTTCCGCTCAATTCGGGCAAAAGGCTTACGCTGTCCTCGGCGGAGTTGGGCGGGAGATCATAACCTATTATATCCGCGCAGGTGGCCATGATATCTGTGAGCACAATGGTCTCGTCGCTGCGCGAATTGGGTCGGATTTTGATAGGCCATCGAACGATGAAGGGTACGCGGTGGCCACCCTCGTAAGCGTCCGCTTTCCAGCCTCGCCAGTTAACGTTCAAGTGTACCCCGGCTTGGTCAAGTTGAGCAAAGTTCGCTTTCGGCGAGGTGCCGTTGTCGCAGGTGAAAATGACAACGGTATTGTTTGTCTGTTCGGTCTCTTCCAGTGCCTTCATGATTTCACCCACGGCCCAGTCGCTTTCCACCAAAAAATCGGCGTAATCACTAATGCCGGTTATACCCTTAAATCTGCCGCCCGGAGCGATTGGGGTGTGGGGCGAAGGCATCGAAAAATAGAGGAAGAATGGCTGTTTCTTGTCCTTGCGGCTACGAACATAATCCGCGCAACGCCTTCCATACTCAAGCAGCACTGAGGCAAAATCCCACTCCGGTACCGCCGGTCCAGCGGAAACGCCGACCATCGCGCCTTGTTTCATTTGTTCGGATAAGATTCCAAGAAGACGTTCGTTTTCACGCCACGCATACGGCGGCCAGTTGGGTACATCGTCACCATAATAATAGTCAAAACCGTGGCTGGTCGGCCCACCTTTTATAGGTTGGGTGAAGTCGATTTCGGCAATATTTTCCGTGACACCGCCGCCCTGCTTCGGCCAATGCCAGCCGAGGTGCCATTTGCCGATCATGCAAGTGGCGTAGCCATCTGTCCGAAACATCTCTGGAAGTGTAAGGCGGGAGTTGGAGATTAGCGGTCGTTCCCATTGCCCCACGATTCCGCGCTTGAGTCGGCTGCGCCAGTTGTAGCGGCCTGTTAGCAGCCCGTAACGAGTTGGTGAGCAGACGCCGGATGTCGAGTGTGCATCGGTAAAACTTATGCCCTCACTTGCCAGTCGATCGATGGCAGGTGTCTTGAGTCCCATCATTGGATTAAATGTGGAGACGGAATCAATCCCCATATCATCGCCCAGGATGACGACAAAATTCGGCTTACTCTTTGCCGAGAGAACGCTGGTGATGAGCGCCATCGCGATGACTAGGGTGCTGTTGAGATTCATTTTCGTTTGATGTTGATGATTCTGCTTGGGAACGATGGAGAATGTATCTCGTGAATCGTGCCATCTTGGCTTTCTATCACGAACACGCCACCAATTCTTGCGGCAATCTTTTCCGTCCTGTCCGGCTTCACGATGTGTGGACGTCGGCTACGTTGACCGCGGGGTGTGATGGGATATATCCGGATTTCAGTGTCAGTATTGTTTTCGATGATCATTGGAGCTGGCTGTCGACCTCGGTTGGGGTTCGAATGCACGGCCGGCACCATTTTTAGCGGACGTCGAGGGTGGGTTTTCAAGAGTTGCTCGCTAAGGGACTGCACCAATTTTTCCGGGACATTATTTATTAGGTTCACCGTCTCGGAATGATCGTTTCTGTGGTCATACAATTCACGTGCAGTCACGTTTCCGGTGCCGAAGTTGCGCCACTCAACAAATCGATGGCTTGTCGAGCGCATGGCGTAACCCATGTACTCGGCGCCATTGTGTCGTCGGTAGTATTGACTATGTGCAACGCGATTGATTTTAGAGGCGGGATTTTTTAGTAGTGGCAGGAGGCTTTTGCCTTGTGCAAAGTCAGGTGTAGGGATGCCGCTCAGGTCACATAGTGTCGGAAAAATATCGAGTAACTCGACCGGGGTTTCGGTCGTTTTTCCGGCAGACCTCAGGCCGGGTGCGACGATGATTAACGGCACGCGCGTATCGATTTCGTAGTTGCTCATTTTTCCCCAGCCGTTGTGTTCTCCAAGTTTCCAACCGTGGTCGCTCCAAAGCACGATGATGGTGTTATCATTTAACCCCTCGTCGTCGAGCGCCTTCAATAATCGTCCAATCTGCGCATCCACATACGATACGCAGGCATAGTATCCGTGCATGAGTTTTCGTGCCACTTTGTCGGTGACTCGTTGATCGTCCCATGGCTTAGGAAAGTTGATAAGATCCATATAATGCGTCAACTCATAGCTGTTGGACAGGGCGTAAGGTGGCGTGTTCGCAGTTACCTTGTGGTCGGTTATGACCGGTAGCGTTTTGGGGTCGTAGAGGTCCCAGTATTTTTTAGGTGAAATCCATGCTAAGTGTGGTCGAATGAAGCCAAGTGCGAGAAAGAATGGTTTCTCTCCTTGGCCAAGTCGTCGTAGATCCTTGATGGCCAGGTTCGTGCGTGCGCCGTCCACTAGTTGGTGGTCTTCAATGTTTGGCGCAGCTGTGGCAGGGCCGCGGAGATTGTTTTTCCGCCAGTCGCTTTCGGGCAGCTTTATCTGCAATTCCCGGATATGCGCTTGCCAACCTTGCGGATAACCGCGTTCGAATTGAGCGTTGCGAATCGGTTCGCTCCAAGATTGCGGGTCAGGGGTTGGATTGTGGTAAATCTTTCCATGTCCCACTGCTGTGTAGCCGTTTTGGCGTAACCATTGAGGCAATGTCACAGCGTTCGGCTTGGCTTCGCGGAAATGAATGGGGAGCGTCCAGATCCCAAGGGTATCGGGCCGCAGTCCCGTCATCAGGCTGGCGCGCGATGGATTGCATACGGCTACTTGACAATATGCCTGGTCGAATCGCACCCCGCGCTTGGCCAAGCGGTCTATATTAGGGGTAACCGCAACCGCGTCACCATAACACCCGATCGACGGCCTCAAATCGTCAACAGCGATAAAAAGAATATTGGGTTTTTCTGCAGTTGCAATCTGCAGCGCAAAGGCAAGGATCAACCAAATAAATTTCATCTCTTAATTTCTTTTTTGGTAAGAAGGGGTGCACGACAGATAGTCAGAATGAAGACAAACGGGAATTGATTCATTAAATGGTGATTTTAAGCTCAAAGTATTAATGATAATACAACAATAATTAGTATTCTTGATCGCCGTTTCTGCAAAAAAAACACTCAGATGACAAGCATATGGTCTGAGGTGTGTGCTTAATTTAATACATTTAAGATCCTGATAAAGCAAAGAGGCAGGCCCCTATCCAATTATTATATGACTGGAAATAGGTTCGAAGTATAGGATCGATAATTCTCAAATAATCAACTTGGATGAGTGTTGGCAAAATTGATTCTGTTGGATGCATTTTTTATATCGTTATTGTTGCTGTTTAGGTTTAGTATGTATCAAGTTCTCGTTACGGTTTAGATCATCACTAATTTTGCGTTATGTTTGATTTTTTGGCTGAAGAACAAGCCTCCATTTGTGGAGGTAGTCACTTGAAGCGCAGAGAGTTTCTGCAGGTAGGCGCGCTTGGTGCGGCAGGATTGTCACTTCCTCAGTTGCTTGCGGCCAAGGAGGTGGGAGCTGTCCGGCCAGGGCACGACAATCGTGCCTGCATCATGATCTTTAACCTCGGAGCACCCAGTCATGTTGATCTATGGGATATGAAGCCCGATGCTCCTAGGGAAATTCGGGGGCCTTTTATGCCAATCCGCACAAAATCGCAGGATATCGACATATCAGAGATTCTTCCACATCACGCGAAGATTGCTGACAAGTTTTCGCTCGTTCGAACCGTTCACCACGGTGGCGCGGCTGTGCACGATGCTGGTTGGCAGATCATGCAGACCGGCCGACGTTTTTCCGGTGGTATCCAGACGCCGCACGCTGGCGCAGTGGCAAGTTATCTTCTTGGCCGAAAGAGCGATCTGCCGCCCTTTGTTGTTTTGCCGGAATTGATGGGGCGCGGTGGAGGCAACTTGCCCAACGGTCAAGCCGGCGGTTTTCTTGGTAAAGCGCACGACCCTTTTGCCTTAAACGCTGATCCGGCGCAGAAAAATTTCAAAGTGCCTGATCTTTTGCCGCCCGATCAGATCGGCGCTGCCCGGTTGGATCGCCGTCGCAAGATGCGGGATATTGTAGATGGTGCTGTGAAAAATTTTGAAGCTAGCGAAGATGCACGCCTGCTCAACGATAGTTTCCATTCCGCCTTTCGCATGATGACAAGTGAACAGGCACGAGCTGCATTTGATATCACTAAAGAGAAACCAGTCGTGCGGGAGCGCTACGGTATGAACCGCTTTGGTCAATGTTGTTTGCTTGCCCGACGGCTGGTTGAGAATGGCGTCCGCATGGTTACTATCAACAGTTTTCTTACAGTCTTTGATCAGCTGTCTTGGGACATCCATGGATCCAAGCCGTTCATCTCAGTCAAGCAGAT
>CEUN01027271.1_pt1 | contig 12264 bp, 12 predicted proteins | sample 361501 | NCBI WGS metagenome assembly CEUN01 (sample SAMEA2622801, study PRJEB7988) | marine metagenome | biome: marine biome (ENVO:00000447); feature: marine epipelagic mixed layer (ENVO:xxxxxxxxx); material: "saline water (ENVO:00002010), including plankton (ENVO:xxxxxxxx)" | depth 120 m | reverse complement strand
TCCAGCAACGTGACGCTGTAATGTTCCGGGTCGAGGATTTTGGCTAGATATACGCCGGTGAATCCACCACCGGCAATCATGACATTTAGCTTGCGACGATCCTTTTGAATTTCATCGCGAAAACTGTCAACGGCGGCGTCATCTCCGATGAGTAATACCTGATCTTCAACCTCCAGTACGTCAGTCGCCGATGCAAGCCAAAGATCATCGCCACGTGAGATGCAACCCAGGCGAACACCTGCGGGAACATCTATTTCCTTGATAGGCCTGCCTACAAGCTTGCTCTTTGCGGTTACGTAAACTTCCTGGACCTTGAGAGCACCACGAGCTACATGTTCAACATCGACTGAACCGGGATTTCGAATCTCTCGGGCAAGCTCTACTGCTGTTAATTCCTCCAGGCTCAACAACCGATCAACACCAAAATGCCACTGATAATCAAATGTTGATCCATCCAGCATGCTGTCGCTCGTTACACGCGCGATCGTCCTGCGTGCACCCATCTCCTTGGTAATGCTAGCCGCCAGAATATTTACTTCTTCCTGACCTGTTACTGCCAGGCATAGATCCACACCAAGTACGTCCGCCTGAAATAGCGCTGAAGAGTGAGAAGCATTGCCGGTGATCGCCATAACATCCAGTTCGTTGTTAAGCGATCTTGTTTTGTTCGGGTCAGTGTCAACGATAGTGACACTGTGATGGCGGCACAATGTTTCGGCAATCCATCTACCTACAGTGCCGCCGCCAAGAATCACAATTCTCATGCGAGGTATTGGTCAACCTCATTCTAAGACAAGAAAAGCCTGATCTCTTAATAGATCAGCGTAAGTAAGACATTTTAAGAAGGCAACGCACTCTTGGACAAGATTCCAATTCGTCCTTACATCAACCAATTGAAAAAGATGACGACGATTAGTACGAATCCACTGATTAAAACGATCCAGCGGATTGCAATAAAAGACTGTGAAATTACGTCTTTTGTTGTCTCGAATCGACTTGCAGCGTAAACAAAACTAATTGCTGCGATTAACGGAAAAAACAGCAATATATGCGTCAAAGGTGACATAACATCCACTGGTGCAAAGCTATCCACTGGGCCAGTTTGCTGACCGAACAGTGAAAATAGAGTTAGCAGTGGAATAAGTGATGCCATATTTGTTCTTATGCTCTTACCAAATCAACCAGCGCGATTGTTGTACGTCTTATGCAGGTTGCTTTGATCTTTTTTGCTCCATATACGCCGGACCACCAAACGCGTCAAACACGGCAAGTAGATTTAGTAAACCGGCAACCATGGTATATAAGGTGCCCATTTCAAAGTACATATGGTACTGCTTATGCCATGCGTGGCGTTCGTTGATTATGCTGCGCGATTGGTCATAGAAGTTGTATCTTGGTGGTGCCATGTAGCCGCCCCACTTCTGTTCAATGTCCCCACGGTCGTACGGGTCATCGTACCCATTAAAGCTCGTCGCGTGCCGATGTTGAAGATAGGCCGGTAGGGCAGGGAGGCCTACGCCTGCCTGAGGTATGTATTGCCAGCGAAGGTCTTCACCTTCCCATGCAAAATATACTGGGTGATTTCCACCTAATGCCATGCCTGTGTAGAAAGTACCCAAAATGCAAACGGCGTAGATGGCAGCCTTCATGAATCTACGTTGGTAGATGTGGCCTAAACCCGGAATTAGCCACGCTAGAATTGCGGCGAGCCAGGGATTCCCCATATCGATTGCAACGGGCGGCTCTTGTGGTGTATCCGACACAAGATCACGTTTCTCTTCGGCACTTTTATCGTCGGGTAGATTCACAATTCAGGGCTTGTTGAAGTTTTGAAATAGCAAAACCTGTTTGATACATCGTTTTGCATCTGTGCTGATTTTGTAGACGTAATTGTAGATGTAATTTCAAAAGGTCGATACACCATCATTCACTCGTCGGTGGTATATATCAAAAGGGATGAAATTGCGATTGAGGCAGTCTCAATCCGAAGAATCCGACTTCCTATACTCAGTGGCTTAAAACCTGATTGCACAGCTGAATCTACTTCGTCCTCGCTAAATCCACCTTCTGGACCAATGGCCGCAATAACCGACCCATTTGTATTGATAGCTGTTATATCTGAGTTACTGGCGGCCTTATCCGCTGATAAATATGGATGCGCAATGAAGCGGACGACTTCATGATTTGTTTGCTCAATCAGTTCCCCGAGTGATTGCGGGGATTCAATTTCCATAAGTGTATTTCTTCCACACTGCTTCGATGCCTCAATCACACAGCGTCGCAAGCGAGTCAGGGCTTTATCGGTCGGTTGTGCAACGCTGCGTTCCGTTTTCAGCGGGATAATAGTAGTCACACCGACTTCACATAGTTTTTCCACAAGCCATTTTTGTCGATCCCCTTTTGGCAGTGAAACCGCAATAGTCACACGACGATTTGCTTCGCGTGAAACTTGTTCGCGACTATGTATTCTTAAATTGACCGAATGCCGAGTAATTTCCGATACCGTTGCTACGAATTGAAATCCTGAACCATCAAACAGTTCCACCTGATCACCTGGTTGGGCACGCATCACTTTGGCAAGATGTCGTGCTTCCTGATCTGTTAATTCTGCAACTTCGCAGTCTGGCTCCATTCGGTTCTCTAAAAAATAGCGACGTGGCATAGGAGTGACATCTCAAGCAAATAGCGAATGATGTGGTGTAGTAATGAAGTGATGAAGCTGAACGAGGGAATGACCGGCAGATTCACGTACACAACGCCAGCGTCGGCTTTCGTTCAGTGTGTTTGCAAACGGCATAATGTGACAAGTCCACTGTCACTATACGGCACACCTCCTTCAACTACGCGAATGCTACAAACGCGCAAATCACCGCGTCAACGCCAATCACCACTAATCATCGCTAATCATGGACACCCACTTTCTTCCTCCGGCAATCATGGACACCCACTTTTTAATTGAGTCTGTTTTTTTGGAATTTTACGAGAAAACAAGGCTCAAAATTTATAGACAGTCTATGTTCTGGCGAATCGAATATATGGCTGTGTTAGATGTACATGATCAAAGAGCTTAGAAGCTCCATTGCAGACCGGAAATGAACGCATCGCGTTCGTCGTTGCCTATTTGGAGATGCTGGAAGCCAATATAGACCTGAATTCGTTTGCGTTGGTAGCCGATGGTGGTTCGGAAATTGACTACCGGTGCACTGCTTCGGCCCTTCTGGAAATGTAATGCACCTAAATTAAGTGAGGCATTGACCACCCATGGGTCCTTTAGGTACCAATCTGCTTCGTAAAGGAAGTTCCATCCGATGTCAGCATCCATGCCATCAGAGAACCACATAAATCCACCGCCCGCACGTAATTGCACCATATCGGACTGGGCAAAGCGGTATGTCACTGCCATGTCACCGATCCAGAAATCATCCTGACCGTTGTAGTCTGCTATCATCTCTACATCACGACGATAGTCAAAACTTCCCCTAAGCCCTATTCGCCCTGCACCTTCCAGTAGTAGACGGGTGTTTACCGCTGAGGCTTTGGAGTTCCAACTGTAATCGGTTTGTATCCGCATCTGGTTTCCTTCCCAACCTTCACTCATCAACGGATTGTCAAGCCACTCCTTGGCCGTATAGGTGATCATGTTTCCTGATCTATTAGACTAATATGGATAATCCAAGAACTTGCCCTTTGTGACATCCCGCTCAACAAGAGATTTCGGTACGGCAAATGGCAATAGAGCACCTACCGCTACCGGGGTACGAGCGAACGAACCGCCTTCTGAAAATACATTTGCATGAATAGTTATACGGTCGGGAATAAAAAGACCGATGACAAACTCAGCCAACCAGTCATTACTCTTCTCACCGAGCCTGTCTCGTTCATGCTGGTATCGGTGTTCAGCAATCACCTCATCAAGTCGCTCTTCCGCATCTGTCTGAGAATCGGCTTCAGCAGCCCGAACCGGAGAGAGAACCGTCACCTGAAAGACCAATAGGCAACTACAACCTATCAGGCTGATCCGCCTGTTGAGTTTTCTTCCCACGATCAGATTAAACATTTGTTTCATCCGTAAAACCCATCGATTCCATCCTGTTGATGCAATTCAGGAATTCGCATCTCCACGAGCCGGGGGAATCCTAATATCTTTCTAAATCCCAAAGCAATGCTACTCCCGTATATTCAACCTCTTCGTTTGCCAACTAAAATGAACCATATAAGTCATCGATAACAGCACGTTCGAACGATTGCTACCTTTGTAACCTAAACCTGGTTGAGAATATTGCTTCAGATTCGCACTTCAGTTTGCCTCGCAAATATCACTCACGACCTACGTCGCGGTCTAAAGTCCGCTGCGAGTATGGGAGCTGAAGCGGTCGAAATTGACGCTCGCGTGCATCTCAACATGAAAGAAATGAGTGACACAGCGGTACGTCACATCAAGAAACTCCTAAGTGATTTCGACCTGAAGGTCAGCAGCCTGGCCTTTAACACTCGTCATGGCTATGACATCAGCGAAGGCTTAGATCAACGCATCAGCGCAACTTGTGACGCGATGCTACTGGCATACAGACTTGGTTCGAAAGTGGTGTCTAACCACATTGGAGTCATCCCCAGCAACGAGGACAGTCCTCGTTGGCAGACACTTGTTGAGTCGTTAAATGATCTAGGTAGATTTGGTGATACTGCAGGTAGTTCACTGTGCGCTAGGACAACAAGCGACGATGGTAAGCTGATGCGAGCATTACTTGAAACTATGCCGGAAGGTACAGCGGGAATCGACTTTGATCCCGGCCGTCTTATGATGAACGGAAAATCTCCTTCAGAGACGATCGACTCACTTGGACCTTTTGTACGCCATGTACGTATAAAAGATGCAATGAGAGATATTGCGAAAGGCCAGGGGTTGGAAACTACTTTTGGGGAAGGTGCTGTCGACTTTGATCAGATTTTCGGCGTATTAGAGAAAGAGCATTACAACGGCTACTTCACAGTGGATCGCGAAGAAATCGAGATGCCCGTTCCGGAAATCAAGAGGACGATTGAAGCACTTAAGCGAATCTAAGTACCTTATACTTTCCCCAAGGCCCAACAATCTTTCATAATTAAGACTCACTCGACTTCAAAGCGAATTCCAACAACACACGACGCGATTCAGCACTTTATCAGGAGCAAGAAGATGTTAACGATCAATAAGAAACTCAGTACTGTACTCTGCCTGTTTGCTATGTCTGTGCTTTGCGGTCCCGTCATCGCACAAGATGCTAAACCCCTAAAGCCCTCGGGTTACACGAAGGCCCAGTTATATGAATTACTCTCCAAGAAGCTAAACAACGTCAAATTCGTTGGCAACTTTACCATTTTGGGTAAGGACTATCCTGATGGACTTCCTAAAGAAGAATACACCATCGTTAGTGCAACCAAGCAGGAGAATGGAGACTTCTGGCTAATCAAAGCCCGAATCAAGTACGGCTCCACTGATGTTGAAGTCCCCATGGTGCTGGAAGTCAAATGGGCTGAAACCACTCCGGTAATCTCGTTAACAAACGTAACAATACCAGGCTTAGGTACATTTAGTTCTCGGGTTGTCATTTACAAAAACAAATACGCCGGAACATGGTCACACGGAGATGTCGGCGGGCACCTGTTTGGCACGATCGAAAAAAATGCACCGGCCAAAGACGATGAGAAGAAAGATAGCTCAGAAGATAAATAATCACTAGTCTGAGTAGCCAAAATGACAAATGTCGGACAAATTCGGGATGCGCTACTTCACATTGCGCCTGAACACCTTGCTGAATCGTGGGATAACGTCGGCTTATTAGCAGGCGATCCAAACGAAGTTGTTGGGGCCATAATGACATGTCTAACGGTAACTAAACAAACCGTTGATGAAGCAATTGCAAAGTCTGTTGACTTATTGATTACGCATCATCCGCTTCCGTTTCGACCGATTTCCAGTATCACAACTGAATCCCCAACCGGTGATTTGATCTGGAATCTGGCCAAGAACGGAATCTCCGTTTACAGTCCACATACAGCATGGGACTCTGCGACAAACGGAATCAACCAGCAAATCGCAAACGGAATTGGCTTAACTAACACTGCACCAATAGTCGTCAATGCAAAGGACGAAGACCTGTTGGGAGCTGGTCGATACGGCGACTGGACGGGCAAACTCAGACAATTGGCGAAAGTGCTCTGTGAATTCCTTCAAATCGCGTCTCTCCAGACAGTTGGAAATCTTGATGACGATGTTGCCCGGGTGGGCATCGCTTGTGGGAGCGCTGGTGAGTTTATCCAGGATGCTAAAGAAGCTGGCTGCGATGTGCTCATCACAGGTGAAACACGCTTTCACACATGTCTTGAGGCTGAATCTCTGGGAATCAATTTGTTATTACCAGGGCACTATGCAAGCGAGCGGTTTGCCAGTGAAACTCTAGCTGTGATGATTCAGGATTTGTTTCAAGACGTGTCATGTTTTGCAAGTGAAAGCGAGTGTGACCCACTCCATTGGTACCAACCATAGGTACCTGAACATAAATCCATCTCACAATTACATTCCCACGCCACTATTTGCTGCCTAGAATGGCGTTTTGGGAAAACACTTGCTTCACTGACCAAAAACCACCATGAATTTAAAATCCCTAACTGCATTACCTGTCTTCAACGAAGTTCAATACGTCGATGAAGTGCTCGACCAGGTGAAACAATACAGTGAACACGTGTTGGTCGTGGACGATGGCTCTACAGACGGTACCGCGGAGAAGCTAGCAAGCCGCAGCGATGTTACCGTTGTTTGTCATGAAGAAAACCAAGGTTACGGTGCAGCCTTAAGAACTGCGTTTCAATATGCCAGCGACAATGGATTTGAAATCGTCGTGACAATTGACTGTGATGGCCAGCACGAACCACAGAGAATCCCATTGTTCGTGCAAGCATGTCAGGATGTAGACATAGTCTCGGGTAGTCGGTATTTGAAGGTGTTTGACGGTGATAGTGTTCCACCGGAAACCAGGCGTGCCATTAACATGCAAGTAGCCGCTGAAATACAACGGCGACTAGGCATTCGGCTAACAGATGCGTTTTGCGGATTTAAGGCATACCGAGTATCGGCATTAAACAAACTCGACCTTGCAGAAAACGGTTATGCAATGCCGTTGGAATTGTGGGCTCAGGCAGCTGCCAACAAGCTGGATATCATTGAGTTACCAGTGCCGTTGATCTATCTCGACGAAAGTCGATCATTTGGTGGTGTTCTTGATGACGCACACACGCGATTGGAATATTATCATCTGGTGCTAGACCGAAGTATTAGTGCTGCCATTCACGGTGACGAGATTTTAGAGTTTCCATCCGTCTAATTCACTTAAGCCCTAACCGGCGATATCTATGTTTCAGCCACGCCCGCTTACGTATAAGAAGCTTCGCGCACCGGAGAAACATGGCGAGCAGTTTATTTCACCGGAGATTTCTGTTGCCAGTGAACAAATCGACACCAATATCTCTACCATTAGGGACAATGATCTGGAGATTGATGGCAGTGCCTATTCCGATCTCGTAAGCCAGGCACGCCTTGAATTTTTTGCTAAGGCCACGCAATACACGGCTACATATCGTGATACAGTCCAACTCACAGATCTGGATCCAGACAAGCCTACCGTGCTCTCTGGACACCAACCAACACTGTTTCATCCTGGTGTATGGTTTAAGAACTTCTACCTCTCATATCTCGGTAAGAACCTAGATGCAAATGTAGTTAACCTCGTCATCGACAATGACGTTGCCCCAGCACGATCAATCCAGGTGCCTGAATGCGTCGATGCTCTATACCATTTAAACGCCATCGCATTCGACACCGATGATGCCGCTGTTCCTTTTGAAACGGCTCAAATACAAAGTGCCTCGCACTTTCAAAGTTTTGCGGACCTCGTCGGTCAATCAATGGGCACATTAGTCGATGATCCGTTGATTCACGAACTTTGGCCATTTGCACGCAAGCAAGCTGAGCAACATGGTAATCCCTATTTAGCTATTGCACAGGCACGACACATATTTGAAGGATCGCTTGGTCTAAAAACCTGGGAAGTGCCGCTTAGTGACATATGTGACACCGCTGTTTTTGGCCGATTTGCACGACATCTCATCAAGCATGCCCATGAGTTATTGGCACATTACAACACTGGTCTATCTGAGTATCGGCAGATCAACAAGATTCGCAGCAAATCACATCCTGTACCGAACCTTGAGCACTCAATGGAAAGGTGTGAATTGCCATTTTGGATTTGGACGGAAGAAAACCCCACCCGCAGACGCTTATTTGTAAGTGATCCGACGACTGAATCCGGCTTGGAATCTAAGACAGTCATACTTTCAGACAATGCTGAATGGCAGACGACCATCTCTTTGAAAGGCGATGAAGATACTCTTTTCATTGCTGAATTACGGAAGGTAGGCGTCTATATTCGCCCCAGGGCGCTCGCAACAACCATGTTTTTGCGGCTTTTTTTAGGGGATTTTTTCGTCCACGGTATCGGGGGTGGAAAATATGATCAGCTGACCGACTACATTATCGAGCACTTCTTTCAAATACCTGCTCCACATTTTGCGATAGCAACGATGACAGCCTTTTTGGGTATCGATTTACCGAAAGAATCTATAGAAGATTTGGGTGAGATAGAGTCAACACTAAGAGACTTTAAACACGCACCAGATCGATTCGCTTTCAAAGTGCGTAAGTTATTACCTCACCTATACTTAGGTGAAGATATAGAGGGCTTAATTACTGAAAAAGAAGCGTGGGTACACCGGGATGTAGAGCCCGCCGACCGGCGTGAGTGGCATCTAGAGTTAGAGCGGATTCATGGCAAGCTGCAAGTATTGCTTTCAGAAGCCCATGAACAGTTGTCGGAACGTCGAAAGCTGGTTGAAAAAGCGGTAAAACAGTGGGAGTTACTGCATTCAAGAGAATTGTCATACTGCCTTTTTCCTAAAAAAAATCTAAGAGAGTTACTAGAAATCACATCGAGAACGCCTTAGATTGTGTGTGCAAATGGATTTGCGGATGGATCGATCGCACCAAGAAGGGATTCTTCTCCATGAGTTCGACACTATCGAACAGGAGTCCACTAGAGCGTAGGAATTTGCTCGAACAAGGACTCCGAACAGCTTCGGCAACTCAACCAGGTTCACTAATCCAGATTGCCCCTGCACGTGCAGGTGATCACCCGGCAATTCATCGATTTCTGATGAATGTCTTCCAATGCCCAAGCGGCACGGATTATGCAGCACAGCTGGAAGATCCGTACTATGAGCCAACAGATCGGGTTGTAGCACGTTATGGATCAAGGATTGTTGGTCACGCACGTGTACAATTTCGCGACATACGATTTGGGCCCGTTACCTTACCCGTCGCATGGCTTACTGAAATGGCCATAGCACCGGAGTTTCGCGGTCAGAACATCGGCTCCACGATTTTTGAAAAGTGCGAGCACTTAATGCGAGAGCAGGGAGCATGCGTCGGAGTACTCAGCACATCTAAAGCTGATTTTTTCAAACAGTGTGGTTGGACTGTTGGAATCAGACATTCATTTAGTACAGGATTACCACGAAATATCCTCTCCTACATTCGGGAATACAAGCGAACCGAAGAGAGCAAGAATGGAAATAACCCTCTCATTGAAAAAGGGTTGCCCATCAAGGTCCGAATTTGGCGTCATGTAGAACAAGATGCGTTAGTCCGACTCTACAACAACGACAGTGAAGGGGCCTATGGAGCGTATGAACGTACGGATACATACTGGCGTTGGCTGCTTAACCGCCAAAGCTTTGACCAAATCTATGTGGCAGTCGAAGGTCTAGATAAGCTCAACCTGGAAACCGGCTTCGATGCCATTAAGGGTTATGCCGTCGTAAAGGGCGCGCGCATTATTGAAATGAGTGCCGAAGATAATCGCCAGGACATCATCCTAAATCTCTTAGAGAGGATTTGCGGGGATGTCATCGAGCAAAACGATCAACCTGTACGATTAGATGGCGCAGCTACAAGTCCTGTTCACGAAGTGTTCCGCCTATCCGGTGGAGAGTTTACCGACGCACCGACGGCAAATGACCAAGTCTTCATCACGAAAGCCTTTGATCCGGTCGATTTGTTGGAAAGAGTCCGGCCAGTGCTATCGCAGCAAGCGAGAAACTCCAATCTGAATGCCGGTGATGAACTAGGGATTCAAGTCGGCGATAAGAAGGTACTGATTTCGATCAACCAGCGTAGTGTAAAAATCTCAACTGGTAAGCTTGGTCGAAGTTATATCACTTGTTCACCGGAAACGCTTACGCAATTACTGCTTGGATGTATTGATGCAGAAGATGCAATCTCTCAGGATCAAATTCAGGTTTCCACAAAGCTAGCAAGTGAGTTAGCTACTGGATTATTCAAACGTCTTCCAGTCTGGCTGCCACCATTAAATGACTTATTAGCATGACCGATATCCCGGAAATCACTCATCAGAAGAAGATTTCGGGGAACAAGTCGCAATTGTTGGGATGGTTGCTGTTCGCACTTCTTGTGGTGGCAGTTCTAGGCAGCCCATTCAGTCAGGCACCCGGACTACTGACCGATGTCGGCACGTGCATCTCTGCAATGGATCAATCGCAAATCGGGAATTCCCCGGATGCATTCACTAGTTTTCATGCGGACCCGAATGATCTAAGAGAAACTCTGGCGCAGCCATTAACCTGGTGGCCGCGAAGTTATGGTGCTATCCCAATGTTCGTTCGTCAGATGTTGCAGACATTTGGCGGCAACGTAAACTGGGGCACCACCATACAAGTCACCGTCGTTATTTTTATGGTCATCGGTATTTCTGGATGGCTCCTGCTATTTCGGAGGTGTGTTACCGCTGATTGGCTACCCTGGTTAGGGTGTGCATTTATCTTATTTAGGTTTAGCCATGCAAATGGCTACCTCTACGACGGTGGAGAATTTCAATTTTGGGGAGTATTCCCATGGATTCTGCTACTCAATCTACGAGCAATAACGTCTGATTTGTGTTGTAAAGGAAGCAACAATGCCATGGCGACGGCAGCTGGTATATGCACAGCACTACTTGTTCTCTTGAAATACAGTGCTGGATTGACATGTCTTGGAATCGCAAGTGGATGGTGCTTTGTTTGCTGGCGACATGGCGTCAGTCGCCATCGCTTATTATTCTTTTTTTCCGGAGCAGCTATCAGCAGTGTATTGATTCTTACGTTTGGACTGATGCCAAGCGGAAACCCGACGACTCAAACGACTGGTGCACAACTCACACCTCTCCTTTGGGCACCTGGTAGTTGGCTTTTGGCATGCTCCGATCTGGAATCCCTGATCAATCGTGTTTTTATAGCTGGTGACAACCCTATCCTGAGCCCACTTGGCCCATTTGGGGATGGTGCTGCCGGCTGGCTCTCTATTCCACTGGCTCTTTTCTTTGTTGTGATGTTGGTCTCCTATAAATCGTCGGACAAGCTGGGAGAAAAGGATGAAGGCCAACGTGTACTTTTGAGAGACGTCATCGTTGTCTGCTGCTGTGTGAACGTTATTACATTAACCTTATTACTCATACGGGGGAGTTCCATTCATATGGATGCACGATTGATTCGGTGTGCTTCCATTGCGACTCTCCCATGGATTCTGACAATTTCAGTCAACTTGATACGGCAAAAGCGAATTCGAGTTAAATCACTTGGCTGGGTGTCACTCATGCTGTTTATCATCGGCCCGGCCCTGTACGGTGCCGCAACTCTCGTAGACAAGTCGTTAATACGATCAGCTTATGCCGCAAATCAAACCGGAACGAGCGGAATTCGTCACGATCTGTTGGACACAGATGGAAATGCCACCAAGTTCTTCGCCGAATTGGAACGCCTGACAGCTGACGATCGGCTAATACTCATCATCGATCCTGCTATGCAACTCGACTTACCCAACAGTCGTATATTTATGGAACATCTGCATTTGCGAACCAATGAACAACTAGCAGCGAAGCGGTCATACAATCACCTCCCGGAAAATGGCATACTAATAGCAGCACCATCCGATTTAATACAAGATGGGCGGATGGATACATACATGGGATTATTTCCCGAGCCAAAGATTGTTAGGCAAGATTCATCCAGCTTTATGCCAGATTGGGAACTTATATACATCGACAATCCATAGAAAGACTTACGCCATGCGACGACTATTCATGTTGCTAATCCTGACATCGCTTACATGTGGATGCTCCA
>CEUN01154210.1_pt1 | contig 12292 bp, 10 predicted proteins | sample 361501 | NCBI WGS metagenome assembly CEUN01 (sample SAMEA2622801, study PRJEB7988) | marine metagenome | biome: marine biome (ENVO:00000447); feature: marine epipelagic mixed layer (ENVO:xxxxxxxxx); material: "saline water (ENVO:00002010), including plankton (ENVO:xxxxxxxx)" | depth 120 m | reverse complement strand
ATTGCAGAACCCAATCGTTAGACACCTTTGGACTGCTGAAAAGAGGATGATTCCATCAGACGTCGATTACTCGCACCCCATCGCGCAACAATGTGATGTCTGGTCCCCAATCACCTACAGGGACAACATGTGATACCAGGTCCGGTCCCTCCGGCGTTGCGTCTTCCAACCAACAATGGACGGCAAACCCTGGCGGTTCTTGCGTGACATTCAATACCCGCTCAGACCCCATATCCAGACCAAACGGGTAGCAGGTGGTAGGGCAAGCAAATGCAATAGTGCCGCCAAAACTTGTGGTAATCGGGCGATGCACATGCCCCGCAAGAACCCTGACGACCTGTGGATTGCGTCGCAGCAACTGCGCCAACTCGGCGCCTCCGTCTCGAAGTCCCTTCGCACTGGTGCCCGTCATCCCCGTATAGAACGGAGGATGATGCAGTGCCACGACCGTTGGCCGGTCCGGTTGTTCAGAAAGCGTGGCGGCGAGCCAGTCCAACCGTTCCGGACATAACTCACCGGCCGTCGCACCCGCGATGACGGAATCGCAGCAGACCAGGCGCACGGGCAGTGATTCCACCGTGTAGTGAAGAAACGGGCCAGTCGCCGGCAGCGAGGGCGTACCGCCAAACACTTCTACCAGGGCACTACGCTCGTCGTGATTTCCGGGAATCAAGAGATACGGTGCGCGTAGTTCGCTCATAAGCTCACGGAAGCGCATATAACGTGGAGCACTACCATGCGAGGTAATGTCACCCGTATGCAGAACGACGTCTGGCTGCGGGTCCAGTGCATTCAACTCACGGATTGCCTGAGTCAGCGCGGTGGCGGTGTCGTAGCGCCCGTAGACGAGTACACCTTCTTCATCGATGTGTGTATCTGATATCTGGGCTAGCAGCATTGCGGTCCCCCAATGAGCGGTAAAGCCTTTGTAGCTATCGCGTCGGAAACTGGCCTCGTTTAAACACTCATGTCCAGTCGGTTGTAGTCGTGCAAATCGCTAAAGGTGGAATCATTCCATACGAATGATTTGCCGGCCTCGATAAAGGGCTTGTACTGATACGGTATTTCATCAGGAAAACGTTGATTGCGTGCCGCGATCGCGAGGCCAATCGCTTTGGAACGTTCCTCGATGTGAGCCGCATCGTAGACCTGAGTGCCCGTGACGATACCCCCGCCGGCTACATCCAGCACGGCGGAACGCGGTAAACAACCCATGTTGAGCGTTACGCGCCAGTCTTTGCTGGTGTTCGCAAAGGACCCGTGCAAAAGTTGTCGATTGCTGATGACAGCGTCACCGGGGTCACAGACCATGGGCACAGCTTGTGGGAGTCGCTCCGTGCCAGCCTCGGCCACCATTGTCTTGATGTCGACTTTACCCTGCTTGTGGGAACCTGGTACCACCCACACCCCATTGGCCGCAGTACAGCCGTAGAGTTGCCCCATCCAGTTGAAGCCGTGGGAACCTTGATGCCAATCGGGTGCGTCCCAATGAGTGACGCCGTCCTGGTGCCAGGCCACAGAGGCGCCGAGTCCTGGTGCTTTGATGAAAAACCCGTCCGTGTAGGGCACGAAATCGTCGCCATTCACCGCCGCGGACACCGCCAGCAGGTCCGGATGCCCATAGGCGCGTAACGCTGCTTTGGAAAATTGTAACGACCCGATGATGAGGTAGACGATATCGTCAGGCGCGTCCTTCGCAGCGACAGGTTCGAACATTTTCACCGGATGCCGGCCCTTCCCATACGCGGTACCGCCAAACGGATCTCCCAGCGGTTTGGACCAGTAAAGCACCTTTGATGTACAGCCGGTGCCTAACGCCGGTCTCCCCTGAGCATCAACTTCCGCACCTTTGTGAGCAGGTATACGCGCCATGACATCCATAAAATCATGTTCGATGTCATCCAACTCTTCGCGGCCAAATACGCCCGTAAATACATAGAAACCGTGACGCCAGTACGATTCGAGAATGTCCGGGTGTACTCGTCCGTCGCCCGAGTACCGTATGGGGCCGCGGTTATCGAGCGCCAACGCACGTTTGGTTCCCGCTTCAAGGTAGCGCTGCATGGCCTCTTCTTCGGCGCCGTACCCTACCGCGCCTGCCGATGCTGTTTGTGTCATTCCGCCCTCTCCTCGTCTGCAACCATTCCCTTCGCAGTCTAAGAGTACACTGCGTCGAAGACACGGTTTTACTGTATTTTGATGTCTGCCGTCGGTTTGCCTCGCGCATAACCGCACCATCTGCTCGCAGTACGCCTACTGGTTGGTGTAGCCGAACTGCGAAAAAACTGGAGACTAGTAGTGAAGGTTGGAGTGCATTTTCCACAGGCAGAAATCACGCCGGATCCTGGTGCCATTCGTGACTTTGCCCAGATGACCGAAGCGTTGGGGTTTAGCCACGTGAACGTGCCTGACCACGTGATTCAAACTCGCACACCGCGCGGGCCTTTGCCGCTGTCGAGCAACTACACGACCGAATATCCGCATCACGAGACCATGACAACACTTGCGTTCATCGGCGCGGTAACGACAACACTGGGTCTCAAGTCGGCTGTTCTGATCATGCCGCAAAGGCCCGCGGTCCTGGTCGCCAAACAGGCGGCCCAGGTTGACCTGCTCAGCGGCGGCAGGCTGCAGATGGGGTTGGGTATCGGCTGGAATGAAGCGGAATACGAAGCGCTGGACATGACGTTTTCGAACCGGGGACGCCGTCTCGAAGAACAGATAGACGTGCTCCGAAAGTTGTGGACCGAAGCCCACGTGACCTTTGCGGGACAATGGCACACGATTAACGATGCAGGTCTCGCACCGATGCCTGTTCAGCGCCCCATCCCCGTGTGGATTGGTGCGATAGCGGATGTGGCCGTTCAGCGTGCGGCTCGTATCGCTGACGGCTGGCAAGTCATTGCGTTTGACCAGCAAAGTGATGAGACGGCCGCCAAATTCGAATTGTTCCGGAGCGCGGCACTAAACGCCGGGCGTGACCCGTCGACACTTGGCATCGAAGCGACGCTGTTCACGCATGAAGGCGGGCCTGAAGAATGGGCTGAGTCGGCCCGTCGATGGACAGACCGAGGCGCCACACAACTCGTGCTGCGCCCACAAGGCGACTTTGCCGCATTCATGCGGGACGTCGAGGCATTCGGACCATTGTTGGCGGACCTCTGACATAAACAGAATCTGTCCGGCTGCCGGGCGGCTGTAAATCCTGGAAAAAGTTGTAAATAGCAATGGCAGAAACACGGCGACCACAAGAAAAATCGATCGCAATTATCGGTGCCGGGGCTGCTGGGCTGTGCACCGCGAAGTATTTTCTGGAGGCGGGCTTTAAAGACGTCACCGTATTCGAGGCAGGCAGCCAGCTAGGCGGCATGTGGTGCTACGAAAATGACAATGGCTTGTCGTCCGCCTACAAAACCTTGCACATCAACACGTCGCGCTCGGTCACATGTTTCCATGACCTCGAGTTTGCAGCCGATGTGCAGACTTTTCCCGATCACTGGGACATGCATCGATATCTGATCCGGTACGCGGAACACTTTGGTGTTGCCGACAAAGTGCGGTTCCACGCAGTCGTCACAAACGTCTCTCCGGCACCAGACCCAGCGGATGGGCGCCGGTGGACAATAGAATTTCAGACGGGTGATACGGAATTTTTCGACACGGTCGTGGTCGCGACGGGTCACCTGTCGGTACCCAATCACGTGCCTCTGTTCAGGGATCACTTTGCAGGCCAATATCTGCACTCGCACTACTATCGAGAGCCCGCGCCGTACGTCGGCAAGCGGGTTTGCATCGTGGGGGTTGGTAATAGCGCACTGGATATTTCAGGCGATGTTTGCGCGACGGCGGAACGCTGCGTGTTGGTCGCACGCTCAGGTGCTTTGATCATGCCAAAGTACTTGTTTGGCATTCCCGGCACCGACCTTACGATGCTGATCCAACGGCCATGGCTACCTGGACGCCTTCGCCGTTGGCTATTGCGATTAGTTGCGTGGCTGGCGCACGGCGACCAGACCAAGTTGGGATTCCGTCCCATGACAGAGCGCACGCATGCGACCAGTAACGGCACCATCATCAACGATGTGCTCTATCGACGAGTTGAGGTCAAGCACGAAATTGATGCCATCGAGGGTAACCGGATTCGGTTCAGCGACGGCAGCGAAGAGGTATTTGACACCATCATCGCGGCGACAGGGTATTTGATCGATCTGCAACACATCTCGGACCAGGTAGTGCAGGTCGTAAAGAATCGTCTGAACCTGTACAAGCGCATTGTTGCGCCAGGCTGGGCGGGCCTTTACTTCGTTGGCTTCTTCAACACCGACACGGCGCTCAATATGGTATTTGAGCGCCAGGCCAATTGGATACGTGCAATCGAGTTAGGCCATGCCAAATTACCAAGTACTGATGACATGAAGGCTGATATTGAAGCCAAAAACGCATGGGTAGCGAAGTACTACAAACACACCGACCGCCACACCATTGAAGAGGAGCATGTGCCCTATCTGCGGGAACTGGCTCGATCTCTCAAACAGATGAGCGTCGGGGCTTAGTCCTGTTTGAAATCTGGGCGACCCATTATTTTTCTTCCGGACCAAATCGAGCCGGCTCGATCGAGATAAGCTCCCCCCGATAGGGAATATTGGCGACGTCTGCTATTGGCAGGAGGTGGACTTTCTGCGTTGACCAGCCGTTGCCTTCGATCGCTTCCGGTCGGGAGATCGACCATTGACCTTCATCCTTGATGATGACGAGGCGTGGGACGACGCCGTAACCCGCGGCGATTGGGTGCCCGTCGCCTGATTCCGGGTACAAGATAGTGTCGGTGAGCGCGGCTTTCTGTAGAGGGCCAAGGACGTCGACATAGGTGACGTTCGGAAGTTTGCGTATCGCGGCGGCGAGTTCGTCCAAGTTGCGTTTTTCGTCCGACACCAGTTGGCGGTATTCATCATTGACGTTGACGTTACCGGCAGCAACTTTCTTGGCGTATGCCAACTCTTTGGTGGGAATGATGGTGAATGCGCCAGCCACGCCAGCTTCTGCGAGCCGCGCGGCCATTTCGGCCGCCATCTTTTCCATGATGGCGTAGCCGGCCACCACAGTTGGGTCACTACGCCGGTTTGCGTGTAGTCGATATCGCGGCGTGAATGCAGTCTCGATGCTATCCGCGAAGGCCACTTTTACCGTTTCGTCCGCGGGCAGCGGGAAAATCGCTCTTCCTACGCGGCGGCCACAAACTCTCCGTCTTGCAATAGGGCAGCCGCGCTGTCGTGGTAATAGGCAGAGATGCCTAGAATGGCGGTCAACTGGTGCACTTCATACGATGTTGAGACTTCTTCGCACGGGTTTTGCTGGCCAATGCCTATGAACTAATTCTGACTGATTGCACCATCATACGATAGGTCGCCACTACACGATGTTGGCGAGTATCACGCGCCCCCTACGCTACCTGGGCATGTGCCTCTTCGTTCCTCAAACTGCCAAGATTGGAGGCAGGCCTTGAAGAGGCTGGCCTTCGCTGACGGAAATGTGCTGATGAAGGCATCTGCCTGAACGCTACGCATCTAAACGTGGCCGAGTGCCGTTCTGGGATGGCCTGGAGGCCTCCGGCAGGAAGCATCCCTTAATCTACTCTTGCGCCCTTTCTTCAAGCGCGTACGAATATTGCCGCTCGCGAGTCTTACTGTCTTCGTAATAAGGTCGGTCGCCTGCAACCGTAACGCGCTCCATGCGCCGGCGCTGCGGCCAGTAATCACTTGAGCCATAGTGCTGACACGCGCGATTATCCCAGAACGCAACCGATCCAACCTCCCATTTGAACCGGCATTGATACTCCGGCGTATCCGCCTGGCGATAGAGTGTTTCCAGCAGTTGTTTCGACTCGGAGTCCTCCATTCCCACAATGGAACGCGTAAAGGAGCGGTTCACGTACAACGCCTTTTTACCGGTCTCCGGGTGTGTCCTGACCACCGGATGCACCGGTATCGGGATGGACGCGTAGCGGCGGTCGAAGGCGTCCAGTTCCTCCTGAGAGGCGCCGCGCTCAGCCAGGCGTGTGCGTGCTTTTTCCTTGGATCCGTTCGCGGCACCAGAGTTAACCGCAAACAAGCCATCAATCTGCTCCTTCAAGTCAGCAGGCAAGCCGTTGTAGGCCGCATACATGTCGGCAAACAACGTGTCGCCGCCACTGGGTGCGGGTACGACACGCGCGCGTAACAGGCTGCCAAGACTGGGCTCCATGCGCCACATGACGTCGCTGTGCCAACGGTTTGTGCTACCAACATATTTGGCGCCCGAGTAGATGGGAATGATCTCGTCATGTTCGGGATGCATCGGGTTGAACGGATGAATCTCCAATGGGCCAAACTGCCGCGAAAAATCGATATGTTGTTGTTCCGTGATGTGCTGTTCGCGGAAAAATATCACCTTGCGCTCCAGCAGCAAGGCTCTCAACGCAGTGGCTTCCGACGGGCTCGTTGCGGCCATATCGACCCCATGCACAACGGAGCCGATCGTGGCGCCGAGATGCTCCACCATCAGGTGCGGCGCACCTTTCAGGCGGTACGTTGTCACTTCGCGCGTGAGTGTGACCGGCGCATCACATTGCATGTCCTCAGCAACTGATGTCTCGTGGACAGCACGAGCGCGGTAGTTCTTCTCAAGGCCAGCTGTATGGATAACCCCACGAATTGCAGTTTGATTTGACATAGCGGATATAGGCGACGGGAGCGGCACCGGCTGACGTCGCGTTTCAGCACCTCTGCGTTTCAAGGTAGGCACGGAGACCTCGGATACTAACATGCCCCTGGTCCCCGGGGAGTCGTGCCATTGCGATCTCAGGCCGTCTCGGGATTTGGCGGCTCCAGCATCCCGCGTTGTTCCATCAACGGATAAATCCCCTCAGCGCGCAAGATGTCGACCAACATTTCCGGAATTGGTTTGCCGGGTAGTTGCTGATTCTTGCTCTCGTTTCGCACAGTGAAGTTGCTGTAATCGACCATGGCAATATCACCTTCGTCAAAGAGGGCGGAGACTCCGGGACATTCGAGCGGGTACAAGCCGTAGTTGATGCAGTTGCGGAAGAACAGTCCGTTGATGGATTCAGCAACTACGCAAGAGATACCAAGTACCTTTAATGATCGCGCAGCAGGACGCCCGGAGCCCGTACCAAAATTATGACCACCGATCAGGATATCGCCGCTGCGAACCAGTTTCGCCCAGCCGGGGCGATTCGCCTGAAATACGTACTGCGGCTGCTCGTCAAACGGCAACAACATGACAGGCCCGGGCAGTATGAGGTCGGTGTTGATATGGTCACCAAACTTCCATGTCCGGGCCTGCATACGCATGTTCGTGGACATTATGCGACCTCCCTTGGATCTGAAATGGTACCGGTGATGGCTGAAGCGGCTACGGTGGCGGGCGAAGCAAGATAAATTTCCGCGTCGCCGCTGCCCATGCGACCTTTGAAGTTACGCGTGCTGGCTGTGATGCACACTTCGCCCGGCGCCAGCACTCCATTGCTGTAGCCGCAACAAGCACCACAGGTAGAGTTGGTAACGATCGCGCCGGCACTCATGAGCGTCTCAACATAACCACGCCGCACCGCTTCCAGGAAAATCGCCTGCGAACCCGGTGTCACGATGAAGCGCGTGCCGCGTGCTACTTTTTTCCCCGCAACTAGACGAGCCGCAACCTCGAAATCGTCGAGCGTGCCGTTGGCACATGAGCCGATAAAAGCCTGGTCAATGCGCACATTGTGCGCCTCGTGGACCGGGTGGGCGTTTTTGACAACCGTATCCGGATACGCCACCAACGGTGTGATCCGATCCAGATCGATGATGCGCCGCGCTACGTAGTTGGCATCCTCATCAGCTGATTGCGCCTCAAATTCGGCACCTGGATTCCGCGCCATCACGTGCGCCTCGCATACATCATCCGCCTCGAATACGGCAAACTCGGCACTGACCTCGGCACACATTGTTGCCAGCGTACGGCGTGAATCCATACTCATGTTGGCAATTCCAGGTCCTACAAAATCGATGTTGAGGGTCGCGTGGTTGCCCCACTCGTTAGCGATGTACAAGATCACATCTTTTGCGTTCAGAGAAGGTGCGAGCTTGCCGCGGATTTCATACCGAACCGATTCGCCTACCGGGTACCACGTCTCGCCCGTCGCACAGATGTAACTCATCTCAGGGTGACCAACCCCGCGCGCTGCACAGTTGAACGCACCAGCGCTACATGTGTGCGAATCCACGCACGCCAGTACAGTGCCAGGTAAAGCGTAACCGTGGTCAGCCACCAGCTGATGGCAAATGCCAAGACCGTCGTTAACATCATGAAATCTCGTGATGCCGTGTTTGTCCGCAAATCGGCGCGCGGCCTTGTGCATCGCCGCGCGCATTGGACTGTCAGCTGGCGCAATGTGGTCCAGCATGATTACGATCTTGTCTGGATCAAAAACCTGCTTGGGCTCACGCATACGGTTGTGCATAAAGTTCTGGTCAATGACAACCGCCGTCTCCACCTGCGTCGTGACGATGTCTCCGGGTTTGACCTCGCCGACTCCGGACGCACGCGCCAGAATCTTCTCAACCATTGTCATACCCATATCAACACTCCCCAAGCCGGTGGCGGCTGTGTTTGTTTGACCCAACGAGGCATCATCATAACCTCGTGAGAGAAGATAGTTATCCTATTGAGCGCAGACACATCGTCCAGGAGAACAACATGAAAGTCACAACCGCACTGCGTACGCTCATCAATCGCAACGAAATTCTGGTGTGTCCGGGCACCTACGATCCACTCATGGCAAAACTCATCAAGCGCGTCGGCTTCGAGGCGATGTACATGACGGGGGCGGGTGTTTCTCATAATGGCCTGGCCATGCCAGATCTTGGACTGACCACCATGACGGAAATGGTCGACCGCGCAGCTCGCCTGGCCGATGCGTCCGAGTTGCCGATTATCTGTGACGCGGATACAGGCTTCGGCAATGCGATCAACGTCATGCGTACGGTCAAAGAGTACGAGCGCGCAGGCGTTGCCGGCATGCACATCGAAGACCAGGACATGCCCAAGCGATGCGGCCACTTGTTTGGCAAGACGCTGGTATCGGTCAGTGAGATGGTTGGCAAACTCAAGGCGGCACAAGATGCACGCCGCGACGATGATTTTGTGATCATCGCGCGAACCGATGCGCGCACCGCGCTGGGTTTTGACGCAGCAATGGACCGCGCACATGCCTATGCCGAAGCCGGCGCCGATGTCATCTTCTTCGAGTCGCCGCGCAGCGTCGCAGAACTGGAAGCCATACCAAAAGCGTTCAAGAAACCGGTTTTGGCGAACATGGTAGAGACCGGTCTCACGCCGTATATAAGTACCGCCGAGCTGCAAGCGATGGGCTTCGATCTTGTCATTCATGCAGGCGGACTGGCACGGTACCTCACGCGACATGCTGAGGGTTTCCTGCAAACGTTGAAGGACGTTGGCACCTCGGAGCCTTACTGGGACCAGATGAACAGCTTCAAGGAGCAGAATGCGCTGTTGGAACTGGATAAATTCGAGGCACTATCGCGGAAATACGCGGGCGACGAATAACTAGCAACCCAAACTCAATTGACGAAGATAGTCGAACAAACGTGTTTGATTAAACGTATTCGACCAATTTCATACGAATAGAGCAGCTTGACAATGACGCTTGAGACGACGGAACTGCACCCACTATTTGCCGTCAGGGTTAATGGACTCGACATTCGCGCAGGTGTAGAAGACCGTCAGTTCGAAGCGCTACGTGATGCGTTTGAGGAATACAGCGTTGTTGTTTTACCCGGCCAGGCCCTAAACGATGAGTTGCAGATGGCGTTCAGTGCACGTTTTGGTCCGCTGGAGACGATGCTGCCCCATGCTGCCAACAACGCCAACCCCAGTCATATTTCGCGCATGTACAACAGTGAGCCCGACGGTAGCATCATCGATCCCACGGACCAGCGCATGGTGTACCTGAAGGCCAATCAAATCTGGCACACGGACAGCTCTTTCAAATCAATTCCTTCACTCTGTTCGCTTCTGCATGCGCGTGAAGTGCCGCCGAAAGGGGGCGAGACCGAATTCGCATCAATGCGTGCAGCGTATGCAGCGTTGGATGACGCCACCAAGTTGATGCTTGACGATAAGGTCGCCCTCCACCACGCGGCCAGGACACGCGATATGACTGCGCCAGGTCTGGTCAGCGACGAACGCCGCGCGCGACCCGCGGTCAGGCACGCGATGGTTCGCGCCAACCCTGTCAACGGTCGGCGCGCACTTTATGCGGGCGGGCATGCTGGACGCATCGAAGATATGGATGAAGCGGAGAGTACGCAGTTACTCGACCATCTGATGGCACACGCAACCCAGGCCCGCTTTGTGTACACGCACCAATGGCAGGTAGGCGACCTCGTCATCTGGGACAATCGCGCTGTGTTGCACCGGGGCCGACCATGGCAAGCAAGTCGATACCGGCGCACGCTACATCGCACTACGGTAGCCGGCTCTGCGCCTACCGTAGGCATGCATGACAGAGGCAGCGATACAACCGAGATTCGGATATGACAGATCGGCAGCGCGAAAACTCAGGTGCCAGCGGGTTCAATACGACATCGCACGCCCCGCGTGTCCGCGGAACCCGTCACCGGGTCATAACGACCGTCGTAACTCAATGCCGCGTTGATGTTGATTTCGAGAGCGCCATACGTTGATGTCACGGTGCTGCTCCTGTCCTCTGGCGATTGCGCTTCCGGTAGCCACCATCCCATCCCCGTACTGACAACCCCGGGGGCAACGTCTTCCGATATCTCTGCGAGCGCGGAACATTTGCCGGGGCCGTCTAGCGTAATAATCCGCACAGGCTGCCCGTCGGTGACACCGTGTGCCGCCGCAGTTGCCGGATTGATCGTCAATTTGGGATGAGGTGAACGCTTGCGCAACCAGGCTTGCTCGCGAAAGCGCGAATGGTGGTAGGCCTTCTCACGGATACCTGTCAGCAGCGTCAGAGGGAAACGCGTCTTGTCGTTCGCTGAAGCCAGGTCCGCTGTTGGTTGCACAAAACCCGGCAGCGGATCCAGGCCGAGTTCCGCAAGCGTTTCTGAATACAATTCCACCTTACCTGTAGGAGACTTGAACGGCTTCGACTCGAAGTCACCCAATTTATAGGGAAACTCCGCGAAACCGTCTTGTTCGAGCTGCGACAACTCGATGCCCGAGTCACCCAGAAAGTACAGATTCAGCTCGCGCTGAGTGCGCCATGGGAGGACATTTACAGATACTGCGCCGCGCGCCTCCAGTCGGTCCAACAATGCCACTGCAATATTGAGGTCACACCGCGCTCCTCCGCGCGGCTCGAGCACCGCGCGCGTATACCCTACACATGGGCCGCCAGATTGTAGCGCAACCTCCTCTTCCTCAAGGGTTGTCGTTTTTGGCAACACCAGATGTGCGCGGGCGGCCGTTGGCGTCATGGTCTGCGAAGCCACCACGAGAAAGTCCAGCGCATCGAGTGCGGCCAGCGTCTTCGGTGTATCTGGATAGGTAACAGCGATATTGACTCCGCTGACATACATCGCGCGCACTGGATAGGGTTCGCCAGTCAGGATGGCATTCATCACCGTTGGGTTGTGACATGCGGTCTGCCAACCGCGTGCGCCCGCCCACAACGGAAAAGCGTCAGCACCAAGCGTCTTGGCCTCAACATCGGCCGGTAGACGAAAAGCCGGATCGTGCAGCACATCAAACGTTGTGCGGAACCCCGGCGGTCTCTTGGCGCGACGATTACCGCCCGACTTGTCGATGTTACCGGCAATACTGGCGAGGCAATGAAATGCGCGGAAAGTCTGCACGCCCGCGCTGAATGCGTCGATCCCGTGTCCGCTTACAAAAGTTGCAGGCCCGGAGGCGTACATCCTGGCAGCCGCGACGATGTCTTCCGCGCTCACGCTGGTCAGCCTGGCCGCTTCCGCTGGGGGATAGCTCTTGACGCGTTCAGCCAGCTCAGAAAAGCCATATGTCCAGCGCTCGACAAACGTGTGGTCGTACCGTTCCTCCTCGATGAGCACATGCATCATCGCCATCGCCAGGGCGGCGTCTGTGCCAGGTTTTGGCCGAAGCCATAACGACGCATGATCAACGGCTGGTGTCCGCCTTGGATCGATGACAATTACGTTCGCGCCGCGTTTCTCCGCGCGCCTGAGAGCCATCCACTGGATAGGATCCGCATCGTAGGGATTCCGCCCGACGACCAGCACACATTCGG
>CEUN01069952.1_pt1 | contig 12293 bp, 7 predicted proteins | sample 361501 | NCBI WGS metagenome assembly CEUN01 (sample SAMEA2622801, study PRJEB7988) | marine metagenome | biome: marine biome (ENVO:00000447); feature: marine epipelagic mixed layer (ENVO:xxxxxxxxx); material: "saline water (ENVO:00002010), including plankton (ENVO:xxxxxxxx)" | depth 120 m | reverse complement strand
GTGTCTGATACCACTGAATTCGGCAGCTTTACCGATGCCGGCGAATATATTCCCCGCACTATTGTCGAGAACGATCTCGGCTCAATGTCGTTTGCGGATGCAATCGACGGCACCATCGTAGAGTTCGAAGACGGCGACCTAGTTACTGGAACAGTGGTCCGAATAGATCGCGATGAAGTGCTCCTTGACATCGGATTCAAGTCCGAAGGCGTAATTCCCAGTCGTGAGCTGTCAATTCGAAACGCTGTCGACCCATCTGAGATTGTGGACCTAGGCGAAGAAATCGAAGCGCTGGTCTTACAAAAAGAAGATCAAGACGGCCGCCTTGTCCTATCCAAGAAGCGAGCACAATACGAAAAGGCCTGGGGCAAGATCGAAGAAATCAAAGAGTCTGATGGTGTGGTATCGGGTCCAGTCATTGAAGTTGTCAAAGGCGGACTCATCATCGACATTGGTTTGAGAGGCTTCGTCCCAGCTTCATTGGTGGAGTTACGACGGGTACGTGATCTAGATCCTTATATCGGTATGGACCTAGAAGCCAAGATCATCGAACTAGACAAAAATCGCAACAACGTTGTGCTGTCCCGCCGAGCTTGGCTGGAAGAAACACAAAAAGAGCAACGCGAAGAATTCTTGGACAATCTGCAGCCTGGGGAAAAGCGAAGCGGTGTCGTATCTTCGGTTGTGAGCTTCGGAGCCTTTGTGGATCTGGGGGGAATGGACGGCCTTATCCATGTCTCGGAGTTGTCTTGGAAACACGTAGACCACCCCAATTCCGTTGTCACGGTAGGCGACGAAGTGGATGTAGAGGTTTTGGAAGTAGACAGGGAACGGGAGCGGATTTCGTTGTCCTTGAAGGCCACCCAACAAGATCCGTGGCAAGAATTCGCTGATGGTCACAAAGTCGGCGAGTTGGTTTATGGCCGGGTGACCAAGTTGGTCCCATTCGGATCTTTCGTTCAGGTTGGAGATGGAATCGAAGGACTTGTCCATATCTCGGAGATGTCAGCGCATCACGTAGAGCTACCCGAACAAGTTGTTACTCCCGGCGAAGAGTTATGGGTCAAAATTATTGATCTGGATCTGCAACGGCGCAGAATCAGTTTGTCAATCAAACAGGCAGCCGAAGGTGGAGTCGTAGCAGCGGAATATCAGGAAGCGTTCGGCGAACACGCCTACGACGAGTCAGGCAACTTCATCGGAGAGTTCAGTTACGACGCGCCAGCCGAAGGTGAAGAATCAGAGGCTGAGAGAGCTTGGCGTGAATATTACGAAGAGCACGGCGAAGAGGCTTATCGTCAAGCCGTCGCCGATTATGAGGATGCTGAACAAAACGAGCAAGCTGCTGAGGATGCTTTAGAAGAAGCGGCAGCTCCGGCTGAGGAAGCGTAGTAAGCGAGATGATAGTCATCGGTCTTACCGGTGGCATCGGGAGTGGGAAAAGTACCGTCTCCGATCGTTTCGTTGATCTAGGGGCAGTCCTTATTGACGCGGATCGTATCGTTCGCGAGCTACAAGAGCCGGGGGCCAGCGTGCACGCCGACATGGTTGCACACTTTGGCGCAAGCATCTTGAACGATGACGCAACACTTAATCGCCAAGCAGTCGCTGACCGGGTTTTCAGCGATAAGGAAGCACTCCGTGAATTAAATAACATTGTTCACCCGCCGGTGAACCGAGAAATCCGTCGTCGGATCCGAGAACAGGCGGCTACGGACAACCTATTGGTTCTAGATATCCCGTTACTCGTAGAAGGTATTCTTGCCGGTGGGCCACCGAAGTACATCGTCAGTGGAATCTTGGTGGTCGACACAAGTCCTGACGTTGCAGTTCAACGTTTAGTTCAGTTTCGAGGATTTAGTGAAGAGGACGCCCGATCGCGAATAGCTGCGCAAGTCCCAGCGGAGAAGCGACTGGAATTAGCAGACTTTGTAATCGACAACTCAGTAACCCTCGAGGAACTCGAGCCGCAGATTGAGTCAGCGTTTGCCTGGGCGCGAACGCTACCAGCAACTGAACCGACTCCTGAACCCGACGAACCCAGCTGATTGGGCGTCGTTGTTATCCAAACGCAACCACAAGCAGAATCCCCGCCAAAACCAAAGCACTCCCCAGGTAATCGCGGAAGTGATGATGTTCTTTTAGGCGGGTAAGCGAGACTGCAAATGCGAGCACTATTTCTAATTGCCCAAGCGTTCGAACTTTGGTGGCGCTTGCAAGGGTCATCGCTGCTATCCACCCGGTAGTTCCGGCAAAACTTAAGAAACCAACTTGAAAGCATGTGCGCCGGTGGCGCCAAATTGCGATGAGTTGCTTTCGGTCGAAGGCCGAAAGCAACGAGCCATGAATCAACATTTGGAAGGTAAGTAGCGCAAACAAAGTAAAAGAGGTTTGATGCCATACGGATGCTCCGGTTAAAGAGGTCGAAGCGCCGCGGATACCGATTGCTGAAAACGCGAAAAATAATCCAGCAGCCACACCAAACCAAGCTGCTCTATCCCCCAACCCTCGTAGGGCGGCGCTAATACCCGATGTTGCGGCAAGCAACGCCACACCCATCAGGACCGCCACAGCACCCACCCATCCTGTACTTCGGAGCGGTTCATTCAAAAAGATCGCAGAACCAATCGCTACCAAAATCACCTCAGATTTTGAATAGACGGTTCCAATAGCAAAATCGCGTGCCCGGAAAGCCTGGAGTAGCAACGCCGTACCAGTAATTTGAACCACAGCCGCAGCACCAATCCATAAATAAAACCGGAACGGCACACTCAGACTTTGTGGAGAGAGGACGCGCGTCAAAGCAAGCGAAACTAGGGCCAGGGGCCAAGCAAAGAGGAATCTGACATAGGCCGCGCCGAACGAAGAGAGGTGACCTCGCAGCTCATGTTGCCGAGCGGTTCGCATTACCTGAGCTGCGGTGGCCCCAAGTGTTACGGGAATCCAAATCAGGCCACCTGAATCCATAAACGTTCTTTCCCTGACCGCTAACGGCCCTATCCACTCTGTTATGGAGTCTCGGTGTGTTCGGGGCCTTCCAGACGCTGCTGAAGTCTGTTCATACCGTGAAGCCAGCGATCAGGGTCCGCAGTCTTTCTTTCCATCCAAGTTTGGGCGATCGGGTCCGTGAGTACTAGGAACCGCTGCTCAAGGATCGCTTCCACCACCTGCTGGGCCACTTCTTCTGGTTCTTTAATCGGCCCCCCCGCCTGTGATGCCCACTCGCTATCGGCGGCGTCACCCAACATGGGTGTACGAACGGCTAGAGGCGCCAACAGCGAAACTCCAATACCGCGGTGCGCATAAGTGAATGCGAGCCATTCAGCGAGTCCTACAACCGCGTGTTTGCTGACTGCATATGGAAGATTTCCATGGGAGGAGAGAATTCCAGCCATCGATGCGGTGTGGAGCAAGTACCCCTCGCCTCTGTCGAGCATTCCAGGAAGAACGCCTTGAATCGCATGGACATGTGACATGAGGTTTACGTCCCATTGGCGTTGCCATTCCTCAATGGGGCTGTCGAAGACACCTGAACCCGAGCCGATTCCAGCGTTGTTGAACAGAAGGTCAATAGGTCCGATCTGTTGCTCTACCTCAATGATCATCGAATCGATGGCTGCCTTATCTGCGAGATCGCATTCCACCGCAATGCCTTCTATAGATTCGGCAATAAGTTGTGAGCCCTTAGCATCGATATCGACAACGGCTACCTTTGCCCCGGCATTCGAAAAAGCTTTAGCGCAGGCAGCACCGATACCGCTAGCAGCCCCGGTGATGACAGCAACTTTCCCCTTGAGTTCCATGACTCCCCGATGCTCAAATCTGTAACGGTGTTCCGCAATGTGGACAGATAGCAACGCCGTCCATCATGTCGTATTGCGATTCTTTTACAAGCAGAAAGCATCCCTCACACAAGATTTCATCCTCTTGCTTGCTGGGGATACGGTCGCCTTCAGCGGTAGTGATTACGCCTTCGTCTTCGTCTTCGTCTTCGTCTTCGTCGTCGTCGGCAGATGACATCCGCTCCTTGAGGATTGTGTCTAAATCGGCTTCGACGTCGTCATCGTCTTCGTCTTCGTCGTCATCATCTGAAGCTGGGCGAGCGCCAGCCGGGATCTCTAGGTTCTCTTCGTCATCGTCATCGTCTGTAAGGTCATCACCCTCAAGATCGATCTCGATTTCCTCGCCCATCTCTTCATCGAGCAGATCAGGGTCAGCGTCGATTTCTTCAATTTCTTCTTCTACAGGTTCATCACTCATTTTGGCCTCGGGAGCTGCTAACTCAATTAGTCACACATGCTGCTCAGCGCGGAGGATACCCATAGATCGGCCGTTCGGTGTGAATGAAATAAGAAATCCCTAAAGATCTTGATTTTTTTTCGAAACCGATACAAGAGGACCTTGCTAGGAAGTTCCAGTTCCTAAGCTGTTTTCTGTGAGTTCTGAGGCTCGACCGACGCCAACTGCAGCACACCCTTTTCGGGTCGTATCAGACTTTGCTCCAGCCGGAGACCAACCCAATGCCGTCCAGCGCCTCGCTGATGGGGTCGAAGCTGGTCACCGTTTTCAGACGCTGCTTGGCATCACAGGATCAGGCAAAAGCGCAACAATTGCGTGGGCTATCGAGAAAGTTCAACGCCCAACTCTGGTGTTGGCACCTAATAAATCTCTCGCAGCCCAGTTAGCTAACGAGTTCAGGGAATTTTTTCCGAACAATCGCGTTGAATATTTCGTCTCCTACTACGACTATTACCAACCAGAGGCCTACATGCCAGCCTCGGACACCTATATCGAGAAAGATTCTTCAATCAATGACGAAATTGATCGGCTTCGCCATTCCGCAACTGCGGCATTGCTGACGCGGCGAGACGTAATAGTCGTTGCGTCAGTTTCGGCTATCTATGGCCTTGGCCCTCCTGATGCCTATTTACAGCACATGCTTTATCTCAGGTTGGGGGAGACACATAATCAACGAGAGGTCCTCGGCCGCCTCATTGACATGCAGTATGAGCGAAACGATATGAACCTTGTCCGAGGAAAGTTCCGGGTAAAAGGAGACACCCTTGAAATTCATCCCGCCTATGAAGAGTTCGTTGTCAGAATCGAACTTTTTGGCGATGACGTCGAACGAATTACAAAGATTGATCCAGTCACTGGAGAACGACTGGCCGAACTGGAAGAAGTAACTGTCTTTCCAGCGAGCCACTATGTCACCGATGGTGCGACGATCCACAGAGCGATCACTGATATCGAGGCTGAACTACAGCAACGGCTCGCATTTTTTGAATCCGAACAAAAACTTCTTGAGGCGCAGAGACTGCGCATGAGAACTGAATATGACCTTGAGATGCTGCAAGAAGTCGGATATTGCACAGGAATCGAAAATTATTCGATGCATCTCGATGGCCGAACTTTCGACGAACCGCCGTATAGCCTTCTGGACTTTTTCCCCGACGATTATCTGCTGGTGGTTGACGAAAGCCATGTCGCAGTACCTCAACTTCACGGGCAATTTGCGGGAGATCGATCTCGAAAGGACACGTTGGTTGAACATGGCTTCCGCCTGCCATCGGCGCGCGACAACCGGCCGCTGCGATTTGAAGAAGTAATGGAACGTCTCAACCAAGTGATTTTTTTATCTGCCACGCCGGGCGAGTACGAAATTGAAGTCAGCGACCAAGTTGTTGAGCAAATAATTAGACCAACAGGGTTGATTGACCCCGAGGTGATTGTGAAGCCTACGCGCGGGCAGATCGACGACTTAATCGAGCAAATTGACCACACTGTTGGTCGAGGGGATCGCGTACTTGTGACAACCCTTACGAAGAAGATGTCGGAGGACCTCACCGATTATTTGCTGGAGCTGGGAGTCAGGGTTCGCTATCTCCATAGTGAAATTGACACAATTGAAAGAATCGAAATTTTAAGAGATCTGCGCCTTGGCGAATTTGACGTACTGGTTGGAATAAATTTGTTGCGCGAGGGCTTGGATCTGCCTGAGGTTTCTCTTGTGGCCATCTTGGATGCAGACAAAGAAGGCTTTTTGCGAAGTCAAACCTCGCTTATCCAAACCATTGGTCGCGCAGCCAGAAACGTAGATGGCCAGGTGATCATGTATGCCGACAACATCACCGATTCAATGCGAGCGGCACTCAATGAAACTAACCGCCGCCGGGGTCTCCAACAGGCCTACAACGATGAACATGGCATTGACCCCCAAACTATCCGTAAGGCCGTTACTGATATCTTGCTTGTGTTGCGAGGGCAAGAAGAGGGTGCCCCAGTTCCAGAGAAGTTGTCGTCAAAAAGAGTTCGAATTGATGAGCAAGCGCGTCGGGATTTGGCTGAGCTTCCAGAGGATGACCTGCATCGATTGATTCACTCTCTGGAACTTGAAATGGAAGAAGCCGCTGAAGACTTACGATTTGAATACGCGGCACGCTTACGCGACGAGATCCGGGAACTGCGTCGCGACCTTCGTGATGCGATGAACTGAAGGTAAACCAGGAACTATGGATCACCTAGTGCATTAGCAACTAGTTTTCCACTAGGGGTAGCGGCGGTAGCCAGCCGCGAATTCTTTACTAGGGGGTATTTAGATGCCACATGAAGTTCGCGGCGTCGTAGCTCGATCGAAAGGCGCTCCGGTGGCCGTCGAAACTATTCAGGTGCCAGACCCTGGGCCCGGAGAAGTGGTAGTCGATGTTCAGGCATGCGGCGTATGTCACACAGACCTTCACTATCGCGAAGGCGCAATTAACGACGAATTTCCGTTTCTTCTCGGTCATGAGGCCGCAGGGACTGTAAGTCAAGTTGGGGCAGGTGTCTCCAACGTGAATGAAGGTGATTTCGTCATACTGAATTGGCGCGCTGTTTGCGGACAATGCCGAAGCTGCCTACGAGGCAGGCCTCAATACTGCTTTGAGACCCACAACGCGCACCAAAAAATGACGCTGGATGGAGTCGAGTTGACAGCCGCCCTCGGTATCGGCGCATTCGCCGAAAAAACGTTAGTGGCGGCAGGACAAGCAACGAAAGTGGATGATTCGGCCGAACCGGAAATAGCTGGACTTATTGGTTGTGGGGTCATGGCAGGCTTAGGTGCGGCGATGAACACCGGAGGGGTTACACGTGGAGACAGCGTTGCTGTTTGGGGTTGCGGGGGAGTCGGGGATGCCGCAATCGAAGGTTCTCGCATAGCTGGAGCACACACGATCATCGCGATAGATCTAGATGACCGAAAACTTAAGTGGGCTAAGGATTTTGGCGCCACACACGTAATCAACTCCGCTGATATGAGTACTGACCAAGTCGTCGAGGCAGTTCAGGCGCTGACGGGCGGTAACGGCGTAGACATAGCAATCGAAGCAGTAGGCTCACCTGCTGCCTATGAACAAGCATTTTACGCGAGAGACCTAGCGGGCACCGTAGTCCTTGTTGGCGTTCCCAACCCAGATATGCGCATTGACCTACCCATGATTGAAGTCTTTGGGCGAGGTGGTTCCCTCAAAAGCTCATGGTATGGCGACTGCTTGCCGACCCGTGACTTTCCAATGCTCATCGATCTTCACCTTCAAGGACGTTTGAAGCTGGATCAGTTCGTATCCGAGAAAATCGGCATTGAAGATGTTGAAGCGGCGTTCCATAAGATGGAGCAGGGAGAAGTTCTACGCTCGGTAGTCATGATCTAAGCCTTTTAGCTAAGAGCGTCCTGTTTAGAGATATGGCCCGAGATAGGCTCCGGCACGATGGGAGATCGATTAATCGTTCGAGGCGCGAGGGAAAATAACCTGTGCGACGTTGACGTCGACCTACCGCGCGACAACTTGATCGTGTTTACGGGTCTATCGGGAAGCGGAAAGTCATCTCTCGCGTTTGACACCATCTACGCCGAAGGTCAGAGGCGATACGTCGAGTCGTTATCCGCCTACGCCCGACAATTTTTAGGGCAAATGGACAAACCCGATGTCGACTTCCTAGAGGGCCTCTCACCGGCGATTTCGATCGACCAAAAGAGTGCGAGCAGGAATCCTCGATCCACAGTCGGCACCATTACCGAGGTGTATGACTACCTTCGGCTTCTGTATGCCCGGATCGGAGTACAGCATGACCCTGAAACAGGTGAAGTCGTCCAGCGTCAGACCTCGCAAGAGATCGTCGACAGAATACTCACGCTCGGCATGGAGAAGAGGTTCCAGGTCCTAGCGCCCATTGTTAGGGGAAGAAAAGGCGAGTACCACACCCTCCTAACCGACCTCGCGTCGCAAGGCTATGTGCGCGCTCGAGTCGACGGGGAAACAGTTGATCTTGGGGACAAGGAGATCCTCCCCGAAGAACGCCTAGATCGTTACGTCAACCACGACATTGAAGTCATTGTGGATCGCCTTGTGCTCAGAGAAGGAATTGAGCAACGGCTTACTGAGTCGATTGAAACAGCTTTAAATCTCGCTGACGGACATGTGTGGATAGAAGTCGTTCCCTCGGAAGGAGAAGGGGAGATCCATACTTATAGCCAGCACCTCTTCTCGCCCGCAACGGGGCGTTCATTCGAAGATCTCGCCCCCCGAAACTTTTCCTTCAATTCACCGTATGGGGCATGTGCTACCTGCGATGGTTTGGGAACTCGCTTTGAGGTAGACCCAGAACTAATTGTTCCGAATACCGACCTAAGCATTGAAGAAGGTGCGATCGCTCCATTCGCAACTGGGGCAAGTCGTTGGTATGGGCGGTTGTTGCGTGCTACTGGGGAAGAATTTGATATTCCGATTGAAAAGCCGTGGTCGAAACTCACGGCCAAGCAACGCAAACTGATTCTCTACGGAAGTTCGCAAAGCCGAACGTTTACAGTTCGCTACAGAAACCGATACGGCCGCAGTCGGAGCTACACCACTCATTGGGAAGGAGTTATTCCGACTCTTCAGCGTCGTCACGCTGACACTGACAGCGATCATTCCCGGGATCGCATCGAGGGGTACATGCGAGAAGCGCCCTGCGCTGTCTGTGACGGAGCGCGATTGAATGAAGTTTCGCTCGCTGTTCGGGTGGCCGACCGCAATATTCATGAGCTTTGCTCAGTGTCCATCGGGGAGGCAGCCAAGGTTATTGATGGCCTGTCACTCAGCGATAGAGACATGATGATCGCAGCGCCCATCGTTAAAGAAATTGACGCTCGCCTCAACTTTTTGTTGGACGTTGGATTGGACTACCTCACCTTAAATCGATCTGCTGCAACTTTGGCGGGAGGTGAGGCTCAACGTATTCGTTTAGCTAGCCAAATAGGTAGTGGTTTAGAAGGAGTCTTATATGTATTGGACGAACCTTCGATAGGGCTTCACCAGCGGGACAACCGCCGTCTAATTGAAACCCTTCAAAACCTGCGTGATTTGGGCAACACGGTGCTGGTTGTAGAGCACGATGAGGAAACGATTCTTGAAGCTGACTGGGTAGTGGACATAGGTCCTGGTGCTGGAGAACACGGTGGGGAAATCATCTATAGCGGCCCTGTAAAAGGTCTGACAGCCGCAAAGGGGTCGATTACTGGTGACTACCTGCGAGGCGTTCGAAGTATAGAAACACCTGGAAAACGCCGAGAGCCGATTTCAGAGGTTCTCACAATAAAAGGGGCACGGGAAAATAACCTCCGTTCAATTGATGTCGAGATACCGCTCGGTTGTTTTGTGGCCGTAACGGGTGTATCGGGGTCGGGTAAAAGTACGTTGATCAACGAGATCCTCCGAAAGTCATTGATGCAACGTATCTACAAGTCGAAAGAGGTTCCCGGGTTGCATACCTCGCTTGAAGGATGGGAAGCCCTGGATAAGGTCATTGACATCGACCAATCACCGATAGGGCGAACGCCGCGCTCGAATCCTGCTACCTATACAGGCGCCTTTGACAATATTCGCAAGCTTTTCGCAGCGACTAATGAGTCGAAAGTTCGTGGGTATTTGCCTGGGCGGTTCAGTTTCAATGTCAAGGGCGGGCGTTGCGAAGCCTGCTCAGGAGACGGAACAATAAAGATCGAAATGCACTTTCTTCCGGATGTGTATGTTCCGTGCGAGATTTGTAAGGGGGCTAGATATAACCGCGAGACCTTAGAAGTGCGTTTTAAGGGCATGACCATCGCAGACGTGTTGAATATGCCGTGCGAGGAGGCTTTGGAGTTTTTCTCAGCTCAACCACCGATTGCCCGCCACATGCAAACTCTGGTTGACGTAGGGCTTGGATATATTCGACTTGGGCAGCCAGCTACGACACTGTCTGGCGGCGAAGCGCAACGCGTCAAACTCGCTAGCGAGCTAGCGAAGAGACCTACTGGCCATACGATTTATATTCTGGATGAACCTACAACAGGGCTCCATTTTGAAGACATTAGACGTTTGCTTGCAGTTCTAAGTCGCTTGGTTGATCAAGGCAATACGGTGATCGTGATTGAACATAATCTTGACGTAATTAAGACCGCCGACTGGATCATCGACATGGGTCCTGAAGGTGGGAATGGTGGTGGTCTGGTAGTGGCTAGCGGTCCGCCTGAAAAAATTGCGAAAGTGTCGGCTAGTCACACAGGGCAATTCCTTGGTGCCGTCCTGCCAAACTGACGTCGTGTTCGCCCAATAGCATTTAGGTATGGCTCTGCGTCCCGAATCTGGTTCAGTACCCGATCAGCCCGGTAGCTATCAATTCAAGGATTCTGGCGGACGCATTATTTATGTTGGAAAAGCCAAGAGCCTGCGGAACAGGCTGAACAGTTACTTTCAAGACGCCCGGAATCTGCATCCTCGCACTCTTCAAATGTTGGAATCGGCGGCAACAGTGGAGTGGATCGAGGTGGCAACTGAAGTAGACGCACTCATGCTTGAGTACAGCTTGATTCAGAGGCACCAGCCGAGGTTCAACGTTCGACTCCGAGATGACAAGTCTTATCCGTTTCTCTCCATCACTATGCGAGATGAATGGCCGCGAGCCACAGTTATGCGGGGTAAGAGAAAAAGAGGTAATCGGTATTTTGGGCCATTCGGGCATGCACACGCGATTAGAGAAACTTTAGACCTGCTGCTGAGAACGTTCCCCATCCGCACATGTAGCGACAATAAGTTGGCTGAGCACCAGCGACTGGGGAGACCGTGTTTGTTGTTTCATATCGAACAATGTGCTGGCCCCTGTGTCGGGGAAATAACGTCCGAGGACTATGAAGGCCTAGTTCGTAAGCTCATCCGCTTCTTAGAGGGTGACACAGAGGACGTAGTCAAAGAACTCAACGCCCGGATGCGCGAGGCAAGTAATGCCACTGAATTTGAATTAGCAGCAAGGCTGCGTGACCGTCTATCGAGTGTTGAACGAGCTATCGAGAAGCGTCAGATCGCTGGTACCCGGAACGAAGATTTCGACGTGATTGGTCTCCACGACGATGAGCTAGAAGCGTCAGTGCAGGTCTTCTATGTGCGTAAAGGCCGCGTTATGGGTCAGCGGGGTTCGATTGTCGACAAAGTTGAAGACGTTACCCAGCCAGACTTGATTGCGAGAATTATCGAAGACTTGTACCACCAAGAAAATCCGATTGGTATGCCAAAGAATGTTTTCGTTCCCTCGTTACCTCACCGACAAGGACTCTACGAAGAGTGGCTTACCACTCAACGAGGTTCTCGCGTTGAAATACGGGTACCTATGCGTGGGGACAAGCGAGCGTTGCACGAAACTGCTACACGAAACGCAAAAGAGTCCTTTGCTCGTCACCGCCTAAAAAGAGGCACTGATCACAACAGTCGAGCGCGAGCGTTGCAAGAGCTGCAAGCCCACTTGGAGCTACCCAATGCACCCCTGCGGATTGAGTGTTATGACATGAGCCACCTCCAAGGAACTGACTACGTGGGCTCAATGGTGGTCCTGGAAGACGCCGTGCCACGTAAGAGTGAATATCGTCGCTTCAAAATCCGTGATGTCGCAGGAAACGACGACTTTGCGGCCATGGAGGAAGTGCTGTACCGACGATTCCGAAATCTTCTCGCCGAAAGAGAAGCGCCGGATGAAGTTCCTGGAAAGTTCGCCTATCCGCCGCAGCTTTTGGTTGTTGATGGCGGTAAAGGGCAGTTGGGTGTAGCAGTAAGAGTTCTAGAAACGCTCGGTTTGAGTGACGAAATACCGGTCGCTGCTCTCGCCAAGCAATTTGAGGAAGTATTTGTGCCCGGCCGTTCTGCACCGATTGAGTTGCCGCGAGGCTCCGAGGCTCTGTACCTTTTGCAACGCATTCGCGACGAAAGCCACCGTTTCGCGGTCAACTATCACCGGGTCCTTCG
>CEUN01169385.1_pt1 | contig 12298 bp, 9 predicted proteins | sample 361501 | NCBI WGS metagenome assembly CEUN01 (sample SAMEA2622801, study PRJEB7988) | marine metagenome | biome: marine biome (ENVO:00000447); feature: marine epipelagic mixed layer (ENVO:xxxxxxxxx); material: "saline water (ENVO:00002010), including plankton (ENVO:xxxxxxxx)" | depth 120 m | reverse complement strand
ATGGTGTGGAGATACCGCTGCCGTACCCCAAGACGTAGTACATGATTACCCGGCGTGACCTTCCAGGATCTAAGAACGACCGCCCTAACAAAGCTTGCATCAAAGTCAGCAACGAATGCGGAGATCGTCTCCTTCAGCGGCCACGCCGTGAACAGCCCGATCTTACAAGATTATGTGATACGAAGGAAACGGCCCTAAATGCACGCCGTAAAATGGGCAGTTTTCTGACTGATGAGAACGAGTCGGAAACAACTGATTTGGTGGGAGTGAGGCAAGGGGTGAGGCAGATGAGGCAAACCCCAGGACGGGAACCTTCTAAGCCATTGCATTTATTGAGAGAAAGTGGCGGGAGTGACGGGGCTCGAACCCGCAGCCTCCGGCGTGACAGACCGTATAAAAGCCAGTAATAGAATTTTAAGCTTCAACCGTTCAATCCTCAAAACATGTAACTATTGGGGAACCCACCCTGAATGTTCAGATTGTGCTTGAATAGCGCCACGGGGGCCCGTGTTATGTCTGGCCGCAAAGATTGGATTAAGAGGCCGCGCTATAGTCAGGTCGAGATTAATCCAGAGACGCAGAAGATGGCGACGTCTTTCTGGTTCTGGCCAGTCTTCAAACTCATCGCGTGCATGCAACACAGTATAATTGTTCAAGATTTGGATATCTCCTTGCTCCAAGTCCATGTCGAATCTAAATCGTTCGTCAAGGGCCAGTGCTTCTACATAATCGACTGCGTCGGCATCGACTCCTTTAAGTGATTGCCCAGCCTTCTTCATGCCGTCCCGGATTGAACGCCCATGGAAACGACAACTTAACCGATCCTCAAACCGACTGAATACCGGCACACGATTGCTTGTTACTTCGTTGGAAGACCCGGTCGGCCCCTCCCCTCTCAAGTCATAGTAATACCCTCGGAAAAGCGTTGGCAGGTATTCGGGATGCGTGCGACATATCTCATTATAAATTGCGCTGGCGCTAACAATTAGACTGCGACCTCCGGTTTTGGCTGGGTGGATGCATAACAAACTTACAATATCCATGGGGTCACAATGCGGCATCATGCGGTTCTTTGTGGTGTAACCGCGCACATTTTTTTCACCGATAGTACGCCCGGAATTACGGATATTACCAACCAGATCCCCAGCCGCATTTTGAATCATTGGCGTCCCGAGATACCGACCTATTCCCCAGTAAATGTTTTTGATTTCATCTTCACTATACCGCCCAATATTTAACCCCTTGATCAGCAGACAGCCCCGTCCCGTATCCAAGTCACGAGCTGCTGCTAAAAGACGTGGCCCCAATGTAGAAAGGGGAAAATCTTCGCGGCATAATTTCGGCATACTCTTACCATTTTCAAACGCTGTGTTGAGCGCTGAATCAATCTCTGCTAGATCAGTGCCATTTAGGCACCAAATCCAGGATTGATCAGCGCGAAGGTCTGCCGCTTGCCAAACCTCTGGACCATTGACCGACTTTAAAAGTTCCATGATGCTCTGCAGTATTATTGCCGTTATTCAGGAGTTTTATTCGACGGCTAATGGATATTGAACGACGGGGATATTGTCGTAGGTTCCGACCCCTTGAGCTAGCAAGAATTTAAACGCCCCATTATCCAAACCATGCACGTAATGAGCAACTTTTGGAAGCACTTCGCAACGATCACCAGTCTGTAGAATATGTTTCTTTCGTGGTGCTCTGGTTTCGACAACCATGGGCCCTGATAAGCACACAAAAGAGTCAGTTATTTCGTTGTGAAAATGCCATGGAATACATTGACCGACGCCGCAAGTGACGATATTTACCTTCATGTCGATCCCTTCCATAATAGTCTCGCGACTAAGAATGGGATAATCCAACTTATATGGTTTTGACTGCATTAGTTTTGCTCTCCGATTTTTAGTCCTTCAGCGAGATCTACACCCTAATTTTATTTATACCCAAAGAGAACAAGTCGTACGATCAGACAGCCTTTTTTGATTTGTACAACTTGAATTTCTGGTCATTTTTTTGTGACGATTAATTGTCTAGTATAATTATATGTTTTATGAATTAAGATTGTTAAGTACTAAATGGACTGCGTTTGCGGGGCAATAATGCAATGGACAAAGGAACAGAGAGCGACATTCGATCAAGAAGGTGTGCTCTTTGTCGAGAGACTTTTTAGCCCTCAAGAGGTCGCGTGCCTCAATGCCGAACTACCCTTTGTATTATCGCGATCAGGTCCAGAAAACTTGATGGAACAGAGCAGCCATTCTATCCGTTCTGCGATCGCCCCACATCACTGCAGCGAATTATTCTACAAACTTAGCCGACATCCACGCATCATCGAACCAGCTGCACAATGGCTTGGCGGTTCGGTTTACTTACATCAGTTTAAGGTCAATACCAAAAATGCTCACGATGGAGAAATCTGGCATTGGCATCAAGATTACCGCACCTGGTTTGAGGATGACGGAATGCCGGAGCCAAATGTCATAAACGCGGCTTTATTTCTCGACGAAGTAAATGAATTCAACGGACCAACTATGTTTGTGCCCGGTACGCACAAGCTTGGAATGATATCATCCGATAAAACCTTTGATCGTATTCCTGAATATGGTCGCCTTGCTGAAGACGCGGTTGGTAGTCCTTACACAAACGAGACGATCGATCGGTTGATTAGAAAATATGGAATTATCGCGCCAAAGGGACCCGCCGGATCCGTGGTTTTTTTCCATGGATGTACCCTTCACGGGTCGGCGCCAAATATGTCACCCTGGAACCGTACCATCGTATTTTGGAGCCCAAACCGCACAGATAATGCAATCACTGCCCCTACACGACCGGATTTTCTAGCCCTACAGGATTTCAATCCGATCGAACCCTTGGCGGACGATTGTTTAGTGAAAACTTCAGATGTTAGCTAGACCTGACAAATTATATTTTAAATTATTTCGAATCAAACCTAGTACGGACATAATCAGGGTTTAAATCGAGTTTTTAGATGGACCTTCGTGATGAAATATTGCCGTCTATACGCTGACGCCAATGGTAAGTCACATATCGAGGATAAAGAACTAGATTCAACAGAATTAGATTTTAAGCTGCCTGGACGGCCTCGGAATACATCTCGATTGGAGGAGCCACGATCACGGATCAGCCTTCCCCGCATTTCGATTATTGCAATAGGCACCGATGGCAGACACACCTGCCCCTACCACACTGGGAGCGACCGTCAGACATCCTGTCGGTACAAGAAATATCAAAGCTATCGAGATGATCCGAATTATGAATTGTTAACGTAGATGTGGCCGGGCGTGTGATGTGCCAGCGAATAGCCGGATTGGTTGCCGAATTTGAGACGGGAGATGTACTTGATGTCTTCCCGGCGGAATCGGGCGGTCATGGGTAACCTCATAATTGAAGATATTTGGGCAATAAAAGCGGTAAATGGGACGCTTTTAAAATGGATAAAGGTATGTTTTTGTTAATCAGTGACACACGCCCGGTCTTTCCGGGCTTATCCCATTCGCATATCTTATCGCGTCTTCGAGCCGGTCATCACCCCAGAAAATTTCATCTTTCACTGTAAACGACGGCGCACCAAAAATTCCTTTAACGCGCGCCTGCTCTGTTTCTTCTTTGTAAGCCGCAGAAGTTTCATCGGAAGATGCCTCTTTCAATACGTCATCGGGCTCCATGTTTAATGTGGAAAAAACACTGCGCAAGTTTTCTTCAGAGCCAGCCTCTACTCCATTTAGAAACCATAGCCGATAGGTTTCCTTTAAATATTCCAGATATTTTCCCCGTTTATTCATTACAATCCCAACTAAATTTGCTTTATCAAATTCCTGCAATGGATAGGGAACCTGCCTCAATGGCTCAGGGATTGAGTAAAAATTGGCCCTTCTTTGTATATCTCTCCACATATAATCAACTTTGGCTTTTTTTGATGGAGGGAACGGAATGTTGTCCATAGATTTCATAATTTCTCTTATGCTTATGGGCCTTATATGGATTTTTATATCTTGTTGAATTTGGACTGCGCCTAAGCGCATAGCAGTCAAATACGTATAAGTGCTTCCAATTGATAGCCATGCCGTAATATCAGTTGTCATTTATCTGTTCCTCTGAAAGCAGTCAGTTTTCACATTTGATCGGCGACCCATGCATTACGAAACTGCGAGAAAATTATCTCAACTCATATTGTTAGCAAATATACCGCCCCATATTTCTCGTTCCTAAGATGTCACCAACGCAGTGACGAACTAAATTTTCCCATCGGTCCAAACGATGGGGACCGGGCAGCCGAGCCAAGAAGATGAATTCGGAGGAGCTAATTTATAATTATTTATTGACCTTACTGAGTTGGCATCTAACTCCGCAACGAAAGCCTAGATCGTATCGTTCTGCAACCATGACGTGAATAGCCCAATCCTTAAATAATACATCATGCAGACTAAGGAAGCGGCCCTAAATACACGCCGTAAAATGGGCAGTTATTTAACAGATGAAAACGGGTCAAAAACGCCTGATTCGATAGGGGCGCGCCAAAGGGGGCGCCAAGGGCGCCAAAACCCAGAAGGGAAATCCCCTAACCCATTGTATTTATTGAAAGAAAATGGCGGGAGTGACGGGACTCGAACCCGCGGCCTCCGGCGTGACAGGCCGGCACTCTAACCAGCTGAGCTACACCCCCAAGCCAAGGTGTGCGGTTTAATGCACGCCCGGAGCACTGTCAAGCAACGTAAAAAGCTCATCCGCAGCATTCAAACATTCCACGGTAGATCCAAGCCCAAAGGGCTACTGCTACCCGCTACTTTGACAAAAGTTACAACCGGAAAATGCTTGGCCAGTTTTTAAATGGTGGGCGATGAGAGACTCGAACTCCCGACCTATCGGATGTAAACCGATCGCTCTAAACCAACTGAGCTAATCGCCCCTCAGATAAAAACAGGCAACTTAATTTTCTTCATCAATCTATAATATGCAACCGGCCATTCGTACTATCGAATGGCCGGCCACAGTTTTATTGACGAACAGCGAGTTAATTAACGGAGTCTTTCAGACCCTTACCCGCCTTAAACTTTGGTTGCTTGGACGCGGCAATTTGGATTGTTTCGCCAGTCCGAGGGTTACGCCCAACGGACGCCGCGCGGTTCGCCACACTAAACGTGCCAAAACCTACGAGGCGAACATCGCCACCCGATTTAAGTTCATCAGTAATGCATTCAAATACAGAATCGACAGCTTTTGTCGCATCAGTCTTAGAAAGATCAGCATTGCCGGCAACTTTAGCTATAAGATCGTTTTTATTCACTTTGGGGATCCCCCTTCGGTTTCGGGAAAGAGATTTGCAGGACGGGAATTACATCCGAAAACCGAGCAAATTCTATAAGCATTACAGGAGCCACGTCAACGATAGAACCGCAGAAATCCGCGCTTTATTTTTAATTTAAACAAGTTTTCTTTCCGGTTCACCACACTTTAAGGGCATTAAAGGCATGGTTTTAGTGCGTCATCCTCGCTCCGAGGTCTTCTTCAGCCTCTTTTGATGTCACCGAGTCGACGGATGTTTCCGGTTTCCACTCAATAGGCGTAACTAATTCGGCTAATGCGTGCTCTAGAACCTCATCGACAATCGATACAGGGACAATCTCCAGACTCCGCGTAATATTATTCGGAATATCGGCAAGATCTTTCTCATTATCTTTTGGAATGATAACTTTTTTAATACCACCGCGAAGTGCAGCGAGCATCTTTTCCTTCAACCCCCCTATTGGCAACACACGCCCGCGCAATGTGACTTCACCAGTCATTGCTACATCATTACGCACTGGTATCTCCGTGAGCATAGACACAATAGAAGTTACCATTGCGACTCCGGCAGACGGCCCATCTTTGGGTGTAGCTCCTTCTGGAACGTGCACATGGATATCTATTTTTTCAAAGGAGGTTGGTTTAATTCCAAAACTAGGCGCCCTGCTTTTGACATAAGTTTCTGCCGCTTGCACGGATTCCTGCATAACGTCACCGAGTTTACCCGTCTTTTGTATTTTACCCTTTCCTGGGGTCTTGGCCGACTCAATCGTCAACAATTCACCACCAACTTCAGTCCATGCCAGACCAGTTACGACACCAACGATATTTTCCTCTTCTGCTTCGCCAAATCGGAACTTACGTATACCACCGTATTTTTCAACATTCCGGCTCGTGATACGGATCGATTCCACCTCTTTTTCAATAAGGATTTCCTTAATTGATTTTCGAGCAAGGTTTGCAATTTCACGTTCAAGGTTCCTAACGCCAGCCTCTCGCGTATAATAACGAATTAAGTCTCTAAGGGCACCATCGGAGATAGACCACTCATTCTCTTTTAGACCATTTTCCGATAGTACTTTTGGCAAGAGATGGCGTTTTGCTATTTCAATTTTCTCGTCTTCCGTATAGCCCGGGATCCTAATAATCTCCATCCGATCCATAAGGGGCGCCGGCATCCGCAGCGTATTTGCGGTGGTCACAAACATGACGTCCGATAGGTCGTAGTCAACCTCGAGATAGTGATCAGCAAAATTATTGTTTTGCTCTGGGTCGAGCACTTCCAAAAGCGCCGATGAAGGGTCACCTCGCCAATCTGCACCAAGCTTGTCGATCTCATCGAGCAAGAAAAGTGGATTTGACGATTTCGCCTTCTTCATACCCTGTATCACCTTACCAGGCATGGAACCAATATAGGTCCTACGATGACCTCGCACCTCAGCCTCATCACGCACACCGCCAAGAGACATTCGCACAAAGTTTCGCCCTGTGGCCCGCGCTATTGATTTGCCGAGAGAGGTCTTACCCACACCCGGCGGGCCCACTAAACACAGTATAGGTCCCTTCACTTTCCGCATTCGTTGCTGAACGGCCAAATACTCGAGGATACGTTCCTTGACTTTCTCTAGACCGTAATGGTCCTCATCCAATATTGATTGGGCCGTCCGCAAATCTTTCCGAACCCGTGTACGTTTTTTCCAGGGAATCGCCAGAAGCCAATCTAAATAATTTCGAACTACGGTCGACTCAGCTGACATCGGGCTCATTGACTTTAGCTTTTTTAGCTCAGCGTTTGCCTTTTCTCGCGCCTCTTTCGTTAGCTTAGTTTCTTTAATGCGATCTTCAATTTCGGCCGTCTCATCACGACCATCCTCTGCATCGCCAAGCTCTTTTTGAATGGCTTTTAGCTGCTCATTTAAATAATACTCGCGCTGTGTCTTCTCCATTTGTCGTTTGACGCGACTACGAATGCGTTTCTCGACCTGCATAACGCTAATCTCGCCTTCCATATGAGAGTAAATACGCTCCAGGCGTTTAATTACATCCTCTGTTTCCAAAAGCTCTTGCTTATCGGAAATCTTTAAGGAGAGATGCTGTGCTACTGTATCAGCAAGTTTACCGGGGTCTTCAATCTGATTCACCGAAATGAGCACTTCAGACGGCACTTTTTTGTTAAGTTTGATATATTGCTCGAATTCAGACACCACTGCTCGCGTCAGCGCCTCAACTTCTTCTGGTTTAGAAGTTTTATCAAGGATGGACGTTGCTTCCGCCTCAAAGAAGTCTTTTTTACCCGTAAACTGTTCTATTTTTGCCCGCCGATTGCCCTCGACCAGAACTTTAACAGTGCCGTCCGGCAATTTCAGTAATTGCAAAACCGTGGCTATTGTTCCCATTCGAAAGATATCATCTGTGCCAGGGTCGTCCTGCGCAGCATTCTTTTGAGTTGCAAGCAATATTTGCTTGTCGTCGTTCATCACGTCCTCTAAAGCAAGAACGGACTTTTCGCGACCGACAAAAAGCGGCACGATCATATGAGGAAAAACAACAATGTCCCGAAGCGGTAGGACGGGAAAAACTTGATCGCCGATCGTCTCAGGCATGACGCTCCATCTTTTCGATTTATGTAGTCGGACAAGAAATACGGTTCTAATGAAACTACTACTTGGGCTCCGACGGGCAGTCGTTCAAGGGGTATTTTCTGGTATTCAATTAAGCACTAGATTCAAGTTCCTCTCGTCGGTCCGCATAAATATAGAGCGGTTCCGCACGTCCTTCGACAACTTCCCGATTTATGACAATTTCTTCGGCGCCCTCGAGGCCCGGCAATTCGTACATTGAATCAAGCAAAATACTTTCCATGATCGACCTCAATCCACGAGCACCAGTCTTTCTAGCAATCGCCTTCTGAGCAATAGCCCGCAAGGCATCTTCTGAAAACTCAAGTTGCACATCCTCCATGTCAAACAATCGTTGGTATTGCTTAATTAACGCATTCCGTGGCTTGCTCAAAATCTCTACCAATGCGTCCTCATCAAGATCCGTCAACGTTGCCAATACTGGAAGACGACCAACAAATTCAGGGATAAGGCCAAACTTCAATAAATCTTCTGGTTCTACATTAATCAAAATTTCGCCAATTTCATGCTCATCTGGTCCTCGCACATCAGCGCCAAAACCGATAGAGGAACCTTTAAACCGGGAAGAAATTATCTTTTCTAATCCAGAAAATGCACCACCGCAGATAAAGAGAATATTAGTCGTATCGACCTGCAAAAATTCTTGTTGGGGATGCTTTCGTCCTCCTTGAGGTGGAACGCTCGCCACGGTGCCTTCCATGATTTTCAGTAACGCTTGCTGAACGCCTTCACCTGAAACATCTCTCGTAATTGACGGGTTATCTGATTTACGACTGATTTTATCGACCTCATCTATATAAACTATCCCCCGCTGCGCACGCTCTACGTTGTAGTCCGCAGATTGCAGCAGCTTCAAAATAATATTTTCAACATCTTCGCCAACATACCCAGCTTCAGTCAGCGTAGTCGCGTCAGCCATTGTAAATGGTACATCCAAGATCCGCGCAAGCGTTTGTGCCAGCAATGTTTTGCCACAACCCGTTGGACCTATGAGCAAAATATTTGACTTGGCGAGTTCAACATCACCGTTCTTATTACCGTGATTTAATCGTTTATAGTGGTTGTGAACAGCGACTGACAGAACCCGTTTAGCATGCGCCTGACCAATCACATAGTCATCAAGGACCTGCCGAATTTCCTTAGGCGTTGGAACTCCGTCACTCGATTTTGAAACAGTAGCCTTATGATCTTCTTTTATGATGTCCATGCATAATTCGACGCATTCATCACAGATGAATACGGTCGGGCCAGCGATCAACTTGCGGACTTCGTGTTGGCTTTTACCGCAAAACGAACAATAGAGTGTATTCTTTGAGTCGCTGTTGCTGGACTTCGTCATTAGTTGGTTATCCGTTAGTTACCGACTTACGCAATTATGTTAGCCAAACAAACTCTTGGTAAACAAACACAAAGTTACGGCACACAAAAAGTTCGAACAACCACAACCCTCAGGTGCTAAAGCCCTTATTATGTAACGATTCGCTCAGTGCTCGAGATACAACAAAATTTTGCAAGTCCTATGCCATTCGTTCAAAAATACTATGACCTGTAGCAAATTTAACTTTATGACCCCGAATCGCCTGAATCTCTGTTTTCAGAACTTGATGATTCTTCTTCACTAATTCTAGCCGTTTCGACCTTATCAATAAGACCGAATTCCTTCGCATCTTCAGCCGACATGAAGTTGTCACGTTCAACCGCAGCTTCAATTGTTTCATAATCTTGGTCGGTATGCTTTACGTAAATTTCGTTAAGACGTCGGCGCAAGTTAAGAATTTCGCGAGCATGTATTTCTATATCACTCGCCTGACCTTGAAATCCTCCGGACGGTTGGTGAAGCATAATTCGGCTGTTTGGAAGGCAATAACGTTTCCCAGCTGCACCAGCGGCCAACAAAAGTGAACCCATGGAGGCCGCCTGCCCGAGGCAAACTGTTGACACGTCTGGTTTGATGTATTGCATCGTGTCATATATCGAAAGCCCGGACGTCACTACACCTCCAGGCGAATTAATATAAAAAGCAATGTCTTTACTTGGATTCTCCGACTCGAGAAACAGCAACTGCGCCGAAATTACGCAAGCAACGGCATCATTTACAGGCCCCGTTAAAAAGATAATTCTTTCCTTGAGAAGCCGCGAGTAGATGTCGTATGAACGCTCGCCCCTATTGGTCTGTTCAACCACAATTGGGATAAGCGCATTCATCTGGATATCTTCAAAAAATGTCATCGCAAACTATCAGATCCTCTCGCCCGAGCTACACAATTCATTTATCTTCAGAGTTATTATCCTCAGCTTTCGCCTCAGCCTCCGCTTTTTTCTTTCCCGCTGTTTTCTTCTTTCGCGGAGTTTTCTTCTTTGCAGGTTTCTTGGCAGCGTCGGCTTTCAACTCTTCGTCCTTCGCATCTGGGTCAGCCATAAGCTCTTCCGGCGACACGCGGCGTTCGGATACGTCCGCAATTTCGGTAATAAAATCGACCACTTTCTCTTCGAATATCGGGGCACGCAATCCCGCCATTGCCTGCTGATCTTTCTGAAAGTATTCCATCACTTGGCGTTCCTGTCCGGGATACTTACGCACCTCCTGCAACATTGCCTGGTTAACCTCTTCCGCACTAACCTCAATATTGTTAATTCGGCCGATTTCCGCCAAGAGTAAACCAAGCCGCACCCTACGAACCGCAATTTTATTGTATTCGCCCTTTAATTCGTCCTCTGATTTTTCCTTATCTTCATCCTCCAAACCATTTTCGTTACGCGCTTGCTCATATTGCTCCCAAATTACTTGGTTCTCAGTTTCCACCATGCCGGGCGGGACTTCAAATTCGTGGGCATTATCCAGCTGATCCAACAACTCGCGTTTCAAGCGGTTACGCGAAAACATATTGTAATTTTGCTCAAGCTGTTGTCTCGTTCCATCTTTAAGTTGCTCCAAACTCTCTAATCCAAGCGATTTAGCTAACTCGTCATCTATTGGGGTATCTACACGCTCCCGAATTTCCTTGATATCGACTTCAAAAATCGCGTCTTTATCCTTTAGTTTTTCTGCCGGATAGTCTTCTGGAAATTTGACGTTCACTGTCACATGGTCTTTCGGTTTAGCACCAATTAACTGATCCTCAAATCCCGGAATAAACCGGTTCGAGCCAAGTGTCAGTTGGAAATCTTCTCCCTTACCACCTTCAAACTCTTCGTTGTCAACCGATCCAACAAAATCAATCACAACGATGTCGTCTTTACGGGCCTTCCTAGCACGTTTAATCGGTTCGGACCTGACTACTTCCGAAGCAATATTCGCCATTGATTTTTCAATTTCTTCTTCACTAATATCGCACACGAGCTTTTCGAGCTTGATGGTTTTGAAATCAACGGGCGTAATCTCGGGCATTATTTCGACGGCCATCGTATATACAAAATCTTCGCCGTCCTCGAATTTTGAAACGTCAATTTTCGGCTGCGTCGCCGGCGTTAAACTTTCATCATCAATAGCTTTTGAAGACGTTTCAACAACCGTATCTTGGATCACATCTCCGAGAACAGCCTGGCCATAGCGCTGTCGAAGAATTTTCGTCGGCACTTTACCCTGGCGAAAACCGGGAATACTTACCTGCTGACCGATTTCTGCGAGTTTTGCGAGAATGCGGTCCTCTATGTCACCAGCCGGAATCGTAATAGAAAATTCTCGGCTTAAGCCTTCGTTCTTTGTCTCTGTAACCTGCATAAAAAATACCGATCGAAATATAGTTTTGACCTAACAACAACTCTCTCAGCTCATCAAAGCTTGGTGCGGGCGGAGGGACTCGAACCCCCACGGATTTCTCCACGTGGACCTAAACCACGCGCGTCTACCAATTCCGCCACGCCCGCGGAATTCAGTCCCAATCCGAGCGCATCGAGCGACCCTGTATAAGAATAGCAATCGGGCGGGTCAAGCAAAGGGATTTTTAATGGCGAAGAACCTTAAAAGTATCACCCTTCAATCGGGCTATTATCAGGGGTTCCACATAGCATGGTTAACGGAAAAGTCCGCTACCTTTTTTTTCCGCCCACCATCCCATCTATATGCCACTAGCTTACACTAACTTCAATAATCACAGATGCAGCAACAGACATATAGATAAAAACATAACGCAGGGGCGACTCCTATCGCATTTTCCAACAGATATGATTTAACTTTCTTCATTAATTCAATACCTTATCTCAAATCCGAGCTTCAAAAGCCCTTATCCAGTCGCCAAAACCCAATGCAATTTACCTTTATCCGCGCAGATTAAAGAGAAATTTACAAATTCTCGACTGCTCAAAACAATATTGGCAATTTAAATATTTTATAAATTGTTTTGTTTCGGTTATTT
>CEUN01064592.1_pt1 | contig 12305 bp, 9 predicted proteins | sample 361501 | NCBI WGS metagenome assembly CEUN01 (sample SAMEA2622801, study PRJEB7988) | marine metagenome | biome: marine biome (ENVO:00000447); feature: marine epipelagic mixed layer (ENVO:xxxxxxxxx); material: "saline water (ENVO:00002010), including plankton (ENVO:xxxxxxxx)" | depth 120 m | reverse complement strand
TTTTGCTTTATAAACGGACAAGGTGTTAAAAAGTCAAAAAATTCACCTTTATCTGTATTAGCTAGAATAAACAAAAAAACTAATATTGTACATCCAACACACTATGCGTTTAATATAAATTGGGTGGATTCATTAAAACTTCTTCTTCCCTGCAAAGACGTACCTGTTCCAAAAAGAACAATGCGATTACCCAATGCCCCAAGAGACTATAGAAATGGAATACATAGAGGAGTTGATTTCTTTGCAAATTGGGGTACACCAGTAATGACCGTTGCTAATGGAGTTGTCATTCGAGCTGATCGACACTATAAAGAGGTAGCTCCTGATTTTAGAGAAAAGTTGTTAGAATCCAGCTCAAAACTTGGCAATACGCCTTCAGATATTTTCAATAATATTCTTCTGGGCAAAGCTGTATTTATTGATCATGGTTTTGAATTAATCCCGGGATTTAGAACAATTAGTATTTATGCACATTTATCATATATAGAAGAAAATATATATCCTGGTATTCAATTAAAACAAGGAGAGGTTATTGGTAAATCTGGTAACACTGGAATGCGTGAAAGCACCTTGGGGTCTAAGGCCGGATCTCACCTTCATTGGGAAATGATATTGCAAAAAGACAAACAAGAGATATTTCTTGGAAAAGATATGTCTAATCCAGAACTATATAATATGTTATTAAATATTTTTAATTAGTGTTTAAAAATAAAAAAGGGCAGTTTTAGCTGCCCTTTTTTAATATTTAACTTGTTAGTTTTCTAACTAGTTAACATCCCACCATAACTTAGTATCCAAATTATCGGCACCTTGTGCTGCTACAGCAGCATCATAATTAGTGGCATTTAATTCAGTTTCTGTTTGAGGATACGCATGTCTAACTGGAATATTACCTGATGTGTTCTGAGCATCTACAGCAGGAGTAAGAGTAGGAGAATCAAATCGTCTCCACTCTGACCAAGCCTCATACCCAGATGGAAATGCAGCTACCCATTTTTCATAAGCAATACTGCTTAAGTCTACATATGGATTAGCGGTTAAATATGCTTCTGCTGCTGCTGCACCATCAGCTCCCCACCACTGTGTAAATGAAGCTGTAACACCAGAGTTATACTCAGTTGCAGCATCTCCGCCCCAACCATGGACCGCAGCTTCTGCTTTACATAAATGTACTTGAGCCATAGTATAGACAGGGAGTGGAGAATCTTGTGAGCGAATTGCCATTCCAGGGAATGAAATTGCTTGATTAGGTATATCACCTGCATCCCCATTAGAAATTCCGTATGTCATCCCAACAACAAGATCTAAACCTTCTGCCCCAGCTGTTACCGCATCTGGCGCTGGGTCTGCATATTTAAGCAAACGCAAATCTCCTTTTGCTGTCATAGCATCATCCATTGTATTAGATATCGCATAATCAGTACGAGTGACAAAACGAGTGTACCAAGGAGACGCATTTGCATCTTCAGCTAGATGTGTATAATGGACATCTGCATCAATTACACCAGCTGTTACTGCCTTTCCGTATTCAGTTTCAGCGTAAGACGCATCAACGCCAGATAAACGAAGAGCCATAACCATTCTCAATGTATTACCCCACTGAGCCCAGCGAGCAACATCACCAGAGAACAAAATATCTCCGTTCAGTGATGAATTTGCATCAAACAAAGTTACAGCATCCGTAAGATCAGCAATAAGGCCTTTGTAAATAGCCTCTTGTGTATCATATGCTGGCATAAAATTATCTGCACCTAGAAGAGCCTGAGAATATGGGAGCATTCCCCATCTGTCAGTCATCATGTGCATAAAATATGCCTTGAGAATCCTTGCCGCTGCTTTATAATTGTCTGTTGCTTCGCTATTGATTATTGCCTGACAATCATTTAGAGGACTAGTATACCAGTATGTAAAATCAAACTGTTCTGTCCCATAACGCGAGTCTTCCGTGTATTGTGTCTCTGCAAAATATTGAACATAAAGTGCACCAGTAACAGCCCCTGCGACAGCACTTACATTTTGCAATGCAGATGTAAGTAGAAGATCGGGGAGAGCATCCGATGGGTTATTAGGATCAACATTCATATCGCCAAAATCACTGGTACAACTAATAAGCACCAGAAACAAAGTAAGCGTATAGTGTTTTATTTTGATATTTTTCATGTTCTTACCCTTAGAAAGTTAATTTTAAACTTAATGAAACTGCGCGAGTACTTGGAAGAACACCGCCTTCCCAGTAGCTAAAACCGTCGCCATGTCCATTAGATGCCGTAGTTGGATCTATGCCCTTTTCAGCGCTGCTAAGAAATGCTACATTTCTTACTGATAGACCAACATTCGCCCCAACAACAGGAAAACCTTCAAGCATTGAGGATGGAACATTGTATCCAACACGAAACTCTTTGAATCTCATATAGCTTCCGTCTACTAAATTTTCTTCACTACGCTTGTAGTAAGAATTAGCAGCCCAAGATACAGCGTCTAGTAAATAACTAACAGCGGTACCATCTTCTGTAACACCTTCAACTAAAACCCCGCCAGAATTAGATGCTGCTTCACTAAGAAGAACAAATCCAACAACCGCTCCAGTGTCATTGACAACTGCATCTCTTATAGGATTACCTAGTGAATTATTTCCAACTGTGTTCATGGTCATACCAGAGTAAAGACCCCACTGTCTAGTTAGAGAGTAGAACTGTCCACCTTCTTGAAAATCAAAACTGGCACCTATATCAAAGTTTTTGTATCTCGCATCAACACGGAAACCACCAGTATAGTCAGGCAATACAGAACCAAATTCCATATTGTTCTCATATACATAATTTCCTGTGGTTGGGTCAACAAGGCGCTGTCCATTTTCATGCTTTGCATAACCTGTGCCTTGTATAATACCCCACTCTTCTCCAACATTGGCATATAGATATGTTCCCCAATATGCTCTAAAGAGAGAACGAGCCTCCATGCCTTCTGCAAGTTCATCTACCATAGACTCACTAGCTGCCCAGTTAAGTGCAAGGTCCAAAGAATAATCATCACCTAAGATAGGAGTTCCTGATACCTGTAACTCTGTACCTGTTGTTGTGAATTTACCTGCATTTACAAGAGAAGTGGTGTACCCTGATGCACCAGGAACACTAAGGTCAATGATCTCATCTTCTTTTACAGATGTGTAGCTTGCAACATCAAAGCGCAACCTATTATCTAATAAAGCCAGTTCTAAACCAAATTCAGTATCGGTACTAACAGCCGGCTTAAGATTTGGATTAGGCAATGTGTTTGGCACTGCTAAACTTGCGCTTGAACCATAAGGCGTCCCCACAGAATATGTGAGCGCGACACTGTATGGGTCTGTATCATTCCCAACCTGTGCCACCGATGCTCTAAGTTTACCAAAAGAAACAAATGGCAAGGTAACTAACTCAGTAAACACCAGTGAATTAGAAAATGAATAATATGTGTATGCATTATTATCAGTAGGCAAGGTAGAAGAAACATCATTTCTGACACTAAAGTCAGCGAAAAGAAAACCGCTATAATCCACAGCAAGTTGACCAAAAACAGAATTAATTGCCCTTGTTGCTGTAGAAGTAGAAACACTTGGGCGATCAACAGATGCGTCTAGATTATAAAAACCTGGCAAACTAAGACCACCGCTGGTTCCTGTGTATTGAGATGATGTGTTTTTTTCCATATAATTTCCACCAACTACACCACGAACACCCACACTGGCAAAAGTTTTTTCATAGCTTGCCCTTGCTTCATAGTTCATTTCTCTGAGCGAAAGTTTTTGCATACTATAAAAAGGTGTTTCAAGACCACCAGAGCCCAATCTGTCCTCAATCATAAAATCATACATATCAGTACGAACAGTAGCATCAAAACTCAGGTCCTGATTATATTGGTATTTCATAGAAAAATTTCCGAATAAGCGATTCCTTTCATCCTCCGCAGTATTCTCATAAAGAGTGAAAAAGGGGCTGTCCCAGTAAAGCGGTCTTTGATCGCTTGTGGATCGCATGTTCCAAGAATAGATTGAACCATCTGCTCCTCTATACATTCTTAATTTATCCATGTCTAGCTGACGCTGAAACCATTGATTGAAAGACTGAAGAGGATTACCCTGAGATGGGCTATATCCGCTTGCAGGCCTACCAAAGCCTTGTGTGTTTGCATAATTCAAATTAAGTGTGGATGTTATCTTAGATGTAAGATTAAGCGAACCACTAAAACCTACATTTGATTTATCCAACGAAGAGTTTGGGATTATTCCATTTGCAGCATTTGATTTAACAGATAGCCTGTACGATGAATTATCAGAACCGCCATCTAAAGAAACGCTGTGCGTTGTACTAATTCCCTGGTCAAAGAAATCTTTTACATTATCTTTTTGAGGAGACAAAGGTATCTGGGTGCCATAATCATCTACTCCGTCACCCGTAAAATCATCATGTATCCATGACCACCATGGTCTATACATCGTTCCATCCATTCTTGGGCCCCAGCTTTCATCGGCTGCGTAGTTTAAAATATTGTAGGTTTGACCATCTTCGGGGTCTACTGCAGTAAGAAAATCTTGCGTATATCCACCGGCATACTCATTCTGATATTCAGGAAGAACCAGTAGGTCTTCAGTTCCTGTAGTAAGAGTGTAAGATAACCCCATTCCCTTTTTCTTTGAGGTCCCTTTTTTAGTAGTGACAAGGATTACGCCATTTGCCGCTCTAGAACCGTATAAAGCTGATGCGGATGCTCCTTTCAATACAGAAACAGTAGCAATATCATCCATATTAAGATCATTGGCCATGTTACCAAAATCACGTCCGCTGTATGCACTAGAAAAAGATGTGTTATCAAGTGGTGTCCCATCTACAACCCATAGAGGCTGTGTATCTGACATCCCATTGGCCCCACGGAGCCTGACTTTGGCCGAGCCACCAAGGCTACCGCCCGCCATTCCCAATACCTGTACGCCCGCGACCTTACCAGATAGAGCGTTCACTACATTATCTTGTTCTACCATATTAAGCTCATCAGATTTTATATCCTGAACACTATAGCCAAGTGCTTTTTTTGCTTTAGAGATCCCGAGGGCAGTCACCACTACTTCTTCAACACCTAAAACATCAGCCTCTAAGCTAAAGTTTTGTGTGTTGCCATCCGCTGACAAAGCTACGGTCGCCTCAGCGCTTTTATAGCCGATGTAACCAGCGGAAAGTGTTATCGATTGCCCAGCCTTTAGGTCTGATGGTAAATCTAAAGAATATGTTCCATCTTCTCCTGAGGCGGTACCTACATTAGTTCCTACTACCGTAACATTTGCATATGATAAGGCTTCCCCAGATTCACTGGTAACCGTACCCGTTACTTTAACGCCCGCCTGTAAGGCTGTCGCTGAAATAACTATAGCATAAAGTAGCATCTTTGAAAGTTGCTGCATATTAAATGCCTCCTAACTTATATTATTGAATGTTTATTAGTCCCAAGACTGATAAAGGTGTAGAAAACTAATATTAATCTAATACGATGTCAATACTATTATGATTTTTTAAAAATACTTAAAAATAGATGATTTTTTAATCTACCCAGACCATTGAAACTCAATCATAGGAATCCATTTTTCTAACATTGGGATATATGGTAAAATTCTTGTTTCTGCTCCATATGGATATTGTCCGATAACTAGTTTATAGCCGGTCATAATTCTAAAATGTTTTGAATGTTCCCATATAAAAAGGAGTTTATGCTCAAGAGAATTTTCTCCAGACAGCATTTTATAAAACTTATTGATGTTCTTATTATTCATCCCCGGAAGCATTTTAAAATCAAGATCTGCATGTATTTTTATTTTTTTTATTAGCATCTTTTGCATATCAATGCCGGCGTGGAGCCCCCATTTATTATGGAAAACCCCTAACCGATGATAAATAATCGGAAGGTCAATATTGGCACGATGATCTAAATCATCAAAGACCAAGCCAAGATCAATGCCCATAGAATAGCTTGTATTTAATCCAACAATCTCTTTTGATGCAATTAATGACCCGGAGAGGCCTAGCATTGGAGGCAAAATAATATTTGGGTCTACAAGACCCCCAATACCGCTTCTGGAAACAATATTTAATAATGGTGTTGGGTAAAATAGTTTTAACCGTGTTGCGATTTTGAAATCCCTAAAATTGTTTTGCTCCATCTTTATAGCAATATTAGGAAAAACAAAAAACAATAGAGGGTGGGTGCTATACTCAATTTTTTCACTATAACCATATCGAAAGGGATGGAATAATCCCACTTCCCAGTTTTTTTTAGGAATGAGATATGCAGAATGAGAATCCCAGCTTTTGTTTTCTACGCTAAAAAGATAATTAAAAATAAAAAAGAGTATTAAAATATGTTTCATGGGTTTAATTAATTATTCAATGGTAGATAAACACCGCTTATTGGCATATGATCGCTTAATGCCCATGCCAATTGATGTGTCATGCTTAATGATAATTCCCACTGTCCGTTTGTAAAAAGATAATCTAACTTTCGATCATATTTTCTAATGAGCGTATCATTTAACATGCTAGTGCTCGGTGCATGAGTAAAATGTAGCTCAGAATTGTATAGCGTGCTATCTATGGCAGGTCTATATCTGTTATAAAGCGGCAATAGAATATCCGGTTCTTCTGGAAAATTCTGAAAATAACTACCTTCTTTGTGATAGGGGTCTAATCCTTCTTGATGATACCTCTCCCCCACACAGACATCATTGTCACAGTAGTCTATTATTGCCCCCGGTGGGACAGCATTTAAGTCTCCGCCAGTAACAAAAACATCGCCATTTAAATTGATCTCATCTAATATCTCAATATATTTATTTATGTGCTGCTGTTTTGTATTGTCTGTGGCAAATGCCGCTGCATGTATATTAACAGCAAAAAATTCTTTTTGACCATAAGCCAATTGGGGAATTTTTACTTTTAAGATATTTCTTCTCAAATAAAAATATTGCACAAGACTTGACTGGTCAGTTCTTTTTCTAAGTTGAATACGTTCACCGTCTTCCATCTTGTAACGAGATAAAATTGCATTTCCCGTATTGATCCTACCTATGCCATCGGTTGGAACAAAATCTGCTTCCCACATCGAAGCGTAGACTCCATAATTTAAATATGTATTGTCTAGGAGATACTGTATTTGATTCCAATATCCAGTTCTTTTTGATTCAATATCAACCTCTTGTAAAAAAACAATGTCTGCATTTATTGCATTTATTGTATCAGATATTGCATTCAAGGTATGCTCTATAGTTTGCGCATCTGCTATTACTTTTTCTCCACAAGAATCTCCAAAAAAAGAGAATCTCCCAACTCCAAAACGAATATTCCAAGTTAGGACCCTTACCTCTCCACCACCATATTCATCTGAATCAGAAACGTTTGTAGCTGTAAAAAAAAGGGGGTCTGATAAAGCAGGAAAATCTGTTACAAATGGTTCACACCCATAAAAAAACAAAATGAAAAATACGTAACTAGAGACCTTCATTGATAGTTTTTATTTTAACAACTCTAGTATTTTTTTAGGAGGACGAGCTATGATTGCTGTTTCGCCTCGCACAACAATCGGCCTTTCCATTATTTTGGGAAATCGAGCAATATATTCGGCCATCTTATCATCATCCTCTATATGTATTTTTAGATTATTATCTTTAAAGTCTTTTTCTTTGAGTCGTACAAATTTTTTTGGGCGTTTTCCTAATTTTATAGATAAAGATAAAACCTCATCTTTTTTTAGCGGGGTTTTTACATACTCAACAATTTTGTATTTAATTTTTTTGTCTTGTAGAAGCATCACGGCTTCACGACTTTTCCCTCACCTTGGGTTATGATATAAAATGATTTTTTCCATAAATCCTCCTTTGATTTTTTGTTAATTATTTATAAAAACTTATCTCTTGAAATATTCCGGTTCTCTTATTTTTTTCTACCTTATCCCATTCAAAGTAGCGACCATTCATAGCAATATATACACCACTTGATAGGGCCTGCGCAAAAGCAAGGGCACCTCCAAAATTAAAAAGACCATCGCTACTGCCAAATTTATAGGGAATCATAGCGCCAGTAAGAACAATTGTTTTTTTTAGGTTTGCCCTAGCCAAAGCCTTAGCCGTCTTTGTCATTGTATCGGTACCGTGGGTTATTACAATTTGATTCTCTTTTGTGGATTTACAACTTTCTAATATAATCGCCCGGTCTTGTTTTGTCATTTTTAAACTATCAATTAACATTAGTGTTTGTATTTTTACTTCCAATTGCGATCTCCCAAGTTCCAATATCTCTTTCATATGCGTTTCTTTGAAATACAATTCTCCCGTTATTTCATCGTATTCTTTATCAAATGTCCCGCCTGTTACTAATATCCTTACTGGCATGTTGAGCATTATACTATTGTGCACACAGCATCTATTTCTTTTTTAACAAGAACCGGGACCCTTGCTATATCTGCTGGGTATCCAACAGGAATTAACAAAACCGCTTTTTCATTTTTTGGTCGATTTAGTATCTTTTCTAAAAAATCCATTGGTGCAGGTGTGTGCGTTAGGGTGGCAAGACCTGAAAAATGAAGTGCAGTTAATAAAATTCCGGAGGCTATCCCCACAGACTCATTAACATAATAATTTTTTTTTTGTTTATCACCATCTAATTCATAATTCAATTTAAAAACAACAATTAAGTATGGCGCTGTTTCTAAAAACGGTTTATGCCAGTCTGTTTGAAATTGATTTAGGTCACGCAACCATTCTTTTGGCGCCCTATAGTTATAAAAGGCCTTCTCTTCTTTTTCTGCCGCAACTCTTATTTTTTTTTTAACTACCAAATCTCTTACAATAACAAAATGCCAGGGTTGTTTATTGGCTCCTGAGGGGGCAGATGATGCGCTTTGAATGGCTCTTTTAATAATTTCAATGGGGACGGTCTTATTTGCAAAATGTCTCACTGTTCTTCTTTCTATTATGCGTTCATAAAAAGATGTCGATTGTTGTTTCATTTCTAATTCAGATAATTGGTTAAACGTTAATTTTTCAAATGCCATTCTATTAATTCCCATTGTATTTTCTCCTTATAATTTACAAACTCATAGCTCGTGCGCCCTTTCGAAATCCTTAGCTTGATACTTTTATCAGGATCATTATTTGCTCTTGTTAAAGAAAAAAACAGAGATTTATTTCTCTATTTACTTTTTGCATCTACAGTCAGCACAATCTTACAATACCTTATTGAGGGTTTACGATGGCAACTATTACCAGCGATCTACCTGCTGCCCACTATCTTTATTGTTTATAAGTTTTATTACAAAAATAAAATTTCTATTTTTTTAGAAATATTACTTTTATGTTGGCTTTTTTTTGCAATATTTATACCTTGGGCAGTGCCTGTTTTTACGCTACCCGAACCGGGGGGCGAGTACTATGTTGGGACTGAAACATTTCACTGGATTGATAGCACTCGAAAAGAGTGGTTTACTGTAAAGGATATTCACGACAAACGAGAGATTGTGGTTCAGGCATGGTACCCATCAAAAGAAAAGCCAAATACCAAATCTCAACCCTATATGGATTTTATGAAACTAAGAGCACAAACACTATCTAGCGCTGGAGACATACCATCAATCTTCCCCAGCCACCTAAACAGAATTAAAACCAACAGCTATAAAAATTTAAAATGTATAAAAACTGATATGCTTCTTCCCGTTTTAGTATTTTCGCATGGCATTACGGGGTCCAGGCATTTACATCAAGCGCTTTTTGAATATCTGGCTAGCAGAGGCTATGTTGTTTTTGCGCCGAATCATAGTTTTGACTCTAACCTGACAATATTCCCCGGTGGTCGTACAGCAGAATATAGGTCAGATATAACAGGGCATCCAGATAGCGTATTAATACGGGAAAAACAAATAAATACTCGATCCTTAGATATCCATTTTATTATAAAAAAACTTAATAAAATCAACAATGGGATTATTCCATCATCCTTGGTTGGAAATCTTGACCTAGATCATATTGCGCTTGGTGGACACTCATTCGGTGGAGCAACAGCAATCTTGTCTAGTCATAACAACAAAACCATAGGAGCTTGTTTTGTGCTTGATGGCTGGATGAACCCTATCCCGAGTTCTGTAATTAAATCTGGCCTCCAAGCACCATTCATGTCCGTTGGTAGGCCAAGCTGGCTTGACTCAGGATATCCGGATAATTACACTAAACTAGACACTCTGGTTTTATATTCTTTAGAAACCAATTATAATATTATAATCAACAACACCCGCCATCTTGACTATACTGATATCCCATTGCTTTCTCCTATTATTCGTTTTTTTATGGAAGTTGGTTCGTTATCGTCCAAAAAATCAATTCCATTAGTTAACGAATTGGTATATGGTTTTTTAGAAAAACATTTCTCTAAAAACAATTTAGATATATTAGACAATGTTTTAAAAAATAGAAACGTTGTAAATAGATAAATGATAAAACACCCAGCAAGAATAACGCTAGGTTTTATTTTGGTTATTATTGGGCTTATTGGGGGATTGATTCCCGTATTCCAGGGCTGGGTCTTTGGCATACCTGGATTAATAATCCTATCTGATTATTTCCCCCCAATCAAAAAATTGTTAGAACATGTGAAAAAGAAATATGGTAAAAATAAAAAATAACACAAGTTTTAAATTACAATTTTTCGTTTTAAACATCTTTCTATTACTAACAATACCATGGGCAATCAATTTAACAACAATTGTTTTTGGTCTTCCTCTATGGGCTTTTTATTCATTTCTTATGACAATTTTATATTCACTTATCTTGGTTTTCTTTTTTGCAAACAACCTAGAAAATAAAAAGCAATGACGGACTCAGTGCCACTTATTGGAGAAAATGGGTTAACATATTTAGCCTTATACCTCTTGTTATTAATTGGTTTTGGAGCCCTGGGAAAAAAAGCAATGAAAGAGAATTCTTTGTCAGATTTCTACCTTGCTGGTCGCGTACTTGGGACACCTGTACTGTTTTTAACATTATATGCTACTCAATATAGTGGGAACACATTAATTGGGTTTGCAGGTAAAGCATATCGGGGAGGATACGAGTCTATAGTGATGGTTGTATTTATGACTTCTGTAATTGGCGGATATTTTATATATGCACCCAAATTACACCGGCTATCAAAAAAACATAACTACATAACAATGGGAGACTATATTCAGCATCGGTTTAACTGTTCAGGCCTAACATATTTTGCAGTTGGTTTATCTATTATTGCTCTTGGCAATTATATTTTAACCAATCTAAAAGCAATTGGGCACATAATGGAGCATTCTACTCATGGTGTCATTGGATTCACAGAAGCAATCATTGGCCTCTCTATTATAATGGTAATTTATGAAACTCTTGGTGGTATGCGTAGCGTAGCCTGGACAGATACAATACAAGCAATTATGCTTTTAGTTGGTGCAGTATTGATTTTTTTCTTAATACAGATTGAATATGGCAACATAGTAGAAACTGGAAATATAATTCAAAAACAAAACCCTGAAATGTTTCATCCTCCGAGCTTAGAAAAAAAAATAAACTGGTTTAGCACTATTTGTTTGGCTTTTTTTGGAATATCAATATATCCACATGCAATACAACGAATATATGCATCAAGGGATGAAAAAAGCCTCATCCAATCATTCCAGATAATGGCCTTCATGCCTTTTATAACAACGCTCTTTATAGTAATAGTTGGATGGACGGGCATAGCTCACTTCCCCGGTCTTTCTGATACACAAAGTGAAAACATAACCATGATTATTCTTGAAGATCTTGGAAACAGAATTCCCTTTATGGGAATCTTTATTGTTATTTTTTTATCTGCCGTTATTGCTGCAATTATGAGCACTGTTGATTCAGCCTTACTAGCTATTTCATCTATGATGGCTAATGATGTTTATAAAAAATTGAATCCTAAAAAAACCCAATCTGAGTTAACAAATTTTGGGAAAATATCTTCTTGGTTAATTATGTCTATAGCTATTCTTTTGGCTATTAATGTTCCACAAACAATATGGCGAATAATGGAAATTAAACTGGAATTACTTTGCCAAATAGCCCCCTGCATGTTTCTTGGCATTCATTTTAAAAACATTCAATCAAAATCGATATTTGCGGGGATGATTGTTGGAACGGTGGTTTCTGTTGGTTTGATTATAGTTAATGCTCTTTATCCTTCTTTCCCATCCAAGCCCCTTGGTTTGCACAATGGCGTTTGGGGTCTTTTAATAAATTTTAT
>CEUN01182098.1_pt1 | contig 12319 bp, 14 predicted proteins | sample 361501 | NCBI WGS metagenome assembly CEUN01 (sample SAMEA2622801, study PRJEB7988) | marine metagenome | biome: marine biome (ENVO:00000447); feature: marine epipelagic mixed layer (ENVO:xxxxxxxxx); material: "saline water (ENVO:00002010), including plankton (ENVO:xxxxxxxx)" | depth 120 m | reverse complement strand
ACAGGCTGTGGCGATCGCGAATCGCATCGGCAAACTGCTGGTTGCTTTGACAAAGCCGAGCGGTGCGGCAGCCAAAGTGCTGGGCCAGTCGACGCTCGTCGTAAATATGTTCTACGGATACCCGGTCATCTGGCTTGAACGTTTCCTGACAGTACAGTGTCAGGCCGCCATTGGCATACACCTGCGCCAGAAATCGCGCTTCAGGTGTATCGCCATAGCTGGTGGCTATCGGCAGGAAAAATGCCAGCAGCACCAGTGAAATTTTATTCATATTGTGAGCCCCGTCACACTTCTTCTCTTGCCATCTTAGCCCCCAAGGCCAGAGTGACTGCTATTTACAATGTATACCGGGGCGATGGGCGGTGCCAATGGCGGGACTAGTGGCTGTCTAACAAAAAAGTGGCGCAATCGTCGATATGTGCACTGATCGCGGTTCTGGAAGGGAGCTGCTCAGGGGCCAGCAGTGCGCAGAGCTGGAACTCTGCCTTCACCATACCCAGGAACTGGCGAGCGGTATGAGGGCCGGGCAGGGTTGCCGGGAGCTGGCCCTGGCGTTGCAGGTACTTCAGGTAGTTTTCCAGCTCACGCAGTAACAGCTCGGGGCCAGCCAGGTAGACCGTGCGGCCCAGCTCCGGGAACGCCGGTGCCTGGGTGATCAGCAGCCGATACAGTTCAAGATTGATCGGTTCCAGCAAGGCAAATACGAAGTTCTTGGCCAGCAGAGCCAGGCCATCCCGGGCCGGCATGCCGGTCACATCAATCGAGCGAAGGTCCTCAACCAGCTTGTCCGCGTGGTAACGAATCACCGCGCTGAACAGCCCCTGTTTGCCACCAAAATAATCATAAAGGCTGCGCCGAGAGCCGCCGGCCCGGGCAATGATCATGTCCAGAGTGGTGCCTTCATAGCCGTGTTGAAGAAATGCGTCGGTGGCAGCTTCAAGCATGGCTTGCTGGCGTTTCTGCCCGCGCGGGCTAAGGGGTTCACGCATGAGATGGGCCTGTTGGGTTTTTATAAAGGGTACTGAACAGGACACTTGTGGGCAATTTGTTGCTTTGAAAGTGGTGGGGTTGTTGTTTTGTGCCGTGAAGATAGCGTGAGATGAGTTTTTTCTGGCGAAGCGAAGAAAAAATGCGCACGGTTTTAGGAAGCAATAACTATATGAGATGAGGGTTTTTATGCTGGGAACGTTATTCGTAATGATTATCGATGTTGCTGGTTACGATATTTCTTACAACGAAAGTCTTAAATTAACATTTTCTATCGGCTAGTAAATTCAATAACTTGCGGTTTTTTTCAGATTTACCCCATATGGGGTATCTGCTATCTGCTTAATTTCAATGAGGAATCGGAAAGCAGAAGAATAAGGTTCATTTTTTTGCAAGAAAACGGATTACAAAAACGTTAAATCTCCACACAGCAAGACTGTACCTTTGCTTCTTTTGCAAGCGCCAAATGATGTATGTCCGCATTGTTTATGTGACCAGCTTTGCAAGGCTGGAATATTTTACAGGCGGCTCAAAAAGGAAAGTTTGATGTCTGGAGGACATGTCATGAAACAGCTGTTTATGCAATTCATCAAAGAAGAAGACGGGGCCACCATGGTGGAATATGCAATTCTGGTCGCTCTGATTTCCGTGGTTGCTATCGTAACGATCGGTTTGATCGGCGGCGAAGTGCAAACCGCGTTCAGCACTGTAAATACCGAACTGAGCGCTGCCAACGCGGGCAGCTAATGTTTGGCCGGACCACCCTGCCCGCCGCAAGGCGGGCAGCGTGGAGCCAACATCATGATAGCGCTGATGCTTACCTTATCCCTGGTGATGCCGGCAGTGTATTACGACATCACGGAAAGACGAATCCCGAATCGTCTTCTGGCAATTTTTATCCTGATTATTCCTGTGACGCTTTTTTTCACACAAGGTGCTGAGGCGTTGCCTCTGCATTTTGCGGCTGCCGCAGTGACGTTGGCAGCAACCATTATTTTCTGGGCTATTGGTTGGTTGGGGGCAGGCGATGCGAAATTGCTGACGCTGGTCGCCATGGTGGCAGGGTGGCCACTGGTGCCGGCGTTGTTGATTAACACGGCTTTGTGCGGTTTGGTTCTGGCGCTGGTCGCTATCCTCCTGAAAGGGTCGTTAAGACAGGCGGGACAACGACTTTATGCCGCTGTGCGAGGTGCCTCTGCGACTGATATGGCAGAGGAAACCCCGCAGGCAAAACTGCCGTATGCGGTGGCGATTGCTGCCGGTGCGGTACTCACGGTGACAGGTGTATCACCACTGCCGTAATGACGCCCTGGTGATACGGGAAGGGACGGAAAAGGAGATTCCTCATGCAGTTGCGACCGCTATTGATTCTGCTGGTGGCCATTATTCTGGGCGGCTTAACAGTCTATTTGGTCAACCAGTTTCTGCAACGCGAGGTAAGCAGCCGAACGGACATGCGAACCATTGCTACCGTGCCGGTAGTGGTGGCGGCAGCGGATCTTAACAGTGGAACCCGGCTGGATGAGGTACTGCTCAATGTGGTCGACTGGCCGGAATCCAGCGTGCCTGAAGGGGCTTTCCGCACCAAGACGGCCCTGCTCACAGACAAGCCTCCACTGATTCTCACCCAGGCCAAGAAGGGTGAGCCCATTCTCAAGTACAAGCTCTCACCTTATGGCGCCCGTGGCGGGTTGCCGGCCAAGATTCCTGAAGACAAACGTGCGGTTACCCTGGCGGTAAATGAAATCAAAGGGGTGGGTGGTTTCGTGATGCCGGGTGATTACGTGGATGTATTGCATACCACTACCTTCGGTCGCCCGGACAAGAAACCGGTAACGCGGGTTATTTTGCAGAATGCCAAAGTGCTGGGGATTGATCAGCGCTCAAGCGAAACCGATACCGAACCCAAGGTGGTGAACGCCATCACCATCCTGGTCGCGCCTTTTGACGGCCAACGCATCGTGCTGGCCGCCAAGACCGGCGACCTGAATCTGCTTCTGAGAAACGAGTTTGATGCCTCTATCGTCGAAACTGAGCTGGTGACCTACAAAGATCTGCTGACGGAAGAGCCGGCCAGGGAAACCAAAGTCGTTCGTCGTGTCAGACGTGCGCCTCCCAAGCCCCAGGTTGAAGTGATTCGCGGCCTTGAAGTGGAAAGCCAGACCGTGAAGGAAGGTGAGGTTCGCCAGCAAACGCCTGCACCGGCCGGCGCGCAATAGGATTTCAGGGAGGAAGGAGAATGAAAATGAACAGTGAAAAACGGGTATCAGTCTGCCGCCTGGGCTTGATAGTGGCGTTGATGTCGATGTTGTCTGCTGCCTATGCCACCGAGGGCTATGAGCTGCAGTTCAGCGATGGTTTGCAGAAAGAGGAATTATCGCTGTCGCTGGGTAAATCCCAGATGATCTATTCGCCCTCACCGCTGGATCAGGTGGTAATCGGCAACCCGGAGATCGCAGATATCAAGCTGCTTTCTTCCCGGCATGTGCTGATTCTGGGCATGAAACCCGGCCATACCAATCTGGCTTTCCGGGACAAGAACAGAAATCTTGTGGCGTTGATGGATGTGATTGTCGGTTACGACATGGACCAGATGAAGCGGCGTATCTATGAACTGATGCCCGAAGAGGAAGGGGTGCAGATTCGAGGAGCCAATGACCAGGTCATTCTTTCGGGGAAGGTGTCCAGTGTGATGGCTATGGAACAGGCATTGTCCGTGGCTCGCAGCTTTGCGCCGAAAGACAAGGTGGTAAACATGCTGGAGGTTGGCGGTGGTACCCAGGTGATGCTGGAAGTTCGTATCGCCGAGATCAAGCGAACCTCTCTCCAGGAACTGGGTGTCAGCCTGCAGGCATTCAACCAGGATGGTGTTAAAACACTGGCAACCGCTACGGGGATTACCCCCAATAATGTGCCTTTCCTGTCATCGGTTTTCACCGATCCGGCGTCCACCATCTTCGGTTACAACGGCATCAGTGTGCAGCTTGATGCGCTGGAAAGGGAAGGCCTGGCGAAGGTACTTGCCAAGCCAAACCTGACCGCGCTTTCCGGCCAGGAAGCCAGCTTCCTGGCGGGTGGCGAGGTGGCCATTCCGGTTGCGCAGGATGGCGATGAAGGTGGCGTTACCATCACGGTAGAGTTCAAGGAATTCGGGGTCGGCCTCAAGTTCGTACCCACCGTGCTTTCCGATGACAGCATTAACATCAAACTGAATGCGGAAGTGTCTGCCATCGATCCGTCCAACGGCTTCCAGGCTTCCGGGTTCAATATCCCGGGCTTTGTGACCCGTCGCACCGGCACCACGGTGGAAATGGCCGATGGGCAGGCCTTTGCCATTGCGGGCCTGATACAGGACGACCTGAATAATGTGATCAACCAGGTGCCGGGGCTGGGCAGTATTCCTGTGCTGGGTGCGCTGTTCCGTTCTTCCGAGTTCAAGCGTAACGAAAGTGAACTGGTGGTCATTGTGACCCCCAAGCTGGTCACCCCCAAGAGGGTGGACCAGTACGCCTTGCCAACGGATGTCTTCATTCCCCCCAGTGATATTGATCAATACCTGATGGGCTTCCTTGAGCATAAGCCCACCCGCAACCGAAATGCCCGCCAGCAATATGACGATGAAGGTTCACAAGATACCTCTAGCCAGGGTGGGCTCGAAGGCAAGTTTGGTCATCAGATCAGGGAGGTAGCCACCAATGAATAAGATCATGACAGTGGTATTGATGGTGCTGTTGAGCGCCTGCGCAAGAGAATCCCTGCGGCCGGATTATGGCTACAGCGTGACTCATAATGCCCAGGTCCAGGTCATCAATCCGGATGCCCGTTTCAAGGACCACCCTGTCATCAGTACCCATGGCGGGAAACTGGACGCGGGGTATGAGCGCTTCCTGAAAGATGATGGAAAAGTGGAAAGAGGAAGGATTGTGGAGGATATCTCCAACTGATAACGCAAGGGTGATAACGATGAAAAGGCAGCAGCGCGGTGCCTATATGGTGATGATGGCAATACTGATCGTGATACTGATCGGTATTGCTGCCCTGGCCATTGATGTTGGGCGTGTTCTGATGATGCGAACCGATATGCAGAATGCGGCGGATGCTGCTGCGTTGGCTGCTGCGGCTGAGCTTAACTCGGATAATAATGCACAGGATCGGGCGCGCGCCGCAGCCCGGGATCTTCTGGAGCATGATGCCCGTTTTGCCCGTGTTACTGAGCTGCTTGGTAGCACTGGCTTGCCGGATACGGCGTTTGAATTTTTCTGTGTCATCGGCAGTGAAACCGACGTTTCACCTTCTGATCCTGGCTTTAGTAGTTTTTGCAGTGGTGCGGAAGTGGAGCCAGGAAAGTATGCCGCCACCTCCGATGAAGATACTCACTATGTCAGAGTCACACTAGACCCGGTGTTGGTTGGCGATGGTGATCGCTTTACCTCTGATCTGATTTTTCTTCCGGTATTGGGTGCGGTGGGTATCGACACGTTGGATACCGCGACGGCTAGAACCGATGCCCTGGCAGGAAGAAATTTCTTCACCTGTAATTACCCCCCGATGGCAATGTGTGATCCTTGGGAATCCGAGGGGTCCCATTTCAGTGACGAGATGGAAATCGGTGCGCATATCGAAATGCGACAGCAGGGTTCCAATCAGTGGAGTAGCGGGAATTTCGGGTTTCTTCAGCCGCCAAATGCCGGGCCTGGAGCAAACGACGTATCACTTTTTATCGCCAACGAAGGGAATGTTGGTTGTATTCCCGCAACGTTTACCACCCAGACCGGCTCCATGACAAACAAGACCCGGGCAGGCTGGAATACCCGCTTTGGTATTTATGATGGGCCTAACCCTTTCCAGAACTATGACAGTGACTGGCCGCCAGCGCCCAATGTGGTGCCATACCCTCTGGATGACAGCTCGGACCCCGTCGATAGCCGAATCGGCGCGGGAGACTGGGATTTTGATGCGTACTGGGCAGCGAACCATGGAACGCCAGCGCCGAATGGCTGGAGCAATGTAAGTCGCCCGACGCGTTATGAGGTGTATCAGTACGAAATCGCCAATGGCATTCCGGTAGCCGGCCAGCCTTCTGACCCGGCTGGCCCCGATACCCGGCGAGTCATGAACATGGCTGTGCTGAGTTGTGAAGCGCTGGGTGTGACGGGCGGTAAAAAGAGTGGGGTGATTTTTCCAAAGGATGGTTTTGCCAGGATGTTTCTGGTTAGGCCGGCAGTCGGGCCTCCGAATGTGACTTTCTACGGCGAGTTTATCGGTTGGGCCCAGGACACGGACGATAATTATCATGTGCAGATTCAGCTTTATGAATAAGTTGCCTGCATCTCAAGTGGGTGCTGCGATGGTGGAGTTCGCCATCCTGCTGCCGCTGATGACTGTGCTGGTATTTGGCATTACCGAGATGGGCAGAGCCATCTATCAGCAAAATACCTTGAGCAAGGCGGTGGCGTCTGGTGCGCGCTATATGAGTCGTTCGGCCCAGAGCGTCAATACTGACTGTAGCCAGGGGGCCAACTGGGCTGCGTCAATCAGTAATGCGGCGAATTTGGTGGCTTTCGGTAATCAGGCCGGTAGCGGCAGCCCCTTGTTGCCGGATCTGGATGCGGGCGATGTGAGTTTTACACTGGAGCAACGAACGGTCACGGGTGGAGGTGATACTTGCGTAATCATTGCCACCGCTTCCGTGGACTTCAGCGCCATTTTTGGTGACACCATTGTGCCTTTCCTGGATCTTGGGCCAATTACGCTCAGTGCCACCGTGGAGGAGCGCTACCATGGTGAATAAATGCTTATCCAGAAAACGAGAGCAGGGCGCCACCATGATCGAGATGGCCCTCACCTTGCCACTTTTCCTGCTGCTTGTTTTTGCCATTATCGAGTTGGCACTGGTGATTTTTACCTGGACGCGAGCGGTGGATGCCACCCGGGCCGGTGCCCGTTACGCCATCGTTAATGATCCGGTGACGGATATATCTTCCCTGGACTGCTCAGCCGTGACGGAGGTAACGACAACCTGCGACGTGGGGAGTTGTACAGACCTGATGAATGAAATGACGGCGCTGTATCAGGATTTACAGGATGCCAATGTGACGGTGCGCTATGGGTGCTCCTCCACAGGGTTTTCCGGCAACCCCCAGCCAATTAGGGAGGTGACGATTTCTATTGTTGGGCAGCAATATGAGCTGCTCCTGCCCGGATTGATCGGGTTTGATCCGAGTCTGACCCTGCCGGCTTTTACCAGTACGCGGGTCAGTGAAGATTTGAATACACCCTAAAAGCCAGAGGGGTACAAGGATGAGTACAGGCTTGGTTATTGGATTGATATATCGCAACGAGACTACCAAGGCGCAGTTTGGCCAGATTGTGACAGGGCTGAAAGGCGGTTTTGTTGCCTTGCCATTTGGCCTGAATGGCAGCCTGGTGGGGAAGGTTCGTGAGTCCGGTTGTCACGCGATCATTATCGAGGGGCCGGATGAAGGGGAGCAGGATACATCACACATTGAAGCACTGATTAATGAATTGCCGGATATTCCCGTCTACGCCGCTTTTCACAACCCGGGTGTGGAGGTGATCCGCCGACTGATGCGTGTGGGCGCACGGGACGTTCTTCCTATACCTCCCTCAGAGGAGGATCTGAAAAGAGAGCTGGCGCGCTTGAAAAGCGGGTTGGGGAAGGATGCTGATGCCAGAAAAGGAAAGGTGATTTCCGTTATCAACAGCAAGTCCGGTAGTGGCGCAACCACCATTGCTGTCAACCTGGCCTGCGATATCGCCGCTATGGATGAAGAACTGAAAGTGGCGCTGATCGATCTGGATATCCAGTTTGGCAGTGTATCCCTGTATCTGGATGTGAAATGGCAGGCTAATGTCATGGATGCCCTGGGGCAGGCGAGCCGTCTGGATAAAACCATGCTCAATGCCATGATGAGTCGCCATGATTCCGGCCTTTATGCCTTGCCCGCGCCCAACAAGATTACCCGGCTGGACAGGGTTAGTGCCGATGATGCGAAGAAGTTTATCGAAGTTATCCGCGAGACATTTGATGTGGTGGTGCTGGATTTGCCAAAAGCCATCAATGACTGGAATGAAGAAATACTCAAGGCCAGTGACAGCATCTATATGGTGATTCAGCGCAGCCTGGCAATTCTGCGTGATGCCCGCCTGCTGATGTCCTACTTCCATGGGGCCGGCATTAATGATGGCAAGATCACCATTGTCGATAACCGATACCGGTCCAAGCATTCTGCCGTCACCGATAAACAGATACACGATACCCTCAAGCTCGAACGGATAGTCCGCATCGCGAATGACTATGATGCTGTAATGGGATCTCAGGATCACGGTATGCCTTTGAGCAAGCATGCCAGGCATAGCCGTATCACCAAAGATATAAACCTTATATCAGAAAAAATATTCGAAGATACCACCGGTGAAAAACGGGATCAGGGCGGCCTTCTGGGGCGTCTTATCGGGCGGCATTGAGAAAGGAGTTCATCATGTTTGCCAGTGAAAGAGACGATAGCGGAGTAGATTTCAGTGCAGTGCAGAAAAAAGTGCATTCACTGTTGATGGAGCGGCTGGATCTTCGTCTGATGGAAAAGATGGAAGACAAACTGGTAAGAAACCAGATTCGTCTTGCCTTGCGTGATCTGATTGACGAAAACGGTTTTGTTCTCAATGAACATGAACAGGTGGTTCTGATTGAGAACGTGGAAAATGAGGTGTTGGGCATGGGGCCACTGGAGCCCCTTCTGCGTGACCCTTCTATCTCCGATATTCTGGTGAATACCGCCAATACCTGCTACATCGAGCGCCATGGTGTGCTGGAAAAGGTCAATATCCGTTTCCAGAACAATGATCACCTGATGCGCATTATCCAGAAGATTGCTGGGGCAGTAGGGCGGCGAGTCGATGAGTCCAGCCCGATGGTGGATGCTCGCCTGATGGATGGCTCGCGGGTGAATGCCATCATCCCTCCACTGGCAGTGGACGGGCCTTTGCTTTCCATCCGGAAATTTGCGGTTGACCCTTACACGGTTACCGACCTGATGAACTTCCGCTCTATCACTCGCCCCATCGCCGATTTTCTGAAGGCGGCGGTACAGGCGAGAACCAATATTCTGATTTCCGGTGGTACCGGTTCAGGGAAAACCACACTTCTGAACGTAGTGTCCGGCTTCATTCCGGCCAGCGAACGCATTTTGACCATAGAAGACTCGGCGGAACTCCAGTTGCAGCAGCCGCATGTGGGTAGGCTGGAGACGCGCCCGCCCAATATTGAGGGAAAAGGGGCGGTGATCGCACGCGATCTGGTAAGAAACGCCCTGAGAATGCGGCCGGACCGCATCGTGGTCGGCGAGGTGCGTGGTGAGGAGGCGCTGGATATGTTGCAAGCCATGAATACTGGTCACGATGGTTCCCTGTCGACGATTCACGCCAACTCGGCCCGTGATGGCATATCCCGTCTGGAGCACATGATCGGCATGGCGGGCGTCGCTATTGCACCTAACGTGATTCGCCAGCAGATAGCCGCAGCACTGGATCTGATTGTGCAGACCGAGCGGCTTTCCGATGGTCGCCGGGCGGTGATCAGTGTGCAGGAAATTACCGGCATGGAACAGAATGTGGTCAACATGCAGGAAATTTTCAGCTTCAAACGGATGGGGGTAGATGAGAACGGCAAGGTATTGGGCGAATTTAGGGCCAGCGGTATCCGGCCGATGATGGTGCAGCGGATCAAGGAACGCGGGATCTCGCTGGATGAAGATATCTTCGATCCGGATCGGGTGTTCGAGTAGGGGGAAGCTGCCATGATTATCAACGAAGTCACCATCCTCATATCCCTGATTGCATTTCTGGCGGTGGTCGGGATGATTGAGGGTTTTTATTTGCTATATCGCTCGATGAATGTGGAGCGAACCCAGGCGGTGAGCAAGCGGCTGCGCAGTTTTTCCGCTTCCGGGTTAAGTAATGAAGAGGCCCTTTCCCTGCTGCGTCGGCGGACCTTCAGTGAGGTGCCGTTGTTGAACCGGATTCTTGCCAGTTTCCCCCGGTCGCATTCCCTGGACCGGATGCTGGTGCAATCCGGTGTGGATATTACGGTGTCTCGTTATTTGCTGATTCAGGTTTCGTTGGCAGTGATTACGTTTCTGTTTCTCTGGCTGGTTTTAAGCGTGTTCTGGTTTCTGGCGCTGCCGATTTCCCTGCTGTTGGGTTTTTATATTCCCTTCTCCTATGTGAAAGCAAAGAAGCGGGAACGGGCCAGGGCTATTTCTGATCAGTTGCCGGAGGCCATGGATTTTCTGGCCAGAAGCATGCGTGCGGGAAACCCGTTTTCCGCTGCCATCAAACAGGCGAGCAGGGAGATGTCGGATCCCATTGCGCCGGAATTCGCTACCACCTTTGATGAGCTGAATTTTGGCATGGATCTGGAAGATTCCTTGAGGCATCTGGCACAACGCAGCAGTAGTGAGGAAATGCGGTATTTCATTACTGCGGTTCTGATACAGAAGTCAACCGGCGGCAACCTGGCGGAAGTCCTCAACCGCCTGTCTGCAGTCATGCGATCCCGGGCAAGAACCTTTCGGGAGATTCGTGTGCTGGCAGCGGAAATGAAGTTTTCCGCCAACATCCTGATTGCCCTGCCGTTTATTGTTGCCGGGGCATTGCTGCTGTTGAACCCGACGTATCTTTACACCCTGGTGGAAACCACCATGGGTTATTTCGTTATCGGTGCCCAACTGGCATTCATGCTGATGGGCTACATTGTTATCCAGAGAATGATCAACTTCAGGGTCTGATCAGGGGAGTCTTGTCATGCTGGAAGGAATTAGCCTGTCCACACTGATAATGGGATCCCTGTTCCTGTTTACAGTGATTATTGTGGCGTCGGTTGGTAATTGGCTGTTCAGTGGTAATGCCACCTTTGATCGCCGTCTGCGGGAAATTCAGGGGATGGCCCCCAATGAAAAAGGAAAAGCGAAGGAGGAGGGGCCCTTCAAGGTGAAGTGGTTGCAGCCAGTAACCAGGCTGGTGGTTCCCGATGACAAGTGGAAGCAATCGCGGATTCGTGCTCGCCTGGTACGTGCCGGCTACCGTAGCCCCCAGGCCATGGGCCTTTACTATCTTTCCAAGTTTTTCCTGGCCGTGCTGTTGCCGGTGCTGACCATTTCCCCGTTACTGCTTTATCCGACCCTGATTACCCAGCGGCACTGGGCTGTGGTTGCTCTGGTGGTGTCTGCCCTGATCGGTTTCTTTCTCCCCAATATGGTGCTGCGCCACAAGGAAGAAGCGCGGCGGCAGCATCTTGCCGAGGTGTTTCCAGATGTTCTGGATCTACTGGTGGTGTGTGTGGAGGCCGGGCTGAGCCTGGATGCGGCGATCAAGCGGGTGGGGGATGAATTCCATTTCGCCTCGCGGGACATGAGTGATGAACTGCTATTGGCCACGCTTGAGATCCGTGCGGGCAAGCCGCGCAACGAGGCACTGAAATCCCTGGCCGAGCGAACGGATCTGGCGGAAATGCAGGCGTTGGTATCCATTCTGATCCAGGCGGAACATTTTGGTACCAGTATTGCGGATGCGCTTCGTGAGCATGCAGATGAAATGCGCGACATTCGCATTCAGACGGCCCGCGAGAAAGCGGCAAAACTGCCGGTCAAGCTGGCCATACCAATCCTTCTGTTTATTTTTCCCGCCCTGTTCCTGGTGATTCTGGGCCCGGCGGCCATCCATATCTACACCGGTTTTATTGACCGCATGTAAGGGGGTTGACCATGAGAGCATGGGGAATAGCTTTACTCGCTGTGTTGCTGAGTGCCTGCGCGGCGGTACCATCCAGCCAGGATGAGGTGGACGGCGAAATCCTCAGCCCGGACGAGCAGTTTGAACAGGGAGAGTCTGCCCGTAGCAAAGGGGACTTCTCCGAGGCGCTGGCCAACTATCTGCCGTTGACAGAGCGGGATGATGACTGGGCCGTTCGTGCCAAGCTGGCCATCGCCCGGCTGAGTCTGGATAGTGGTCGCAGCGAGGCGGCCCTGAGGGCCTACGATCTGGTGCTCAAGGATAGCCCGACCCTGGTGGAGGCTCAGGAGGGCCGGGGCCTTGCCCTGCTGGCGAGGGGGGAGTGGCAGCAAGCCCGGCGCCAGTTGCAGATAGCCCACCGCAATGACCCGCTGCGGTGGCGAACCTTGAACGGCCTGGGGATTGCGGATGACATGACGGGGGCCTATGAGTCTGCTGCTCGCTGGTATGGTATGGCGCTTGATGCCGGAGGGGATCGCCCCATGGTGATTAACAATGCGGGCTATTCCCTGATTATGGCGGG
>CEUN01173202.1_pt1 | contig 12320 bp, 10 predicted proteins | sample 361501 | NCBI WGS metagenome assembly CEUN01 (sample SAMEA2622801, study PRJEB7988) | marine metagenome | biome: marine biome (ENVO:00000447); feature: marine epipelagic mixed layer (ENVO:xxxxxxxxx); material: "saline water (ENVO:00002010), including plankton (ENVO:xxxxxxxx)" | depth 120 m | reverse complement strand
TCGAGAGCCACGTCCAAGTCCGCGGTCCGAGAGTGAGCCGCCTCAAAATTGTCCCGCTTACGGGTCAGATGCTCGATTTCACTGCCCAACCGAGAGAGATTGGCTCCCACTTGAGCCCGAAGTCTGGCGATCACGGACAATGCGCTGAAGCGATCCTCATCTGTTTCAGGTTGCTGGTTCTTGCCCGTTATCAACTCGATGGCACGAGTCGCGTCGGCAATGGTATTGACGTTCATCGAGGAGAAGAGCTCGTTGGGTAGATACAAGACGTCCCCCTCCCTGCCTGAGGTATAGCTAATCTTGGAAAGACCAAAAGTGCTGCCATCCTCGTGGTAGGCTATGGGCAGATTTCCCTCCTCCGTTTCTCGAACATATCCTCGAGGCTGATAGCCAGCACCCATTGTATCCCGATCCGGCAAATCGTTCCATGAACCAGTGGGAGAAGAGGCTTGGCTGATTTGAAGATAATCCTCGTCGCCGGAATTATTGGGTTCTCCAGTCCCCCAGTTCTGGTAAGCTCCGCCAACTGCACTCCCGCCGGAAGTGCCTGTCCAGAACAGGCGGCCTTGGCCACCGTCCTCATCTCCTTCGGGGCCCTCCGTCCACCGCCACTCTCCTTCCACTGCGGTGTCCTGGCCTCCCAACCAGGCATTTATTCCAACGTCGCCGATCTGGCGGGCAATCTCATCCTGTTCGGACTGTGAGGTAATAGTGGCAAGATAATGATAATTCAAGGTGTCGGCGGCATTCTGGGCATCCACCGCCGCCTTTGCGTCCGTCCATTTGATATTGGCGGCCACGTCAAAAAGCTTGTAGGTAGTTCCTCGAAAGAGACGGATATCGTTAAATTCCTGAAGGTCGATGCGCTGAATTTCCTGCACTAGGTTTTGGAATTCGTAATTGTAACCGCTTCGATCGGAGGAATTCTTGGTCGCATCCGTAGCCAAAGTAGCCAATTCGGACAATCGCGTGAAAAGTTGCCCCACCACGTCCAGGGCTTGATCTTGAGCCTCGGTGTAAGAACGAGCGTTCTGTAGCCCGAGCAAGGCAGCGTCACTGCGCTTGCGGGAACTATCCATCTTCATGGCTACTTGCAAAGCTCCCGCATCGTCCTCGGGGCGCAAGATGCGATCGCCGGAAGAAAGCCTACGTAGATTGCGATCGGTATCGCGCTGGGCTTCGTTGACCTTAAAGGCCACGCTAGTGCTTATGGAATCGGTGTAGAGTCCCACAACTCTTCTCCTTTCGAGAAACGTTGTTTGACGGCCTCCAACCACTTCCTTGCGAGCGGGGACCTATTTATTTCTTAGGTCGCTTCCATGCGACAGGGGATAAAATCGACAGGTGGTAGCAAAGCTTTAGAAAAAAAATAGTTTTTTTACGGGAGCGCGAAAGGTCTTGGAGCGACGGAGGCAAAAGACTATTGAACTCTACCTTAAGAATTTCATCAGAAAGCGATCCTTTTCCCTGAAGAAAGAAAGTACATACGAGTTTCTCAAACGAGAAGTTACTCTAGGCGTAGAGCCCTTCCCCATAAAGAAGGTTCTAAGCTCTTACAGCGGTGATTCATGCAAAGCTGACCTCCGGGCCGGTTTCAACGTTGCCTTGCTGGCCTTTCCTCAAGGAATGGCCTATGCCTTGATCGCGGGTCTGCCCATCGAGTATGGCATCTACGGATCTGCTCTTGCTGCGTTTTTCGGTTCATTGTTCGCAGGTTCGAGGTTCATCATGCTAGGTCCAACCAACGCGACCGCAGTCATCCTATTGGGAACTTTTGCGTCTCTGGGAATGCTAAATGCAGATGGCATGCTTTCTGCGGAAGCTTTGGGCTTGTTACCCAGTCTTTTGACAATTTCCGGCATCATTCTGGTTCTTGCTGCCTTTTTGCGGGTTGCGGGGATGGTGCAATTTGTTTCCCGCACAGTAATCACTGGTTACGTAACGGCGGCAGCTATTCTGATCTTGGCCAATCAGACCAAAAACGTCCTTGGTTTTCATTTTGATGGCGAGGAAATTCCAACCACAGCCTTCGAGGTAGTTAAAATGACTATCCTCCATTTGGGAGAAGCCACTCCATCAGCCATGACGCTGAGTATGGGAACTGCCATTGTTTACTTTTTTTTGCATAGAAAGTTTCCCGCATGGCCAAACGTGGCGATCACTTTGGTTTTGGTATCTGCTGGAAGCTATGTATTTCAACAAGGAGAAAATCGCCTCGAGGGATTGAATTCCTTTGAGATCAATCTTTCCCTTATCACTGTGCCTTCGGCTGACTTGGCTACCATACAAACCTTGTTCGGAGCTGCAGCTGCGATTGCTCTTCTCAGCGCGCTCGAAGGAATCTCCATTGGCAAATCCCTCGCTGCCAGTCAAGGAGGGCGAGTGGACGTAAACCAAGAAGCTTTTTCCCTCGGGATGGCCAATATGGGATGCGCCTGTTTTTCGGGCATGCCAGCCTCCGGATCGCTAACTCGGTCAACGCTCAACGTGGAAAGCGGAGCCAAAACACCAGTTGCAAGTCTAATGGCCGGATTAATCGTAATGGGAGGAGCTTTTGCTTTTGCCGGATACGTCAGTTTCGTCCCATTGCCGGCCTTGGCTACCTTAGTTGTCTTCATCGGCGCATCCCTTATTAGCTTGAGGGAAATTCGTCGCGTCTCACGGGCAACGCCCTCAGACACCATAACCTTTTACGTGACTCTGGCATGCGGATTGTTTATTTCGCTACAAGTTGCCGTATTTGCAGGCGTCATTGTTTCGATCGGCCTTTTTCTTAAGAAAGTTTCCGCTCCCGAATTGATTGAATACGCCTTCACGGAAGAAGGTCAGCTCGCCGAATTATCAAAGAAGACAGTTCGCCCCAATCCCGAAATATCCATTGTTCATGTGGAAGGTGAATTGTTCTTTGCGGCAGCTGAATTGTTTCGAGAGCAAATTAGGAGGGTTTGCGAAGATCCTAACCTCAAGGTACTTATTCTCAAGTTAAGGAATGCCCATCACATGGATGCAACGAGCATTCTGGCATTGGAAGATTTACTCGACTCGATGAAAGAGCGTGACGGTCATGTCATGTTGTGCGAAATCCGAAAAGATATTCTTCGTATTTTCAGGGACTCCGGGTTGCTGATGAGATTAAGCCGAAGAAATCTTTTTCCGGACTCGCCTCGCAACCCAACCCTTTCAACAGCAAAAGCGATTCGTCGAGCTCGCAGCATAATGGGAGGGAAAGACACTAAGGTTACCATATTTGCCGATGCAATAAAGGCGCACGAGGCAAAAAAGAAAGGTGCCAAAATCTAGACCGGGAACGAACCATACTAAGCCAAGTCGCTTTTGCGCTTGGCTTTCAATTGCTCGAGATTTTTGAGGAAAAGATCGTGGGCAAAGTTCTCGATAGACTCCCTTTCCATCAAAAGCAAATGCAAGTGCTCCTTTGCTTCCTGAAGGAGGGCAGAATCGTCGCTTTCAGTGACCTTCGCCAAAGCATCTTCGGCGGCGGTGATTTTTTGGTTAACTTCCGCAAGTTCCTGCTCCTGTTTGTCGGCATCAACCTTTTCTTTGGCGAATTCCATGAAGCGAGTGTGATTATATTCCTTGAGAGCCTGATTCTCTTGTTTGAGCGCGATGCGATCTTCCTTCAATTTGGCAAGTTCGGCCAAAATTTCCTGCCTGCCTTCGGGAGATAAGTCAGATTTCGTCAAATCCCCCTCCAATTTGGCAATGCTTCGATTTAATTCCACCCTGCGGAACTGGATGTTCCGATTCTTGGCCCCAACGTCCTTTTTGGGCTCGAGCATCTCCTTGGCTGCGACGAAAGTAGTATGTCCGCCTTCTTCGATGGATTGCATCTCCTTTTTCAACACTTGTATTTCGCCCATGCAGGCCTCTATGTCGGCACCATTCTCCTGTCCCGCTTGCCGAGAAAGTTCCATTTCTTCGAGTTGTTTTCGCAACTCTCTCATGCGTTGACGAACTTTAGTCCGATCTCTTCGCATTTGCTCACGAAAAGAATCTTTGGTTTGGCGATCGCTGGATTGGTCCATGGGGTTAAACTGGAGTTTATTAATTTCAATGAGGAGAGGGGAAAGTTGTCAAATGAGAAAAGCTTGGCTATAATTCATTGTACTTAGCTGATGAGCCTTTGGCTTTTTCGATCGGATAGCGCTCTTCGTTACGCTCCATCTTGGCTAAGATTGCCTTTGTCGCGTCGAGGCCAGTTACATCTGCAAAACGAAGGGCATAGATGAGCACGTCCGCTAATTCTTCAGCCACTTGCGTACGCTTGTCGGAATCCTCCAAAAGTTGGCGAGACTCCAAATTGTCACTCCAGAGAAAATGTTCCATCAGTTCACCCACTTCGGAAGCTAGGGCCATGGCAAGGTTCTTGGGTGCATGAAATTGCTCCCAATCTCTAGCTTTGGCAAAAGAGGCAATCCGTTCCTTGAGTTCGCCCAAGGTAACGTTGGTATCGGAGTTCGTGGTCATGGAGATTGCTTGGTCAACCCATAGAAGGCATGGGCATTATCTGATGTAAGGGTACTCAAAGTCTTAACGTCGGTATTGAATAGGTCTGCGCAAAAAACAGCGGTGTTTAAAAGATAAGCAGGTTCGTTCGTTTTGCCGCGCTGAGGTTCGGGGGAAAGGTATGGGCAGTCCGTTTCCAGCATAAGTGCATCTAGACCTTGGGCAATGGCTGCCTTTCGAACATTCTCGGCATTTCCATAGGTGATAATGCCGGTAAAAGACGCTCGCCCTCCCCGCTCGCGCAATTTTCCCACTTCCGTTGGCCCCTCGGAAAAGCAGTGAAATACGACCTTGTTCCAGTCGATCGCCGATTCATCGATCATTGTGATACAATCCTCAAAGGATTCACGGCAATGAATGACAACTGGCAACTCAGCCTCCCGCGCCATGTTTAACTGGTTGGCGAAGGCAACCTTTTGCAAATCCTTGAGGAGTCCTGCCTTGCTTTCTTTCTTGGGTAATCGAAAATAATCCAAGCCAATTTCTCCTATGGCCACTGGTGCGGGATTCGACAAGAGACGGCTCTTTAGATCCTCTAGGTTTTTTTTCCATTCGGACCCCACCTCATTAGGATGCAAGCCAACTGTGTATGCAATGGTTTTGGGATAGGTTTTCGCCAACTCACGATAGATTGACCAATCATTCGGTTCGGTACCGATGGCAACCATCCTATTAACCCCGGCGACCTCGGCCCGTGAGAGGACTTGGTCCAAAATACCTTCACGAAAAAATCGATCCAAATGACAATGACTATCGAACAATGACATATAAATAAGAGGCCAAGCGGAATAAAAAAGCTTTGCTTTCGTTGTGAGGCGTGGAATGTTTCGGCAATCCACTCAACTCACAAGAAAACATTTCGCTCAAGCAAGAATTTTTACAGGGCATGGAAAACATCATTATTCTAGGAACCGGTTGCGCAGGGTTCACGGCGGCAATATACGCTGCTCGAGCCAACCTCGAACCCTTGGTTTTAGAGGGCGACATGCCAGGAGGCCAACTTACCACTACCTCAGAAGTGGAAAACTTTCCCGGGTTTCCGGAAGGCATCGATGGTTACGCGTTGATGGACAATCTCCGAAAACAAGCGGCCCGCTTCGGAGCCCGCTTCGTCAATGACTACATCGAGCGCGTGGAATTGGATGGAGACACGAAGCAATTGCATTCTGCCAGCAAATGCTATGAGTCCAAAGCTGTCATTATATCCACAGGAGCTTCCCCTCGACTCCTTGGCATACCTGGCGAAAAGGAAATGTTCGGAGGAAAGGGTGTGACTACCTGCGCCACTTGTGATGGCGCTTTTTATAGAGATATGGAGGTAGTGGTCGTTGGTGGAGGTGATTCCGCTTGCGAGGAAGCCCTCTTTCTCACCCGCTTTTGCTCAAAAGTTACCTTAATCCATCGACGAGACGAACTACGTGCATCCAAAATCATGGCTGAACGCACCCTCGCATGCGATAAGATAAAACCGGTCTGGAATGCCGTTGTGGAAGAAGTGCTGGCTGACGAGGAAGGTTTGGCGAGGGCAGTCAGTGTCCGTAATCGTCAAACCGACGAAGCAAGTGAAATTCCCTGCAAAGGTGTATTCATTGCCATTGGTCATGTTCCAAATACTAAACCATTCGAAGGTATCCTGAATCTTGACGAAAATGGATACCTCGTTCCATTCAATGGCTCTATGGTTAAAACGATTGTCCCCGGGGTTTACGTTGCAGGTGACTGCGCGGATCACGTCTATCGGCAAGCCATCACCGCTGCCGGCATGGGTTGCCAAGCGGCAATCGAGTGCGAGCGGTGGCTAGCTGAAGAAGGGTAATAAAAGTTATGCCCAAAGGGCAGGAATCCGAATCGGTCAACGTTGCCCGCTTTCTGCCGCGCGCAGCCAAGCGATATCCTGACGAAATCGCAGCCCGCATACCTCAAGGCAGAAGGCTCGATGGTTCCATCAAGTATCAAAGCCTGACTTTTGAAGAATTAAACGGGGATTCCGATGCCTGTGGAAGGATTCTACAAAAATCTGGCATTCAACGATCCATGCGGGTTCTTGTCATGGTGCGACCGGGGCGCGACCTTCTCCTGACTTGCTTTGCTCTTTTCAAGCTTGGCGCAATACCAATTGTGATCGATCCGGGCATGAAATTGAAGAATTTCCTGGCCTGCGTCCGGCAATCTCGACCCAAGGCCATGGTGGGTGTCCGCTTAGCGCAAGCTTTGGCTTTTGTTCGCCGCATGACTTTTAGCAAAATCAATATTCGTGTCACAACAGGCACAAAGAAGTTTCGCCAAGACATCGAGCGTTTTCGATCTGACATACCTTTGCCGCCAGCCGAAGTTTCGGCCGATGATTTGGCAGCGATCCTCTTCACTTCAGGCTCCACCGGTCCTCCAAAAGGGGTCCGGTATCAACATGGCATCTTCGATTCACAAGTCAGGCTCGTTCGCGAGCGGTATAGAATCTCACCAGGTGAGATCGACCTTACCACCTTGCCCATCTTCGGTTTGTTTAACCCGGCCTTGGGAATAACCACCGTAGTGCCTGAACTCAATCCGAGTCGACCAGCAAAGGCAGATCCCGCAAAACTGGTGCAAGCAATGGTCGAAAGAAAGGTGACCAATGCCTTTGGTTCCCCAACTTTGTGGCGGAAAATTTCCGATCATTGCGATGAGGCGCAGATTCGGCTTCCTCTAATTAAACGCATCATGATAGCAGGGGCCAGTGCAACTCCAGACCTTTTGCTTCGCCTGCAAAGGTCACTGCCAAACGCATCTATCCATATACCTTATGGCGCTACGGAAGCACTGCCCGTGGCATCGGCAACGGCAGACCAAATATTGGCAGGCCCCGCCCGTTTGACCGGACAAGGAAAAGGCACTTGCTTGGGGCGCCCGATTCCAGAGGTCGATATCGTTATCCTGCCAATTACGGATAATCCCATTACCTCGATGGAAAACACCAATCCGTTGGATCCCGGAGAAATCGGGGAAATCACAGTCAGTGGCCCCATAGTAACGAAAGCCTATGACAACCTCCCCGAGGAGACGAAAGCTCACAAGGTTCGTGACAAAGAGATCGTCTGGCATCGAATGGGAGATGTCGGTTATTTGGCCAAAGATGGCCGTCTATGGTTCTGTGGGCGAAAAGCAGAAAGGGTAGAAACCGTTGAAGGCCCTCTGTACACCGAACAAGTGGAGCCTGTTTTCCATGCCCATGTCGACGTAAGGCGCTCCGCATTGATTGGGCTAGGAAATAAAGAGTTCAGGGAGCCTGCCATAGTGATCGAACCGGAACCCGGGGCTTTTCCCAGAAGCACCCGTGAAAAAAAACACTTTAGCAATGAACTGCTTGAGAAAGCAAAGGAGCTCGCTAGCCTGTATGGCATTCGCCGAATTTTCTTTCGCCGTTCTTTTCCGGTAGATGCTCGTCACAACGCAAAAATCCACCGCCTTGCGCTCGCTCGGGAATACACCGACAAGCTGAAATTGCCGTGAAAATCTTGGTCACTGGAGGCGCTGGATTCATCGGCCAACGGATTGTCCGACAATTGATGGACAAAAACCATGATGTCACAGTGATCGGACGCTCTACCAAACCCGAGGACGAGTCCATATGCTTTCACCGCATCGATATCGCTAACGAACCAGTCCCTGACGAGGTTTGCAGGGGCATGGACGCCATATTTCACGTTGCGGCAAAAGCAGGGATTTGGGGTGCGTCGGCATCCTATGAATCCGCAAATGTTTTCGGGACCCAAAGAATACTGGATCTTTGTCGCAAACATGACATCCAATATTTGATTCACACCAGCACCCCGAGTGTAGTTTTCACCGGACAACCCTTTCGAGGGGAGAACGAAGGATTGCCTTATGGCAGGAATTGGCTCTGCCACTACGCTCGCACAAAAGCGATTGCCGAACGGGAAGTTCTTGATGCCAATGAAATAGAAAATCTCAAGACAATCGCTTTGCGTCCTCATCTCGTGTGGGGATCAGGTGACCCTCACCTCATCCCCAAAGTTTTATCCAAGGCGCGGGCGGGCAAGCTGCGAATGATTGGAGATGGCTCTAACCAAGTTGACCTCACACATGTGGACAATGCCGCCCATGCGCATTTGCTTGCCCTCGATGCACTTGTTTCCGGAGCCCATCCCGGAGGTAAGGCTTACTTCATATCCCAAGGGGAACCCATTGCCTTGTGGCCTTGGTTAAACAACCTGCTTGGCAGGCTCGGCGCAGCACCTGTAAGAAGACGGATTTCTTTACGAAAAGCATATGCGATGGGATTTTTGCTAGAATGCGCATGGAAAGTTCTTGGCCTTGAAAGCGACCCGCCCATGACGCGTTTTGTTGCTATCCAACTAGGCAAGGATCATTGGTTTGACGACGGCGCCGCCCGGCGTGACATTGGATACCAGCCCATAGTCTCAATGGATGAAGGCTTAGATGAAACTGTCGCTTGGCTACAATCCATTGGTCGCTGAATTTAGTTTTCGAACTGTCGTTGGCGCTTAACCTCCGACAGCAAACAACCGACTGCAACCGAAAGGTTAAGGGAATCAGCCTCGCCAAACATGGGAATAGTAATTTGTTCGTCACTGGCCTCTAGCCAAAATGAATCCAAACCCCATGCTTCGCTCCCCAAGACAATAGCCGCCGGTTCGGTAAAATCCATTTTCCAATAACTTTGCTCCACCTTGGCGCTAGTGGAAAAAATCCGCAAATGACGACTCCGCAGAAACGAAACTGCTCGATCGCGTTCGCAAACGGCAACAGGTACTCGGAACAAAAGTCCCTGCGAAGCACGTATTACGTTGGGGTTAAAAAGATCTAGACTTGGGTCGACGCACAAAAGGGCATCTACTCCGAAAGCTTCGGCAGAGCGCAAGACCGCACCTAAATTTCCCGGTTTTTCTATCCCGTCAACAACCAACACAAGAGGATGCTCTCCAAGGGACAAGTCCTCAATACCCGTCTCCCAAGTGGGCGCAAGGGCTAGCAAACCATCTGGATTAGCTCGCATGGAAATTTTCTCAAAAGGCCCTTCGGCTACCTCAATTAACGGAATTTTACGCTCTCGCATCTCGGCCAATGCTTCTTCCTGAGAATCATTTGCGAAGAAGGCTCGGCAAAAAAATGCCTGCTGAAAGGAAATTTCGGAACGAAGGCCCACTTGGATTTCTCGGCAGCCTTCTACCACAAACAATCTTTCCTTGCGCCGAATCCGAGCCCGCCGCAGTTTAACAACCCTCTTAACTTCTTGGTTCTGGAAGCTTTCAATCATTGGTTACTAAGGAAAAAACGCTTCCCCAATCGAGGTCGAGCGCGATTATAGAAGGTTTTATTACATAAGATTACAGATGGCAGAAGCACCAAAAAACTTTAGACCGGATCCATATCCTTACCATCAAGAACTAACCTTGAAAATCGAAGGGTTAACTAACTTGGGGTTTGGAGTGGGGCGAGACAACGGTTGGGTGATCCTGATCCCCTTTACTCTCCCCGAGGAAACCGTTCGACTGCGAATTTACCGTAATCATAAAAATTATTCAGAGGCTGATTTGATCGAGGTGCTTGAAGCTGCGCCGGATCGTGTCGAACCTCTTTGCCCCTTGTTCGGAGACTGCGGGGGTTGCCAGTATCAGCATTTATCCTATGAGAAGCAACTTTCCTGGAAACGCCAGCACGTGCAGGATGCCTTTGCCCGGCTGGCTGGTCTGGAAACTGAGATACAACCGACATGGCCTTCACCGCAAACTTATGGTTATCGGGCCAAACTGACACCCCATTTTAAAAAAAGTCCAGAAGGCATAGATCCAATCGGGTTTTTACGGTATGGAAGGCGTCATTCGATCGTGGGTGTAGACCAATGCCCAATCGCTACAGACGACATCAACCAACGATTGCCCACGGCGAAGGAAGAGTTGCGCAAAAAATGGAAAGGAAAACGCGGGGGCACCTTGCTGCTAAGGCAAGTAGTAGAAGGGATTGTAACCGATCCCGATGAAGTGGTGACCGAGAAAGTCGGTTCACAGATTTTTCAGTTCAAGGCCGGCGAGTTTTTCCAAAACAATCCATTCTTGTTACCCGAAATGGTAACCTACGTAGCTGATGAGGCTAGTGGCGGAGGCGCTGAATATTTAGTGGATGCCTACTGTGGGTCCGGCCTTTTTGCTATCTCGGCCAGTCATCTTTTCAAGCAATGCACGGGCATAGAAATTAGTGCACAAGCTGCTCAATGGGCAAGGGCCAATGCAGCTATAAATCGCTTGGAAAACTGCGAGTTCATCTTGGGATCGGCCTCGGAAGTTTTCTCCGAAGTGCCTTTTTCGGGAGACAGCTCGGCCTTGGTAATCGATCCCCCTCGCAAGGGATGTGACCGGGCATTTCTGGAGCAAGCCCTTGCTTTCGGCCCAAAGCGCATCATTTACGTCTCCTGTGATCCAGCCACTCAGGCTCGAGACGTCGAAATCTTGTTGGGGGGAGGGTATCGCGTGGAAAGCATTCAACCCTTCGACCTCTTTCCGCAGACCAGACACGTCGAAACTGTGGCTACGCTAATAAAGTAAACCACTTCCGGATTACCTTTGCTGCCATTTTATAGACTCGATCTCTCTAAGGAAAGGTTTTCGAGAATCATCCCATCCTTCTGGCCAATCAATTTTCTCGATAGTGGTATCAAGAAAAAGGGCCAACTTTTGCGAAAAAACTTCAGCCAGTCTTTCCCAAGAAAGACGATGCACTAGCTCCTTCTGAATGGAGCCTTGAAGTAACAACCCTTCGCGGCCTCTTTTCATTGCAGCTCCAGCCACCTTGGCTCCATCTTCTATTCGCGATATGTCATATGCAACGGGTTCCTCAAAACAGCATCCAGGGGTTGAGGGGAAATCCCCCTCTCCCCCCTGTCGAAAAGGTGGAGCGACTGTCTTCGTTTCGACACCAAGGAGAGACATGGATTTGGCAAGGGCGCGATGCAGTGCTTCGTAGGAGGCTCTTATTTGGCTACTCGCGGCTGGATGAGTAGATGGAATAACCAAAGCGTAGGTCCAATCGTCCCGATGATCCACCAAGCCACCACCAGTAGGTCTTCGGCAAAATGATTCACGAGATTGCCCAATCTGTTGAGATACCCAATCAAAGTCCTGACCATAACCGAAAGTATGACAAGGTCTGTCCCAGCCATAATGGCGGAAACGGGGTGATTCTTGTTGAGGAAAAGATCTTAGCATCCAAAGGTCGGTGGCCATGTTGGCACATGGGGAATCCATCAAAAATGGCAGTGTCAACAATGGAGGAGACATGGAATCAGTTTATGGAAAACTTGCGCAAAAAACACGAGGTGTCAGCGGTGTGTTCTTTAAACCAATCATACAGATCATCCGGAATAGACATCTCCTCGAGTTGCTCGGCCAACGTGGATGGTCGTGTGTTAAGCTTGCCCTCAAGGGGATCCAGGTTGAAGGCAAGGTCGGCAGGCCGTTCGTCTTCGCCGGGGAAAGCTCGTCGCGAGCCTGATTCCACAAATTTCTCAGGCAAGGCAAAGCGTTGTAATATACTTCGCCCGAGTTCGAAACGGCTCAAACGTTCAACTCCACCCCAGTGAAACAAACCGTTGAGATTGGGGCGTTGACATAGTTCGACCAAAGCATCGGCTACGTTTGCACAAGAACAGGGTTGCCTAAATTCATCACTGAAAAGGGTTGGGCGCCTTCCCTTGGCAATCGCACGTAGAAGTTTTTCATGGACGCTACGACGGCCTGATGGACTGTTGCCATTGACAATGGTGATGCGAAGAACGACCA
>CEUN01153602.1_pt1 | contig 12326 bp, 9 predicted proteins | sample 361501 | NCBI WGS metagenome assembly CEUN01 (sample SAMEA2622801, study PRJEB7988) | marine metagenome | biome: marine biome (ENVO:00000447); feature: marine epipelagic mixed layer (ENVO:xxxxxxxxx); material: "saline water (ENVO:00002010), including plankton (ENVO:xxxxxxxx)" | depth 120 m | reverse complement strand
CACCGGCACGTTCAAAAGCCATATGTGCACACAAGCCGGTGTACTCGGCAGGCTCCAGCAAGCGCACGACCGCGGCATCGTCCAGTTGGCTGCGAATCTGTTTGTCAGCGGCCAGTGCTTCGGCAAATGTACATTCGCCAACCCTGACCCGTTCGACCGCGTCGTAGACCAGATCATGTGCGACCTGCCGACCAAACTGCTGGCCTAATTCCAGCATGATGGCTTCGCTCAAGATCATGCCGCCCGTCAATTCCAGATTGTCACGCATGCGGGCCGCATCCAGCGTCATGCCTTCGGCGATCTCTATGAGGCGCTCCAGCATATCGCCAACCTGTACGCACGCCGGGCCTGTGGTCGCGCGCATCATGACCGTTGTCGCGCGATTAGCCTCGTGTTCGGTCATCATCGCTTCCAGTGCTAGTGGCACCAGCGCACGGATCTGAGCGGAGCCGGCGACAACGTCCTGCGCCAGTATGGGATTGCGTTTCTGCGGCATCGTGGAACTGCCAACGGTTCCCGGCGGTACAGGCTCGCTTGCTTCGGCAAATTCCTGCTTCATCAGGGTATACATCTCATTGCCGATCTTTCCGCCCGTGGCCGCCAACATCGCGAGCGTCGTCACGTATTCAGCCTCGCGATCTCGATGGGTACGCGACGGTACCGTTGCCGGAGTTAGGTCAAGACGCTCTGCGAACAGCCGTTGCAACTCGAAACCCTGGTCGCCAAACGACGCCATCGTGCCCGCCGCGCCGCCGAGCAGCGCGACGAACGCCCGCCCTTCAAGCTCCCGTAATCGTTCCACGTGCCTGAGGAGTTCATCGATCCAGACGGCTACCTTGTAGCCAAACGTCACAGGGACCGCGTGCTGACCATGAGTGCGACCGGCGGCTGGCATCTCCGCCCCACGCTCCGCAACGCCGGCCAGCCCCTCCAACAAACGCGCGAGCTGACGCAGGAAGATCTGATGCGCCGACTTCAGCAGCAGTGAATCGCCTGTCTCCAGAATATTCTGCGTGGTTGCGCCCCAATGGACATGACCGCCAGCTTCATCCCCGCAAACGCGGGCCAATTCCCACACCAGCGGTACCAGCGGGTGCGCGGTGCGCCGCAAGGCTTCGTCGATGGCGTCCCTATCGAGGAGTTCGAGCTTCGCGTGATCCGCAATCGTCTCTGCGGAAGACGCGGGAATCATGCCCAAGCCGGCTTGTGCGCGTGCCAGGGCGACTTCCACATCAAGCCACGATTGCCAGCGCGAATCCTGAGTAAACAACACACGAATTCCCGGGTCCTGAATTCGTAGCGACGACGGTTCCAATGACATGTAATGTGATCCTCAACGCAAGCGTGTAACCACTCGAACGAACACCACCACTATGCCCGGCACCATCCACAATGGCGATAGCCTCAGTCCCACAACCGTGACGCTGTTTGATACCGACCCCGGAATCGATGACGCGTTTGCACTTGCGCTGGCGCTGGCTTCGCCTGAAGTCAATCTGCGTTATGTCACCACGGTGGCCGGCAACACGGGTATTCGCGCCGTCACGCGCAATGCGGCCCACTTGCTGTCATTGATGCAAGCGGATACCGATGTCGTGCTGGCGCGCGGCGCCGGGGTACCTGTGGCAGGACCGGTTCGCAATGCGCGGGATTTTCACGGCAGTGATGGGCTGGGCGGTCACCAACGTAGCCTGCTGGATGCTGGTCTGAAGGCTCATCGTGTGCGTGCGGATGCCGTCCGGCTGATCATTGAGGCGGCTGCCCGCCACGGCCCGGCGCTGAACATTATCGCGGTAGGCCCACTCAGCAACGTTGCGTTAGCGCTCCGTCTGGCGCCAGACGTCATGCGGTCAATCGGGCGTCTGGTCATCATGGGCGGAGCTGTTCGCGTTGCCGGGAATGTCACCGCGGCAGCCGAGTTCAACTTCTTCGCTGATCCGGTCGCCGCAGCCGAAGTCATTGCGGCGGGACTGACCACCACCGTGGTGCCTCTGGACGTCACCCAACAGGTGCGTTGCACGCCCAAAGCCATTCAAAAAGCGTTTGGTCACCGCTCGGACTTGTACGCGCGCGCGATGCGAGATTTTGCCGACCAGGCATTCAAGCGTCAGCCGCATGGGTTTGCATTGCACGACCCTCTGGCGGTGGCGGCCGCAATACTGCCCGAAGTTGTGCGGACTGAGCGGGTTCCGTTGCAGGTCGTCACAGGTACAGGCATTGCGGCTGGCATGTCCCTAGAGGACGCCAGAACATTCGACGCCGCTGTCTCTGAAGGCACTCTGACGGACGTTGCGTTTGGGGTGGATACCAACGCGGTCCTGGAACTGTTTGAGGCACGCGTGCTGCGCTTCGGGTCCAGGCGTCGCTCCCGTCACCACAGCAACGCGTCGCGTGTTGTTGTCGTTGGCGGTGCCAACATGGACCTCGTAGTCAAGAGCACCGTCCTACCAAGAGCGGGCGAGACAATCAGTGGCGGTGACCTCGCGCAGGTGCCCGGCGGCAAAGGCGCCAACCAGGCGGTGGCCGCTGCACGCGCAGGTGCGGCCGTGGCTCTGATAGGCCGAGTAGGCGAGGACGCTTTTGCCCGAGACCTGTGCGCCGCGCTGGCCGCCGACAAGATTGATCTCAAACATCTGCGAGCTAACCGCAGACCGAGTGGCGTTGCGTTGATCACGGTAGCAGCGGACGGTGCTAACCAGATCTCGGTTGCGCCGGGCGCCAACGCCCGTGTGACAACCAAAGACGTACGCCTGGCGCGCGACACCATCGCGGACAGCAACGTGCTGCTGACACAGTTCGAGTCACCCATGCCAGCGGTGCTTGCTGCCTTGCGGCTGGCCGGGTCGACCAGCACCCTGACTGTGCTCAATCCGTCCCCGTTACGCGACGTCCCGGTTATCATGCCAAAACTGGTCGACGTGCTGGTTTTGAACCAGGTTGAGGCGGACGCCATGGCGGGTCACCCTACCTGCTCGGTTCGCGATGCCAAGGTTGCGTTGTCGATATTGACGGACCTTGGATACCAAAGCGTCGTGCTCACATTGGGTGGCGAAGGCGTTGTCTGGAACGAGGGTGAGCGTATCCATCACAGCCCGGCGCATTCGGTCGACGTCATCGATACCACGGCCGCAGGCGATACGTTTGCCGGTTACCTCGCTGCCGCCCTCGCACGCGGAGCGCATCTCGCAAAGGCTATCGAGGAAGCGAACCTGGCCGCCGCATTGAGTGTGCAGCGCTTTGGCGCGCAGCCGGCAATACCCTCCGCGCGTCAAGTGAAGGCCGCGGCCAGAAGCTTGAACAAGAACCGTTGAAGAGAGATCTACATTGTTTTCATTGACCAACAAGATCGCCGTTGTCACCGGGGCAAGTCGAGGCATCGGCGAAGCCTGCGCGAAGGCTTTAGACGCAGCGGGCGCCAGCGTGGTGCTGACCGGGCGTACGACAGCGGACCTCGAACGCGTTGCCGCCGGACTCAACAACGCGCCCGTCGTAATGCCGGCCGACATGTCACCATCAGGCGCGGGCGCTGGGCTGGCCAAGAGTATCCTGGCGGCCGTCGAAGGCGTGGATGTGCTCGTCAACAACGCGGGCATCCCCATGCGACGATTGCCTGAACAGCTGACCGAAGCAGAACTGGACGACACCTACGCGATCAACGTTCGCGCACTGGTCATGTTAACGACACACCTGGGCCCGTCCATGCAACAGCGCGGCGGCGGCTCGATCATCAACATCTCGTCCATCGCAAGCCTCAGGGGGCCACTTGGGCGAGTCGCCTACGCTGGTTCCAAAGGTGCCGTGGACGCGATAACGCGCGCGCTGGCCGCCGACTGGGGCCCCGCCGGCATTCGCGTGAACGCCATCAACCCGGGCATCATCACCACGGCAATCTGGGAAGAGAGTCGCAGGACCGTGCCTGGATTGATCGAGGATCTTGCAGCACGGGTACCGCTCAAACGCTGGGGCGCGCCAGAAGACATCGCTGACGTGGCGTTGTTTCTGGCATCGGATGCCGCGCGTTATCTGACAGGTGAGACACTGGCGGTTGACGGCGGAATGACGCGCGTCAGCACGTCACCCGTCAAGTTGCCTGAACTCGAAGATTGAGTGGTTCAGAATCGCGCTAACAAATGGGCTCAGGAAGGGCTTCAGAGCGCGTTAGCCGGACGAATCAACGTGCGCCACATGTGGGCGCTGGGCGAATCATCATTGCCCAATCCCTCGCGGGGTTGGCGGAAATGTCGACCGATGACGTCTTCGAACTCATCGAGTTCAACAGTCACATCCGGGTTGAACGAGTAGTCGTCATTCATGCAGATGATGCGTGCTGACATATACCACTTGTGTTGGCGGGCACGTCCATACTCTGCCCTGATGTAGGCAGGCGGCACATAATTCTCACCAAACATGACGCGATAGCTTTCCGGATACGCGTATCCGACCTCATCGTCCGGAAAAAACTTGAGGGCCTGGTGCATGCGCACAGCCCAGGTTATCTCCTCGTCCACATACGGTGCGATCAGCTGAGCGCCCCAGTAGCCGTGGTCCGAGCGTATAAATGCGACCGTACCAATGTCATGCAACAGGCACGCGAGCACCATCTTGTCTGACAACCCGTTCTCGCGCGCAAGCCGGGCACTCTGCAAAAGATGCTGCTGCCCGGGCGAAAAACGCAGACGGAAAAAATCCATCAACGTGGGCGCTTCGGGCATCCTTGGTAGACGTGGGTCTTCACCTTGCAGGACTTCTGCCCCGGACGGACGCCGCTCCGGCGAGCGATCTCCCTCCGCGAGCTTGAATAACCAGGACTTGTGTACGAAGCGCTCGCCGAGTGCTTCCATCTGGGTGTGTTCCAGGTCTTCTGCCTGCTGCAAGGCGTCAACGGTTGCTTGTTCGCTCATCAAATTCACCGCGGGTTCACTAAGGGGCTGTTGATCTTTCGTAGCACGCCACTGTTGACGGGGATTGTTGTCCCAACAAGGCAGAAGAAGCGCGATGTAGTCAGTCTACATGAGCGACTGACAACGCAGTTGGGGCAAAAATGCTCCGCAGCCCGCGGGGTTGGGTTTTAAAGAGACTCACTCAGTGTTGCCGCTTGCTCATTTGGAACAACCAAATCATGCTCACCGCGCCTTAATTGAATCTCTTTCAGACCCAATAGGGACTTGTTACGAAAGATCGACAGCCCTAATGTGGTTTGTCTCAAAGTCTCGCGAACATAACGCGCACACGAACAGTCGTCGAGTGTTTGTCGCTAGAGCGTGACGGTCATCTGCAAGGGCTCGCCATCCAGATAGCGGCGCAGGTTGGCAAGGAACTGCTCGTCGCCGCGCAGGCTGGTACCCGGGCTGGCGCCGGCGCAATGTGCCGTCAGACGTACCCGTGGGTGGCTCCAGAACGGGCTGCTCTCTGGCAACGGCTCCTCTTCGAACACGTCCAATATCGCCAGCGCAGGTTTGCCTGCATCCAGGCCCTGTAACAGTGCACGCTCATCAACCAATCCCCCCCGCCCGATGTTGACGAAGGTGGCGCCACTCTTCATCGCGTTGATAAACCTTTCATTCACGATGTGATGGTTTTCCTCGTTCAGCGCGGCGGTCATGATGACAACGTCTGCCTCGGGAAGCGCATCCATCAGCTCATCAGGCCGAATCATCTTGTGTACCAGCTCGTCTCCGGCAGGCGTTCGCCGACAACCGACTACCTCCACACCAAACGCTCTTGCGCGGATAGCCAGCTCCGAGCCGATGTGTCCAACACCGTAGACCAGCCAGCGCGTGCCGTGTACGTCGCGAAAATCGTACGTCTGCCAGCGCTTTTCCTGCTGCGCGGCAATACGCTCGGCCTGCGGATGAAAACTCTGGATGATCTGCGCAAAAATGAATTCCGCGATCGGGACGGCGGACGCATTGGAGTTGGTCAGGGTCACGCCATTACCCACCAGCTTGGCAAATACCGGATGTTCGAATCCGGCAGCGCTCGACTGTACCCATCGTAGTCGACTGGCCTTCAGACAGGTCACCATAAAGTCACGAACCGGACCCAGGTTGTACATATCGCGATTGGCCCAGGCGATGTCCGGCTGAACCTCATTGGGGGCGATCGTATCTCCCGCACGTGTCACGCGTGCGTCCGCATGCATCACCAGGGGGGTCACGCGCGCATCCAACCTACCTCTGATGCGCTCATACGCATCGGTATAGATCAATAACTCCACTGTATCCCGCTCCAACAAAATCCGCTCCAACTGAACTCCGGTCCAACTGACAACCGCTCCACCCGGCGGTCACTCAACCACCCGACCGTGCAAGATCTGCGCACCTGACCAAGGGCGCAAAGTTTAACGTTTCTTAAGCCATAGCGAGTTGGCAACCGACGCGAATCGCTTGCCGAAGGCAACACAATACCTGCTACTGTGCGCCGCTGACTCAGGTAGCAGGCCGGACACTATGGAGTTTGGAACGTTTCTGTTGATGCAGTCGCCGTCGGCTGCGTCGTCTGAAGAGTTGTATCAACGCGGCACCGAGATCGCGCAGGCAGCTGACGAATTTGGGTTTGACAGCATCTGGTGTGCGGAGCATCACTTCTCCACTTACGGCTATCTGGCGCGTCCACTGATGTACGCCGTGCATCTGGCCAATAACACCAAACGCATTCGAGTCGGCTCGGCCGTGGTGGTACTGCCACTTCATCACCCGCTGGTGGTCGCGGAGGAAATCGCTACCGCGGACCTGTTGAGCGGTGGTCGGCTGGACGTCGGTCTGGGTCGTGGCTATCAGACTTACGAGTTTGAGCGACTGGGGCACAACTTGAGTGAGAGTCGCGAGCGATTCGACGAGGCGGTTGAGATTCTGCTGAAAGCGTTCGAAGGGAAACCATTCAGCTACGACGGTCAGCATTACACCTTCGAAGAGACGTCGATTTTTCCGCAACCAGTGCAGAAACCACCACCTTTCTGGATGGTAGGTCAGAGCGCGGAATCTATCGTCAACAGCGTCAAGTTGGGCTTCAACCTGGTCTCGGGCGGCTTCGGCGTTCCGATCGAGCGGCTTGCGGATTTTAGGCGCAGTTTCGACGAAAAGGTGGCGGAACTGGGCGTATCTACAACGTCGCGCATCAGCACCCAACGTCCCGTATATGTCACCAAGGATGAATCCGAGATTCCGGAGATCGTTGAACACGCCCGCTGGAACATGCGGGTCACATTGTCGCTCCGACAGGGACTGCAGCGCGTCGAACACGGACGTGCCGTGGCGGTACCATTCGAGACAGAACCTACGACAGAAGAGCTGCTGGAACGTTACTTTGTGATGGGCACACCAGACACCTGCATCCAGCGTATCCAGGCTTTGCAGGAAGTGATGGGGATCGACCACTTCAACGCCAGTTGCTGGTTTGGTGACGTCCCCCATGACAAAGTCCTGAACTCCATGCGGTTGTTCAGCGAAGAAGTCATGCCGGCCTTCCGCTAGCGCCACTTTTAGTCCAACGAGAAAACCACGATGAAGTTTGGCCTCGCAGCACCACACCGCGGACCGCTTTCCAACGCCGACGATCTGCGCTTGATTGCCGAGCGCGCCGAACAACTGGGGTACGACTACCTCAGCGTGTCGGATCACATCGTCATCCCGCGCAAGATTGCAGACAACTATCCTTACAGCGACACCGGCAGCTTTACGGCCAGTCAGCAAGGCATGTTGGACTCCATGGAGCAGTTCACATTGTTGGCATGGCTGGCAGCCGCAACGTCAAAGATCGGCTTACTCACGTCCGTCGTCGTCGTCCCACACCGCAACCCGCTGTTTATGGCCAAGTCGCTGGCAACCACGGATGTCTTGAGCGGCGGTCGCGTGACCGTTGGGTGCGGCGCCGGTTGGATGCGCGAAGAGTTTGAAGCGCTGAACCTGCCCGATTTTGATGCGCGCGGCCGCGTGACTACGGAATACATCGAGGCGATGAAAGTAGCCTGGACGTCGTCGGACCCAGCCTACGACGGCGAGTTTGTCCGGTTCAGTAACATTGATGTGCAGCCCAGCCCTCTTTCAAAACCACATCCGCCGATCTGGATTGGAGGCGAAAGCAAAGCAGCCATGCGCCGCGTGGTTGCAGTCGGTGACGGGTGGTATCCATTCGGCTCCAACCCAAAGTTTCGTATGAACACTGTCGCCAAGTACACAGCCCGACGGGACATGTTGTTTGCATTGGCGGATGCTGCTGGCCGCGATCCCGAGTCCATCACGCTGAGTTACAACTCGGCATTCCATCACCATACGGAACAAACCTCACCCGATGACGATGGTCGGCTCGCATTTACCGGCACGCCCGATCAACGTGCCGACGACATACAGTCGTTTCACGCGTGCGGCATTCGCAACTTCATGATCAATGTGACCTCCTTCGACCGCAACGAAATGCTGGATCGCATGGAAGAGTTCGCGAGTAACGTGATGCCGCTCGTTCGCTGACCGGGAGCGCCGACGCGCTCAGGCAGAAGAAAAGTAAGCCTTCGCGTCGACCGCGTCCAAGACAGCATCCACTTGCTCGCGTGCGGCGCCCGTCAACTGCTCATACAAGCTTTTGAGGCGCGTGTAAGTCTTGCCTTGATAGCGAAACGGCGCCTGCTCATAAGTCTCGCCCAGTAGTTCCAATCTGACTTTTTCGGCGCCACTTTGCAGCGTTTCCAGATTTGCCTGCATAAATGGCAGGTAAGTCCTGGCACTCAGAGCGACAATACTCTTGACCACTGCTGGTATGTCACCCCGATGCCACGCACCATCCACGCCCGAGAGGTCATCCACCTGCCGTATCCAGTGCACCAGCGTAGGGGTGCGTTGCCGCATGATCTGTTGGCCGGTGGGATCGTCAGACAGCGTCTTCAGTTGGCCAAACAGCCCAAAATCCGCGAGCGACGGGCGCGTGCCGAACAGGAATTGCCCAAATCCCACGGCAGGTTCCATGCGGTCAATCAACATCTCGAAACTACGTTCGATAGCAGCGCGATTCTCGTCCGTGCAGCCCACCATGGCCATTCGTGACACCTGGCGCTCACAGATACGAGTCGCGAACGCCTTGCGTGCCACCTGTCCATCCGGCCCGAGGACGTTGTCCGCCGCGATCCAGCCTGACGAAAAGTCCCGGTCCGCAGCGTAATACCAACGATAGTGAAACATGGCCTTGGTAAGCCATTCATCGGCAAAGTCTTCGATCAGGTCGGATAGGAAACGTTGCGCCGGGTCGGTTGGCACAATGCTGCGGTCATCTTCATAGCGGGCTTCGAGTTCGTATGCCATCGGTGTCGAATCGACCCGCCAGCCCTCGTCATCGGGGAACTTCAGCATGGGAATCAGACGCGGCTTCACATGCGCAACCTCTTCCGCGATCGCACCGTTGCGCATCTGGAACATGTGCGGGATTCGTCGGTAACGCAGAATCGCGCGCATCTTCATCGTATACGGAGAGCCAAGCCCTCCAACCAGTCGCAGTGGTACCTTCGTCATAAGCTCATCATCAGGAAGCCGGTCAGGGCTGCATTGCTTGGGGATAGTGTAGGACTGACTTGTTTGCGGACGTCAACAATCAACTTGCGGTAACCATCGTAGAACGCCCAGGTTGGCCGCGCCTGGTAATGCAGATCCACCTCAAGTCCCTTGACGATACCCTTGGCCGTGGTGGGCTTCACAAACACTTCCCGCCTGGGCGCCACGTAGAACGGCACGGCGGATACCAAAGACCATTTGGCCAATTTGAAATGCGCCAACATGCCAACAAGCGCATCAAACCCCTTCGCTTTGCGGCCAAACATGCGTTGCTCAATTGCATGTGCAAACGCCTGCTTCTCCGGCGACGAAAGGCTGTTGATGAAGTCCTTGAACGGGGGCTTTTCAAATCGCGATACCATGGATGAGCGCGAGATGATATTCAGAACGGCCTCAGCAATGAATTCTGGCCGATTGCAGTTGGCCTTGGTGATGGTTTCATTCGCGTAGGTGATCAGTTTGTCGACGTTGTGCTTCTTGCGCACGGACTGCATCGCCTCATCAGCGAAACCGTCCGGATACATTTGCAGGAAATGGGCCTCAGCCGCCTTTAACTTTTCACTGTTCACCCGCTTGAACTCCCGCACCGTCGACCGGCCCACCTGACCGTAAAGCGTACCGCATCGGCCAACCACACAACACGATCATCCATTGTCGATGGCGCCGGGGATGCGACAATGGCATCGAACAACGCACATTGAGAGAACGACATCGTGAGCAAGATCATCGACGCACAAGTCCATTGTTACGAGCGCGATCAGCCCAGCCGACCATGGGTCGGGACACTGCACGGACCGGTAGAAGTCACTGGTGAAGACATGATTGCCGAGATGGACGCCGTTGGAGTTGACGGTGCGCTGATGATTTCTCCCTACTCAATGTATCGCTACGACCCCAGCTACGCACTCGAGGTTGTAGAGCGTCATCCAACCCGATTTGGCATCATCAAGCCATTCGATCCCGGTGCGGCGGACGTGGGCGAGCAGGTGCAGGAATGGACAGCAAGGCGTGGTGTGGTAGGAGCGCGCATCATGTTGTCATATGAGTCACAATTTGACGCGCAACATCAGGGAGTGCGCGCGATCGCGGCCGCAGCCGGTGCTGCCGGGGTCCCCGTCAATATTTTGTGTTGGGACAACCCAGCAGAGATTGCCGCTATCGCCAGCGCGAATCCCGGTACCCAAATCGTCATCGACCATCTTGGCCTGAAACAACCGTTTGAACCACCAGTACAACTAGGAGGCTTCGACAACCTGGATGCCGTGCTTGCGCTGGCTGCACACGACAATGTCGCCATCAAGATTACCGGTGCATGCACATTGTCGACACAGCCATTTCCCTATGCCGACATCTGGGCGCCGCTGGAGCGCATCTTCAATGCATTTGGGCTGCACCGCTGCTTGTGGGGCACAGACTGGACTCGCGCAACTTGTTTGCTTACCTACCGTCAGGCGGTCAATGCGTTTCGCGTTACAGAACATCTCTCAGACAGCGACCGCGTAACGCTCATGGGTGGGAGTGTTGCCGAGATCTATCGTTGGAGTCCTGGTCCTTCGGCGACTGAGTAAGCGTCGCCAAAGGACTTAGCCTGCAGACATAGCCTGGAGACATGGCTTAGAGCGGTGCACATAGACGCAATGCGTCGTACACCGCCGCATGGACGTTTCGGCTGGCAACAGCATCACCGATCCGATAGAGCTGGTATCCGTTCGCGTCTGTCAGCGGCTGCGGCAGCCCGGACGTGTATGCATCAAGATCCAGTTCTCCACCATTGGCGGATGCGGTGCGCAACTCATGAAACAGTTCATCGGCGGGCAATGTACCGTGCTCGATAACAACGTGGTCCACGACTCGCGCAATGTCCGGCCCACCAAATTCATTGCTGAAGGTGACTTCAAGCCGGTTGCCAACGGGCTCAATTCCGGACAGGCGATGATTCGGAGTCATCGCTACGCCCTTCTGATAGAAACGCTGCAAATAGATGGAGAAGTTAACACCGCCCATTTCAGCCGCGACCGAGCGGTCTGGCGTGACAATCTCAACCGTGGCACCAGCTTCGGCCAACACGTCAGCACAGGATGGTGCCTGATGTTGGCCGTTGTCGTCGTAGACCAAAACACTGCCTGACAGCGGCTGGCCGGATAGTACGTCCCACACGCTGAGGGCGTGCTCATGACCGGGCACATCCGTCACATCGGGCGTGCCACCGCTCGCGATAATCACGATGTCCGGCATTTCCGCCGCAATATGTGCGCTCTCGGCAAAGGTGTTCCAGCGCACATCAACGCCAAGTGCTTCAAGGCGCCTGGCGTAGTAGTCAATGAGGCTCGACAGATCCCGCCGCCACGTTGCTTTACAGGCAAGAGCAAGTTGGCCACCCAATTGCGAAGTTGCCTCAAACAGCACAACCTTGTGACCGCGTTCCGCACTGACGCGGGCCGCTTCCAGCCCCGCTGGCCCGCCGCCAATGACAACGATTTTGCGCCCGGCATCCGGAGCGCGCGCGATGACATGCGGCATGATCGCCTCGCGTCCGGTGGCCGCGTTATGTAGACACAACGCCTCGCCTTCGCCATAAATGCGGTCGATACAATACGCCGCACCCACACAAGGGCGAATCTCCTCTTCCCGGCCGGCGCGAAGTTTGTTGACGATATGTGGGTCAGCCATATGCGCACGCGTCATGCCAACGAGGTCCAGAATGCCCTCTTGCACGGCATAACGCGCGGTGGAGAGGTCGTTCAATCGGCACGAGTGTATGAGTGGCAGGCGTGTCTCCTTGCGCAGCGC
>CEUN01092022.1_pt1 | contig 12331 bp, 9 predicted proteins | sample 361501 | NCBI WGS metagenome assembly CEUN01 (sample SAMEA2622801, study PRJEB7988) | marine metagenome | biome: marine biome (ENVO:00000447); feature: marine epipelagic mixed layer (ENVO:xxxxxxxxx); material: "saline water (ENVO:00002010), including plankton (ENVO:xxxxxxxx)" | depth 120 m | reverse complement strand
GACGGCCTGCGATGCGAACAGGTTGGAGTCCGTGTAGAGATGAACCATGGCGTTCGTAGTGACATACGACTTACTGTTCAGTCGCCGTCTGGCACACGCAGCGTACTGCAGGCAAACGTGCCTGACGGCAGTTCTTGGCGAAGTGATTGGGTGTTTTGGTCAAATCGTTTTTTCTATGAACCCGCAAAGGGGGACTGGTCAGTAGTTGTAAGTGACCTTTCTAAAGATTTTACCGGTGTTTTGAGCGCCATCGAATTGACCATTCGGGGTACGATGATTGACGATACTGATAATGATGGATTGGACGATAGCTGGGAAAACACCCAGTTCGGTTCACTCAGACAGTCAGCCCTGGGAGACCCGGATGGAGATGGCGTCTCGAATGCCCGTGAGCAGGTTTTGCAAACCGATCCTCAGTTTTTTGACGGTCATTTGGATCTACGTGTTCTCCGTTTAACTGACGGCACATTGCGCCTTGCATGGTCAAGTTGGAATGGTTTTGTCTACCGAGTGCAATCCGCCAATCAAGCGTTGGGCCCGTGGAGCGAACAGGCTGTAGTTGAACCAGGGAAATTTCAGACCGAATGGCGAACCAAGTCAGAGCCTGAGGGCTTGCGTTTCTATCGCGTTCGAGCCCAACGCAGACCATGAAACGCCAACTCGTCACAACTGGGGCCAAGTGGGAAGCTGAGGTCGGTTACAGTCGAGCTGTTCGAGCCGGTCAGCATGTTTTTATTTCCGGTACCACCGCAGTGGATTCAAAAGGGAGGCTGCTCTGTCAACCTGATGTTTGCATTCAGGCTAGGCGGGTTTTTGAAATCATAGCTGAATCGTTGCAAGAGGTAGGAGCATGTCTCGATGATGTAGTCCGAACTCGGATGTATGTGACCGATATGGCCGATGCTGATGCGCTTGGCCAAGTGCACGGTGATGTTTTTGGTCGGATAAGGCCGGCGGCTACGCTGGTCGAAGTGAGTAGGTTGATCGATCCTCGGCTGCGTGTGGAAATCGAGGTCGAAGCTATTGTTGGAAGCGGCGGCGCCGATGCAGTGATTTTGGCTGGCGGGGACTCCAGCAGGATGGGTCGAGACAAAAGCCGTATCCGGCTCGGCCGCCGCACATTGTTGGGGCATTCGAAGGCAGCGTTGCAATCGTTGGGACTGAAACCGCGGGTCGTGGCCGCCGACAGGCAACCCGGCTTGGGGCCGTTGGGGGGCATTGACTCTGCTCTTAGTTTGGCACGGCACTCCCGCATCTTGTTTATTGGGTGCGATATGCCTTTTTTGAGCGGCAAGTTGATAGACTTGTTTTTTCTTATGGCAACTGCCGGGAAAGGGGCAATGTTTACGCAACATAAAAAAGGCGTCGGCTTTCCTTTCATGCTGTCACAGAGTGATCGGCCCATTATCGAAAAACAAATTTCAAAAGGCGAGTTGTCGCTCCAACGCTTGGCTAAGACCCTGAAGGCGCGGACATGGAAACCGTCAGTGGACCACTTGCCTGAATTGTTCAACATTAACACCCCCTCTGACCTCGCCGAGGCCAAACGAACATGGGAAGAAGCGAAATTTTGAGTCGTGTCGCTGCCACGTTGCTTATGTTCGTCTTGTGTATTTCTGTAACGACAGGTAAAGGGGAGCGTTACGAGTTTTCGCGACCGCTGATGGGGATGGTGTTTCGAATTGTGGGGTATAGCGATGATCCCGACTTGGCGAACCGGGCCGCCCGAGTGGCGTTTGATCGAGTTGCTGTGCTCAACCAAATAATGAGCGATTACGAGCCGGATAGCGAGTTGAACAGGCTATCTGATTTGGCCGGCAGCGGCAAGGTGGCCCGGATCAGTGAGGAGCTTTGTGCGGTTCTGGACCATGCCCAAAAACTCGCCAATGACACGGGTGGGGCGTTCGATGTTACGGCCGGTGCATCGGTTAAGATTTGGCGCCGAGCTCGGCGAGTTAAACGGCTTCCGCCGGAGCAGGTGCTGGATGCGGCACTCAAGACGGTTGGTTTTCGTCGGTTAAAGCTAGATAAAAAAAACTGCACTGTAGAGTTGGAGATGCAGGGGATGCGGCTCGATCTTGGCGGGATCGCCAAAGGGCATGCGCTTGACATAGCCCTGTCGGTTCTAAAGCGAGAGGGAATTCCTCAGGCATTGGTTTCGGCTGGCGGTGATATTGTGGCAGGTGAAGCGCCTCCAGAGAAGAAGGGCTGGCGTGTGGCATTGATCGGATTAAGGGAGGAAACTAGTCCGGAGTTTCTATGGCTAGCAAACGCCGCGGTCGCCACCTCCGGCGACCTGTACCAATTTTTGGAGATTGATGGCACTCGCTATTCGCACATCGTTGACCCGCGTACCGGTCGAGCTTTGAAAAAGCAGCGGCTTGTTCATGTGATCGCCCCGGACGGCATCACAGCTGATAGCCTTGCGACTGCCATCAGCGTGATGGGTCAGGAAGACGGCCTTCGCTTGATAAAGGGGAACAAACGGCTTGCTGCCCGTGTGGCGTCTCGTGGCGCATTCGGCCAAGTGCGGCTAGCTGAGTCGCCGGTATTCCTCGCATGGCCAAAGGCCGATTAGTGGCGAGCGCCGCGCTAAGCCCTGTCGGCATCGATCTCGAGGTACTCGCGATCCTTGATGATTCCAGGCTGGGGTACTGGATACTTTCCGTCTGGGTTCATTTGTAGTGGTGCCGGGGACTCCATCGTCAACTTATCAGAGTTAGGTGAGAGGTCGTGATCGTGGTTGAGTACCCGATCGACCGTAATCTCCTGTCCCGTGTGGGCAGCGTAGCGACCGGCAGCGGTGACCACGCTTGCCATCACACCTCGCTCAACTTCGTTGAATGGCTTGTTTTCCCGAATGGCGGTCATAAGGTCGTTCCATTCGTCCTGATAAGGGTTGGTCTCACGGCCAGGATAAGCCCATGCGACGTCGTCCTTCATGCTCTGGCCTTTGAAAATTTTACACGGTGCAGGTGCATGGCCGCGCATCGATATAATGCCAAGTCCCTTTGAGCCATGAGCGTAGCTGGCAAAGTCACCGAAGCAGCCCGGCATAGTACGCCCATGCATGTAAAGCTTTGCACCATCGGCAAAAGTGTACTCGACCGTGTAGGCATCAAAGTTTTGATCGACGTAATCTCCCCGGTAGTGGCGTCCGCCCGCTCCCTGTGCTTTGATCGGCCAAGCATCCTTCATCCAGCAACATTCGTCGATGTTGTGGATGAAATAGTCGCTGAAAGAACCGCCGCTAGCCCAAAGGAAACTATGAAATCGTCGGATTTGATAAAGCAATTCGTTCTCATTTTTCTTTGGCGGCAATGAGTAGCAGGACGCTACAGGACCGTGCAGCCGGTAGGCGCGAAGGAGGTTGATTTCACCCATTTCGCCATCCTTGATGCGGTTGAACAATTCGCCGCGTGCGCGACTGTGCCGGCACATCAGACCAACGCCTACTTTAAGGTTTTTCTTTTTTGCCTCTTTGTTGAGTTCTAGCATTCGTCTTGCCGTGGGGCCATCTGGACAAACCGGTTTCTCCATGAAAACATTAAGGCCCTTCTCGATTGCCTTCTGAAAATGTACCCATCGGAATGCGCATGGAGTGGTGAAAATCACTACATCCCCGCTGTTCAGATGATCAATGGCCTTGGTATAGCCGTCGAACCCTATATATCGCCTATCGGCTGGGACATCCACCTTGTCCTTGTGTCGCCTCTTGAGAGCTTTGTAACTGTTATCCATCTTGGCAGTGGAGACGTCTGCCATCGCAACGAGTCGGTTCCGTGCGATATTTTCCGGGACGGAGAGAGCATTGTCGGCGGCGCCTGTACCGCGGCCGCCCGCGCCGATGACCGCAACTTGGGTAGTGTCATCGACCGCAGAGTGCACACGGGGGACGACGACTCCAGCCAGCACTGAGGCAGCCGTTGCAGAACTGGTAGTTTTTATGAAGTTGCGGCGATTGCCAGAGGGGGTGTTCATTGAATCATTCATCTGTGGCAATCCGTACCCTTCAAAATGTCCTTTCGTCAATCCTATTCCATGTTTGTCTAAGGCCTTAACCGATTGGACTTGCTCACAGAGACGTCATCCTTGACGATTTCTCTTTATGAAATGGCTTAAGCAAAGCGCCAAAGCCGTGTTGTTGCTGGCATTGTCTCTTCCTTTTGCCAAGGCCGAAAACTCTCCGACTTTGGCCGAGAGGCTTGGCTACAAGTCTACCGACAAGCTGCTGATTATCAATGGCGATGACACCGGCATGTGCCACGCTGCCAATGATGCAACCGTCGACTCGCTTGAGCGAGGTCTTATGACCTCGGCCACCATTCTAGTGCCGTGCCCGTGGTTCACCGAGATCGCCCGTTATGCCAAGGCCAATCCGAAAATGGATTTCGGTATTCACCTTGCCCACACATCCGAGTGGCAAGTGTATCGCTGGGGGCCAGTCGCCTCCCGTGACAAGGTGCCGGGTCTTATTGATAAAGAGGGTTATCTGTGGCGTTCCGTGTTTGAGGTGTACCAGCACGCAACACCGGAAGAAGCGCTGATCGAGGCACGAGCGCAGATCCGCAAGGCACTCGATGCCGGAATTGATGTGACACATCTCGACACTCACATGGGTGCACTTAATTACGACCCTCGTTATGTGCGAGTATACCAACGACTAGCGCTTGAATTTGACCTGCCTTTACGTATGCCGTCACAATCCACGGCCGAGAGGTTCGGGTTTGGGGATTTGAGGAAGCAGTTCGCTGCAAAGGGAATCGTGTTTCCTGACTATCTCATTTTTGATAATCTCGATGAGGCCAAAAACGGGGTGAAGGCATTCTGGATGAAGACCCTTAGAAATCTAAAGCCAGGCATTACCGAGCTGTTTATTCATGCGGCCAAGCCGACCAATGAGTTGAGGCATATCACCAACAGTTGGAAAACGCGAGGGGAGGAATACGAGGTGTTCACGAACGATTTAGAAATGAAGCAGCTAGTCAAGGACGAGGGGATCATTCGCATCGGCTATCGTCCCTTGCGTGAGTTGCAGCGAGCCAATAAAAAATGAACTTCTCGGCAGCCAGTATGCTGGATGAGATCGAGAGTGTTACCTCTTTTGGAATCCGTCGCCCTGGCTACGAAGAGGGTCTAAAAACCGAGCAGTATCTACTCGATCGATTTAATGAAATTGGACTTGTCGACACACGGCTTGAGCCAGTTCCAGTTAATTATTGGCGTCCGTCCACTACTCGGCTGGTTGTCGGCCATCCGGCGGCGGATATTCCCTGTTTCGCTGTGCCTTACACTGGCTGGACTCCTTATGGCGGGGCAGAGACTGAAGCCGTTTATGTTGGAATAGGCAACGATCTAGCGTTCGCTGTGCAGGATGTATCAGACAAAATAGTATTGGCCGACATGCAGTTTGGCGAACTCAATGCGGCGCATCTCAAAAGCGGATCACGCTTTATTCACGATCCGGGTGGCACAATCCCCGACGGTCCTCTGCATTGCGCCAACTGGCTGATTCCGAATTTTCGCGCCTACTACGAGGCTTGGAAAAGGGGCGCTAGCGGCTTTATTGGGTTGTTGGGCGAGATGCCAATTGACGGCTGCGAGTTGTATGTTCCGTACGATGGGTTTCTGAAAAAAATACCCGCTGCCTGGGTGGGGCGTGAACATGCCGAGACTGTACGTAATGCTGCGACAAACGGCGAGCGGTTCCAATTTGTTAGCAATGGACAGGGTGGCGAAGTCGATTCCCATAATGTCGTCGGCATTCTGCCGGGCCGCTCCGATGAATATATACTACTAACTTGCCACCATGACGCCCCGTTCGCTTCCGCGGTTGAAGATGGTTCCGGCTTATCCGTTTTGCTTGCCTTGGCCAAGGCATTCGCGGACTCGGGAGAGCCGCTCGAGCGAGGGTTGGTTTTTCTCGCATCGAGCGGACATTTTCACGGTGGTATCGGATGTCGCGAGTTTGTCGCAAAACACCGTGGCGGTCTGCTTGATAAAATCGTCGCCACAATCGGCATTGAACATATCGCTGAGGAGGTTCGAGGAGGCGAAGGAGGCCGATACATTAAGACTGGTCAGGCGGAAACACGGGCGTTGTTTGTTGACAACACACCTGAGCTGCTGCGCGTGCTCGAGGAGGAAGTTCAGAGGGTCAACCTTAGCCGAACGTTGGCTGTGGATGCCTACTTATTCGGTTCTGAGCCTCCTTGCGACAGCGCCCCGTTTTTCACCGCCGGAATCCCGTCCGTTTGCCACATCAGCGGACCTCTTTACCTGTTCGACCCACATGACACTATCGATATGGTGAGGCAGGAGGATTTACCCAAAGTCGCCGAGATGTTTTACCGTGTCATCCAACGAATTGACACTGTCCCTTCAGGTGCCTTGGCCAACGGCATCACACGACAGCGTAACGACCCACCCGCCGACCCACCCCCTTGGTTTCTGCCGCCAGAGTTTTTTCTAGTTAAATAACCTGCCTGATTAAGCGTTTGGGGGTGGGGATTTCGAAACTCTGGGTTTAGTGGCAATGTGGTGAATCGCAAAGCAGACAGTGCCGGCGACGAGGTTAATCGCAGTCATCAAACCCAAGCCAGCCGGTTTTATTGTGTCCTCGGCCGAGTAAAGGGAGATAAGCAGCGCTACCATTGTGAATATCCCAAATCCCCACCAAGGCAGCGCAGCGAATGCCGCGCATCGCCGGATCATGGCGCGTTCGACGCGCAGACGGCTGGCGCACCAGACCCAAAAGAGAATGCAGCCCAGCGCCGATCCGATCATAACAAGAGGGAACAGCGGAATGTTGAAACCGAATTCATTTACGATCCAGATGTTCAGAAATATCAACCCAATATTGGTGGCACCGACGGTCAACATTACCATCAAGTTTAGCATGGCCAGGCGCTTGAGCGGATTGTCAGTTAAATCGGGATCGATCACGGCGCTGGGGCAAGCGTCTGGGCAATATCTGACTTGATCTGTTTGTTGTTGATATAAGGGTCGTTGGTATGCTTTGCGTATTCCAGCAAGTGATTGGTTAACTCTTGGATGATTGGTTTAGATTCGTGCTTGCTGAAGGCGTTTTGTAACTCGTCTGGGTCGACCTTAAGGTCGAACAGCCATGGCTGCCCAAGCGAAGAGTAAACTAGCTTGTATCGATCCGTTACGGCTGCAAGCCACGGCTGGCCGTTGGAGGTGGACCGCAAGAATATCACGTCATTCCACTTCTTTGACGTACCGAGGAACAGCGATGATGCGTCCCGCCCCTGCACTCCGTTTGGTAGGGTGTCACCGGTGAGTGCGAATAGGGTTGGCACGAAATCAACACAACTTAGCGCCTCTTTGACCACCGTGCCAGCTGGTATTTTATCTGCACAAAACATTAGGAACGGAATGCGTGCCGAGCCTTCGTAAGGTACGCCTTTATTCAGGCGGCCGTGTTCGCCGCAGAGATCGCCGTGGTCGGAGGTGAAAACGATGATTGTTTCGTTGATTTGTTTATTTTTACGGAGGGAGTTGAGAATTCGGCCAATGTTGTCGTCGAGGCATTTAACCATCCCATAATATTTTGGCATCAATAGTCGAATGGTGTCGGCGGTTATTCTGGGATCGGTGGCTGCCCAGCGAGGGGTCTGTGCACGAGGTTTGTTTATAGAGACTGGAATTGGGACTTTGACGTTTTCGTACAGCTTGTCGTAGGGGGTACGTACTGTGTTTGGTCCGTGCGGGTCTGGGAAACTAACCATATAGCAGAACGGTTTGTTTTTGTTTTTGTTGATGAACTGAATGGTTCGGTTCGCGAGCCAATCAGTGGAGAACGTTTGATTATCTGCCCCATTCAGTTTGTAGTCTGGCGCTCCTCGATTGTTTCGGGAGCCGACGCGCGGGCCGTCCTTAGTAAAGATGAATTTCTTCCAGTGGCCACGATTAAACATGTAGCGGTTATCATCAAAACCGAACTTTCGCTTTGGTGCCCACTGCGGTTTACCGAGTCCGTCTAGATGCCATTTGCCGGAGTAACCGGTGGCGTAGCCCTTGCGCCGTAGTACTTCGGCAAAGGTAACCACATGATCACCAAGCGGGATGTTGTTGTTAGTGACTGGCGTGGCCTGCGGATATCGCCCGCTGACAAGCGCTGCCCGGGAAGGCGAGCATACTGGAGTGGTGGCATAAAAACTTGTGGCAATTGCTCCGTTGTTCGCAATCCAGTCGATGTTTGGCGTGCTGACGCTTTTTCCACCATAACAACCCAGCGTCTTGAAGTGATGTTCGTCGGTCTGAATCACTAGTACATTGTACTTTTTGGCTGTAATTGCTTGGCTTAGTGCAATCAGAAGCAGGGTAGCCAGTAGATTTTTCATGGCGCAACAGCCTGCCGTTTGCTCAAGTTCTTGGCAATATCGATCGCTTTCAGTTGGAAAAACGGGCCAAGCGAAGGAAGTTGATGGGGTACCTAGTTTCGCCACTAAGGGCGAGATCGCTTAGGGCGCTACCCATTACACTTGAGAACTTGAAACCATGTCCACTGAAGCCACAGGCGAAGTGCACACGATCGCTTTCCGGATGGCGGTCGATGACAAAATGACCGTCTTTCGAGTTGGTGTATTTGCAGACCTTTATAGTTTCAATGGGGCCAAGTGCTGTTGGCAAATATCGTCGAAGAGGTAGTTTGATTTCTTCCTCATCCGTGGGGAGTGCCTTGTCTTTGATGGCCTCTGGCGGCATCGGTTTGCCAGGGTGGTGCCAAGCGAGTTTGAGGCCTTTTTCCTCGTCGGGATCATTGCTCATAGGGAATCCGTAATAGATGCCGGTAAGGTCGTCGTCGCCATTGGGGTCGATGTTCCATACCGGGAATTCACCGCGTTGGAACGGGGATGTGTCGGGGGGAGTGACCCAGCCAAGAATCTGGCGGGTGACGGTGAGTTCCACCTTGGGTAAGCGCAGCAAATGGCCGGACCATGCCCCGACGCTGAAAATCAGTTGCGATGCTGTATGCGAGCCGGAAGCGGTTCGGACGGTGACACCAAAAGCGTCATGGGACCAGTCAAGAACCGGTTCGCTGGTGATCATGGTGGCACCGTTACTTTGAGCGGCACAAGCATAGGCTTTAACGGATCGTTCGGAGAGTAGGTAGCCACCCTCCGGTTCCAGTGCTCCGACCATTCCATCGGGTAAGTTGAACTGGGGGAACTGCTCGGCTAGTTCGGTGTGTGTCAACGTGGAGTAGGGGAGTTGATGAGTTTCAGAGGCAAGTTTCACGCCGCTGATCGCTTTGCCATCGGGAAATCCCATGTACAGTACGCCGGTTTTGTGGAGTAACTTGGTGCCTGTTTCCTGTTCGATCTCACCCCATAGCCTATATGCTTCCTTGAGCAACGGAACGTAGTCAGGATGCTCCTGATATGTCAGGCGAATGACCCGTGTGTTGCCGTTGTAAGAGGAGTTGGTGTTAGGAACCGGTTGGCTGTCGATACCAAGCACTTTGACGCCGCGCTTGGCCAAGTGGAAGCAGGTCGCCGCGCCCATCGAACCAACGCCGACGACGATGACATCGTGGTATGAAGTCATAAGCCGCCGCGTTCTTTGAGAATCTTTACATGTGTCCGTCGCTTGGCTAATTCGAGCAGATGTCGGGGTGTGGCGAATCGAGAAATGTTTAGGTAGTCCGGCTGTTCCTTGTCGGTTTGAGGGTAGTTATGGAGGTGTATTGTGTGGATGTTATCCTCAAATAATGTGACTACGGCGACGAGGCTCGCAGTGCTGTTGTAACCCCATAGCTCAAGAGGTATGCCTTTACAGAGGTCAAGTTGGCGGGTGGCCCGAATACACTGTCGGACATCGAGTGCCTGTTGCCCGGCAAGTGTTTGGCCAAGCAGCATGAAGCGTCGCCGTGCCTGCGTGAGGTGACGTTCATTTTGCGTGAGTTGGCTAAGACCTGTGCCACGGGGCATGAAAGTGACGTAGACTTCTGGGTGCTCTCGGATGAACTTCATCTGACGTGCGAGTTTCGCTTGAAGTTTTTTTGAAATCGGCGCGTTTTTGTCGACACCCGCGAGTTTCAGCTCCTTGCTCCACTGTTCGGCCAAGGCCGGGAGGCCAAGTTTCAGGTATCGATTCCAGCCGAATTTGTCCGGTATTTCGATATGTACCGCCTTCGGCGTGGTCAAGTTGGCCTTGTTAGCGATATACATACGCAACCGGACGTGAGGTTGGCTGTCGAAGTCGTAGGCTGCTAAGCGGACGCCGTCGTGAACAACATTCCATGCCTTTCGGATATTAAGCTCGGTATTACCGCTTGGCCAGGCAGCGAACGATTTTTGTCGGATCACATCAAGGAGCATTGGGTCAACGGCTTCTTCGTCGGATACGATTTGAGGGAATGAGTCGTGAATCGTTGTTGTACGTTCATCCACCGGGTTGTTCTTGAAAACTTTTAGCTGTTGCGGGGAAAACTTCTTGGTGGCCACCTTGGTGATGGGGCGACTGCCGTTTTTCAGGTGCTTGTTGAACCAGTTGAAGGCGGGGAGGCGGAGTTCCTGCGAATCAGAGTGCCCGCCGGGTGTGATTGCCAGTCCAAGGTTTTGTGGTTTGTCATGCAGATCGTAGATTCTTGCAATCTTGGTGTGAAGGCGAGTAACGCCGTCGAGCGGGAAAATAGCATCGCGGTCGGTGTTCAATATCAGCAACGGGCGTGGTGCAACAAGCGCTGCCAACTGCCCGAAGTCCCAGCGGTAGGTGTTGACCTGAAACATGCAGTCGCAGTGCCCGTCTACTACTCCATCGATCACATGGTTTTGCAGGTCGGTGATACCAGCGACAGGGGCTGCCACCTTGATGCGTTCGTCGAGAGTCGCGATCCACCAACTGTAAGCACCGCCTCCACTGCGGCCGGTGACGCCGATGCGGCTGTTGTCAACGAAGTCGAGCGACTCGAGATAGTCGAGCGCGCGGATGCCATTCCAAGCCTCGACGCCGGCCGGTGTGTAGCCGCGCGAATTCCACCACCACATACGATGGCGGTAGGTGCCGTGGTGGATGCCTGCGAGTTCCCCGAGTTGGATTGTATCGATCATTAAGCAGACGTAGCCATTGCGAGCGAACCAGGCACCGTGATGTTGGTAGTGTGCCTTGTTGCCGTAATTGACATCATCGATTCGAACCTGCCCGTGGCCGCAGACGTAGAGGATAGCCGGAGCAGGTCTTATGAGTTTTTTCGGGACATAAAGATTGCCTGTGACGTACAGGCCAGGGCTGGATTGATAGTGCAACTTTCGTACTTCAAACTCGTCGTGTTGTACTACTCCGGTAGTTTTAGTCTGTAGCGGCGTTCGCTTCGGCAGTGGATCAAGACCGAGCATTTCCCTAAGTTGCCTTCGGTATGTGTCCTTTTTTGCGTTCCAGTCATCGAGCGTTTTAATATCGGCAAGGTCGGCCTTGGCCAAGCGCTTGGTTTCGCTCTCAAAGTACCGTGCGAACATCCGGTCTCCAGGTGTTTTTATCTCAGCCGCTTTGCCGAACGTGGTAAGGATCGATAAGGCGAAATATGGAAGAAGCCGTTTCATGAGGATAGAATCTGCTTCCGAAAGCGTGGTATTTAGGAATGGAACGTGCAAGCACTCTGTCTCATATTAAGCAACCGATTCTAACTTGTAATTTTGGCGCGAAAAATAGATGTTCTTGCGATGAAATCCTTTCGCCTTACGGCGTTCTTAATTCTTGTTGTATTTGCCCAATGTCAGCTTTTTGCGGTTGATTGGCCGACTTATCGTTATGATGGCAACCGCTCCGCGGTTCGTACTGAGGCGATGACTGGACAGCTCAGTCCACAATGGGTGTTTGAGTCACGGCACAAGCCGATCAGTGCTTGGCCGATGCCAGGAGAGGAAACCCCGCGCATGCACACGGACCGAGCCTATCATGTGGTTGTGGCCGGAAGTACGTTGTTTTTTGGGAATAACGTGGATAACCATCTTTATGCATTAGATACTCGATCCGGTGAGGAGCGTTGGAGGTTTACTGCGGATGGGGCAATCCGTTTTGCCCCCGTTTTTAATAGGGGGAAACTATATTTCGGATCCGATGACGGGAATGTATATTGCATGAATGCGGCGAATGGATCATTGACTTGGAAATATCGTCCCAGTCCTAGCGGTGAGCGGGTAATCGGCAATGGTCGAATGATTTCGCTATGGCCTGTTCGTACCGGACTGCTTTTGGAGGGAGGGACACTCTTCCTAGCCGCCGGAATTTTTCCATACGAAGGGATTTATGTGGCAGCCATTGATGTGCAGACTGGCAGGGAAATCTGGCTCAACGACACAGCAGG
>CEUN01101112.1_pt1 | contig 12345 bp, 13 predicted proteins | sample 361501 | NCBI WGS metagenome assembly CEUN01 (sample SAMEA2622801, study PRJEB7988) | marine metagenome | biome: marine biome (ENVO:00000447); feature: marine epipelagic mixed layer (ENVO:xxxxxxxxx); material: "saline water (ENVO:00002010), including plankton (ENVO:xxxxxxxx)" | depth 120 m | reverse complement strand
GTTCCTCTGCCGAGTGAGAGCATCCGGGCATTGCATTGGCGTGATTAGGCATTCAGCCCGCCCGAGTAATCGCATTTTAGCGGATTTTTATTTTTAAATAATGACTTCATCACAAATTCTCGCTCCCCGGGACGCCATAAAGTAAAGGCCCAAGTAGTGAGTGGCATCCTGCGGATGAGCCGCCGATGCTCCATAACCAAGCTCTTCGGCGATATCTCTTGGTAGATCGTAGGTTGAACAGCCTGCGTCATAAACAATGATATCTGACAAGGGCGGCATCATTTCATGATTTCGTGCTGATAATGCTGTTAGCACAAAATCCATTACACATATATCAGTGCATATTCCGACCACCAGCAATTCCTTGATCTCATTTTCAACAACCCAGTCCACGACCTTATTGCGACCATCCTGCCCGAAGGCGCCAATGAAGCCGTTGATACAGTCTTTTCTTACCAGGGTAATGTTTTGTGCAGTTTCCAGCCATTCAAGTTCCGGGATGAAATTTTCTTCACCCGTACCCTCTTCACAGTGCGGAGGATAGGGGGGTTCAGGCTTTCCAGGAGTGTGCGTGTCGAGGAATGCCAGGATTGGTCGTTTTTGTTTTTCGAATTTTTTAGCGATCCGATTTGTTTCACTGATCATCGTTTCTACCTGCTGGTTTGCATTCTGGGGCGCGAGGTTTCCCGCCCCAATAGTTGCAAACCCGTTTACTTCGTCCACTATAACTAACCCGGTTCCTTGCGAGCCAGCCGTATAACTCTCCGTCGTTATCGGCATATGTTGATTGATTACAGTTACAAGAGAATTCATGTTCGGCTACCGTTTTAAACTTCCAACTCGCGATGGGTTAATTGGCTTAATAAGCCTACAGCCTTGAACGGGAAGTGATCCTATTAACTGCTTTAAGAAAATTTAATCCATGCAGCGAATAGGGAAATAATACAACTGTCGTTATGGTATTGGCGTATGATAATCAAGAATTTTATAGGTAATGTAAGACCCTAAAATAGGAGTAAGCGCATGAAATATGAACTGCCTTCCCAAGAGGAACTCAAGGCTATAGGCGATGAGTTAGGCTTCAAGATGGACGAACAGTACATCACTGACGTTTTATCTTTCATGGAACCGTTCGCTGATTCGTTTAATGCCGTTGATGAGATGCCGGATGCGCTCCCAGATATTAAATATCCTAGGGATGAGTGGCATAAGCCAAGCGCCGATGAGAATAAACACGGAGGTTGGTACGTAAAGGCACAAATAAAAGGCGCAGACAATGGTATTTTATCCGGTAAAACGGTTGCAATTAAAGATTCCGCTTGCGTAGCTGGAATACCGATGATGAACGGCGCTTCCGTTTTAGAGGGATATATTCCTGACATGGACGCGACGGTCGTTACCAGAGTGTTGGACGCTGGTGGAACGATAACGGGCAAGGCGGTCTGTGAGTATTTTTGTCTTTCTGGCGGCAGTTCAACCTCCGCTAGCGGGGTCGTTGAAAGTCCTCGCAACCCGGGCTTTACACCAGGAGGATCATCTACTGGCAGTGCAGCGCTTGTTGCGGCAGGTGACGTGGATATGGCGCTTGGCGGTGACCAGGCCGGCTCGGTCCGGATACCGGCGTCCTTTTCAGGTGTCGTTGGTTTAAAGCCGACCTTCGGGCTAGTTCCCTATACCGGGATTATGGGTATCGAAACTACAATCGATCATGCCGGCCCCATATCAACGGATGTAGAAAATAACGCGCTCTTTTTGGAAGCAATCGCAGGTGAGGATAACCTTGATTCAAGGCAACGCATCCCGAATGTAGACCGATATACTGATGCCCTCGGGAAAGATGCTAAGGAAGTTCGTATTGCAGTCGTCAAAGAAGGCTTCGCCCGTCATGATTCTCATCCTGACGTTGACAAAACAGTACGTGCTGCCGCCTCACATTTCCAATCCATTGGGGCGGTCGTTGAAGAAGTCTCTATCCCTATGCACGAGGCGGGACTGGCAATTTGGGGCGCTATCTGTGTTGAGGGCATGTACAATGTGATGTTTCGGGGGCATGGATTTGGACAAAATACGGCCGGTGTTTATCCAACCTCTCTTGTTGATGCTATGGCATCCGCTGGCGCCCGGTCCAACGAATTTCCGGATACATTTCGGTTTGGTTTACTTCTCGGTCGTTACACCAATAAGGCATATGGAAGTCACTTTTACGCCAAAGGTCAAAATCAAAGGCGCACTTTGTCTGCGGCCTATGACAAAATTTTGAGTGACTATGATTTGCTGCTGTTACCAACAACGGCGATGATGACCTCACGTATTCCAGAGCCTGGCGCAGGATTTCTTGAAACCATGCAACATTGTTGGGAAGCAATTGGTAACACCGCACCATTCAATGTTTCCGGGCATCCCGCCATCTCTATACCGTGCGGTTACGGCGAAGGAGAACGTCCCGTAGGTTTGATGCTCGTAGGGAGACACTTTGATGAAATGGGAATATACCGGGCAGCACACGCGTTTGAGCAATCTTGTAACTGGGAAGAAATGGGGGTAGCGCGAGCGTAAATTAAACCTATACATCTTCGTTAATAATAACATGGATCTTTAACAGTGATGTGTGACGCATTCCGTTAATTACCCGTTGGCACCGCTTTAAAGCTATTAATCATTTCGCTAACCGTCGATAGTTGTGCAAAGGCAAAGCCCAAGGTTGCACAAGTAGCATTTTGAATGTCTGCTGCAGAAATGTCATTTATACCAAAAGTAGCCGTTCCATCGGTAAGAAAAAATACTCGGAAATCGCGAACATTTGCCTCTCTTGCTGTCGTCTCACAGCATATATTAGTACATATACCTGACACTATAATTGTATCAACTTGACGAGCCCTTAAGATTAACTCGAGGTCTGTTCCATGAAATGCGCCAAAACGCGGCTTATCTAAAAGTATATCTCCGTCAGCAACGTCGATCCGGTGATGTAAATCCGCAGTTGACCGTCCTTTCCGGATTAAGTCGATGTTTTCGGTCGGGATAATTTCACCCATTACCCCGACGTTACTTTTATCGTCGCGGACTACGTGTGAGGTATGGACAACTAGAACCCCTGTTTCGCGGCAGGATTTAATCAACAAATTAATTCGGTCAACCAGGGTTAACCCATCAGGAGCCGCGATTGGTGAATTTTCGACAAAACAGTTCTGCATGTCGACATTTATCAAAGCCATTTTTCGCGGGTTTATCGGAAAGCTCACTTGACCACTTTGCCCTCTCTATCCTTGTCCTTCTGCAACATGCAAATTTCCCGCTTTAGCCGTTCAGTTAAGAATTTTTCCAGTCTTCATATTGCTCGAAGCAATGAGCCGCTCGATAAATTGTTGCTTCTTCCCAATGGCGTCCGATCAACATCAAGCCGATTGGGAGGTCATCCGAAATACCGCAGGGAAGTGACATAGCTGGGTGGCCAGTCAGGTTGAAACCACAGGTGTTGGCAAGCATCTCCCATGCGACATCTGTCGTATCCTCCGGCATTGCATCTGCAGCAGGCAGCTTCGAAGCCTTCATCGGCAATGTGGGCATCAATAGCAGGTCCACGTCGTTTAAAGCCGTGTCATAAGCAATACGTAACTTACGTCTCAAGTTCATAGCTTTAGCGTAGTATTGCCCTCTGTAGTGTTTCAGGGAGTAATGACTGAAGAGCGCAATGATTTTTAATGTATCGGCAAACTCGTCCGAACGATCTTGCCAGCCGGAAGTCGCATTTATAAGACTCTGCAGATAAAGACCTTGATGGTTTCCGCCTGCCCCATGGGTGCCCAACATTGTGCGAAATCCACCATCATGACCAATCGGTATCCAAATTTGGCGCGTCAAGCTGTGCATGGGGATTGAGATATCGATAACGTCAGCACCCAATAGGGCTATCCGTTCGGCTGCACTACGAACCTTTGCATCAACATCTGCCTGCGAGTTATGATGTCCAAAACCTTCAGCAACGACACCGACTCGCAATCCAGTGATGTCTTCCTCTAAAGCTTCTGTATATCGGCTCGTTTTTAAATTGGCTTGACGAGAGTCTATTCCGTCGGCGCCTGCTATAACTTCAAGTAACAACGCATTGTTTCTCACATTATTTGTAATCGGACCACAGTGATCAATCGTTGTTTCCAGAGAAATCGCGCCTGTATAAGGGACCAATCCAAATGTTCCCTTCATTCCATAAACGCCACAGTAACTCGCCGGAATGCGAATAGAACCCGCTTGGTCGCCACCGAGAGCGAAATCCACCTCACCAGACGCCACTAGCGCTGCACTACCTGAGGAGGAACCACCAGCAGAGTATCCTCGCCGATATGGATTATGGACGGGTCCGGTTGAACTTGTACTACTGGTTCCAGAGACGCAGAAATATTCACAGACAGCTTTTCCCGCTATTTCACCGCCTGCATCGAGGATACGTGTCACAACAGTTGCATCTACCTCAGGAACATAACCTTCAAGAACAGATGCCCCATTCATCATTTGTACGCCTGCGACGCTAATATTATCCTTTATCGCTACACGCTTCCCGGCGAGCTTTCCATCTGGCGCCCCCTTAATAGATGTTTTTACGTACCAGGCATTATCAGGGTTTTGGTGCGGTTCAGGTCGCGTCCCGGTCCCGCGTGGATACTTGACCTCGGGAAGATTGTCGGAAATTGAGTCCAGTGCCTGATAGGCCTCGACAAGTGGACCAACAATGCGGGAAGTGGCGTCTAAATATTCTTCCGATAGTGACATACCCAAGTCTTCAGCACATGCTCTTAGCTGTTGCTTAGTTGGGTGCTCAAACATAGTCCTCTCCTTGGTATGATCCCAGGGAAGATTGGCAAATTCTCTAATCGATAACCCCGATGTAGTCATCTAACACTTTTGCGTCTTCAAGTCGGGACGGTGCAAATTGGTTCAGAATTTTACCTTTTTGGATAATTGCAACTCGGTCTGAAAGTGATGATACAAATTCCAAGTTTTGTTCCACGAGTACGATTGTGAGTTGGCTTTTCTTCCTGAGTGTAGAGAGCAGATCGATGATCTGTTCTATAATGGATGGCTGTATTCCCTCTGTAGGCTCATCTAAAAACATTAGCTTTGGGCTTGCGCAGAGGCATCGCGCAATGGCTAAAATTTGCTGTTCGCCACCGCTAAGGGCTCCTCCTTCTCGCCCCATAATCGGGACCAATCGCTGAAATTGCTGCAATATTTCGTCTAATTTGGTTTTACTAGGGTTGCCACTAGCGGCAATCGCGAACCTCAAATTATCCTCTACTGTCATTCGGGGAAAAATATCACGTCCCTGCGGAACATAACCGAATCCCGCCCTTGCTCTCTTATTTGGAGATGCTCGGGTAATATCTCGACCTTCGAGTTCTATCGTTCCGTGCGTGGTGTCGATAAACCCCATTAAAGTTTTTATGAGTGTAGTTTTACCCATACCATTATGACCGAGGATTCCGAGAACTTCACCTTGAGCAACTTTCAGATTAATACCGTTTAAAATCGGTATTCTTCCATATCCAGAGTGAAGTTCCTGCACGGTCAGCATATTGGTTTTCTTCCTATGCCTGTTTACCGAGGTAAACATCGCGGACCATCTGGTTTTTGGAAATTTTTTCCATTGTATCCTCCACCAGGATTTTTCCCTGATGAAAAACGGTCACCGTTTTTGCAATCATCCGAATGAATTGCATGTCATGCTCCACCACAATCAGTGATCTGCCATCGCTTATTCGATCTATTAGCTCTGCTGTTTGTTCCACCTCTTGATGGGTCATACCGGCTGTTGGCTCGTCAAGAAGCATTAGCTCGGGGTCACTTGCAATCACCACGCCTAGTTCAAGCCATTGCCGTTGTCCGTGGGGTAATTGTCCCGCTATTTGCCTCGACTCTTCTGTTAATTGCGTGAGTTCAAGAACTTCGTCGACCTTTTCCAGTGTTAAAGCTCGATTATTCACACGTCTTGCAGATAGCCTTATATTTTCGCGAACCGTCAGGCCATCAAATAGACTTGGCACTTGAGTTTTAATTGCTATTCCTTGTCGGGCAATTTCGTGGGGCTCAGCACTTGAAATGTCCTGCCCTTTATATTCAATAAGTCCAGCCGTGGGTCTGAGTTGTCCGATTAAACATTTAAAAAATGTACTTTTTCCCGCTCCATTCGGCCCTATTAGGCAGCGTAACTCGCCGGCATCCATGCTAAAATTTACTTGATCAACAGCGACTACGCCGCCAAACCGCATCGTTAAATCCGCAGTATTAAGTAAATTTCCCCCTGACATTAAACCCGGTCCGAGCGCTTTCCCATGAGTCCAAATAGCTTAGAATATTTGATAAATTGTTCCCTAGCCATGGGTACGATGCCCTTGGGAATAAATAACACCAACAGAACAAACACTGCGCCCAAAATAAGGTTTATATCTGCTAGCTTGGTTTCGCCCAACCAAGTGGAACCCGACTGAATAAGGACACAGCCGACAATTGCGCCAAGAAGCGTACCTAGTCCGCCGACAAGAATCCAAATGATTATTTCGGCTGTAAAAATCATCGAAAATACAGTGGGGCTGACATAGCCTCCCCAAGCCGTAAACAGCACCCCGGCAAGCCCTGCAAGGCCGGCGCCTAACGCAAAGACTATTAATTTATATCTCCTCGCATCGTAGCCGAGGAGTTCCGTTCTCGCTTCGTTTTCTCGTATTGATACAACAACGTGGCCAAAGTCGCTTGAAAGAAACCAGCGTAAGCCAAAATAAACCACCACTAAAACGGAAGCGGCAAGAATATATAAATCCCCGTATACAATCTCCCATTTCGGAAATCCCGGCACATTGATTGCGGGCACCGAGGGCATTCCGTTGTATCCACCCAATAGCGCTTTTCCGATTTTATATTCACTTCCAGCCGAGGCACCGACGAGGTAATAAAAAATAAGAGATACCGCCAATGTGATTACGGCGAGATAGACGTCGCTGACGCGTCCCCAGAACATGAAGTAACCGAGCACAACCGCGACGAATATTGGGATTAGGATTGCCAGAAAAATTGGGAGAGTGCTCTCACCGAGGTTTATAACAGCTACCGCGTAAGTGTAAGCGCCAAGCCCGAAAAACGTCGATTGTCCAAAACATAGTATCCCACCAAACCCCCAAACCAATGCCAAACTTAGCGCAAGTATCGACATCACAATGAAAATTGTTAGTTCGAATAATACAAATATTTCTGCAAAAGCAGGCACAACGAAAACAAGAATTATGCCTAAAGCCGCCATAGCGCCTAAGCCAACTTTGTTTACTGAAATGTTCATAGACCCTTACGGAAATATTTGCCTGTGATGCCATTCGGCAGAAGCCGCAAAAGAATGATCGCTACAACCAGTAAGGCTACTTCTCCGACAACCGGTCTGGTCAAAAAAGTTACCGCCTGGTTCACAGCACCGAACAGGATAGATGCAGCACCTGTACCTGACAGCGCGACAGCTCCGCCGCCAATAACTGTAATAAAAGCTTTAATTACATAGGTGACGCCTATATCTGGCAATACACCCGCAATCGGGGCGAGAACTGCCCCAGCTAGTCCACTAAGGGCCGCCCCGGCGCCGAATGTGACCGCATAGACCCTATTAACCCCGGCACCTAAAGCAGATGCCATATCTGCATTCTGCATTGTGCCCCGAGCGATTAAACCAAATTTTGTATATTTTAATGCAACATATACGAGAATAAGAATGAAGACCGTTATTCCTATTACGAAAAATGTATAGCCACCCTCCCGGTAAGGACCAAATTCAATATTTCCGAAGGGTGGTGCTACCCCTTCTTGGTGATAGCCAAGAACGGTTGCTGCCAGTCCAATTAAGAACAGGCTTAGCCCCCAGGTTGCAAGTACCGACTCTATGATACGCCCATATAGGTGGCGAATTATCAGGCGTTCAATAATGACCCCAAGGAGACCAACAGTTAATGGGGCAATAACTAACATTGCCACCCAGAAATTTACGCCTGCACCCACCGATAAAATGAATGCATATCCCCCCATCATTAAAAATTCACCATGAGCAAAATTTATTATGCCCATCATGCCAAAAATGATTGCGAGCCCAACGCTAATTAGCGCGAGGCTCGCAATCGCATAAAGGATCTGTATTAGTACGACAACCGCTAAGTCCATTTCACTGTTATCGTAAACCGTTGGTTATCAGATCTTTGGCATAAACATTTCGTTGGTATCCGGCCTGGCGATCAAATCACACTGGTTATTCGTATTCGTAGGCGGGATGTTTTCATACTTGCGGAATATTTCAAATTTCCGATCTTTTGCTACTGCCAAATACATATCCGTGTAGCAGTGATGTGTCTTGGGATCGACCTTAATTGGGCCGCCAGGCCCCTGGATCTCTATGCCACTCTCAAGGGCCTCGATAACCTTATTTCGGTCGAAAGACCCTGCTTTCTTTACAGCCTCGGCCCAGAGCATCCACCCGTACCAGTCTCTGGGTGGAACATCTCGCAAATAACCGTATTTGGTTCCATATCTTTTCCGGAATTCGGCAAGCCATTTCTGATTAAACGGGTTATCAAGGTCCTCAAAGTAGGGACCACCAACAAGAATCCCGTTAGCGACCTCTGGGGGCATTACAAGAGTTTCCCCGGATTGTCCGAATGTTGTTGAGACCATCGGGATATTTTTGTTCATTCCAGCTGCGGCCCACTGACCATAAAAAGAGCCATGCGCTGGGCCGACGAAAACGTTCATCACAAAGTTCGGTTTTGCAGCCTGTATTTTACTAATAGTCGGCCCAAATTGGTTCACGTCGAGGGGGAAAAATTCTTCACCAACCACTTTTCCACCGTTATCAGCCGCCGCCTTGCGGATCCACTGGGCCGTGATCTGTCCATAGTTGTAATCCGCCGCAAGGATGTAGACTTTCTTACCCCAGCGTCGAAATGCCTCCGAAACCAACAAATCACAATAACCACCCGGAGTTGCACCGGTAGAAAAGAAGTTGCGGTCGCACACACCGCCTTCGTAATTAGTGTTATAAATGTACAGCGTCTTCAGCTTGTTTAAAATTGGCCGCATCACCTCTCGTGATGAACTTGTAAGACCACCTTGAACGACCACAACGCGGTCTCGTAACGCTAATTGGTTTGCATATTGGTTGTACATCTGCATTTTTGTCTGAGAGTCATAGAGTTTTACTTCTAGCTTCTTCCCCAGAAGCCCACCCTCTGCGTTTATCTGGTCAATCGCCATTTTTGCGCAACGCCATTGGTTCTTTCCATAACCCTGGAGAAAGCCGGAAAGATCGTAAATGGCCCCCACTTTCACAGTGTCTGCGGCACTCGCACCTTTGGGCCAGAAGAATGGGCCCACTGAGGCTAGGGCTGCACTTGCAACGGTATTTTTCAGGAAGTTCCTGCGATTTTTACTCATCGGGCATGTTTCCCTTCGGTTTGCTGCTTCACGGCGGTTAACGTTAGATTTCCGACAGTTAATGCATAGCGTCAATGTCTCTTGGAGATAAGAACATTATCAACCACATAATATTTAGGCAACCGCACCTATAGAAATTATTGGCTAGGTACCAGCCGGCTCGACAAGTTGGCTATTCTTGCTTTTTTCTGCAAAAGACTGGCCAAACCCGCTTTGCATTTTTGGGAATAATAGGCCCGTTTTCAAGTTTCACCCCGACTTGGATGGGGGCATTTTTCTTTTTGTTTAATTCATTGGCTGAAGAAAGATTGTCCCTATAAAAAGCAACCGGATCGATAAAAAATCTCCTTTTTATCCTAACCTTATGCCCACGCACTTTGTACCGGTCTACGGGACTGGCATATACATTCATGTGTAAATGTGGGTATCCAAGTCCACCGAACGCGCGTCCACCCGTTGTTCCGGTGTCACCCGAGAGTGCAACGACATCGCCTGCTTTAAAACTATCTCCAATCCGGAGTTCAGGCGTTTTGTCGAGGTGTTGATATTTTGTGTATGTCCATTCCTTGAACCCGGTATCTTCGGGGGAGTGCTGCATCCAGATTACCTTCCCGACCAGTCGACCGCCCTCACCAATGTGAATGACCTTGCCGTCGGCTGCCGCCAATAAAGGCGTGCCAATTTTTAGTGTAATATCCATACCCCCGTGGTAGCCATTATTGGATCTCCGGGCACGAGGACTTCCGTCATACCTTGTTGGGGATCCGAAAGGTGATGAAATCCGTGGACAAGAGACCCCGGCGGGAAAGTGTGGTTTTAAATCCGTTTCAATTAAACCGATTTTTTGCTGCTCCTGGACTGTGAGCTGGCCGAAATGTTTAGCCCCTTTTAATTCTGACCATTTGATTTCTGCAATGGTGGGCTGTGTCAGGCTCAGGGTTACCACTCCAGCGATTACGCTTAAACAACGCATCTATTGGCTCCTTTGATCGACCTTGCCCACTGAAATCCCTCCACACCTTCGGACCCGGTTTTATTCTTGTACTGACCCTGTTAACCTTCTTTCGATCTGTTCGGTAATCGCTTCCCGTAACAGCATTATTCGGATTCACCTCTGAAATGGAACAAAAATAATGCGCTCGTTAGGGTGCTTCGTTCGGACGCTCACCGCGTTGGAAGTACCAGTCAGTGTGATCTGGTTCCGGCGGGTGCTGCACCTCCCACCAATTGTTGTCGAGATCTTGCATAAAAAATGAATAGACCCCGTGTTGGTTGGCGGGTGGCATGATTTTCTGAATTCCATACTGATCCTTGTGTTTCAAGGCATTGGCGTGAGCCCGATCAACTTCCTCCTCACTACCAACGTCGAGACCCCAATGGGTCATCATATCCATTTCCAGAGGTCGGCGTGTCTGCACGCAAACTACCCGGTTATTGGTGTTAAGCCGAAAACAAAACGCAATATTATTATGCTGAACACACTCAATACCGAAAAATTCTTCATAGAACCGGCGTGTTTTATTAATATCCCTTACGCCGAGAGTTCCATGGGACAAAAATGTCGCGGGCACGATTGCATCCCTGTTGTGCTGTTGATTTGTCCGCGTGTCATATTCTATTTCAGACGCCATAACGTTTCTCCCTTCAGGCTGTCTCAAGATTTGACCGATTGCCAAGCACATTCTCTAGTAAAAACAATACTCACTATGCACGGTGTCTCATGACCATACTAAAGTTACTAAAAATATTTTTCGCAAGACAAGGCTTTCGTTGGTTCGTTGCCACCCGGCACACCGGTCAGCGCGGCGGCGGCGACCGCGTAGAAACAGGATAAGACAGACGCGAGGGTTTGGATCCCTGCTACACCTGAGTTGATCTCTGGCGCAGCAAAAACAGCACGGGCCCACATCGATCCCTACTGCCTTAAGTGTATCTCCCGGCTAATCCTGCGCGGGGTTGTTTAGCCGCGACGAAGGTCGCCCCCGCTTAGCGAGTTTGAAAAGGCGGCGGGTTGACCCGATCAATATGGGATCGAAAGGCTTCGCGAGGCGCCGGACGATGTGGCAGAGTACTGGGGTCTGATAGTGCGGAAGTTGCGCAATGGGTGACAATGACGTTGATGACGACGATGACCTCTTAGTATCCCCGGAAACAGACTGGGACGACCGAGATTTCGTCCTCGCAGTCGTCGGGCATTCGGGATTGGCAATCAGACATGCCTCCGGACGACTTCAGGCCGACCGGGAGGTTGTTCTTCGCGCCGTGCGGCAGAACGGCCGGGCGCTGGAATTTGCCTCGGACGATCTTCGTGCCGATAGGAAGATAGTACTGGCAGCCGTAGGCAAATGGGCTATCGCGCTGGAGTTCGCCTCCGATGACCTGAGGGACGACCGCGATGTGGTACTAAGGGCGGTCCGGAAGTGGGGAGTAGCGCTGAAACATGCGTCAGACCGGATGCGGGCAGACCGGGAGATCATAACAATCGCAGTCAAACGGAACAGCGCTGCGCTGAAATACGCGTCGGAAGACCTGCGGGCTGAATTTGACGCGGATGACCGGGGGCGGCGGCTTGGAACGGGTGCGGTGACACTTTCCCACCCCAACGTCGTGGACAAGCCCGCGGCGACGAAATGATCCGATTGGTAGGATTTTTGATCGATGGCCTGCTTTGCGTCTTATTTGGATGGTTTCACACCTTACATTGAATTAAGCGCCGTCATCTGCGGCACGTGCAGACTTCAGGTCGGCTGCCTGGAGGGGCTTCGCGAGGGCGCCGATGACGTGGCAGAATGTCGGGGTCTAATTACGGGGAGGCTTTCGCCATAAATTTGTTTCTCAACACTGCAGCAGTCGATTAGGCGGAGGTTCCGACAATATGCAAATGTGGAAAAA
>CEUN01181209.1_pt1 | contig 12357 bp, 9 predicted proteins | sample 361501 | NCBI WGS metagenome assembly CEUN01 (sample SAMEA2622801, study PRJEB7988) | marine metagenome | biome: marine biome (ENVO:00000447); feature: marine epipelagic mixed layer (ENVO:xxxxxxxxx); material: "saline water (ENVO:00002010), including plankton (ENVO:xxxxxxxx)" | depth 120 m | reverse complement strand
CTCCCTTCGATCATCCGCGCGTGTTCGACTCGGACACAATCCTCCAGATCGAAGAACTCCCTGACTCGATGTTGGTCGCCGGCGGTGGTGTGATCGGTTGTGAGTAGGCCTGTATGTTTGCCGCGCTGGGCATCGAGGTCACGCTGGTTGAAGGACGTGATGTGTTGCTGGGTTTTATGGATACCGAGATCTCCGAGACCCTCACCGAGCACATGGAGGTCATGGGCATCAAGATCGTCAAACCCGATGCCACCGAATCCGTCACGGCCGATGATAAGATCGAAGTGCGGTTGAAATCCGGCATGCAGCTGACAGTCGACTCCCTCCTTGCTGCAACCGGACGAGGTGGGAATACCGACGGTCTCGGCTTGGACAGGCTGGACGTGGAGGTCAACAAGCGCGGACAGATACTGGTCAATGAGAACTATCAGACCGCCGTCCCGCACATCTACGCGGCCGGGGATGTGATCGGATTCCCTGCCCTTGCATCGACCTCGATGGAACCGGCACGTCTCGCGATGGTTCACGCCTTCGACCTCAAGTACAAGGAAGGCTTGGCGCACATTCTCCCCTATGGAATTTACACAATCCCCGGATGCTCGATGGCCGGTGAGACAGAGGAGTCCCTCACCGCACGCCAGATCCCCTTTATCGCCGGACGCGCAAAATACAATGCCAATGCCCGCGGTCAGCTTATCGGTGACGCAGATGGCTTTCTGGAATTGCTCTTCCACGCCCAATCCCGAAAACTCCTGGGCGTCCACGTCATCGGCGAACAGGCGAGCGAACTCGTGCACACCGGATTGACCGCGATGATGATGGGGGCAACCACCGATCTCTTCATCCAGACCTGCTTCAATTACCCGACGCTCACTGAAATGTACAAATACGCGACCTACGACGCGCTTGGAAAACTGACCAAGGGCGAAGATCTCCAGGCATGAAAATCAAGGACAAGACCGCCCTGATTACCGGAGCAAGTCGTGGTGTCGGCGCAGCCACGGCCCTGCAACTCGCTTCGGAAGGTTGCCGGATTGCGATCAACTACCGGCAATCGAGGAGCGAAGCCGAAGATGTTCTTGCCCAACTCGAAGCCAAGGGAGTCGAGGCGTTGATCGTTCAGGGAGACGTCGCCATTGATGACGATTGCCAACGCATCGTTTCTGAGACAATCGAGCGATTCAGCGGGCTCGATATCCTCGTAAACAACGCCGGCACGACGAGCTTCATCGACTTCTCTGACCTGAATGCGGTCACCGATGATATCTGGAACTCGATCATGGACACCAACGTGAAGGGCGTCTTCCAATGCGCCCGTGCCGCTGCGCCTCACCTCACAGATTCTGGGGATGGAATCATCGTCAATGTTTCCAGCATCGCCGGCTTCATCGGAGCCGGCAGTTCCATTCCCTACTGCGCATCCAAGGCCGCCGTAATTAATCTCACCATTTCGCTCGCCCGCACGCTTTGCCCCAGAGTGCGGGTCAATGCCGTTGCCCCCGGCGTGATCGATGGCGAATGGCTGCGTCGCGGTTTGGGTGACGATTTCGAATCCGTGCTGGAAACGAAGGCCAACGAGGCACCGCTTGGAAAAGTGAGTCAGCCGGACGACGTGGCGACCGCCATCCTTGGCCTGATTCGCTCAAACCTGGTGACCGGTCAGACCCTTACCGTCGACGCTGGGGCCAGCTTGGGAGGGGCAATTTCCGGATCTGCGATGAAGTAATGGATTACCTTGTATAATGGGTATAATTAATCTCACCACTCATCCTTCAAAAAACCCGTAAAACCCCGCAGAAATCAGGCGAATCTCCGGCCACGGATTTGTTCGGGCTCTAAATCTTCTTGTTTTTGCATCTTTCCTTTGCCCCGAAAGCCGGAACTAGGCTAAGCTGGGCGTTCGTAGTGGCCTTAGGTCCCAGAACCCTCGCCCAAGCCACAGTGAGTTCGAATATCGATTGCCAAATTGGTGTCGATCATGTGACGCGAAGGCATGGCAGACCTTCGCTCTACTGAGACTGAAATAGCGATAATGAAGACAGAAGAAAAGAAACCGGTTAAATTCAGTGGTGTCTCCGACAAGAACGGCTACTTCTCAAACTTTGCCTCATTCCCCGTGACGATTGATGGCAAGACGTGGCCGACCGTTGAACACTATGTTCAGGCACGCCAATTCAAGAACGGCGAATACGATGAGGAAATCCTCAAGTATCGCTCCGCCTCCATCGTCGTTCGCATGAGCCGCGAGCGCGAAGGCGCCCGGCGCGCCGACTGGGACAAGGTCAAGGACAAGGTCATGCGCAAGGCAGTGAAGGCCAAGTTCAGCCAGCACGAGAATCTCCGCGAGCGCCTGCTCGCCACCGGTGACCAACCCATCGTTCAAAACACCCCCAACAACGACTATTGGGGAGACGGCGGTGATGGTTCCGGACAGAACCGCATGGGCAAGATCCTCATGGAAATCCGCACGCAGATGGCTAAAGACCACCCCGACGTCGTCAAACGTCTGCGCAAGTAAGCAATCGCTCTCCAAAAGCCCGGTCGCAAGACCGGGCTTTTTTGTTTGACGGTTTGGTGGCTGCGTTATGAAGCGGTGTTCCTGCCGAATTGGGAGACCTTCGGTCGGAAATGAGATCTGGTCAGGAGACCCGTCCACAACAAGTTCTTAATCGTTGTCCCAACTCCTTGTCTTAATCTCCCCCAGTCCCTCAATCACCCGATCCGCCACACCACCCCAATCGTGCTTCTTCAAAAGCCGCTTCCCCCACTCGTCCACTGCCGATTCAGAAACCAGCTTCGCCTCCTCCATCGCCTTCGCAAACGAATCGAAATCGTCATTCCGAAACGGGCACCCCGTCCCCATCATCACCTCTGTCGTTACTGGAATCGCAGAGAACACCGGACACACCCCCGCCAGAGCCGCTTCAACCGGAGGCATTCCGAATCCTTCATACTCGGAAAAGAAGACCAACACGCGACACCCGTTCACCATCTGCCGGTAATCTGATTCCGGTAGTCGCGAGTGCATTCTCCAATTGCGCCTGTCCGGCAATGTGACGCCTTCGGGCAAACTCCCAATCCAGTCCACCGGCCAATTACCCGCTTGATCCCAGCGCGCCATCCACTCGATCGCCTGGGCAGTCAGCTTGTGCGGAAAACGGCCGGTGAGAACGACGATTCGATCCTCTTTCTCAATGTTTGTCCCCGGCTTTCGGAATCCAATCCCCGCCTTGATTACCTTTGGCGTTCTGGCAGACACAGTCTTGGCTTTGCGCCGCACCTCGTCCGCAGTGAAATCACTGTTGGTGAAAATGACGTCCGCGCTGGACAGTGTCGATTTGAGACCGTTTTCGAAGTACCACTGCTCAAAGTCCGAAACCGCATTCGGATGATTCTCACGATAGAAATCCTGAATGGTATCGTGGACATAGGCCGCCAATCGCATCGGAGGCTCACGGGTGAATGACGTGAAACCCTTGGGAAGGAACAACCAATCTGCCTTGGTGCGTCGTGCGGCTGAGTACACCTTCCATTGATCCCACCAAACGCGTCCAAGCTTGCCGCCAATCGCCCCGTTGTATTCGTGCGTGTTTACATCGTTCGGGAGCGCCCGCCGGAGTGTCTCATTGCCCAGCACTTTCAGCGGAACACCTCGTGCGTTCAAAGCCTCCAGCAGTCCAAGCGAGAGATTCAAGATCCCCAACGACTTCGTCTGGGCAAACGACTGATCTGCGAGCGAATAGCAGATGGTCGGCGTCTCGTTCATCGATCGGTCTGATCGGTTCGATCAGTCCAACAACGTGCGCGAAACCCGATGGGCCCCCACCAGTGCCATGATCTGTGGAATGTCGAACTCCTCCAGCAAACCAAAGCAGAACAACTCCGGGGCCTGTCGCACATTCCAGTTCTTTTCAATGGAGGTCTTCAAGCTGGGAAGCGCATCCACCAGTGACAAACTGCTGAAGCTCTGCGGGTTCAGCGCCGCGCCGATCAAGGCTGCGGTCGAGCTACGTGGCCCCACGGCCTGAACCTGAATCGGGCCGTCACGAAACACCCGTGATGCCCATGCTGACACCGACGCAATTTGTCCCGCCTGCAATCCCAACGGCCTTTCACCGACGGTTGCCACCATCAGCGCGAAGAGAAAATCCCTGCTCTTGATCTTCGATTCGCCCAGGTAAAACGGATCAACTGCCAGAACCCGTTGGCCTTTCTCCAACAGTGCGGCCGCTTCCTTAGCCAGGGACTTCCTGCCCGCGTCGCCCACCAGCACGGTGGTCCCCCGAACCACTTCCGGCGTCAGGTCGACCGACGGCAGAGTCCAATCCTCACCCAGCTTGAGCCGACGAAAACGCACCAGGGCACCGGCTTTCTTCTCCTGCTTGAACACTTTCGCCGTCACCGCAAAGTCCCGCGCACTGACAAGCTCCTTCAATTTTGCCCGCCGATGGTTGCGCCAGATGATGGTGTTTTCGATCTTTGGGTGCCGCGGCAGATCCTTCATCAACTCGCGGGCGAGTGAATTGAAGTCGTGATTTTTTTCGGGCAGGGGAACATTCAATTCCTCAATCGTCTTGATCTCATTCTCAGAGGGGATCTCTTTCGCGTCTCCGCCGTCGAAGAAATCTCCCAGCATCCGATAAAACTGCTGGCGGTTATCGAGGAGGAAGTTGTGCGTGCCCGGATCGTGGTTCACATGGGACCGCAGCGATTTCTCCGCGCCATACAATCGATAGATAGGATTGGCTGCATCCAAAAGCGGTTGAAGCGCATGACCGGATGCAAAGCAGCATTTATCGGCCACGTTGAAGGTCAACAAGGCAGGCCGCGGGGCGAGCATTGCCGTCATGTGCGCGTAGTCCGTGACCGTTCCCAGATCGTTGGGCGTTTGTTCACAGTCGCCGAGGTCAGAGTGATTGTGAATCCGCGTGATGAAGCTGGAATAGCCGGCGACCGGGTTGCAGAGCGTCACCCGCGTGTCGAGCGAGCTGATAAAAATAGTCTGCCAACCCCCGCCGGACAAACCCGCCACGGCCGCACGCTTGGCATCGGCATTCGGGTGTTGGAGCAGGATGTCGAGCGCGCGGGACATGGACAGATAGAAAGTCGCGATGCCGCTTGTGCCGCAAAGGTTGAGTTGCGGCATCTTGTAATGATCGAAGCCCGGCGAGCTCAACTGCCCCATGCCCATCCATTCTGCGTTGAACGCCAGCATGCCGCGCTTCGCCTGGTTGATGCAGCGCATCTGCTTGTAATCCGCGGCTTTGCCATTCTTGCGGTCGTGGCCGTTCACGTTGAGCACAACCGGCACCTTGCCCTTCAGTTGGTCAGGCACGTAGAGCAATGCGGACGTCCACATGCCGGGCACGATTTCGTAGCGGAGTTTTCGAATCGAATAGCCTTTGCCACCTGGAATCGTATCCAGCCATTCCACCTTGGGTTCCAGATTGCGCCACTTGGCCGCGCCTCCGCGAAAGACGATCTTGTCCAATGTGTCCGTCCGCATCTTCGCGGCATAGTGTTCCCAGGCGGCCTTTGATTTGACCTCGGGCATGCGCAAGATTCTCGCCTCGGTGAACTTCTGGACCTCCGCCTGTGGTATTGCCGGATCAATGACCGGTCGCGCCAACCAGGCCTCGACGTCAGCCGTATCAACCGCACGCGTCGTGCAGGCAAGGAGTAGAGTGAAGAGGAAGACTCGGGATGTCATGCACGGAGCATACTGAAAACGCATGAACCGCCAACCCAAGTGTTCGGGTGGACTATTGACGAGAGTATTTGTGGGTTTCGGATGAGTGGTTCCGTCCGATGTAAGTCAATCCTCTCGCCCCATGCACGCCTATTGGCCGCTCTCGCGAATCCGATAGAACCGACGCACCTGTCCTGCGCTCCCCGGATCAGCCAGTTCCTTGCCACCGCTTATCGATTGCACGCCGGTTGTTGGCAGGGGCAGCCAGTTGATAAAATTCGTTGTGTATTCCACCTCAGAAACCTGACCGTCTTCCTCCAGCCAGCGGATCTTGAATCCCTCCGTTCCAAGGTTCTGCAACTGATCGCGATTGGACAGAATCCAACTGCCGCGTTGCAGGGCCCGTTGTCCCCGGATGTTGATGCTGCGCCCGTCGAAGGAGGCCCGCCCGGAAAGCGCTGCCGATGTAGCGGTGTTCGCCCATGCGAGTGTGTAGACCAGCTCGCGCGGTTGTGAATCAAAGAACGGTCCCCACTTGAGCATGTCGTTGATGGCATCGACCTCACCGCCATGAGATGCGTTGAGGACGTTTACATTGGCTGGGAGTTCCTCCTCCACCGCCCATCCACCGACCGCAGTCGGAGGAGTGACCTTGAGACGAATCGTCAATTCACGGCCGCGCTGAAACGCGCCATAGGATTGCGCGAACACCACGCCGGAGGATGTGTCGGCGCTCGCAGGCGTGCGAATGGCGAGCACGTTGGGAATCCACGCCGGATCAGAATTTGTACGATTGGTGTTGATTTGGTAGGCTTCACCATTGCGCCAGATCCAAGCTGCGCTGGTCACATGATCGATCGGAATCGGATTGGGGCCGATCGGCCATTGATGCCCGCGGCGCCATGCCGCTCCGTACGCCGTGACTTCCGGCAGTTGAACATGCCAATTCTGGTTCGTGTCCGCGGAATGATACGAAACCGCCTGAAGAGTCTGGTCACCGCCCACCGTGATTTGGGAGCCATCTACGGACAGGACACCCGAGATGATCCAAGTGCCAAATTCACCGGCGGGAGCAATGAGATCGTAAGTGAGCACGCGATTGGTGCTGTCGAAGAACGGACCCATCTTCACCTTACCGGTCACCGGATCGTACACGCCGCCATGCGAGATATTGGTCGCAATCCAGCCGGGGGGCGGAAGTTCTTCGATCGCATGGCTTGCCGTATTGGTGGGTGGATTAATGTCAACCGTAACGGTCAAAGGTATGCCGGGGAAATATCCCGGAGGCAGTTGCCTGAACGCCCCTGCGACCTGGGAACTGTCCTGAATTGTTATCCTGTGAGTCGAATTGGAAACCACAGCACCCACCGCGTTGGTGAACACCAGATGGAAGAACTCCAAGTTCTCCTGCACACGGTCGGTCAGGATCTGAAGCGCAACCGTCTTCGGACTGGAATCATTGGTGGTCCAGATGAGCGTTCCATTGGTTGCGACGTAATCCTGGCCGGCAAGCGCAGTGCCATCCGCGGTTTGGAAGTCGACACGAGCCGGGCCTCCGTGACCGGAAATCCTCACGTGCACAAAATGATTGATGGATTGTTCGAACGCATTCGTTCCACCTGAAACGATGATGGCGCCGTTCGTTGCGGTATCGTCATCTTCGATGATCACCCGTGATGCAATGTGTTGCGCAAGCGACAGCCCAACCGGATTGACCAGATGAACAGTGAACGACTCTGAAGGCTCCTGAAGGTTGTCATCCACGATCGGGAACCAGGCGTGTTTCACCACACCTAAATTCACCACGCCCGTATCGCCGACGCCCCAGACCAGCCGGTTGGTGAGAAGGGGGAAATCAGCCCCGGCCATTGCCGTCTCTGCTACGTTCACAACGTCCACATAGCCTGTGCCGGTCCCATGACGGATCACTGGTACCATGATTCCCCCGGCGTCCTCAGAAACGTCGAGGATCGTTGCATACATGGACACGTGATTGGTGGGAAGGACATGATTCAACAGGCCAATGGTGTAAACCTCCTGGCCAAGTGCTGCGCCTTCGGTCGCATTGGTGAGAACCAATTGAAACTGTTCAGTCGTTTCGAGGGCATAATCGCCGAGCAACGGAACCCTCACTGTTCTCGGGTTGCGATCCCCAGCGGGCCAATGCAGGAAGCCGTTCGTGTGCACGAAGTCCAGGCCACCGATTGCAGTAATGTTCGTCGTGAAGAACTCCACCCCGATCGGCCCATGACCACCGCTCGCGTGAACAAGTATCTCGGCGAACGTATTCGATTCACTTGCTGAATGTCCGGTGAGCCCCTGAAAGTCGATGATCGCGTTGGTCGTCGCGTCGTCATCTTCAATCATCACCCGAAGTGTGTGATTCGAACCGATCGTGACGGGGTTGGTCGATTGCAGCAGGTGCAGATCAAAAAACTCATTGGTCTCCGCAACAGAGTCGTTGGTGATGGATACGAAGACGAATCGTGGCGAGGTATCACCAGCAGCCCAGCTGAGATTGGTGGTCCCGAGTTGAAAGTCATTGAATCCCGCCGAAACAAGGCTGGCTGACACGGCCACCTCAGCTGGTCCGACGTTCGTCAGTGCTCTGCGTACGACTTCGAAGAACACCCCGCCATCGGATTCGCGAATCGTTCTAAATCGATCGCGAAATTCGATCACGTCATTGGTCGCGAAGCTGTCGTTGATATGCAGCGTCATCACGGAATTGCTCTTGAAGTTGACGTTCGTTTCGAATTGCAGCCCCAAAAACGCCAGTTCTGTTTCTTCGTGCAATTCGTCCTGAATCAGCTGCACGGCAATCGGTGAGGAAAAAAGCGTGCGGGCCTGAAAGACGACTTCGTTGCTGAGGAGCAGGAAGTCCGCACCCAGGGTCGCCGTGCTGGCGTTGGTCATTACCTGGATAGAACCGCGAACGAATCCATCCGCCCGATCACGGCAGGCGTGCAGGATCACGACTCCGTCGGCTTCGGCGGTGGCGTATTCGTTGGTCCACCAGCCGTAGGAAGCAGTTGGCGCGTTGGTTTGAAAGTCATTGTCCTGAATGTGGACTGTCACGCTTCGGTTTGATCCGACCACTGCTCCGACCAGGTTCTCGATCTCAACATGAAAGAACTCGTTCGATTCGACCAAGTGATCGTCCAGGATTGTCACTTCGAACGAATTACTCGAACTGGCATTGGTCGCCCAGGTAATCGTGCGTGGGTTGTTGGTGAACGAGTAGTCCTGTCCCGAGAAGGCTGTGCCAGGAATGATCCTCACATCCGCACTGACCTGCCCCGTTCCAGTGCGCTCGATGGGGATGACGATGGCTGGCGACGATTCCGAAACGAAGAGATTGGTGTGGATGAAGGATACCTGGTCCTGCAACGAGATATCGTCATCGATGATTGTGACGATGGCCGAGCCTGGTTGGGCGATTGAGAAGCCGCTGGGATTCACGAGGCTGACCCGGAATTGCTCCGTCGCCTCGGCCACCCAGTCATTGGTGATGCCGATGTACGCAGACTTGACCAATGAGTTGTCCCCAGCGTGCCATTGGACTCGCAGGATGTGGAAATAGTAGTCCGAGTGGGCGTGCGCGGTGATGCTGGAAGGAAACAGGTCAACCTGACCGGGTGTTGCCGCGCTCCGGCGAACAGAAACGAATACGCCACCCCAGCTTTCGGTGACGGTGTAGTTCGTCATCTCCAATCGCACCGTGGCCAATCCCGAGTCGATAATCTGAACGACGTTGGTGGCCGCACCCAGAGATGCTCCGACTGGATTGCTGAGCAAAACCTGAAACGCCTCAATTGGTTCGGTATTGGTGTCCTGAATGATCGGAACGATGATATTGGTGTCGCCCCGGAACGCGCTGTTCCACACCAGCGTGCCATTCGTGGAAACGTAATCCGCACCAGCAATGGCACTGAGATTGTCCGTGTTGAAATCCACCCTCAGTTCGCCAGACCCACCTTCGGCCCGGACGCGCACCACGGCGTGACTGTTGGTTTCACTGACGCTGATGCTGGTATCGGGGAAATAGATCAGAGCATTGGCCGGCGTATTTTGTGCTGCCGCGTATTGATTCATGCCGAATGCGGCGAGGGTGAGCAGAATGCCTGCGAAGTGGGCACGGACCGTTCGCTTCGTTTTGTTGTCCGACTGTCGATTCATCGTCTTTCTAACCGAGCTGAGGTACTGACGCCGTTTCCGTCTACTTCAAGAACTTGATCCGATCTCCCCGACGCAGGCGAATGTCGTTTGCGCCCTTTTTCATGTCAGAAACGGAACGTTCATAAATCTCACGTCCACGCAATAGCTGGATCGTCTTCGCAGCGGCATCGAGTTGAGCTTCCTTGGCCGCGGCGTAGAGGGTCATGCCCCTTTCCCAAGGCATCTTGCGCACTGTTTTCCCGCTCTCGTTGATCACCGCCACGACTCCAGGCGTAAGAACGCGTGCTGTTCCATCGAGTCCCGCCTTCGCGACGGAACCTGCGGCCTTCACGCCCTCGACGCCGAGTTTGCCCCCGGTGACAACCGTGGTCTTGATCAGCGATGCGCCGGCGTCGATTGATTGGCGGCAGCCAGTGCTCATCAGCGCGCAAAGCATGAGCAGCGCGAGCGATTTCATGTGGGTGTGGATCGTGTGCACACTATTTATCCAACTTGGCTGTGGCGGGGTGGTATCCATCAATCTTGAGTTGGATCCGGTAAAGTCCCGTGCCGGAGGTGATGTAGAGCATCGCTGATTCCTTGCCATTGCCGAAGCTACAGTTCGTGGGCAGTGATGGCGTCGGAATGTAAGCCAGTTCCTTCCCTTTCGGCGAATACACGACGATGCCGTGTTTGCTGGCCATGCGAACCGCTGCGTAGATGTTCCCTTTCACATCAAGCGTCATTCCGTCCGTGCCGGTCTCTTTCCCGAAATCCGCGAGCACGCGCTTCTTCTTTATGTTGAGAGATCCGTTCTTCCGAATTGGAAACGCGTTCAATGTCATCCGCCCCATCTTGGCTTCATAAGGTGGATTTGAGCCGTGGCGTGAGCCGTTGTTCGTTTCTGCAACGTAAAGCGTCTTCCCATCGGGCGAGATGTGCACGCCGTTGGGTTTCTCGATGTCCTTCTGGCGGAGCACGCGGGTGAGCTGCTTCTTTTTCGGATCATAGCGGTAGACACACATCTCTTTCTGTCCTTCAGGCTCCGTGCCGATATAGCGCGGGTCGGTGAAGTAGATGAGTCCCGCGGGCGTGATGACCAGGTCGTTCGGCGAAAGCAATTGCTTGCCGCCATACTTGCTGATGATGGGTTTGACCACGCCTTTGGAGGAGACCTCGCAGAGCGACATGTTCCCACCATTCGAGCCACAGCAGGCGATCAGCCTGCCATTGCGATCGAACATCAGACCGTTGCTCTTGAAACTCTTGTCCGAAAAAACGGTGGTCTTCTTCGTCTTGGGATCGAATCGCAGGATCTGTCCGGGATCGTCGGCGGAGCGGGAAATGTCACTGAAGTAGATCCTGCCATCCGGAGCGACCGCGACTCCTTCGGTGAATTCCCCTTCGTTCCAAAGCTCTTCCAGCTGAGAGTTCTTGGGAAGGATCGTCGGACTTCCGGACGGCGCATCGACAGCCGAACAGACCGGTACAAGTGCACACAGAACAACTGCGATGATGGATCGTGAAATCATGCGCGGAGGCTAGCAGCTAAAGCCGGGGAATCAACCTCCACGCCATGGGCCCGACACTTCACTCGCCACCAAGCGTATTCGAGCCTGCCAGCCAGTCTTTCTCAGCACCGAGGCAAGCTCGTTGGGTCGGGTCACTGCCAGCATGGTCGGAGTGCTCTATGAAATCGCGGCAGAGAGAATTCACTCAATTCGGGCTACCGCTCGAATGCGCTCTCGAACACGAGTGAAACTTTTCGGAAGTCGATTGGGTCTTTCTTCTGTGTCAACATCGCAGACCGCAGATTTCAGCATGAGTGAAAACGTCCAGTCGCCGACCAACGACACCCACAGCAAGCTGGTGGGTTACATCCTCTGGTTTTTCGGATTCTTTGGAGCGCACCGGTTTTACTTCGGCAAAACGAAGACCGGGATTCTTTGGGCCTGCACCTTTGGTTTGGCGGGAATCGGCTGGCTGATCGATCTGTTTCTGATCCCGAGCATGGATCGGCAGGCGGATCGGCGTTTCCAACAAGGGCCGGCTGACTACACCCTGGGTTGGATCTTCCTGGTCTACCTGGGTTGGCTGGGCTTCCACCGGATTTATCTCGGAAAGGTCTTCACCGGCATCCTGGTGGCTCTGTTCTTCTGGGGAGCGGTGGTGCTCTTCAGTATCGTCGGGCTTCCCTTCCTCGCCTTGATCGTGCTCATCCCCGATTACCTGACGCTCAATCAGCAGATCGATCGGCGCAATCGTGAAGGTTGACTGAGGCAGCCAGCGCGTTCACGCAAGGCTTTTTCTCCGCTGAAACCTGCGGCCAAGATCCGCGGCATGCGAGTTCTGCTGATGGCGATTCTCTGGCTTGCGTTGGCCCAATCATCGATCGGCCGTGCGCCAAACTTCATCCTGATTTTCTGTGACGATTTGGGGTATGGCGACCTTGGTTGCTTCGGATCGAAGAAAAACCGGACACCACACATCGATTCATTGGCTCGGGACGG
>CEUN01178403.1_pt1 | contig 12359 bp, 11 predicted proteins | sample 361501 | NCBI WGS metagenome assembly CEUN01 (sample SAMEA2622801, study PRJEB7988) | marine metagenome | biome: marine biome (ENVO:00000447); feature: marine epipelagic mixed layer (ENVO:xxxxxxxxx); material: "saline water (ENVO:00002010), including plankton (ENVO:xxxxxxxx)" | depth 120 m | reverse complement strand
CGCGGGCCGCGTCGGGGCGCAATTCAGGCAACAGCTCATTGAGGCTGCGTGCCAGCAGCGTCTTGCCGACCCCTGGCGGACCCACCAGCAGCAGGTGGTGTCGGCCGCTTGCGGCCACGGCCAGCGCTCGTTTGGCGGCTTGTTGACCGACGATCTGATCCAGGTTCATGGTGGTAGCAGGCTCGCGCGATGCAGGCGACGGCTGGGGCCAGGGGGTGGTGTCGGACGTATGTAGCAGCTTCACCACATCACGCAGGTGGGGGATGGGTACCACGCTACCCTGGGGGGCCATGGCGAACTCGGCTAGATTCGCTTTTGGAGCCACGAGCTGCCGGGACCCTCCCTGTGCTGCTAAAGCCAGTGCGGCGCACAGGGCGCCTCCTACTGAACGCAGGCCTCCGCCCAGCGCCAGCTCGCCGAGATACTCGAATCGCTGCACATTGCCCCAGGGCACCTGACCGGTGGCGCTTAGCACGCTTACCGCGATGGCCAGATCCAGGCGGGCCCCTTGTTTGGTCAGATCTGCCGGCGCGAGGTTCACCAGCACGCGGCCCTGGGGAAAGTCCAGACCACAGTTGCCGATGGCGCTCTTGACCCGGTCTCGGGCCTCCCGCACGGCGGTTTCCGGCATGCCCACCAGGGTAAAGCCGGGCAACCCACCTGGCAGGTGCGTTTCCACGGTGATGACGGGCGCGCCCATGCCCAGCTGCGCGCGGGCGTGGACTCTGCTCTGGTCTGCTGGGGCGGTCAACGGCATCTCCTGTCGAGACACATCAGGCTAACTGGGTCGTTCTGGTGCCGCCGCAGGGTTTTGACGCCCTGGCACGTGCGCTCATGGCTGCGATTTATCGGCAGCCGCACACTATTTTGGCGTCTCTGCACCGGTTTCCTGCGTCACAAGCCCAATGTGGCGCGCTGTTGTTCAGCGCCGTGACCGCCACCGCTGCCGAGTTCTCCGGCAACGTCGCGGATGACGCCGGTTTGCTCTGGTACAACTACCCAGAGCACGACGTGGATCCGGCTATGGCCCACGTTGAGATCTATGGCGGCGTTTCGCTGCTGGGCGGCACGTTGAGGATGGCCTATTTCCCCGCCTACTTCGCCGCGACGTGGGTGAGCACTGCATCGACTACAGCGTTGCTCTGTCCGCGTCCGCTGTCGACTTTGGTCTGGCTTGGATCGGAACCGATCCTTACTAGGGGCGAGTGCTTTGCCGGCACCGCGCTGTGCAACGACACGGCTGTGTTCTCGGTATCGAAAAGCCTCTGATTGGTTCAAAATCCAGCGTGCGCAGATCTTCCACAAGATCTTCCCCGGCTGGGGAAGGTGTGCACCCGAGGATCCCGGTTTGGTTCGCCGATCCGGGTCCGCTGAAGACCCGAGCTCATGGGCTCGCTAGAAGAGGCTCAATAGGAGAATAAGACATGAAATTGGTAACAGCGATTGTAAAGCCCTTCAAGCTCGACGATGTGCGCGAGGCACTCTCCGACATCGGGGTTCAAGGGATGACGGTAACTGAAGTCAGAGGGTTTGGTCGCCAAAAAGGTCACACAGAGCTGTATCGCGGCGCCGAGTACGTCGTTGACTTCCTGCCGAAGGTGAAAGTCGAAGTGGCCGTAGACGATGGGCTCTTGGAGCAGGTTCTGGAAACCATTACCAAGTCGGCCAATACGGGCAAGGTTGGAGATGGCAAGATCTTTGTCGCCACCTTGGAAGAAGTTGTACGCATTCGTACGGGAGAAACTGGAGCGGAGGCCGTCTAGCAGCATGGACCGTTTGGGGAGGCTAAGGAGCGCCGACCCCAGCTAAAAATATCGAGAAGATTGTGGAAGATCTACTGACTCAAACCACCTACGCTTTGGGTACGTTCTACTCGCTGGTGATGGTGCGCTGGTGATGCGCATGGCGCCCAGATTCGCCATGCTCATCGGTCTGGCCGGTGGTGTTCAATAAATCGGGTGGCACCATGGCTGGCGCTTTCTTTTGGGCGTTACAATAGCGCGCTTTTGCGACCCTAGAGCAGCATGCGATACATCAGCACACGCGGAGATACGCCCCCGTTGGGCTTCACGGATGCGGTGCTCACCGGATTGGCCCCCGATGGCGGCTTGCTGGTGCCCGACCGGCTACCCGATGTGAGCCACCGGTGTGGCGAGTGGCGTGACCTTAGCTTTGTAGAGCTTGCCAAGGAAGTGTTGCCCCTCTTCGCGGACGACATTCCGGCCGACGAGTTGGCGGGGTTGGTGGATGCCGCCTACGGTAGCTTCGACCATCCGGAGGTGGTGCCTTTCGCGCAGGTGGGCGACGTGCGGGTGCTGGAGCTGTTTCACGGCCCCACGCTGGCGTTCAAAGACATCGCCCTGCAGCTATTGGGACAGCTGTTCGAGTACATCCTCAACAGACGCCGTCAGCATCTGAACATTCTGGGAGCCACCAGCGGCGACACCGGCAGCGCGGCGATAGCCGGTGTGCGCGGTCTGCCCGACATCGACATTTTCATCATGTATCCACGCGGTCGGGTGAGCGCACTGCAGGAACTGCAGATGACCACTGTAGTTGACGACAACGTCCACTGCCTGGCGGTGGACGGCAGCTTTGACGACTGTCAGACGCTGATGAAGAGCCTGTTTGCCGATCTGGCATTCAAAGAGCAATACAGCCTCGGGGCGGTGAACTCCGTCAACTGGGCGCGCGTGATGGCGCAGATCGTTTACTACGGCTACGCTAGTGTGCGGCTCGGTTCCGAGCAGCCGGTCAGCTTTGTGGTGCCCAGCGGAAACTTCGGAAACGCGTTCGCCGGCTTTCTGGCCAAGCGCATGGGCTTCCCCATAGAACGGCTCATCGTTGCTACTAACGAGAACGACATTCTCTCCATGTTCTTCAATTCGGGCACGTACCGGCGCGGAAACGTCCGCTTTACCTCCAGCCCTGCCATGGACATTCAGGTGGCAAGCAATTTCGAACGCTTCCTGTACTACCACCTGAACGGCGATGCCGAGCAGGTGGGCGCATTCATGGCCGCGTTTTCCGAGCAAGGCTCGGTGACCATCGATGCGCCGGAAAAGGAGGACTTTCTGGCAACCGCGGTAGATGAGAACGATACCAGGCAGGCCATCTCCCGAGCCTACCAGCAGTGGGGCTACGTGGCGGACCCGCACACCGCGGTGGGCCTGGCGGCGGCACAACGCTTTACCAGCAGCGGCACCAAGATCTGTCTGGCCACCGCGCACCCGGCAAAGTTTCCGGAAACCGTGAACGCCGCCATCGGGCATGATTGCGCGTCCCACCCTGGGCTGCAGGAGCTGGTGGGCAAACCCTCACGAAGCGTGGAACTGCCAGCCAAACTCGCTGCGCTGGCGGACTACCTGGGCGCCAACTGCGGCTAGCGGTCGCTTCGCTCGATTTCGGCAATGGCGTCGATGACACCCGCCAGGTTGTTGACGGTGGCGCTGGGTTTCGGGCCCTGGCCCGGATCATCGGTGCCTTTGAGGTTGACCCAGACGGTGTGCATTCCCACTTCGGCGGCACCCTGCACGTCGTCCACCAGGTGGTCCCCCACGTGCACGGATTGCTCTGGATTGGCATTGGCGTGCTTGAGCGCCGCCTGGAACATCTGTGGGGCCGGTTTCGCCGCACCTACGGTGGCAGACGAGTATCCGAACGAAAAATAGCGCGCGAGCCGCAGCTTGGCGAAATCCGCATTGCCGTTGGTTAACGCGCCAAGCACGTAGCGGCTGCACAGTGCCTCTAGTAGCTCCAGCGCGCCTTCGAAGAATTCCACCTGGTGGCGGGCCTCGTAAAACTGTGCGAAAGCGCCAGCAGCGTGCTGTCGAGCGTGGTTGTCGGTGTAGCCGCAGTGTCGGATGGCCCGGAACAGCAGCTCTTTGCGCAGCTTGGAAAGGTCGGTAGCCAGTGCCGGGTTTTCTTCCACTACCTGCGCGCGCAGCGCCATGAGCGCGTCGGGGCCGAATTGGTCGTTGTACTCGGGTACCCGCTCGGCTAGCCAGGCACGCATTTGCCGCTCGGCGTTACCGATCACATGGTCGACGTCCCACAGGGTGTTGTCCAGGTCGAAGGTGATTACCTTGAGACGCGGCATGTCACTCTTCTGTGCCGCCCGCGCGTGGGTGGGCCGCGTCGTACACCTTTGCCAAGTGCTGGAAATCCAGGTGGGTGTAGACCTGCGTGGTGGAGATGTCGGCGTGGCCGAGAAGCTCCTGCACCGCACGTAGATCTCCTGAGGATTCCAGCAGATGGCTGGCGAAGCTGTGTCTGAGCATGTGAGGGTGCAGCTGGCTGCTGCCCAGCTGCAATCGCGCCAGGCGCTTCAGCCGCTGCTGCACGGTACGGGGGTTGATGCGGCGGCCTTTCCCCGCCGTGAACAGCGGCGCTGCGGGGTCGCGGGCGCCCTTCCTGCAGGTCAGCCACTGCTCGATGGCGCGCACGCTGTGCGAACCAAGTGGGACCTGACGGGTTTTGTTGCCCTTGCCGGTAACGGTTACGAAACCGGCCGTCAGGTCCACGTCTCGGATATCTATGCCAACCAGCTCAGACAGGCGCACGCCACTGCTGTAGAGCAGCTCCAGCATGGCCCGATCGCGTCGTTCCAGGTCGTTGGTCGGTTCGAAATCGAATAGTCGTGCTGCTTGGTCGGTATCCAGGGTGTTGGGCAGCTTGCTGCGAGCCTTGGGCGCCTTGTTCAGTGCAGCAGGGTTCGCGTCTACCACCTTGTTTTTCTCCAGGTAGGCGAACAGCGAGCGAACGCTGGAGAGGGCTCTTTGGATGCTTTTTGGCGCCAGCCCGCTGGCATGGAGGTGCCCGATGAAGGCGTTGATGTGATGGGAACGAAGCAGAGGCAGTGGTACGTCGACGTGCTTCGTGAGTTTCGCCAGGTCGCGGCGATAGGCGCCTACGGTATTGTCCGAATAACGCTTTTCGATTGTCAGGTAGTCAAGGAAACGCTCGATGTGCCCTTGATCGCTCATGGGCTCTGGGATTCGAGCCTCTGTATGACACGCCCCAGCACCTCGGCGATGTAGCTCACGAACAGGGTGTCCATGTCGGGGCTGAAATAAGCCGGGTCCAGGCTGCCAATGGCCAGGCAAGCGCTGCCGGACTTGGTTGCCAGCGGAGCGATCACGGCGCTCCCTTCGGCTGCGTGTTCCTGTATGGGAAACAGCTTGGTGAGCTCTTCAGGGCGCAAAGTGGCACACGCTGGCTGCCGGCCGCTCAGGTAGCTTTCGTGGGGCAGCGTGCCCTCGTGGCCGCGCAGGTGGTCGAGCTGCAGGTCGGCGCGAGCCAGATGGCAGCATACGAAGTCTGCCTGAAAGTCCGCCAGCACGTAGGTGGCCAGCACCTCGTTGAGCGAGTGCCATCCCTCCGCGTGAAGCAGTTCCAGGGTGAGCGCGCGGGTTTTTTCGAACAGCGTTTCGTTGTTCTTGGCGGTCTCCACCAGCTCGTTCATGCGGCGACGCATGTTCATGTTGCGCTCACGCAGAATGGAAATCTGACGTTCGATGAGGGATACCGCAGCGCCTGATTCGTGCGGCAGGTTCAGCTCGGAAAGTACGTTGGCATGGCGCTGGAAAAAATTCGGATCCAGGCGCAGATAGGAAATGACTTCTTCGTCGGTGAGTTTGGTGGGTTCTTCGATAGGTTCGCTCATTGGTTTGCTTGATAGTCGCCCGTTATGTGTTGCGCGATGCCTCGGCCGTCCGCGCGCTCGGAAGAGTGATCATGGTTCGACAAAGCCTTCATAGACCAGTGCGGCGGACCCGGTCATTTTAACGGTGGCCTCACTCCCGGGCCAGCCGACGCGCACTTTCCCTCCGGGCAGGGAAACTTTCGCGCGTTCGCCCAGCGCGCCATGCAGGCGGGCGGCTACCACGGCGGCACACGCACCGGTTCCACAAGCGCGGGTTTCGCCGACACCGCGCTCGAATACGCGCAGCCGCACGAATCCAGCGTCCACCACCTGGCAGAATCCGATGTTGGCGCCCTGGGGGAAGAACGGGTGCTTAGTCAGCTCGGCGCCCGCTTCCTCAACCGGAGCCTGAGTAATGTTGTCGACGAAGGTCACGCCGTGCGGATTGCCCATGGAAACCGGAGTGATCTCCCACATTCCTGCGCCGGCGGTGAGTTGATAGGTGAGTGGGCCTGTGGAGGTGCCGTGGCTGGCATCGAAGGGAACCCGATCCGCGCTCACGCTGGGGACTCCCATATCCACTTCTACCGTGTGAGGATCGATCACGGTGGCTTCGATGGGGCCAGAAATCGTTTGCAGGCGCAAGCTCGCCTTGGGGCTCAGGCCTCGATGGCCGATATAGAGCGCCACGCAGCGGGCGCCGTTTCCGCACTGCTCCGCCTGGGAGCCATCCGCATTGTAGATGCGATAGACGAAATCGGAGTCGGGCTCCGAGGGTGGCTCGATGGTGAGCAACTGGTCGAATCCCACGCCGGTTCTGCGGTCGGACCACTGCTTGATCTGATCTGCCGAACCAGTGAAATCCTGGCTCACCAGATCGAGCACCATGAAATCGTTGCCCAGACCGTGCATTTTGGCGAATTCCAGCATCACGAACGTTCCACCGTGGCTGGGTAGCATTCCAAGGCAAGCTGATCGCTGCTGCTCTCGCGACGTCGTACTTCGCGGAACACTTTGCCGTCCACCAATACCTCCGGAGGTCTTGGGCGTGAATTGTAGTTGGAGCTCAACGTCATGCCATAGGCACCGGCCGACATCACGGCGAGAAGCGCTCCCGGCGCCAACGCCAGCTTGCGGTCCTGCGCCAGGAAGTCGCCGGACTCGCACACGGGGCCAACTACGTCCCACGTTTCCTCGACTGCGTTGGCTACTGCGGCTACCGGCGTGACCTGGTGCCACGCCTGATACAGAGCGGGGCGCAGCAGGTCGTTCATGGCCGCATCCACTACGGCGAAGTTCTTTTGGCCCGGCTCCTGGCCGAGCTTTGTGTACTCCAACCGGGTAAGCAGCGCGCCGCCGTTGGCCACCAGGAACCGACCAGGTTCCAGCAGGAGCTTGAGCCCGGTGCCGCCGAGGAGTTGGGCAAGGCATTGTCCGTAGCTCTCGATGTCCAGCCCTTGCTCGTCCCGGTAGGTCACTCCCATACCGCCGCCTACGTCGATGTGACGCAGCTGGATGCCTGTGTCGGAGAGTTGGCGCGACAGGGTCAGCAGGCTGGCGATGGCATCCTGCAGGGGCTGAACCTCCATGATCTGGGAGCCGATGTGGCAGTCTATTCCCACCACCGTGAGGTTGGGGTGCCCGTCCGCCTCGCGATACAGCCCCAGTGCGGACGAAACCGGCACGCCAAACTTATTCTCTTTCAGGCCCGTGGATATGTAGGGGTGGGTCTGGGCGTCCACATCCGGGTTCACGCGGATAGAGATCGGCGCCTGGCAACCCATGAGCTCCGCGCGCTCGGCTATGCGCGCCAACTCCTGCGCGCTCTCCACGTTGAAGCAGCCGATGTTCACCTTGAGCGCCAGGTCGATCTCTTCCACGGTTTTGCCGACACCGGAAAACACCACCCGTGCGGGGTCGCCGCCCACCGCCAGAACGCGCTGCAGCTCGCCACCGGATACGATATCGAAACCGGCACCCAGCTCCTTGAACAGGGCCATCACGCTCAGGTTGGAATTGGCCTTCACCGCAAAGCAGATGTCGTGTGGAAGGTCGCCAAGTGCTTCGCTGAGCCGGGCGTACTGCGCACGGAAATGGGAAGCGGAGTAGACGTAGGCCGGCGTACCCACCACCTCGGCGATGCGGGTTAGCGGCACGTCTTCTATGTGCAGGACGCCGTTGCGTTGTTCAAATGTCGTCTGCATGGCTCGGCGACTCCGTCGAAGCCAGTGGGCTGGCTTGTTCAGCCTCAGGTTCGGGCAGGTACAGCGGGCCCCTCTGCCCGCATGTAGCCGCCAGATTTGCGAAGAGGCATAAGAGCAGCAACCCCACTGGGCGCATGCGCTTGGTCCTGGTAGCAAAAATCAGCGCGCCAGTATACACGCCTGGTAGCGGCACGCCTGCGCGCCTCAAGGGATTACGCTCTCGCCGGTCAGCGTCAACCCAGCCAGTCTGGTTGCTTCCACCGCCTTGGCCTCAAAGGCTTCTCCCGAGTCTACGGTGCCGGCGGGTAGCTGGATGACGGCATGGGGATATTCGAATACCAAGAGCTCATGGGCTGCAGGTGGGCCATCGTCGCGGGTGATGAACGCGGTCACTTGGTCGATGATGAAGATGCTGGCTCCCTGGTCTAGAGGCGTTGCCGGGCGCGCTGGATAGCCTGAACAACCTGATCGGGTGCGGTGCCACCATGGTGGTCACGGGCGGCAACGGAGCCTTCCAGGGTGAGCACGTCGAACACGCCTTCATCGATCTCTTCGCAAAATCCCTGCAGCTCGGAGAGGGTCAGCTCCTCAAGCCCTTTGTTCTGCTCGATTGCATAGGCCACCGCGCGTCCCACCACCTCGTGGGCGTCGCGAAAGGGCACTTGCTTACCCACCAGATAATCCGCCAGATCCGTAGCCGTGGTGTAGCCGGAGCTTGCCGCCGCGCGCATGGACTCGACGTTGACCTCCAACGCAGGAATCAGCCCGTTCAGGGCGGTCAGGCAGTCGCGCAAGGTGTCCACACAGTCGAACAGCGGCTCTTTGTCTTCCTGATTGTCTTTGTTGTAGGTGAGCGGCTGGCTCTTCATCAGCGTAAGCAGTGCCACGAGGTTACCGGTAACCCGACCCGTCTTGCCGCGAATCAGCTCGGGCACATCGGGGTTCTTTTTTTGCGGCATGATGCTCGAGCCGGTGCAGAAGCGGTCCGGAATATCCACGAAGCGGAACTGCTGCGATGCCCATAAGATCAGCTCTTCGCACCATCGTGACAGATGGGTGAGTGTCAATGCGGCCGCGGCGCAGAATTCTATGGCGAAGTCGCGATCGCTCACAGCGTCTAGAGAGTTTTCCGACAGCGCCGCGAAGCCGAGCTCATCGGCCACCATCGCCCGGTCGATTGGGAACGTCGTGCCGGCTAGCGCCGCGCTGCCCAGCGGCAGCACGTTGACCCGGCCTCGACAATCGGCCAACCGCTCACGGTCGCGAATGAGCATCTCGAACCACGCCAGCATGTGGTGGCCGAACACGATGGGCTGTGCCGGCTGCAGGTGTGTGAACCCGGGCATCACCGTGCTGGTGTGCCCGGCGGCGAGGTTGAGCAGGTGCCCGAGCAGCTCGGTCTGCAGGGCCATGAGCTGATCGATTTCGTCGCGCAGGTACAGGCGAATGTCGGTGGCTACCTGGTCGTTGCGAGAGCGCCCCGTGTGCAGTTTTTTGCCTACTTCTCCGACGAGCTCGATGAGCCGTAACTCCACATTCATGTGGACGTCTTCCAGATCTACGCGCCAGGCAAGCTGACCGTCTTCGATCTCTTTGTGAATCTGTTCCAATCCCGATACGATGCGCGTGCGCTCCGGGTCCGAGATCACGCCCACATTAGCCAGCATGTTGGCATGGGCGATGGAACCCCGGATGTCGTGGTGATAAAGGCGGCGATCGAAACCTATGGACGCGGTGAACGACTCGACGAAAGCGTCGGTAGCCTCCGAAAAGCGACCCCCCCATGGTTTTTGATCCTGGCTCATGACGGCTCCGGCGGTCCTTGGTTGAGTGGCGGGTGCATGGCCGATTATAGCAACCCTGTAAGAGTAACGAGCATCGCGACGTCGGAGGAACAACTTCCCAAACCGGGGCAGCAGTTCGCGGTCCCCGATCTGTGCAGCGCCACCTCTATCGCGCTGGTGGTGCTGTTCGCAGAGCTGCTGGTGCTGGTCATGTTGTTCAGCGGCGGGACCATCAGCTGGATCCGGCTTGGCTTGATGTCGCTCTTTGTGCAGTGGGTAGCCATCAGCAGCGCGGCCGCTCTGTGCTGGTCGCGCAATTGGCTCGCGAGATTTTCGATGGTGTCCGGGGCCGTGTTGGCATTTTTGTTGGTGATGCTGATTACCTTCGCGGTAGGGCTGGCGGCCGATCGGATCATGGTGCGCGCGGAATATGCGGTGGACTGGCAGGCCATCGGTGGCCAGATTTTGATATCGGGCATCATCACGGCACTGGCCCTGCGCTACTTCTACGTTCAGCAGCAACTGCGCCATCAGGAGCAGTCGGAGCTGCAATCTCGCATTCAGGCGCTGCAGTCGCGCATTCGCCCCCATTTTCTGTTCAACAGCATGAACATCATCGCCAGCCTCATTGATTCCGACCCGGACACGGCCGAGTCGGTGGTGGAGGATCTGTCAGAGTTGTTCCGGGCCAGCCTCAACGATGCGGGCAATCAGGTGCCCGTTGCCGACGAGTTGGACCTTTGCCGCCGGTATGTGCGTATCGAAGCGCTGCGGCTGGGTGACCGGCTGGATCTGGATTGGCAGGTGCAAGACGCCCCCGCGGGGGTGAGAATCCCCCTGCTGACCCTGCAGCCTCTGCTGGAGAACGCCATCTACCACGGCATTCAGCCGCGCCCGGACGGTGGCACCATTACGGTAAAGGTGGGTTTCACGGATGCCCAGGTACGGGTAGAGATTTCCAACCCGCTGCCACCGGCCAACACGGCGGTAACCAGCGAGGGCAATCGGATGGCCCTGGGCAACATCCGCAGCCGCCTGCATGCGCTTTACGGCGCCAACGCGAACCTTACCGCCGCGGTGCGGGGCGAGCATTTCGTTACCGCACTGAACTATCCTATAGCGGCTGATGTGGACCCGGTGTCCGCTGTCGAACAGGAGGCTGATTGAGCATCTCGGTATTGATCGTCGATGACGAGCAGCTAGCCAGAGACAGGCTGTCACGCATGCTGGCTCAACTGCCCGATTACGAAGTGGTGGGCGAAGCGAGCAACGGCATGGAGGCAGTGCAGGCTACCCAGGAAGTTCAGCCTCAGGTCGTATTGCTGGATATCCGTATGCCCGGAATGGACGGCATGGAAGCCGCTCGGCACATGTCCGAAATGGAGGAGCCGCCGGCGGTGATTTTCTGTACCGCTTTTGAGGAGCACGCCATAGAAGCGTTGAACCTGCAGGCGGTGGGCTACCTGCTCAAGCCAGTTCGTGGCCAGAGCCTGGAGATCGCCCTGGGTAAAGCTCAGCGCGTCAACAAGGCGCAGCTGGCAGCGCTGGCGGACGCACCGGAACAGCGCCGCACTCATATTTCCGCGCGTACCCGGCGTGGCATCCAGTTGGTGGCGGTCACCGACGTGCGCTTCTTTCAGGCGGACCAGAAGTACGTCACCGTGCGCTATTCGGAAGGCGAGATCATCATCGACGAAACGCTGCGCGAGCTGGAAGAGGAGTTTGGCGATGCGTTTCTGCGTGTGCACCGCAACGCCCTCGTCGCTGTTCGCTACATCGTCGGATTGGACCGCTCCGGGGACGGCCACTACCAGATCCGTCTGCGTGACGTGGATGAGGGGGTAGACATCAGCCGGCGGCATGTGACGCAAGTGCGCCGCTACATCAAGAGCTTGTGATATGAGTGATGAGCGCGTGGTGATTGCCACTCGGCAGAGCCAGCTGGCTCTGTGGCAGGCGCATTTCGTTCAAGACCAGCTGCGCCGAGCCCATCCGGGCCTCCAGGTGGATCTGCTGGGTGTCACCACCCAGGGCGACCGCTGGTTGCAGGCCCCGCTAGCCCAGGTGGGTGGCAAAGGCTTGTTCATTAAGGAACTGGAACAGGCTCTGTCGGAGGGGCGTGCGGATATTGCCGTACACTCGGTGAAGGACGTACCTGCGGAGCTGCCGGACGGTTTCGCCCTGCCGGTTATCGGATTCCGCGAAGATGTGCGCGATGCGTTGGTTTGCCGGATGGCTGCCGGGTTGCGCGATCTGCCAGCGGGTGCGCGCATCGGGTCCTCCAGCCTCAGGCGTCGGTCCCAACTGCTCCTATTGCGGGCCGATCTGGAAATTGCCGTGCTGCGTGGCAATGTGGATACGCGGCTTAAAAAGCTGTCCGACGGAGAGTTTGACGCCATTGTGCTGGCGGCTGCCGGCCTACGCCGATTGGGGCTGGGTGAGGAGATCAGTGAATACCTGGGCGTAGATGACTTCCTGCCCGCCCCCGGGCAGGGGGCCCTGGGCATCGAGTGCCGCGCGGATGACGTGCGCACGTTGACCTTGCTGGAATCACTGGCTGATGACGAGGTCCACGCTCGAGTCAGCGCTGAACGCGCGGTCAGCGCCGCATTGGGCGCGGACTGCAGTGCGCCGCTCGCGGCCTATGCCGAGGCTGGCGATTCGGGCATCCGCCTGCGTGCTCTGCTGGCTGCCCCCGATGGCAGCCAAGCCCTGCGTGCCGAGGCG
>CEUN01026230.1_pt1 | contig 12394 bp, 11 predicted proteins | sample 361501 | NCBI WGS metagenome assembly CEUN01 (sample SAMEA2622801, study PRJEB7988) | marine metagenome | biome: marine biome (ENVO:00000447); feature: marine epipelagic mixed layer (ENVO:xxxxxxxxx); material: "saline water (ENVO:00002010), including plankton (ENVO:xxxxxxxx)" | depth 120 m | reverse complement strand
ATTCCCCCTTCGCCGGATGTTCTGTTTGAACATATTTCTTCAACAGGTCCACCACGGCGTCCTTGCTCCTGTCGACATGCAGCTCGAACCAGTATCCCTCGTGTCCGGTCTTGGCCACCCGGATGCCGGCGCCGAGGCGGCCGCGATGATCGCCACCCGCACAATCCGCTGCGACCAAAGCCGCCATCAATCGGTCGGTCAGGCTTCCACGTGTTTCCTCGTAAGCTTCCGCCATCGCCTCGACCACCTCACGTCCGGCCAAGGTGTTTCCCTGGCATGAGTAAAACTTCCCGCTCATGGAGCCCCAGTAAATGCCAGCCGGATCGGCGTCTGACGGATTGCGATTCGCAGCGCGCCCCTTCATTTCGATGATCGCGAGCTGACGCTTTCCCTCTCGCTTGTCGTCCTTCAGCAGGATCGACAGGACCTCTTCGGGCCCATGGCCGGCTTCCAACAGGTCCAGCGCCTTTTCACCCCACTTGCGTTGCGACCAATGTTGAGTGCAGAACGCCCCCACACCCGCCCGCACGTACGGCACGACCTTTCCGACCGCCGGATAGCGGCTGGCCACCGCAGCGCCGCACTCTCCCGTCTTCGGATCGACGGCAACGATGGAGAAGGTGGCGATGACGGCATCATCCGGCTGCAGTTCCTCTGCACATCCGATTGAACCACCGAGTAAGCAGAGCGCGACAAGGAAGCTTTCGCGAAACGATCTCATGGGCTGAGCCGGGAAGATGACACCAGATGGCTGGCGATCCAAGCCCCGCAATTCCTTGACACAGCCCGGCTCAATTCGCTTTCTCTTCGTCAAATTATGAACAAATCCATTCGCACTCTTCTTGTTGCCACCGCACTCATCGCCTTCGCCAATCATTCAACTGCGGCCGACCTGCTCGCCAAGGGGCTCAAGGCTTGGAACCTGCAGAAGAAAGGCGCGTGGGAATTGAAAGACGGCGTGCTCAGTCCTTCCGAGAAACCGGGCGGATATATCTGGAGCAAGAAATCGTATGGGGATTGCGAAGTTTCCTTGGACTACAAGACCTCGGAGAAATGCAACAGTGGGCTTTTCTTCCGAACGGATCCCAAGAACGCGGTGCAGGGTGGATTCGAAATTCAGATCGCGTCCGATGGTCTTTACAGCGGAAAGCATATTGTGGGTGCGCTTTACGATGCGAAGGAGCCATCCGCGGCAGCCGGAAAACCGGACGGTGAATGGAATACCATGGTGTTGACCTGCAAGGGGCCGAAGATCAGCGTGGTGCTCAATGGCAAGAAGGTCCTCAACGTGAACATCGATGACTGGGATACGGGCAACAAAAATCCGGACGGTTCGAAGAACAAGTTCAAGACGGCGCTTAAAGATTTGCCGCGAACGGGCAAGCTTGGATTGCAGTATCACGGCCATCCCGTTTGGTTTCGGAATATCAAGGTGAAGAATCTGTGAGTTAGTGCTCACTTGAGACGTGTAGCGCCGTAGCGCAAATAGCTGTGGTTGCAGCCGCGTAACGGCAAGGCCACGGTACATGCCAGACACCATTCAGCCACGTAGTGGCGACCCGGTCGTGACTCCACTGCGCGGCTGAATTCTGTTCGTTCTTATCCGTGGGCTCGCCTCGCTCTCCCACGGCTGTTCATGTGAAGGCGCTACGCGCTGTTTCGGCCACCGGCGGTTTCGGGTCCGTATTATGCTGAGTGAAAATGTGGTTTTACTGAGATTTCTTTAAACGGTCTCAGCCTCCGTCCCGTCTAAATCCCCATTCCGTCGCGGAGCACCCGCGATCCCGCATCATGAGTGCCGATGAGCGAAAGCGAGTCATCCTCATCACCGGTGCCTCCACCGGAATCGGGCTTGCCTTGTGCCGCGCACTGTCGAAGGACGATACGTACATCACCATCGCAACGGCACGCCCGACTTCATTGAAGCGTTTTGGCGACGCGGAGTTGAATGAGAGCGAGCACTTCATCATTCGTTCGCACGACGTGACCTGTCCGGGACATGCGAGTTCACCGTTCGATGAGATTGAAGATCGCTGGGGTGGTGTCGATATCCTGGTCAAACAACGCGGGCGTTTCTTATCGAGCCGTTCAGGAACATCTCGAAGAAAAGGATGAGGTCGAACAATTTGCGGTGAATTACTTCGGTCCGATGAAACTGGTTCGACGCGTTCTGCCCTTCATGCGCAACCAACACTGGGGACGTATCATCATCGTTTCATAGGTCGGTGGGATGATTGGCCATGCCGACCAGGTCCGTTTACAGCGCGTCCAAGTTCGCGTTGGAAGGCGCGTCCGAGGGGATTTGGTATGAGCTTCGTCCTTGGAACATGCACGTGAGTCTGGTGCAGCCGGGTTTCATTAATTCAGACGGCTTCGAACACGTCCGCCTCACTCTACGCGGACGCATTGCCAGCCTGAAGGAGAACGAGAATTACCACGCGCATTACGAATACATGGGTGAGTTCATCAAGCGACACATGCGTCGCGCCTGGGCTACACCTGAATCGGTCGCGGGCAAGATACTCTCGGCGATTCGTTCTTTACGGCCACCGCTGCGCGTTCCAGCGACGATCGATGCGCGGCTGTTTTCCATCCTGCGCCGTATCCTGCCGCGCCGCGTCTACCACCATTTCCTCTGTTGCTGTTCGCAGTGGGGTTGAGATTTTCGTGTCGGCGAAGCTTTCGCATTCCCATTTGAACAATTCGCCATACATTTCGCGCATGAGCGAATCCCCATTGCTGCGCTTACAGGACGTCGAGATGGAATACGCCTCCACTGAGGGGGGCGAGAAGCTGTCGGTATTGCGCGGTGTGAATCTTGAAATTTCCTCGGCAGAAACGATCTCGATTGTGGGTCCATCCGGTTCCGGAAAGAGCACCTTGCTGAACATCATCGGCACGCTGGACATGCCTTCGAAAGGATCAGTGGAACTCGAAGGCCAGGATTTGACAAATCTCGGGGATGAGGATCTCGCCACACTTCGCAATGAGAAGATTGGCTTTATATTTCAGTCACATCATTTGCTGCCGCAATGCACCGTGCTCGAAAACGTTCTTGTGCCGACGATTCCCTCGGGCAAGAACGATGAGGCAGCCGTCAAGCGGGCCAGGCGCCTGCTGGAGCGCGTGGGTTTGCAGGAACGGCTCCATCACCGGCCGGGCCAATTGTCCGGTGGCGAACGTCAACGTGTGGCCGTGGTTCGCGCCTTGATCAATGCGCCTCGACTGGTGCTGGCGGACGAACCGACCGGTGCGCTCGATCGTTCCTCAGCGGAAAACCTGGGCGCGTTGTTGTTGGAACTGAACAAGGAAGAAAACGTCACCTTCATCGTGGTCACGCATTCGCTGGAACTGGCGAAGAAGATGGGGCGGGCCTATGAATTGATCGACGGAAAGCTGGTCGAATCCAAGTAGCGCGATGAATTTCACGAAACTCATACTTCGCAGCGTTACGCATCACGCCCGATCACATCTGGGTGTGGTACTCGGCGCGGCGATTGGTGCTGCGATTCTCGTTGGTGCCTTGCTGGTCGGATCTTCCGTCCAGCAGACCCTCCATCGCATGGCGCTCGACCGACTTGGCAAGATCGATCACGCCATGGTCACCGGCGATCGATTGTTTCGCGAACAACTGGCCACTGATCTCAGTGATGAATCCGTCTCCGCAGTCCCAGTCCTGTTGCTTCCAGGAACGGCGGTCAACAGCGACACCGGACAACGCGCCAACCGAGTCCAGATTGTGGGTGTGAATGAAGCGTTCTGGCAGTTGGCGAATGATGTGCCTGAAATCGGTGGGATTGGTGAAGACCAAGTCGTTCTGAACGATTGGCTCGCGCACAACCTGAAGCTCGATGTCGGCGACGAAATAGTGCTTCGCGTTCCCAAGCTGTCTTCGCTCTCTCGCGACGCACCGATGGCGCCCCAGGAAGACACCTCGACCGGTTTGCGATTGGAGGTTGCTGCCATTGTCAACAGTGATCAGATGGGGCGCTTCAGTCTTCAGGCCAACCAGGTGCCTCCATTCAACGCCTTCGTTTCATTGGAGCGATTGCAGGAACGCGTTAACGCCGAGCAGCAGGCGAATGTCTGCCTGCTCAGTGGAACGGCCAAAACGAAAGACTTGTCCGCACGGCTCAAGGAACACTTCACGCTGCAGGATGTCGATCTGCAGTTGCGTCTGCTTTCTGACGACCGGGGCATCGAACTTCGCTCGCCTCGAGTATTCCTTGATGTAACCGTGGTTGATGCGGCCAAGGCGGCTTTTCCCGATGCGCAGTTGATCCAGACCTATTTCGTGAACGCGCTTCGCTCCGGGGAAAACATGACGCCGTATTCCATGGTCACAGCCGCGCAGGCACCCCTGGTTCCAGCGGACGTGAAGGACGACGAGATCATCCTGAACAAATGGGCTGCTTCAGATCTCAACGCCAATCCCGGCAACGAAGTCTCGATCACTTACCACGTCGTTGGCGCGGGGAGGAAGCTGGAGGAACGAACAAATACCTTTCGCGTGAAGAAGCTGGTGCCCATGGAAGGCATCCACTTCGACCGCGATCTAATGCCGGACTTCCCGGGTATGACCGATGCGGAAAGCTGCCAGGATTGGGATACCGGCTTTGCCATTGATCGGGATCAATTGCGCGACAAAGACCAGAACTACTGGGATCAGTATCGCGGAACTCCCAAGGCCTTCGTCACCGCAGCTGCCGGTGCGTTGATGTGGAAGAACCGGTTTGGCAATTACACCGGTGTTCGATTCAAGGGTGGCGATACGAATGCGGCTGCTGCGCAACTGCTGGCCTCATTTGATCCCTCGACGATCGGGTTCAATTTCCAGCCCGTGCGCGCGCAAGCCCTGGCCGCCGGCAAGGGAAGCCAGGATTTTGGTGGTCTGTTCATTGGTTTCAGCTTCTTCCTCATCTTTGCCGCTCTGGCGTTGATATCGATGCTGTTCCAATTCGGCGTGGAACAACGCGCCAAGGAAGTGGGCACGCTGCTGGCGACCGGTTTTCAGCCGGTTCAAGTCCGCAAAATGTTGTTGGGTGAGGGGATTGTGCTCGCGGCCATTGGCAGTGCCATTGGCTTGTGGGGTGCGATTGAATACGCCCGCATCATGCTCTACGCGCTGAGCACGGTCTGGAAGGATGCGGTGGGCACCATTGAGCTTCGCTACTACTCGGACACCGGGATGCTGATTGGGGGATATGTTGGTGCGGTGATCGTGGCGGGGTTCAGTATCTGGCTGGCCTTGCGCAAACAGATCAATCAGCCGGCGCGTGAACTTCTGGCGGACAATGATCCGAGCATTGGCGTGAGTGATGCCGCGGGTAACAAGAGCAATCGCGGTTTCTGGATCGGCTTTGGTTCACTGGTTGTTGGCCTTGTGCTCACGGGGTGGGCGTTCAAGGCAGATGCAGGTGTTGCGCCGGGAGCATTCTTTGGAGCAGGAGCGCTCTTGTTGATAGCTGCGATTTCCTTCACCGGTGTGCTGCTTTCAAAGCTTGAGTCAGCCAATTCAAACAGCGCTCCATCACTTGGTGGACTCGGCATGCGGAACGCGACGCGCCGGCGCAAGCGCAGCATGGCCACGGCAACGATGCTTGCCTGCGGGAGTTTCCTCGTGCTTTCCATCGGTTCCTTTCGGCTTGATGAAAACCTGAAGGCCAATGAACGGAGCTCCGGCACGGGGGGCTTCACCTACATCGGCGAAACATCGACAGGAATCAGCTTCGACCTCAACACGAAGGACGGGCAGGAACACGTGGGCTTGGGCACGGATGATCTTCCTGATACCAGCTTCGTCCAGATTCGGGTGAAGGAAGGGGACGATGCAAGTTGTCTGAACCTCAATGCCGCGCAACGACCACGAATCCTCGGCGTCGATCCCGCTGCGATTGAAAGCCGGAAAGCATTTTCATTTGCCAAAGCGCTGGAGGCGGAGGGACTTGAACGGTGGAATCTTCTGAAGATGGAAGGGGAGGACGATGCGATTCCGGCCATTGGGGATAACGCTTCGATCATGTGGGCGATGAAGTCGGGCGTCGGCAAGATCATCGAGTATCCCGATCCAGACGAACAGGGGCGTAAGATTCGTTTTCGTCTGGTGGGTGGTTTGGCGAACTCAATTCTTCAAGGCAGCCTGTTGATTGAGGAGGAGGAATTCGCCCGGAGGTTTCCGAGTATCGAAGGCTATCGGATGTTCCTGATCGATGCACCCAGCGGGAACACCAATATCACGGACGAGCTGAGCTATGCCCTTCGCGATGACGGGTTGGAAATTACTGAAGCGACGACTCGTCTGGCGCAATTCAACGCGGTGCAGAATACTTACCTGGGAACTTTTCAGATCCTCGGAGGGCTCGGCCTTCTGCTGGGCAGCGCCGGACTCGGCGTGGTGGTGCTGAGGAACGTGCTTGAGCGAAGGCAGGAACTCGCAGTGATGCTCGCATTAGGATTCCGTCGCGGATCGTTGCGATGGTTGGTGGTGAGTGAGCACGCCGCGCTGCTTCTGCTGGGGTTGTTCAGTGGGATTGGAGCTGCGGTCGTGGCGGTCATTCCGGCGATGCAGGCGCCGACGAGTGATCTGCCGTATGACGTGCTGATCAAGACCCTCGCAGCCGTGTTGGCAACGGGCGTTTTTTGGACGTGGATTGCGGCAGCGTGGGCCTTGCGCGACAAGATTTTGAATGCACTCCGAAATCCGTAGGGGAATCCGTCCAACAAATATGAACTTTCGAGACTCTCTCAATCGGACCTGCCAGACGTATGGGGCATGTGTCATGGTGCTTCTCCTGATAAGCGCCTTTCAATTGCCAGCGGCCAATAAACCCTTTCCCAAAGCATGGGGCCCGCCACCAAAAATCCAGACGCAGGATTACGTAAAGCTCCCGCATGGCTTTGGCCATGGCAGTTCCACGCTGAAGAACTGGATCAACCAGAAAGTCGCCGGTGAAGCCGCGCGTCGGGTGAACCCGATCTACTCAAAGTTTCCCAAACATTGGGGGGCTCCACCTCGGCGGTTGACGCGTGATCATGTCCAATTGCCGGGTGGATATGGCATGGGGAGTTCCACGCTCGCCCGTTGGATCAAGGGGCGCATGGCACTCGACGCAAAGCGTGCCGCTACGAAACTCAAGCCGCTCTACCAGAATGATCTCTCGAACGAAAAGCCGGGCGAATTGAGCTTTGGTAGGTTCATGGTTCTCGGTGGTGAGTTCACCATCACGGAGACCGCCGGAAACAAACTCATTGAACTTCCCGGAGCGCCGTTGGAGTCATTCGGAACGTTGTTTGGTCCGAACGAAGCCACCAATGTGCTCGCCCGGGCAAAGATATTCAGCACGAACAAGAAGCGTCGCTATCCGGCGTTCGGTCTTGGGCTGAATGGTGTCGGTGGTTATCGGCTTCAGGTCTCGGCGGCAAAGCGAAAACTCGAACTTTTCAAGCGGGACGATGTCGTGGCGCAGATTCCGTATCGTTGGCAATCCGGCAAGTGGACCTGGCTGGAGATCCAGGTTCGCAAGACGGACATGGCCTGGTGCGTGGAAGGTCGTGCGTGGGTCGATGGCGAAGCCAAGCCGGCGAACTGGTTGATCAGTTTTGACGACAAGGAAGAGCCGTTCGCGGGAATGGCTGGGATCTGGGGACAGCCGTATGCAGGGACGCCGATTCAGTTTGACGAGCTGGCTGTATTTCGCCTGGACGAATAGTGAAACCAGATCCAACTTGACCGCTTGGCGGGCGTCATGCGCAATCGCGGCATGTCCACATTGAGAAAGATCGCGAATTCGGATCGTCAAGAATTGCGGGTGAACGGATGCCAAGACAGGTCCGAGAGTTTTCTCCCTCAGGGAGAACGCGTCCGGAAGAGTTCGATTCACATTCTTACCCACGCTTTTCGTGAACACTCGTTTTGGCTGCGCTGGCTGCGTTTCGCCCTTGCGCTGCTGCTGCTTCCCCCCACGCTCTCAGCCGACCGTCCGAACATCATTCTTCTCATGGGTGACGATCATGGCTGGGAGGAAACCGGTTACAACGGTCACCCGCACGTCAAGACGCCCGTGCTCGATGAAATGGCTGCGAAGGGTTTGCGACTCAATCGTTTCTACGCAGCTCATCCTTCTTGTTCGCCGACACGGGGAAGTGTGTTGACAGGACGTCACCCGAATCGTTACGGCACATTTACGCCGAATTATTCCATGCGCCCGGAGGAGATCACGGTCGGGCATCTGCTCTCTGAGGCAGGTTACATGACCGGACATTTCGGCAAATGGCACGTTGGTCCAGTGAAGAAATCCTCCCCGACGAGTCCAGGCGCACTGGGCTTTGATGAATGGCTATCGCACGACAACTTTTTCGAACTCAACCCGGTGCTTTCGCGAAACGGTGGACCACCACAGAGATTCGAGGGCGAGAGTTCGGAGATCATCATCGATGCAACCATTGAGTTCATCCGGAAGAGCAAGGACAAGGGACAGCCATTCTTCACGATCGTGTGGTTTGGATCACCGCACGAACCCTACAGCGGCTTGCCAAAAGACTTGGCGCTGTATGACGACCTGCCGGAGAAATATGCGAAGAAGACCGTTTCGCTGACCTCAAACAAGACTGGATCACGCACCAAACGCCCACTGCGTGATGTGCTGCGCGAGCGCTACGCGGAGATCACGGCGATGGATCGCTCTATTGGGACGCTTCGCAAATTCCTGAAGGCGGAAGGGCTGCGTGGCAACACATTGCTCTGGTATTGCGGTGACAACGGCACGCCGTCGAGTGGTGTCGCGGAGTCTCCCCTGCGAGCGCAGAAGGGCACGATGTATGAGGGAGGAATCCGTGTTCCAGGTGTGATCGAATGGCCTGCCCAGATTCGCAAGTCCTTCAGCTCGGACGTGAATGCGGTGACGAGTGACATGCTTCCGACGCTTTGTGCGTTGGCGAAGCAAGATCTTCCCAGGCGGCCGCTTGATGGGATTGATCTGGTGCCCTTGATCGACGGGAAGATGAAGAAACGTTCCACGCCGATCTGTTTTTGGGCGTTCAAATTCAGCGACCGTTCCAGGTCCATGCCGTATATTCATGCGGAGTTGCAGCAGGGAACGACTCCACTGGTGAAGCTCATGAAGGGCATCCCGACGCGCAATTTTGTGAACTATCATCACTCAGGCATCACCGAGGATGATTACCTGGGTGCACGGGTGATTCTGGATGGCGACTACAAGCTGGTGATCGACGGCTCAAAGAATTCCGGGACGGAGTTGTTCGATCTGGGCGAAGATGAGGCGGAGGAACAGAACCTCGCGACGAGCAAACCTGAACTCGCCGCGAAGTTGTCGAAGGATCTTCGTGCCTGGCAGGAATCGGTCACACACAGCCTGATGCGCGGGGATTACTAACCTCCTTACGTCGGCTGCTACGAGATGAACTAAGGATTGAGGATCACCGGCTATCCCGCTTCTCCGCGATGCCGAACTTGTGCATTTCGCTGAGCAGGCGGTCGATGGATTCGAAACGCAGGTCGCCCTCTTTTGCGATTCTCTTGCGAATCTCGCGCAGTTTTTCCTTCTGACCTTTCATGTGCTGCTTCACGGCTTCCACCAAGGCGCTCCATTCGGTATGTGAACCTGATTCATCGGCTTCGCGACGAGCGCGCTTCAGGTGTGCGTCGGCTTTCGTTGACGAGTCCTGCTCTTCCGACAGCAGGTGATTCAAGGCGGCCTCCAAGTGGAGTCCGGTGATTTCGGTCTGGCTCAGGCCTCCATGTCCCTTCAGCTACCGTTCGATCACCTTGGCTGCATCGCCAAACGCTCGTCGGTAAACGCACGCCAACCCCTGCCGGGTTTGTTGAAGAACTCATCGAAGCCAAACATCGTCATCTTGTCGCGATTCTCGATTGGATTTCGGCCGTGGATATCCGGAAGGTAGAGGTCCTCAGTATTGATTTCGGACCTCAGGTTCACGCGCACATGAAATCGGTTGTCGCCTGCCTCGTGATGCACTGCCCGGGTGCCAGGTTCCGGCAGGGTCTTGACGAATGACACATGCAGGACGGCTGAAGGAACATGTGCCAGGTCGTCGAGGAAGAGATTCAATGCCTTTGCGTCACTCTTGTAATACATCGTCGTGAAGGAATTGATGAACATGCCACCGATGAATTTGCAGTCCTTTCGGTTCAAGGCTGCGTAGACCTATTTGAGAACGCTTTCGCCGTGCTTCGTGCCGAGGGCAATGTTTGGTTGCTTGAGTTTTCCGGCGAGTGCGAATGAGTCGATCTTTCCGATCAACAAGGTCGTGGCGCAGGCCAGCCAGACGGAGAATTGAAGTGCTTTCATGTCTAGGAAGACACGAGTGCACCGAGTTTGTTGGAAGAATAACCTGCGTCGTTGAAAAACTGCGCGGAACAGGAAGACCTCGAATCGAAGTTCGATCTACTTCTTGGCAGGCGGAGTCTTGGGAGCCGGTGCAGCCTTTGTGGGAGAAGCTTTCGACGCCGGTGCAGATTTACTGACCGCGGGCTTGGCCGGAGCTGCCTTGGTCGTCGGGGCCGCGTTCGTTGGTGCGGGCTTTGCTGGAGCCGCATTGGTCGAGACGGCGTTGGTATTCGCAACGACATTGGTTGAAACCAACAGCGGGGTGGCCGTGGTGGGAACGGTTGCGGGTGCAGATCCCGTGGGCGTGATCTGGGGGAATTTGCGGAGCAGGTCATCCTTGCGAGTGCGTGCTTCCGAAGCCCAAGGTACCGGCTGGGTTTCGCTCTCACGGATCAATTCGTCGTAGTACCGCAGGGCCTGTTCGGGCTTGCCGTTCTCAGTATGAATCAAAGCCGCTGCGAGCTTTGAGAGATTCGCCTCCGTGGTGCCGGCGGCAGAGGTGACCAGCGCTTCGTAGGCCGCCAATGCTTCGTCGGTCTTGTTCTGGGCATCCAGGCTTGCGGCCACACCGTAACGCGCACCGTTGGCCCATGGATGGGCGGGGAACTGATTCACGTATTCCTGAAAACGGGTTTGGGCTTCCGGATACTTGTTTTCCGAGAAAAGCGCTCCGGCCCCAAGATAGAGAGCGCGCTCGCCGGCAGTCGTGCTGGCAAAATCGGTGGCCACCTTCAGGTAATCTGAAGCCGCAACCGGTTCTTCGTCAAAACTCTCCACCGCAAACAATGCGGCATTTGCATCAGACTCCTTCTGAGAAGACAGGTGGGTGGCCGTGTATCCAACAAATACAGCAACCACGAGCGCAGTTCCGCCCAGCCTGAGCTGGCGCTTACGCGTCTCTGCCCAGGTCTGAAGCTGGAACAGGATATCCTGCTCTTCTTCTTCCTTATTTTCTTCCGGCTCGGCCATAAAGGGCCGGAATCATCCGGGCGTCGAACCAAAACGCAAGTCCGAAAATGTGGTTTCCGCATGCTGGGGCGCATCCCGGTTTCTTGCAATGCTTGGTAAGCTGGGGCAATTGCCACCAGTGTTTGGGTGAATGCACGGGACAAAAGAAGCCGAAACTGAAATCGAGAGTTTTCTCCCTCACCCTCAGTCCCTCTCCCAGCGGGACAGTGAGGTGAGGGAGAACGTGTCAACGAGTTTTGTCTCTGTGTTGTAACGATCCTTACCATCCGCAGCATCGGTTCAAATCGATTTTTGGGTGCGCTTGTTTCAGAAGCGCGGCCCGGGCCCGGGTTCGTATTGGCGCGTCAGGCCGGAACGCTCCGGCACTCGCTGCAATAATGTGGGATGCGCCCCGCATGTTGGTGATTCTGCATCGAGCGTGGCGGAGGCCGTGATCGCACGAAGAAAGAGTAGCGCGCGACATACAGTGGCAAGAGCGGTTGCCAGCCCCATCCCTCGCCGCTACCTTGCGCGCCCGTGGCGAAGCGGAACGGCTCATGCATTTCCCTGAAAGGAGTGCGACACAACAACCTGAAGGGATTCGACCTCGACATTCCGCTGGGCAAACTCGTCGTCTTTACCGGCCTGAGCGGATCGGGAAAGAGCTCGCTGGCGTTCGACACGCTCTATGCCGAAGGGCAACGGAGATACATTGAAACGTTTTCCCCCTATGCCCGGCAGTTTTTCGACCGGATGGACAAGCCGCAGGTCGGCCGGATCGAAGGCATTCCTCCAGCGATAGCGATCGAACAACGGAACAGCGTTCGCACCACCCGGTCGACGGTGGGAACAATGACCGAGGTATGCGATTTCATGAAAATGCTCTGGCCGCATCTTTCACAGCTCTTCTGTCGTGAATGCGACCAGCCGGTGGGCAAGGAATCATCACCATCGGTGTGGAAACACATCCTGAAAGAAGCGAAAGGCCGGCGGGCGATGATCGCCTTCGATCTTCCGGTATCGAAGAAACTGTCCGTCGCCGACTCGCTCAAACTGGTGGCAAGGCAGGGGTATCAGAG
>CEUN01020559.1_pt1 | contig 12406 bp, 8 predicted proteins | sample 361501 | NCBI WGS metagenome assembly CEUN01 (sample SAMEA2622801, study PRJEB7988) | marine metagenome | biome: marine biome (ENVO:00000447); feature: marine epipelagic mixed layer (ENVO:xxxxxxxxx); material: "saline water (ENVO:00002010), including plankton (ENVO:xxxxxxxx)" | depth 120 m | reverse complement strand
ATCCTACTAGAATGGGAGATTAAGCGTGTTGGTGTCGCAGAAATCCCGGAGACAGCGATATGAAAAAACGAGTAGCGGTCTTGATGGGTGGCATTTCTTCCGAGCGCGAAGTTTCTCTAGTTTCTGGAAAATCAGTTGTTAAAGCCCTGAAACGCAAAGGTTATGAAACAAACCCGATTGATGTAGGACAAAACTTAAAAGACGTTATGAATGCGCTCAAATCCGTTCCCGATGCAGTCTTCAATGCCCTGCATGGCCGCTACGGCGAAGATGGATGTATTCAAGGTTTACTCGAATTGCTTTCCATTCCCTACACCCATTCAAATGTGCTCGCCTCCGCGCTTGCGATGGATAAACCCATGGCCAAAAAACTATTTTGGAATGCTGGAATTCCATGTGCCAAACACCGCTTGGTTAAGCGTCATGACATAAAAAATAAAAAATTAATGGACCAACCCTATGTCATTAAGCCACTGAATGAGGGGTCTAGTCTTGGTGTCCAAATCGTACAGAATGGTGGAGATGTTCCAATGCTCCAGAGAGATATTGGGATACCAGGCGATCAGGTGATGATCGAAGAATATATACCTGGGCGGGAATTAACGGTTGCCGTTATGGGTGACCGAGCTCTTGGTGTTACCGAGTTAAAAACGGATAACGGCTTTTACGATTACGGGGCAAAATACACTAAAGGTAAGACCACTCATCATATACCGGCCGCGCTCCCAGAAATAATCTATAAAAACGCAATGCGCTATGCTCTTAAGGCCCATGATGTTTTAGGTTGTCAAGGGGTGACTAGAGCAGATTTAAGGTACGACGATACAAAAGCGGACCCGGGTCAACTAGTAATGCTTGAGGTCAATACTCAGCCGGGAATGACCCCATTATCTCTTGTCCCAGAGCAGGCTGCCTATGTCGGTATAGATTTTGAAGAATTAGTTTCGTGGATAGTGGAGAATGCCCAATGCGGAAACTAATATCTTTAGTATTAAAGACTTTTAATCGAAGAGCTAATTCAGAAAAAAGCATTTCGTCGGTTACTTCCCGAAAAAAACCTGCCCCAAAGTGGGCACGACCAGCAACCAATTCTGCAATAATTATAGTAAGTATTTTGTTACTTATTTGCGGCCCTTTATGGACATGGAAAAGCGGGGTCTTATCTGAAGGTATCGATACCCTGGAAAATAATTTGATACAGCAAACTGCATCTTTAGGACTTAGGGTGAATAAAGTTATACTTAGAGGACGGTATAAAACTCCTAGGTACAAGGTCATTGACGCAATTGGATTAAAAAAGGGTGATCCAATTATGGGTGTTAAACTGGAGGTTATTCGTAGAAATCTAGTAAAAATCCCGTGGATCCAAAATGCAACAGTTCAGAGGAATTGGCCTAGCACTATTTATATTCGGATAAGCGAACGCAAACCGATAGCTCTCTGGGATTCAAAAAGACAAAAATACCTAATTGATGCTCAAGGAAAGACATTTATATCGGAGCGTATTGAAAGTTTTCGTTACCTTCTGGTCGTTGCGGGGCATGGAGCACCCAGTGCAGCTTTAAAACTTCTTAATATAATTGGAAAAAATCCGTCATTGGCCGCAAAAATTACACGCGCAACATTTGTCGGCAAGAGACGATGGAATTTAAAATTAAAATCTGGGATAAAAATAAGGCTTCCTGAAAAAAACCCACATAAGGCATGGAAACGCCTGATCGAACTCAACTCAAAAAAAAGAATTCTGGCTCGTGATATTCGACTGATCGATATGCGCTTACCTAAAAGCATTATCATTAAACCGGGTTTTATAGGAAGACAAATAATCCAAACAAAAGGCCAAAAAACATGACCATGTTTTCAGTATCAAAAGTCCGCAAGGAGGGGTTGAGTATTGAATAAAAAAAGAACCGGTTTAATTGCTGCCCTTGACATGGGAAGTTCAAAAATTTGCTGTTTGTTAGCCCACTCTTCAAATGATGGTGGTCTAAAAATTTTGGGCGTCGGACACCACGCTTCAAAGGGGATTCGTAGTGGTGCTGTCATTGATATGGATGCCGCACAACACGCCACCCTCACCGCGATAAGCGCTGCAGAAGAACTTGCAAATGAAACAATCAGAGAGGTTATTGTTAACGTTTCCGGAGGCTACCTATCATCAGAAAAATTCAAGTTTGAACTGCCTATTTCCGGACGTGAGGTTAATCAAACCGATATACGACGTGCGCTAGCACAGGGGAATTTTTGTCAGCGCGACACTGATTACGAGGTTTTACATTCACTACCTATGGCCTACTCTCTTGATGCCACGAAGGGTATACGTGACCCGAGAGGAATGTTTGCTGAAACACTCGGAGTTGAAATTAATGTAATTTCAACAAGGGCCGCTAATCTACGTAATCTTGCTGCCTGCCTTGGTAGGTGCCACCTGGACATTGAAGTTGCAGTTGCTGGCCCTTACGCATCCGGTCTTGCCTGTTTGGTTGAAGATGAAGTTGATCTAGGGGTCACAATTATTGATATGGGTGGTGGAACAACCACGATTGCTGTTTTTTATGATGGTGAGGTAGTGCATGCCGATTCTATTCCAGTTGGCGGACATTTTGTAACTAGCGATATTGCCCGAGGTCTATCTACCTCTGTCGCCCACGCCGAGAGGATGAAAACTCTCTATGGAAGCGCAATTTCCTCCCCTGCTGATGAGCGCGAACTTATAGACGTCCCCTTAATAGGTGAAGAAATCAACAATCAACCTAATCATGTTCCTAGATCACTTTTAAATGGCATTATTCGGCCACGGATAGAAGAAACATTCGAATTAGTGCGAAATAAACTTGAAAGTGCCGGCTTAGATCGTATTGCCGGGCGGCGTTTAGTACTAACCGGAGGAGCTAGCCAACTGCAAGGAGTTCGTGAACTAGCGGCACTTGTTTTAGAAAAACAAGTGCGTATGGGCCGACCAATGCGAATTAGTGGTTTAGCAGAAGCAACTAGCGGGCCGGCATTTTCTACATGTGCTGGCTTGGTGCGCTTTGCAGCAGAGAAGCACAGTGACGTAAGAGATCAGCTTGATGCCATCCCAACCGGCGTTAGCGGACGTATTTCCCGAATTGGTAACTGGTTAAAAGGAAATTTTTAATGATGAAAACTCTCCCAAGGATTTTATTACCTGCCAACCTTAGCCGCTGCAAATTTGCAGTATTTCATTGTAATAGCCCTGAGTATTTATGGAGGCTCATATGACTATAAACTTTACTACTCCCGAAAATAATGACCATCTAAAACCTCGTATTACCGTCGTTGGTTGTGGCGGTGCAGGAGGAAATGCTGTGAATAATATGATCAGCAAACAACTTGAAGGAGTGGAGTTCGTCGTTGCGAATACCGACGCTCAAGCTATCTCTCATTCTCTTGCAGACCGTCGCGTACAGCTGGGCCGTGCGATAACGCACGGGTTAGGTGCCGGTTCCCGCCCGGATATGGGACGTGCCGCCGCGGAAGAAGCTTTAGAAGACATAGAGCAAATCCTGAATGGTTCTCATATGGTGTTTATAGCCGCTGGAATGGGTGGAGGCACCGGAACTGGTGCCGCGCCGGTCATAGCCCGCTTGGCTAGAGAACAGGGAATGTTAACTGTTGGTGTCGTTACCAAACCTTTTCAGTTTGAAGGAATTAACAGAATGCGAGTTGCAGACGCCGGTATAGAGGAAATGCAACAATTCGTAGATACTCTTATTGTAATTCCTAATCAAAATCTTTTTAGAATAGCCAATGAGAAAACTACATTTTCTGACGCTTTTGCGATGGCCGATGATGTACTGCACTCAGGGGTACGTGGTGTGACAGACTTAATGGTCGTACCCGGACTCATAAATTTAGACTTTGCGGATATCCGAAGCGTCATGTCAGAAATGGGTAAAGCTATGATGGGTACTGGTGAATCAGATGGTGAGGAACGGGCAAGATTGGCTGCAGAAGCTGCCATTTCAAATCCCTTACTAGATGACGTATCAATGAAAGGAGCCCGAGGTGTATTGATCAATATAACTGGGGGACCCGACATGACACTTTTTGAAGTGGACGAAGCAGCTAATAGAATTGGGGACGAAGTAGATGCGGATGCCAATATCATATTTGGCTCTGCATTAGATCAATCTTTGGAAGGCCGAATAAGGGTATCAGTCGTTGCCACCGGTATAGATATAAATGCTAATACTCAACCACGGCCTGTGCTTAAAGTTTACAACGAACAAAGTGAAACCAATTTTGTGCGATCCAATGAACAATTCCCAAACAAATCAGCTATAGGGATCCAGAGGACACATACTTCGACAATGCCGTTGACTATGGGCCCTACAGCCACGGCATTAAAAATGCCCGAGCCCATAACGCATACGGAAAATTCTCAAATTCAACTTGAGAACACTAAATTTGAGCAAGAGCCCGTCCAGTCAAATATTGCGGATTTAGTAGAACCAGAAACTGAAAATGCAAAAAATCAGGAATCTGAACCATTAGAAATGGAGCATATAGAAAAAAGTGGTCAAACTATGCAACAAAATCAAACAGACCAACCATTTATCCCGCCCCTCCCATCGAAACCGGATAGGATGCCTTCTCCTTTAATTGAAAACACTGCAGACCCTTTTCGAGAGGCGGAAATGTTGAATGCAGCCCCGGCACCACAAAAGAAGAAAAATCCCAATATTTTCCAGCGCATGACGAGCGCTAGTTGGGCAAAAAAAGAAGATAGTAAAACTGAGAAAGACATATCAATACCACCAGTCGATAAAAGTAGGAAATTAAATCCGGAAGAAACTACTGATTCAATGTCAACAAACCCAAACAAACAAGAAATTCAAATTGAAGAACATAAAAAAGAAGTTGCCATTTCTAAAAAGGAGAAAAATATCGACTCGAACAACAGCATTGAAGAGGAAATAACTCACCCCCAAAATAAGGAAGTCGTTTTATCTGAAAACCAAAAAGATAAAGAACAACCTGAATTAACAGAACTTAAACATAATAACCATTTGTCAGATAACCAAAGCGAAGAAGATTTATTGGAAATTCCGGCCTTTCTAAGACGACAGGCTAATTAGTCAAATAAACGTAACATTCTGTAACAAATGTTGATTTGAGAGCGCTGAAGGAAATTGGTATTTTCCTTCAGCATAATGTTCAGTTCATTTGTTGGAAACTCGTTTGCTAATTTAGATCATAGAAATAGATAAGTTTTGACATTATTTAGAGTAGTATAAGGAATATTGAGTGCTTGACCCATCAGAAACTTGTAACACCGCCATCGATGCCAAGAATTCTAAAGTGGTGCTCCAAAAATCGTTAAAATCTTCAATAGGCTGTTCTGGAATTGGTTTACATTCCGGTAAAAAAGTAACGATGTCGCTTAATCCATCACACACAAATACGGGAATCGTCTTTCGGCGAACTGATGTAAATATAGAAAATCAAATTATTCCGGCGCGTTGGGATTGCGTGGTGGACGCTCGATTAGCTACTACCATTGGAAATGATGCGGGCGTTTGTGTATCGACCATAGAACACCTAATGGCTGCCTTCGCAGGTTGCGGTATAGATAACGCTATTGTTAATTTAGACGGGCCCGAGGTTCCTATTATGGATGGAAGTGCCGCCCCATTTATTTTTTTGATGGAATGTGCCGGTATAATTGAACAAAGTGAGCCTCGGAGAGCTATTAAACTTGAAAAATCCATTAAAGTCACCGATGGGAATAAATATATTTTAGCCTGTCCCGATCAAGCATTCTCCGTCGATTTTGAAATTGATTTTGAAGAAACTCCTGTTGCAAAACAAAAATTAAGTATGCGTTTGATCAATGGAACCTTTAAGACTGAAATTTCTAGGGCAAGAACCTTTGGTTTTGTGCACGAGGTGGATGCATTGAGAGAAGCTGGTCTAGCGCTTGGGGGGTCCTTGGACAACGCAGTAGTTATTAGTGGTGACAAAATTCTTAATGGTGATGGACTCCGATATGATGACGAATTTGTCCGTCATAAAATTTTAGATTGTGTCGGAGACCTGTACCTTTCAGGTTCCCCAATTATTGGACAAATCAATGCACTTCGGCCAGGACACGCTTTAAATAATAAATTTCTACATTCTCTTTTTCAGGATGAATCTGCTTGGTCCTATGTAAGAATGGATAGTGCGTTAGTACCCGGGGCGGCACATAGTTGGGATCAAGAACTGTCCTTGGCGACCGCCTAATATTCTTCCGCATAATTTTCTTGATATCTATTCTGTATTTATAGAAACAGAATATATGGCAGTAGTTAGTAGCCATGTGATATGATTTAGTGAAGGAAAATGACATCGGTTTTATCAAGATTGTTTGATATCGGAAGAGTAATAGACACTATTAAAAGATTTGGACCAAAAATTGGACCCTTACAAAAAAATAATTAGATGGTTGGCAATTCCGATTTTATTGGGCTTTACAGCCTGTACTAGCAACGAAGAGAAAGCATATATAGAGCGGTCGGTTAACACCCTTTATAATCAAGCAGTCGATGCGCTAGAAGCCGGGGACTTTTTCGAGGCGTCAAAATATTTTGATGAGGTTGAAAGACAACACCCTTATTCAATCTGGGCCACAAAAGGAAAACTATTATCAGCCTATGCCAATTACGAAGCTGGGAAATATGACGATGCTATCATGGGTTTAGATCGTTTCATTCAACTTCATCCGGGAAATAAAGATACAGCATATGCATATTATTTAAAAGCGTTGAGCTTTTATGAACAAATTACAGATGTCAGTAGAGACCAATTGGCGACAGAAAAAGCCCTCAAGGCATTACGAGATGTTATTCGGCGCTACCCGAGAACAAAATATGCACGTGATGCACGTCTGAAAGTTGATTTAACGCGTGACCATCTAGCCGGCAAAGAAATGTCCATTGGTCGTTTCTACTTAATAAAAAAAGAATATATTGCTGCCATTAATCGATTTAGACGAGTAGTAAAACAATATCAAACAACAACTCACACGCCCGAGGCGCTCCATAGGCTGGTGGAAGCCTACACAGCTATTGGGTTAAGAAATGAAGCAAAAAAAGCGGCATCAGTGCTGGGCCATAATTACCCTGGCAGCGAATGGTATACTGATAGTTACAAACTCATGACAGGGATAGATATAAAGAAAACGGTAGAGAACAAAAAAAAGAAGGGATTTTTAAGTCGAACTTGGAATAGGATTTTTTGATTCAAAATGCTAGTTTCCGTTCTAATACGAAACATTGTTCTAATTGATAAATTACATACCACCTTTGGCAAGGGTCTCTGCGTCTTAACGGGCGAGACCGGTGCAGGAAAATCAATTTTGTTAGACGCGCTGGGGCTAGCCTTAGGCATGAGAGCTAATATCAACTTAATTCGAAATGCAGATAAAAAGCCAAAAGAACTGCGGAATGCTTCAGTTACTGCATCTTTTCAAATACCTTCTACTCACGGGGTTTATTCTTTGCTCGCTGATTATGATATTAACAATTTAAAAGAAGGAGAACCACTTATCTTGCGCCGAAACCTGGATCAAGATGGTCGCGGTGGGGCTTATATCAACGATCAGCCCGTAAGCGTGAGTCTTTTGCGCACGATCGGCGAACAATTAGTTGAAATAGAAGGTCAATTTGCCAGCCAAGGTCTTATGGACCAGAAAACTCATAGAGCTGCGCTTGATAACTTCGCCGGTATCCGACCATTATGCAATGAGGTCGCACATCTTTACGACGCTTGGAAAAAAATTGACAACCTCTTAGAAAAGGAATCAGCTGAATATGAAAAAAATCGCGCAGATGAAGACTATGTTCTTCATTCACTAGAAGAACTCCAACAACTCAATCCTCAGACCGGCGAAGAAGTTGAACTATCGAAAACACGCTCCCTGCTGATCAACAGTGAGCGTCTAATTAGAACTCTAGTTACAATTGAAAATTCTCTCTCAGCTGACGATGGCGTAGAAGACAGACTAGGCGCCGCACAACGCAGTATTTTAAAGGAAAATGCAGAATCGACAGAAGCCTTAAGCCCTATATTAAATGCTCTCTCTGCAGCCACAGATTCTGTTGCGGAGGCACAACACCTTTTGAATAGATTAATGCAGGATGCGGCACCCGACCCTACCAGGCTTGAAAACTGTGAAGAACGACTTTTTTCCTTAAGAGCTCTAGCGAGAAAACATAATATTACCGTGGAAGAGCTTCCGTCTTTACAAAAAACTCTCGAACAAAGAATTAAAACTTTTACAAATGCCGATGAACATATAGGAAAACTGCAAATAGATCGTGATAAAGCATACGAGAAATATAAAATTAAGTCAGAAAAACTAAGCAAAAAGAGACACAGCGCTGCCAAAAAACTGGACAAGGGCGTCTGCGAGGAGCTACCACCATTACGGCTTGAAAAAGCGACTTTTTATACTCGAGTCGAAACCTTGGATAAAAGAGATTGGGGTCGCCATGGTATTGATAGAGTCTACTTTGAAATTTCTACGAACCCGGGAACCGAGCCAGGCCCAATAACACAAATCGCCTCTGGTGGGGAATTAGCAAGATTTCTTCTCGCCTTGAAGATGGTCCTTAAGCAAAACAATGCTGTCCCTACCTTAATTTTTGATGAAGTAGACGCCGGAATTGGGGGAGCGGTAGCCGCAGCAGTCGGCGAAAGACTTGCAAAACTATCGGAAGACATACAGGTGCTGACTATTACCCATTCACCGCAGGTTGCTGCTTACGGATTACAACATTTAAAAATTTCTAAATCAGAAAAGAATGGGTCAATTTTCACTCAAGTTACTGAATTGGATGAAAATGAAAAAAATGAAGAAATTGCTAGAATGCTAGCCGGAATCAAGATTACAGAGGAAGCTCGAGCAGCAGCCGCAAGTCTTTTATTCAGAGGCACTCCTTAATATTATTTTTAGTGAAGAAATGAAAACAGATTTTTCAAAACTACCTGTTAGCGAATTAACGGCTTCTCAAGCCGAAGATGAGTTAAGTCGCCTCGCAAATGTTATTACCGCGCACGATACAGCTTATTACCAAAATGACGCGCCGGTCATTACAGATGGCGAATATGACCTTTTGAGACAACGAAATCAAAAAATTGAAGATCGCTTTCCACAATTGAAAAGAGAAGACTCTCCTTCACAAAAAGTCGGTGTTACAATTTCGTCTAGTTTTGAAAAGATTCAACATGCAGTACCAATGTTATCGTTGGGCAATGCCTTTAAAAATAGTGATGTCTATGACTTTTATAGTCGAATTAGGCGTTTCATTGGTTTTGAAGAGGAGCAGGCCATCAATATTGTTGCAGAGCCCAAAATTGACGGCCTTTCAGTATCTCTGAGATACGAGGACGGTTCTTTAATTATGGCAGCAACAAGAGGTGATGGCCAACAGGGTGAGAATGTTACGTCCAATGTTGCAACAATAAATAGTATACCCAAAACTATTGATCATGAGGTACCAAAAACTTTGGAGGTACGGGGCGAAATTTATATCGGGCATCATGATTTTCATAATCTTAATGAACAACGCAAAAGTAAGGGCGAAACACCGTTTGCCAACCCGCGTAATGCGGCCGCTGGCTCTTTAAGGCAGTTGGATAGCAATATAACTGCCGAGCGTCCCTTAAAAATATTTACATATGCATGGGGAGAACTAAGTGAAACTATTGCAGAAACACAAATGCAATTTTTGGAAAATCTTGAATCATGGCAATTTCCAGTCAACCCTCTTAGTCAACTATGCAAGAATGAAGAAGAGGCCATTGGCTACTACGAAAAAATATCAGATCTTAGATCTAAATTAGACTATGATATTGATGGCATCGTCTATAAAGTGGATCGAATAGATTTACAACAGCGACTAGGTTTCATAAGTCGTGCTCCCCGCTGGGCTATTGCCCGTAAATTTCCTGCGGAAAGAGCTATGACCACTTTAAAAAAAATTACCGTCCAAGTTGGGCGGACGGGAGCGTTAACTCCCGTTGCTAATCTGTCTCCTATTAACGTGGGAGGCGTTGTTGTTAGCAGAGCAACACTTCATAATGCGGATGAAATTGAACGAAAGGACATTAGGGTGGGCGATACTGTTATTGTCCAACGCGCAGGAGATGTTATTCCGCAAATTGTTGAAGTAGTAAAAGAAAAAAGAATAGAAAATACTGAACCTTTTCGTTTCCCTGAATATTGCCCCGAATGTGGCAGCCCCACGGTTCGTCAACATAACCAAGCTGTCATTCGGTGTACCGGTGGCTTCATTTGCCCGGCTCAAAAGTTAGAACAATTAAAACATTTTGTTAGCCGCCCTGCCCTTGATATTGAAGGTCTGGGTGGAAAATACATAGAGTCATTCCTAGCTGAAGGTTTAATTAATAAACCCGGAGACATATTCCGTCTCCATGAAAATCACGACAAACTTAGAAATAGGGAGGGTTGGGGTAGAAAATCCGTTGACAATTTAATCAAGGCAATTGAACAGAGGAGAAATATTTCATTAGAGCGGTTCATTTATGCGCTAGGGATACCTCAAGTAGGACTAGCAACCGCTCGCCAATTGGCGTTGCATTATGAGTCATTTAACAACTGGGCCACTTCCATGCTTAAGGCCGCAATGGAACGACTAAAAAATCCAGACGAAAGAAAAAGAAGCGAGTTGGTTGGTGAAACCTTTTTAAAACTTTGCCAGATCGACGGAATAGGCATCAACATGGCCGATGATATCGTACAATTTATTGGGAATACTGAAAATTTTAAAATTGTCGAAGATTTGGCGTTTAATCTCACCATAACGGACTTTTATAAAGCTCAAGAATTTGAGACAACGCTTTTAGGGAAAACAATCGTGTTTACTGGTGGTTTAGAAACTACAAGTCGTGCGGAAGCCAAATCCATAGCCGAATCCCTTGGTGCAAAAGTAACAAGCGCTGTGTCAAAAAACACTGATTATGTTGTTGTTGGCTCTGACCCCGGTTCTAAAGCCATTAAGGCGCAGGAACTTGGCATTCCAATTCTTAACGAACAAGAATGGCACACTCTTATCGATCCATAAAAATCAATTTAGGCTTGGCGTATTAGAACAATATTTAGAAATTTTTCTTAGAGCTGTCCCAATGGGCTCGTAGCTTTCTTCAGCCAGGCGTTCTCTTTAGAATTTAAAAAGGGCCCAATCGTCGACAAAACTCGAGAGTGATATTTATTCAACCAGTTAATCTCATGTGAATTAAGAAGTGATCCGTCAACAAGAGAAATATCAATAGGCGCAAGCGTAACCGTATCAAACTTCAACATTGAATTCTCGCCGTTACCGCTTGCATCAACTGCTTCTATTCGGACAATTAAAAGGTTTTCAATGCGTATGCCATAGGCTCCTTCTTTATAGTATCCTGGCTCGTTCGAGAGAACCATTCCAGGTCTTAGAGGAACCTCCGCATATCGTTTGGCTATACGTTGTGGTCCCTCATGTACACTGAGGAAAGCACCAACTCCATGCCCAGTACCATGATTAAAATCAAGACCAATATCCCACAGCGCCTTGCGAGCCAAACAATCCAACTGCCCTCCACTTGTTCCTACAGGGAACCGAGCCATTGCAATTGCAATATGCCCTTTCAATACACGAGTAAAACGATCCTGCATTTCTTGCGCAGGAGGACCAATAGATACTGTTCTGGTAACATCGGTAGTGCCATCTACATATTGGGCTCCAGAATCAACGAGGTAAAGTGAACCATATTTCAGATTCCGGTTGGTTTTAGGAGTAACCCTGTAATGTATAATTGCACCATTCGACCCTGCCCCTGAAATTGTCTCAAACGATAAACCCTTAAATTTATCCATGGACATTCTATATTTTAATAGTTGATCTGCTGCTGACATCTCATCAACAACTCCTTTGGGCCCTTCTTCAGATAACCAATAAAGGAATCTACACAATGCAACACCATCGCGAATATGCGCATTCCGAATACCTTGAATTTCAATCGTATTTTTACAAGCCTTCGGCAAAACGCACGGATCTTCCATCTCAATTATTTTGCCTCCACCCGCCATTACATAATTCCTTACCCAAACAGGTACAGTGGATGGTGAAATTTGAATAATCTGCGATTGGTGACATAATTTCTTTAAACTTTTCTCAAATTCATCAATGGGTTTTATTGAAGCAATTTTACCCAATGCATTTTGTGTTTCACTTAAGATTTTTCTTTCATCCATAAATAATTCTAAAGACCTATCAATATTTATGATTAGAAAACCTAGAGCCACGGGTGTATTGGGAATATCCCCTCCCCTAATATTCAACAGCCAGGCGATTGAGTCTGGAGAGGTAATTACCGCAGCATCCGCACCGTTTTCTTTTAC
>CEUN01060386.1_pt1 | contig 12410 bp, 12 predicted proteins | sample 361501 | NCBI WGS metagenome assembly CEUN01 (sample SAMEA2622801, study PRJEB7988) | marine metagenome | biome: marine biome (ENVO:00000447); feature: marine epipelagic mixed layer (ENVO:xxxxxxxxx); material: "saline water (ENVO:00002010), including plankton (ENVO:xxxxxxxx)" | depth 120 m | reverse complement strand
CGCCCGCAGCGACGTCAGCGGGGGCAGTTTTCGATTTGCTGACATAGCAGGTGAAGTAAATTCAACTGTGTGCTGAGAAACGATCGTTTGTTGCGCTGCAAAAACATACCCATATTAGGCTTTATCAAGGGGTTGTCGGGCATTGCCTGCTCTTCAACATGATTATTTCTGTCTCATCTGGAGAGTACTGCCATGGTAGTCAACACGGCCGTTAATGCCAACTCAAACGTGATTCCCGCCGTCCCGATGCGTGAGGTTCAAGCGCCGTCCTGGTGGGTGCACGCACGTGAAATAACGAGCGAGATTCGCGAAGCGTTTGCACAAACATTCGGGTCCCTGTTGTCTGAAGCGGAACATCGTTGCGATTGAGCCTGCACCGGGCGAAGCTGGCTTGACTGAAGCTGGCCCCATTGAGTCTGAGACGCCCTTGTCTGCATCCGCGAGGGCGTAGGGGTCACAGTCAACTCGCATCAGCACGGTACTTGTGATTCTGCACTGGCGTTGGGATTTAACCTCGGTGTTCACGGCACGCCGAGTGCAACGTTTGAACTGCACGACGGCGACATGAGACGGGAAAATCGCTAGGGCCGGAAGCACATTACAAAGCGGGCATCAGCGCATATCGAACGCGGCGTAGTCCTCGGCCGCCACCTCGTCGCAGCGGTCCCGGTAGCGGGGCGCACCGGCTGCGTACAACAGAAATTTCCGCTGCTGGCGACCTGGCAGGTTGGGATTAATGCCGGTGAACCAGGATCTGGTTTTGCTAAGCAGCAACTTTTCCGATGATTCCATGACATGCGCCGTCCATTCGTCCTCTGCTTCTTGCGTTGCCGCCATCCGCGTGTAACCGCGTTCCTGCATGAATGCGAGTGCGTCTGATACCCACTCGACGTTCTGCTCAATACAACGCGGTATGTTGCAGAAGGTTGCGGCGTTGTGTGGCCCAACCAACGTGAACAGGTTGGGGAACCCTGCAATTTGAATGCCGAGAAAGGTGCGTGGTCCGTCACGCCATTTTTCCTTGAGCGTTATCCCACCCTCGCCACGGATGTCCATTCGCTCGAATGAACCCAGCACCGCGTTGAACCCTGTTGCGAAGATGATGATGTCGAACTCGAAGCTCTCCGCGCCGGTCGTCAGCCCGGTCGGCGTAAACCGCTCAATGGGTGTTTCACGAATATCGATCAGCCGAACGTTGTCCTGGTTGTAGACTTCGTAGTAATTCGTTTCCAAAGGCACGCGACGCGTGCCAAAGCCGTGGTCTGTTGGAATGAGTTTTTCCGCCACTGTGGGGTCGTTCACACGCGCGCGAATCTTGTTGGCGACGAAGTCGCTGATCGTTTTGTTGGCTGCCGGGTCGGTAAAGGTATCGCGAAAGTTTCCCATCCAGATGCCAAAGCCCGGCTCGCCGTATAACTTTTCGTACACCGAGTTACGTTCCTCTTCCGAGAGTTCCATGGCGTAACGTGGGTCGGCGTTGTGAATGAACTGTCCGTGCGACTCGCGGCAGCGCGCGAAGATGTTGTCGTAGTCCGCTTTGATCTGCGCCTGCGTTTCCGCATCGATGGGAGAGTTGTTCAGTGGTGCGCAGAAATTGGGCGTACGCTGAAAGACGGTTAATGTGCCCGCCGTCTTTGCGACTTCCTGAATCGTCTGTACGCCGGTTGCGCCGGTACCGATGACAGCCACACGCTGACCACGAAAATCCACCGGTTCGTGTGGCCATTCGGCCGTATGGAACGCGCGACCTGAAAATGTCTCCATGCCGTCATACTTCGGCATGACGGGAGTGGACAGCACACCAATGGCTGAGATCAGGAAGCGGGCACTTGCACGGGCGCCGCTCTCCAGTTCGACCTGCCACCGTTCGTCCGCGTCGTCGTAGTGAGCACTCTTTACGCGCGCGCTGAACTCGATGTCTTTGCGCAGATCAAACTTGTCAGCCACATAGTTGACGTAGCGCAGTGTCTCCGGTTGCGCCGAGAAGTGTTCGGACCACTCCCATTCCTGCAAAAGTTCCTTGGACCACGAATAGCCGTAAGACCATGACTCGGAATCAAAGCGTGCCCCTGGGTACCGGTTCCAGTACCAGGTGCCGCCTACCCCCGTGCCGGCTTCGAATACCCTGACGCTTAATCCGAGTTCACGGACCTTGTGCAGTTGATACAGACCGGAGATACCGGCTCCAATGATGATGACGTCGTAAGAAGCGTCTGACATGTTCCGCTTTATCTCCGGCTTTTGAATAGGGTCAAGCGCGCCAGTTGAGTTTGCGCCACTCGTCGTCGGCACCGGTCGCAGCGGCTTCCGCGTCATATGCGAACAGCCACTCCTGACCAGGCGGGAAGCCATCGCCGATGCGCGTCTGTGCAACGGAGAAGCGCTTGTTGCGGCGCGCGACCTCGTCCGGTTCGTGCAAATGAAACAGATGTTCCGCGGCGCGTGACGCCTCCTGAACCTGTCGCGTTCGGGGCTGGCGTAACGTCGAGTACAAATTCAAGGCGGCGCCTGTGTCCTGATGTAACGCCAGCGCCCGCGCCAGTACCCAGGCGTCCTCAATGCTCTGACCGGCCCCTTGCGCGTGGTAGGGCAGCATCGCGTGCGCGGCATCACCCATCAGCGCAATATTGCCGCTAACCCAATCGGCAAGCGGCTCGCGGTCATAAAGGGCCCACTTATAGGGTGGCGCGCTGCGCTCGATCAGTCCGCGAATCATCGGATGCCATTCGGCAAACTCGTCGAGTGCTTCCGTCACGGTCCCTTGTGTAGTCCAGGATTCGCGTGTCTGCCCGTCAGAAGGGCCCATGCCAATCCAGTTGAGCAATGTTCCACCGGACACGTAGTAGACAACAACGCTGCGTCTTGGCCCCATCCAGATATAGGAGTCTTTTGCGAACCCGAGGTCTGCCACATCCGCGGCTGGGGTCAATCCGCGCCAGGCCATACAACCGGAGTGTTTGGGTGGTTGCGGCGTGAACAGCTGTTCGCGAATGAAGCTGCGTACGCCATCTGCACCAATGAGTGCATCGGCCTCGTAGCGCTCTCCGGAGCGGGTCACCGCAAAGGCACGTTCCGCTGCCTGCCCAACTGACACTACATCGGCGTCCAGTACCAGGCGGGTTCGCTCGTCCAGCGCATCTTGCAGCGCCCGCAAGAGATCCGCCCGATGCGCATGCGCATAAGGTGTGCCAAATGCGGCTGCAACGGTATCGCCGAGTGGTGTTACAAGCAGCGGCTCCGCAGTATCCCACGCGACAAAGCGGTGTTTTCCAGGGAACACCACGTCTTTGACAAGCGTATCCCAGACGCCCAGATAGCCGAGCACACGCGTGGCGTTGGGACTCAGCTGAATGCCGGCTCCCACGATGCTGAGCGCATCAGCACGCTCCAATACCGTCGCGCGAATATTCTGGCGCTGGCACGCGATCGCGAGAGCCAATCCGCCAATGCCGGCACCCACGATCAATACTTCCTTCGGCATGGTTAGCAGGCTCTAGCGCAGATACCGCGCGAGTGTTGCGCGTATGAAGTCTTTGGATGCTCTCTGGGCGTATGCATCGCCATGCAGTAACTTGCTCGCATATCCAAACATGCGTTGAAACAACAGTTTATCGTCCACTTTGGCAACCAGTGAAAAGCGTTCTTTTGCTTGGCAGATGTCGCGCTAGGCTTCGCGTACATCACGCCAGAACAACTGTGTACCGTCCCAATACGCATCGCCTGGTTTGAAGTTGTGATCGACGATGCGCTCGTACCGGTTCAAGCCAATCTCGCGGGCCAGCACGGGGGCGTCCGAGGGCTTGCCGTCGGGCGACAACACAAGCTTCAAGTTGTCCTCTTCCTGCACCCAGCCGGTCGGCGTGATGGTGTGGCGATTGGTCCCGGCAAGTACATGGTAATCCTTGCGTACGCTGAACTCCCTGCGGGGCAACGGGCGCCAGGTGGTCTCACTTTCCCAGCTGGAGTAGTTACCATAGTGCAGCCAGCGACCGAGCGCCTCGTATCGGGGTGAATCGTCCACCTGGTACACCGCCTGGCTCCATCGACCTTTCACCTCGGCGGCTTCTAGACGCTTGTGCGCCCAGGTCTTGTGGCCAACGTAGAGATGCAGATCCCGTTCCTCGTAAGTCCAGTCCTGCCGCCAGTGTTTGACAACCATTGGCGGCGAGACTTTGCCGTCTTTCCTGGCGAAGTACATGACTATGATGTGTTGCAAACTGATGAAGGTGCCTGCGTCCTCGACGACGTAAACGTACTCGGTCGTCCACGATTGATAAGGACGATCAGCCTTGAACTGGTCGGTGAATCCTGCTGTTTCCAGAAAGTCGAAGCTGGTCCTGAAGCCGCCTGCCATGGCCAGTATGGCCAGCCGGTCGCGTTCAAAAGCAGGCCTCTTGCGTGCCGCCACGAGCCTGGTCCACTCCGCCGTTGGTGCCTTCGCCAGTGTGACCGCGGGACCTTTGTTGGTGCCGCCGCGAGGGCGCATTTGGCCACTTTCCAGGAACGGCCATGCAAACGTGAACTGGCGGGTCTCCGAGGCTTTATCGTCAGCGTATGAGGACGATGCGGATACGAACATCATCGACACCAACGCAGCGGATATGAGTTGTTTTATCATCACGCAGCGTCGCGCTCGAGCAGGTGCGCCGGAACCATCAGGTCGCCGCGCGCGAGCAGTCGGGTTGTGCGCAGCAAACCGGCGGAACGCAGGGTAAAACCATTGGCATCCTGGCTGTAATCCACCGTCACGTCGATGTGCCCGGACGGATGTTCAATCCTTACAACGGCTGGTGACGCATTGGGGATATTGGCGAGCCCGGAGGCGACCGTGTCCGGCGTCAGCAGGCACGAAGCTAGACACTGTGAGCCCGTTACGGCCATCGTCGGGTGACAGCTCCACGGCATAAAATAGCGCGCGCAGATCGCACCGCCGTCGCGCGCAGGCGCCAACAGCCCGAACTTTGGCGTGACGGATTCGCTGACGTCGCTCATACCCATACGCCGGCCTGCTTCGAGTCGGATAGGTTCCATACGCTCATAGAACGCTTTGTTGGCATCGAGTTCATCGCGAGTCTCATAGCCGGTGAGACCAAAGTCTGAAGCACGCGCAATCACCATCGGCATGGCGACATCGATACAGGTGACCTCGATACCGTCGATGACCTCCAGCGTTGAGCCCGTCGGCAGAAGAGATCCCGTAACGCTGCCCACCACATCCATGAAGTTCAGCAATACCGGTGCCGCTGTACCGGGCACACCATCAATGGCGGTGTTGCCCTCGTACTCAACCATGCCACCCGGTGTCTGGATTACAGCCTCGACACGCGCGCCGGTATTAACGGCATGAATTCTGACGCGTGTTTCCGGATCGGACGCTTCAATCAACCCCATTTCCACGGCAGCGCTGGCAACGCCCGACAACATATTGCCGCAAGTTGGTTTGTAGTCGACCAGCGGTTCTTCTACGGCGACCTGTGCAAAAAAGTAGTCGATGTCAGCGTCCGGGCGCTCTGATGCGGACAACATCACCACCTTGGTTGTAACGGCAGCGCTGCCACCGACGCCATCGATGTTCAGTGGATGCCCGGCCCCAACCGCCGCGACCAGAATGTCGGCAAGCTGATCCAGGTCTTCGGGCAGGTCTGCTCGTTTGAAGTAGGGGCCGCGCGACGTTCCACCGCGCATGAACAGAAAGGGAATACCGGTCAGGGGCATGGGCAATAGTCTCCGCTACAGCGATCGGCATAGCATACCGTCACTTCACCACCTGATCAGGTGACTGAATGGAAACTAGGCGGGCAGACTTTGTCTAAGTATTTGTCCGATGGGGACCATGCGACTGATCGCATAACGGACAAATCGATTGATGGCGTCTGTTGCTGCGGCGTGTACCGCGTCGGGCGCTTCGACGTTGCGGCGGTCGCCCGCGAGGCTACGTGCCGCCAAACGTCCAATGTGTTCGGTCTCGCGGATAGTGCGTTGCAGGTCGCCCGTGGCCGCCAGCTGCGACCACGCCAGGCCGAGATAACCGGGCCAGTGTGCCGCGTGTTTGTATAACGTCGCGACGATGCCGCCGTCATCACCATCCGTGCCAAGCGTATTCAGAGCCAGCACCAGCGCTCGTGTGTTCTCATCAAGTTCATCCAGTTCCGGAACGTCGGGAACCGGCGTGCAGGGGCGGCGAAACAGGTCGCTCCCTTCCGCGTCTCCAGCGGCAGTCGTGGTGGGGGGTTCAATCAGCGCGAGCAGCGTGATCAAGTTGTACGCGTTGCCTCGGTTGTAGGTATCGAGGGTAGCTGCCAGCGTCGCGACGTTGGTGATGCCAAGCGCAGGTAGTACAGCGGCAGGCAGGCGCGGCAGCACGGGTAAGGCGTCGTCAAGCGCCTGCCCGAAGCGGGCGACACTGCGCTTGAGGTTTGGGCTGTCGTACAGCGGTCTCGCGCGGGCCCATGCGTATTCGAGCGCGGGTGGGTTGGTTGCGAGGTGGCGCCATATCAGGTTGACCGTGCTGATACGCATGGTCGTTTTGATATCGGCGAAGGTATCGGCGACGTTGCCGGCGGCCTCGTGTTCGCGAATGAATGCGAGTGTCATCGGGCTTTCATCGTGGCCTGTTACCGCCCGGTGGACGTTCTTGCGTCCATCGACGCGCGTAGCGAACGCCGAGCCTTCTGGCGGCACACCGCGACTTCTCGTTGCCCGCATTGCAACGCCACTGCATAGGTCTGTAACGCAAGTCCGTCGTGGCCTGGTCCAGCATCAGGAATAGCGCCTGCGTTGCCGCGCGCGTGTGTTGCAGCTGCGGCGCGAACCAGATGTAGCCCGCTTTTATCACACCCGTTCGCGGATAGATGTCCATCGGGTAGATGTCCATCGGGCCGTGGACTTTCCGACAGGTAGATCCAGATCTCACGCTCGGCATCACTCTTGTGCGACGCGTTATTCAAGTCGTAAGCGTGACGGGCCGGGTGCAACGGTGTGTGTCGGGCTCCGCCGGAAATGGTCGTTCCTCGTTCATAAGCTCCCCCTAGCGATACTGCCCGTCCCAGGCGCCAGGTTCTTTCTCGACCACATTACCGTCTTCATCGAGCTTCGGCCGGTTGATTTCAAATATGGATTCGGAGCGTACCGCGGCGTACTGCATATAACCCATGCGTGCGATCGGCTGCATGGCGCCCGAATTCACGAGGCCGTCCTCAATAAACTCGTCCGCGATGTAGATACCCACAACGTGACCAAACACAACATAGTGTCCACTGCCTCTCGATCGGTCGGCATCGGGCAATTCAATGGTTTTCCAGAACTTGCATTCCAGCGCCGCGGGTGCCTCTTTGACCCTGGGTGGTTTGACGAACGAAGAAGGTGTAGCCGTCAAGCCGGACACGTTGAATTCGTCACGGTCTGGCGGCATTGGTGCGGAACTCACGTTCATCCCGCTGCGTGTGTCCCATGTCGAAAGAGAGCAGGTGAACTCACCAGTCGCTTCTATGTTGGCGATGCTGTCTTTGTAGTCCTTGGTCGAGAACATCACGTAATGCGGGCGGTCTGCCACGGCGTTGAAGAAACTGTAAGGCGCCAGGTTGTAGATCCCGTCGGCGCTTATGCTACCGATCCAACCGATAGGTCTTGGTGCCACGATGGCTTTGAACGGATCGTGGCGAAGACCGTGCTGATTTTCGACGGCGTCGTAGATCATGAGTGTCTGAGTCCCTTGTGCTGATACCAGATAGCGGCGATGGAAGATGTCGCTCGGCGAACAGGCCGCACAGTATGCAAGTATCCGCGTCGGGCGTACATTGTGCAGCCCTTCTTCCGCAGATGAGCATGCGGCGATGAACGAAGATTGTGTGGTGACGGAGACGCGGCTGCTCGATGACGGTGATGTTGTCGAAGTGGTCATCTCGGGTCATGGTACCGCTCGATTCCACGCATTCTGGCTACGGGACAACGCACTCGACCAAGCAACGCGTAACCCGGCCAATGGCCAGCGGCTGCTGACGTTGCAGGATCTACCAGCAGACATCCGGGCAGAACATGCGGACCGGGACGCTGATGGCGCGCTGCGCGTGCATTATGAGGGTGACGAAACCACCTATCGCTACCCGGCTGCCTGGTTGGCGGACAACGCCTACGACCGCGACCTGCAGCACGAGCCTGGTTGGTTGCCGGACGATGTCCGTACCTGGCAGGCATCGTTGAACCAACACCTGCCTACGCATGAACACGGCGCTGTGCAGGGTGAACCACAGGCTCTGCAAGCATGGATGGCGGACATTCGTCGGTACGGTTTTGCATTGCTGCGCAACGGCCCGGCATATCCCGGTGCGTTGCTGGATGTGGCGGCTCGGTTTGGTTACGTGCGTGAGACCAACTACGGCAAAGTGTTTGAGGTTCGAGCGGAAGTTGTGCCTATCAATCTCGCGTTTACGAATGTCGGGCTGCAGGCACACACCGATAATCCCTATCGCGATCCGGTGCCTACCATGCAAATCCTTTATTGCCTGGAGAATTCCGCTGAAGGCGGAGATTCCATCGTAGTTGATGGATTTGCGTGCGCGCATCGGCTGCGGGAGGAGTCGCCGGACGCGTTTACGTTATTGAGCGGCTACTGCGCCCGCTTCGAATACGCTGGTACTGCGGATACCTGCTTGCGCGCGCGCAAGCCGATCATTGAGCTGGCGCCTGACGGCGAGCTGATTGGTGTGCGATTCAACAACCGCTCGGCCGCACCCGTTCGCGATGTGCCGTTTGCGCAGATGCGCGCCTACTACGCCGCGGCCACGCGTTTTGCGGAACTGGTTGACGACCCGCGGATGCAGGTGCAGTTCAAACTCGAACCCGGTGCTTGTTTCATTGTCGACAACACGCGTGTTTTGCACGCACGCACGGAGTACAGCGGAGCCGGTAGCCGCTGGCTGCAGGGTTGTTATCCCGACAAGGATGGTATGTTGTCAACGCTAGCTGCGCTTTCGAGTTGAGAGAGACGATGCCTGAAAATCTGATGCAAAAATATCCCGCCGTGGAAGATTTGCAGCGCCGTGCCCGCAAACGTATGCCGCATTTTGCCTGGGAGTTCCTGGACAGTGGCACCGGCCGGGACGAGGCATTGGCGCGCAATCGCAGCGCATTCTCCGCTGTGCGCATGACACCGCGATTTATGCAGGGTGAGTTTACGCCAGACATCTCAACCACTTTGTTCGGCGAGGAATACTCGGCACCGTTTGGTGTTGCCCCGGTGGGCATGAACGGGCTCGCATGGCCGGGTACTGATCGCATCCTCGCACGCGCCGCCGCACGTCATCAGATTCCTTATTCGATGAGTACCGCGGCCAACTACACACCCGAGGAACTGGGTGGGCTCGCCAACGGTATGGGCTGGTATCAGCTGTATCCGCCACGCAACTCAAACATGCGCAAAGACCTGATCGAGCGCGCCAAGGACTCGGGCTTCAAGGCCCTGCTTTTGACCGTGGATGTACCGGTCATTTCCCGGCGCGAACGACAGATGCGAGCTGGTATTGGCGGCGGGGCTGGATTGAATCCGGAACGCATCATGCAGCTGCTAAGGCGCCCCAGTTGGTCGCTCGCCACATGGCAGGAAGGCCAGCCGGGACTGCCGGGGCTGGAGAAATATTCCCCCAGCGATGATCTCGAAAAATTCCTGGCGTTTGTGGGCGAGCAGCTAAACGGCACGCTCGACTGGGACTACGTGGACGCCGTACGCCGCGAATGGGACGGTCCTCTGGTCCTGAAGGGCGTCCTGGATCCGCAAGAAGCAAAGACAGCAGTTGAACACGGCGTTGACGGCATCCTCGTCTCCAACCACGGTGGCCGTCAGCTCGACGGCGCACTCGCATCGGTAGAGGCACTTCCTCATGTAGCAGAGGCTGTGCAGGGCCGCGCCAAGATCCTGCTGGACAGCGGCGTACGCACGGGGCTCGATATCGCGCGTTCAATCGCGTTGGGCGCGGACTTCGTGTTGTGCGGCCGCGCCTTCATGTTCGGCGTGGCAGCGCTTGGCGAGCGTGGTGCCGACCATACCGTCGCCATCCTCAAACAAGACCTGATGAACAACATGAGCAATCTCGGTTGCGCCACGTTGGGTCAGTTGAGGGATCGGCTGGTGTAACCCCACTCGTTGCGAACGGGGTTGCAAGCCCCGGTCGCAATCAACTGGCTAAAGCCCCGCCGAGGGTCGCTCCGCCATGTGGTCTCGCCAACGCTGTACGTTGGTGCAGTCGTCGGGGATCGTGACTTTGATCCATTTGGCGAATTCGACGAAGACAAAAGCGTCGATGTCGGAGGCGGTCAGGTTGTCGCCGAGGAGGAAGTCTTTGCTGCCAATCATGTCGTTCAGTACCGGCATGAAATACGCGGCACGTTCGCGGCCACGTTCGGCGAGTGCAGGAATCTGCTCAAAGTTCCTTGGGCCTGTCAGCGCGCGGCCCTGCATACGTTTGGCCGAGCTACGTAAACACTCCGCGACGGCCATTAAGGCGTCCGCCTCGATGCGGTAGATGGCGTCGGCGACTAGTCCGCGTTCGGTGGCGTTGCGGCCCATCAGTGCTGGTTCCGGGTGGGTGGCTTCCAGGTAGGCGCGGCAACCTGCGGTACTTAGCAGTCGCGCGCCATCGTCAAGCTCCAGTACCGGGACTGTCGCGTACGGATTGATGGCGAGGAACTCAGGTTCCAGTTGCTCGCGCTCTCCCAGGTTGATTTCTACCGACTCGATATCGAGCCTTTTCTCCGCGATAAACATGCGTACCCGGCGAGGAGAAGGTGCGGGCTGACAGTCGTAGAATTTCATTGTGGCTTCCTGTGTCTAGTTTGCAGGTGGAGCGACGGTCAGTCCGCCACTCACGCCAAAATGATCGATGAAGCCGCCAACAATCCCGGCGCTTTTGGCTTCTTCCACAAATGCGCGCACGAATTCAAATGCTTCGTCGCCGCGGCTCTTGGGTACGCCGATGGCTTGTTGGACCGCTGTGAAACGGCCTTCCAGTATGCGTGCACCTGGCACGCGTTCAACATCTTCCGTGAGTTTCGCGCGGAGGCCGGACAACGCATCCAGGTTCTGATCCACAAATGCCTGGAACGAGCCTTCGAGACCTTCGGCTCGCACCAGTTCCGCGTTACGGATGTTACGTTCCAGCCACAGGTCGTAAGCAGCTTTCGCCGCGACGGCGATACGCACGCCAGGTTGATCCACGTCATCGATAGTCTGTATGGATGAATCGCCACGCACCATGTATGTCGATTCGATTTCCGTGTATGCAGCAGTGAAATTGATGAACTCGGCCCGCGCCGGTTCCGCGCCAATCAGGCCAATGTCCCACGCCTCTTCCGCCGCCGCGTCCGCCACCATGGCGGGCGTCTTGTAACTCTTGTATTCAACGGGTACGCCAAGGCGTGACGCCAGTTCCGCCGCCATACTGGGAGACACGCCCTGCGGGTCGCCGTTGTCCGCCTTGCCGGTTACCAGCAAAAAATTACTGAGGTTGACGCCAGCGCGTAGCGTGCCGGTCGGCGCCAGTGCCGCGCGGATATTGTCATTCATTGGATTACCTTGTTTGTCAGTGGATGTGGTTGTTCATGGACGCAGCAAGAATTCGCGCACCGCGCCGATTTGTTCGTCATTTTCGAGGCGCGGGCAATGGCCCGCGTAAGGGACCTCAAAGACCTCTGCGCGTGGACCGGTTGTGCGCATGCGCTCCACGGTTTCCCGCACCAGTAACTTTGACTGCATACCCCACAGCACCAGCGTTGCGGCGTCGATCTGTTCCCACTGTTCCCAACGATCGCCCGCGCCGGCTGCGTGCAGGGTTGCCGTCAGACCCGGGTCATAGTGCAGCGTCCACTGACCGTTATCGAGCTGGCGAAGCGAGTCGCGACAAAACTTGTTCCAGGCCGCCTCCGTGGTGGGTCCAAATGCTGCGCGTGTCTCGCGCACGTAGGCCATGCCTTCCTCTTCTGTCGCAAACCTCGGGTCTTTTCCGAAGTGCTCAAAGTTGTTTGCGCGGCCTGCGGCAGGAACGTACGGGCCAATGTCATTGATCACCAGTTTTCGAATCGGCGACCGAGGTAGTGCGGCTATGCTCATGCCGATACGACCACCCATCGATGTGCCAAGCCAGTCGACTTCGGCGGCGCCACTGCGGGCGAGCAGCGCGACGCATACCGAGATGTACAGCGCCTCCACATATTGCGATTTGTCCTGCAAGAATTCGCTGGCACCGCGCCCGGGCATATCCGGGCACAATACTCGATACTCATCTGACAACGCGTCAGCGATGTCATCGAAGTCCCGACCATTTCTGGAGATACCGTGTACGCATATCAGTACGCGGTTGTTTGCGGGATCGCCCCACTCACGATAGGCGACTTGGTGGAAGCCCTCAGGGGCCAGATGT
>CEUN01182272.1_pt1 | contig 12411 bp, 11 predicted proteins | sample 361501 | NCBI WGS metagenome assembly CEUN01 (sample SAMEA2622801, study PRJEB7988) | marine metagenome | biome: marine biome (ENVO:00000447); feature: marine epipelagic mixed layer (ENVO:xxxxxxxxx); material: "saline water (ENVO:00002010), including plankton (ENVO:xxxxxxxx)" | depth 120 m | reverse complement strand
TGCTCGATAAAACCAAAACCTTTAGCTTCGTTGAACCACTTAACGGTGCCTTTAACTGTAGACATAACACTATCCTGATAAAAAAATGATATTTCGCCAAAATGGCGTGTGTAGCTGAAAAATGGAGACTTGGACTTCGGACCTACAGGACGAGTTATACAGAGAAAACAACGAAATGAAGTACGTGATTCAAGTGCGATCTTTTAGCTCTGCGCAACATATAGGGTTTTGCAGGGTTTGTACAGCAAAATCACGCTAACCTGACCGTCGGTTATTGCCTTTGCTCAATTCCTGTGCAACGACGCGGGTGTCTGGACAGGCCGAGTGCCGTGGCAAACACGCTCTGTGGCGCTTTTACGGCGGCGTGCTCGCAATGCGAATCCGCCGTCAGCCAGTTACACTGCCCTTTTGATTTGGGGATACCCATGGCATCGCAACCTGAAAACGGGCAAGCCCGTACGCCCCTCGGCCAGCACATCGGCCAGGCCATGCTGCGCCTTACCGGCTGGCGCGCCGGCCCCTTCCCGGATATCGACCGGGCAGTGATCGCCGGCGGCCCGCATACCTCCAACTGGGATGGGGTGCTGGCACTGGTCAGCCGTTCTGCCCTGCAGAAAGACGTGAACGTGATGATCAAGCACAGTCTGTTCAAGGGGCCAATGGGCTGGTTGCTGCGCAAGCTGGGCGCCATGCCCATCGAACGTGACAAGGCCGGCGGCGTGGTGGAACAGACCGTGGCGCAATTCCGCCAGCGCGACAAACTGCTCATCGCCGTCACCCCGGAAGGCACCCGCAGCAATGCCGAACAATGGAGGCTCGGCTTCTACCACATCGCCAAACAGGCCAACGTGCCGATAATCCTGGCCTTGGTGGACTACAAGGCGAAAACCTTTTCGTTCCCGGCAGTGATATATCCCGGCGATGATATGGAAGCCGACCTGCAACAGATCTATACCCACTTCGCCAGCGCCACGCCGCGGCACCCGGACAAGCTGTCGGGGCCGGTGCGGGAGCGTTACGGGAAGTAAGATCAGGGGCGCCCCGGTAGGAGCCCGCCTGCTGGCGATCAATCTTCCCCATGCAAGCATCGCTTGCGGGCAAGTCCCTGCTGTTGATCACTGTGCGAGATGTTTCTTGGCTGATGTTCTGGATCATCTGGTGTTGCGCGGTGCCGTCACAATCAATGATTACTCGCAGGAAGGGCGCCATTTCTGTATGCCAGGCGTCCCCCTTGGTTTCCTCATTTTGAGTAGAGAGAATGATTAACACCAAAATATACAAGGCCGTTTATGGCCTGGCCGAACAGCTGATGGAAGCTGACAGGAAAGGCGAAACGGCGGAGTTCGAATCGCTTTACGAGAAACTGAAGACCATTTGTACCGATAACGAAAACACAGATAAAGATCATCCCGAGCAATGGGAGACCCTGGCTGACTTCACCGAAGACCTGGGTGCCGCGCTGGAGGTGTACGAAAAAGCCCAGGGGAAGGCGCTGGCTATCAACGCCAAAGATCATCTCTCATCAATCGGCCTTTCCATGGCCAAGTTGCAGGTAGACCTGGGGCAGAAAGAGGCTGCGATCAAGAGCCTTGAGAGTGCGCAGGTGAGTGCGAACAAGATTGAGGATAAGCAGCTTAAAGTGGAAATTGACGGGTTGCTTGAACAGTTACTGGAAGGGCAGAACGAGAAATAAGGGGCGCACCGAGGGCTGAACTTGGTTTCCTTTCGGGGTCGCCTAATTACTGCGGGGCCTGTCTTCCCGCCGGGCCCTGGCTCGCGGTCGCCATATCTGTACGCCGCCCGGGACCAGGTATTCAGAGACAGTTTTAAACCAGAGTAGACCCTTGATGTTGCCGCTGAGCCGGATCTTTCCCTGACGCATGCCGACAAAGAACAGCCGCTGATCGTCCAGCAGCTGGATCAGGGTCGTCGATCCATAGTCGGCATCCTTGAAGCTCACGGAAATATGGCAGCGCTCGCGCAGGCCGGAACCGCTGCGAACGCGATTGGGGCTGAAATGAAACCAGCGAGCGATGCGCCCGTCATGGGTGCGCCACACCATCATGATGTTGCGTCGTTGCAGCTCCTTGTGAAAAGCCGGGTCGCGCCATGCCAGCCAGCGCAGACGCAGGGCGACAAACAGCAGGATCAGGCGAAAGGCCAGGTGATGTTTTCTCCTGGCCAGCCATGCACGGGAGCGGGTGGTGAGTTCAGGGGCTGGTGGCATTCTTGTTCTGTGGGTTTGTTATGGTGAGCGAACCTTAGCAGTTGGAGCAAGCCGGGAACACGTATGAATCAGGAACGCCAGCCGGAGACTTGCAAGAGGGGGGCGCTCGATGCCTATGGGGCATCGTTCTTGTAATCTATGCGTGTCCCCTATTTGATCTTTGATTTGCAGTGTATCGCCAGAAAATAGAAAGCTCTAGTTTTTAGGGCTATCCCACTAAAAGGGGTTAGATATTCCTTATCTGCTACCAAGAAAATAATAGAGGAATATCAGCAGCAGTCCCCACAAGCCTGCCAAAATGATTTTACGTGTGTATATCCCGCATGCTGTTCCGCTTATAATAGACAGAATCAGTTTTGCCAGGTTAGGAATGTCTGTATTCAGGTGTAGCAGAGCTAAGCTTAGGAAAAAACCTAAAACAGCAAAGCCTGTGTTGAAGGTGGGGCTCTTGCCAGATGAGTAGTGGGGTTTACTTGGGGCCGATTTTTTTCGTGTATTACTAGGTTTTGACGAGGGAGCAGGAGCGAAGTCAGGAACCCTTCCGCTACCGCCACAAATGCGGCAAGGTTTTGATTTGTCGATTTCTACGGTGCACCGGCCAGTTCCGAAGCAGGCCTTGCATTGTACGTTCATTCTATTGCTCCTCCATGTGCGTGTATTTTCGGTTTCCAGCGGTGTCTTCCCTGTTGTCTCGGGGCTTCTCGTGTGAGCCCCTTTTTTTTACTGTGCGTCAGCAATCTGGTCGATGGTTCCCAGCAGGCCGTCAAATTTGTGGAGGACTGCGAGGGGTGTTAATAAAAGCTTAAAGGTAGTCTCTTAATATTTAACAGGAAAGGTGATCTGGTTCACATTTTACATTTTGCTCTGGCATTCCAGCTTTAAGCAAGTGTAGCCTCTTATGTGTTTTAAGCATGGTTTTCTCTTTACTTTAAGTGCGTGCTCAGAATCCTAAGATGCAAGGAGCTGATAATGAAACGGATTTTTTGTTTTTTTGCCTTTTTGATGATTATTACTGCATGTGGCGGTGGCGGCAGCTCTTCTTCAGGAGGGCAAGCAGACGATTCAGCACCTAATGAAAGTGATTCTGGTGATGCCGACTCTGGGGATGAAGGGGATAATGATTCAGATAATGAAGATGGAAACGCAGGGGAGGACAATGAGACTGAGGGTTTTTCATTTTCCTCAGTTGATGAAGCAGCAAAACTCTTTGCTTTAACTTCTGGATCTTGGGTTGTTAGTGGCAGTGTCTCCCAGCCGCTTGGATGGCAAGAGAAAGACACTTTCATTAAAGATTCACAGTCTATTCCAAATAAGAATGATGCGGCTACTTCTGATTGTCCTGTTTCCGGCAGATTTTCAGTTTATAAGGAAAACGAAACTATTGAGAGTCCTATCGGAGAGTTTGATTTCCTTGTTCGGGTGACAGATTACGATGAATGCAGATTGTCAGAGGGCCACTATGCTTCTTCCATCAATAAAGTTGGTGTGGCAACAGATTACTCTGGGCCTGGGCAAATAAATCACTTATCACTCGTTGAAAAAGACCAGAATATAACATCTGGGAGCATTGATTCATTCTCGTGTTCTGATTGCTCAGATTCTGGATGGATTGATGCTTTCTACAACGCAACTGATTTTTCGGTAGACACTTCGGATTATAAAATTGACTTGAGTCTTTCTGGTGTGAATTCTCGCTATGCTGAAAGTCAATATCAGAGGAGCGAAAGCTCTTCGCAAACCATGGTAATAAGAGGCGCTTCTGGTGAGATTAGCGCTTCTGGAGTCGATTCAAGCTGCGTGTTGCCATCTGTTAATTTCGAAACAGATGGGGTGATAACAACTCAATTTGAGATTGTAGAAACGTCTCTTGCTCTTGTTAATGTCCAGCGCTGGGAATACCAAAATGGGAGCATGACATTCAAAACAAGTGACGATGAAGTGTTGGCTCAGTTCTTTTTCCCTTCTTTTAATGAGGTAACTGTAACTGTTGATGGAGTATCAAAAACATTTACTTCTGAGCAGATTTTTGATCTACAAAAGTTCTGCACATATAAGTGATATCCCTAGTGAAAAGGACTGTGGCCCGCAATGCCGGATATTTTCTGGCATTGCGGGCACAGGCGCTTCTGTTCTCGAAAAGAAAGAATCGGTGATTACCTGATGGGTGAGTACAATGCCACAGGCCTCACCGCTACAGCGGTGGCACTGCCCTTGCGGTGGTCGAAGAAAAACCTAAAACACTGTCCGGTATTAGTTTCCACAACAGCTATTTAGCTGTTGTGTTAGGGCTTTAATATTGCGGTGTTTTATTAAGGAGACTTTAAGCATGAAGTCACTTGTGCTCTTGCTTTCCTTTGTTTTTTTTATCGGGGGGAGCGAATATGCATTGTCGGACACGTTTTATTTGACCTTTCAGAATACTGGTTCTGAAGATGTTTATTACTCGACCGCAATTCGCAGGATGAAGTTTGTTGGGTGGGGCGATTGGAGAGCTAGTGGCTGGTACGCGTTGCCGGCAGGTTCGTCCAAGCAGGTATACGCCGGTTCAGATGAGCAAGTGGCTTTTGCTTTCAAAAAACGCGGTGGGTACATAAAATTCAATAATCGAAATTCCAAGTCGAGCAAGAAATGGCTTAAAGGTTGGCATGTTGCGACAAAAGATGTTTTTGACTACAGATTCAAAAATCAAAGTAAGCCAAGTGAGCGATTGGATGGGTTTGTTGAGATGTCTTTTGGCTATCATTATGAGTCAAGATCCTGGGGTACAAGTCACATAGTGAGACAGAGTGTAAACATCAATACCAGTAAAAATCATAAGCCGATACCGTGGACAAGGAATGCCAGAAGGGTAGCAACCGTTTCTCCCGATAATTTCCTTGAGGCGCTTGACTCGGCTATTGAAGAAAACAAGAAAGCAAAGTCCCGAAAAAAAGACATTTCTCCGCATGCAGATGCACCCGTGGCGCGGACCGACCCTCGAGTACATAAGGGCGATGGGAGTAGACTGGATCGTTTACTACATGAGAGCCTTTCAAACACTTCCTGTTATCGTATGGAGGGAGTGCTGATGACGTACCCTGCTTTCGCGGCCGGAGTGTCGGAAGACGGTTCTGTTTATGTAGAAGGTTTGGAGAACCGTGTCGACGGAAAGCTTACCGACAAGGCGGGGCGCTCCTCCATCCCGGTTGACCAGGTGCGTGACACTAGGATCGTCCCATCGAGATCCGGTGCCCAGCCTAGATGTGCTCGGCTGGAGCTGCGCTGTCCTAAAAAAGAAAAATGTGCGCGGAACGAGGGGGTCAGGAGGTCTAGTATTTCCTTGTATTTCAATTCTACGGAGCGCGCGAACGAGGTGGCGGACCTGCTAGTGCCTCCATCTGAAGACAGCACCAAAGCTGGCGCAGCACCAAAATTGCCGCAGAAATCGGACACAGAACCGTCGAGCCGTACCGACAAAGCATCACCACTGAATGATCCGCGATTATATCGGCTGTTCGGGTTTGTCGGCCTTATTGTAATTTTGACTTTAGGGGTGCTGTCATTTAGGAGAAATGGCGTTCATGAAAATGCTTCTGAACGGGGAAGTGAAGGGCAGTCGGTGATTAGTCATGCGGTTTTCTTAATGGCGAATCTGGTGATCTATACTGGCTATTTTTTTGCTGCTGTAATAATGGCGGTGATTGAACTCAGTGACTTCAAAGGATTTTTTGATCCGAATGATGTGCTTGAAAACATCCTTACATTATCCGGGGGCGTTTTCTTCCTGGTCGGTTTTGGTTTTTTGCTTGCTTGGATTAATAAGAAGCCTAAACAGAAAACTAAAAGATTGATTTCCTCTGTTTGTACGGCGGTTTACGCAGGATCGTTTTTTGTCATTGTCTGGAAAGAGCCGTCTCGGGGACCTTTTCTCCATTTTGGATGGTCCTACGTTATCCTTCTTTTTTTCTTTTCGATTTTGCCTTTTCTAGGGGCGATAATATGGGGGCGGGTGACAATCAAGGGTGCTCGCAGATGAGTGCATTTGACCAAGCTGCGAGCCCCAGTTTGGAACGTGCGGGGCCCCGGCCCCTTCCTATCTAAACAGCGGGATACCCTCGTATAGACGCAATTACCCACTTCACCATGAATGAAACCATTGAAGTGAAGGGAATGTTTGCATTAGTAATCTTCACTTCTTTTGTTGTGAGGTGGAGCGGTTTGTGAACCGTTCTGCTTTTTCGAGCTTGTTATTGTTATTCTGTAAAGGCCTCATCCGATTATAGCGAATATCGTTGTTGTTATTACGGTTCCGGCAAGATATATTCTATAATTCCTGATGTGGTTTCATAACGGGAACCGCTCAATGCGCCTCGTCCCAATTCTCCCCAACCCCCGCATCCACAATCAACGGCACCTTCAGCTCCGCCGCTGACTCCATGCGAGCTTTCACTTCTTTCACCAGATCATCCACCTGATCCTCGGCCACTTCAAACACCAGTTCATCGTGCACCGGCATGATCATCAGGGCATCGAAGTGAGTAGTGTCGAGCCAGTCGTGGACCTTGATCATGGCCATCTTGATGATGTCTGCTGCGGTGCCCTGCATGGGGGCGTTGATGGCGGTGCGTTCGGCGGCCTGGCGGCGCTGGCCGTTGCTGCTGCGGATTTCCGGCAGGTAGAGGCGGCGGCCGAACAGGGTTTCCACGTAGCCTTGTTCCGAGGCCTGGGCGCGGGTTTCTTCCATGTAGCGTTTTACGCCCGGGTAGCGTTCGAAGTACAGCTCGATGTAGTCCTGGGCTTCCTTGCGGGGTAGGCCCAGTTGTTTGGCGAGGCCGAAGGCGCTCATGCCGTAGATCAGGCCGAAGTTGATGGCCTTGGCGTTGCGGCGGTCGTTGTCGCTGACGTCTTCCAGGCTTTTGCCCCACACTTCCGCGGCGGTGGCGCGGTGGATATCGAGGCCTTTTTCGAAGGCCTCAAGCAGGCCCTTGTCGCCACTCAGGTGCGCCATGATGCGCAGTTCGATCTGGGAGTAATCGCAGGCGACGATCTTGCGCCCTTTGGGGGCCAGGAAGGCCTGGCGAATCTTGCGGCCTTCCTCGCTACGTACCGGGATGTTCTGCAGGTTCGGGTCGCTGGAGGACAAACGCCCGGTGGCGGCCACCGCCTGGTGGTAGGAGGTATGCACGCGGCCGGTGCGCTGGTTGATCAGCTCCGGCAGTTTGTCGGTGTAGGTGTTCTTCAGTTTGGCCACGCCACGGTAATCCATGATCACCTGGGGCAGGGGGTATTCCAGGGCCAGTTCCTGCAGTACCGGTTCGGCGGTGGACGGCGCGCCTTTTGGCGTCTTCTTGATGACCGGAATTTCCAGCTTCTGGTAGAGGATTTCACCCAGCTGTTTGGGGCTGCTCAGGTTGAATTCCTGGCCGGCGATCTCGTAGGCCTTTTCCTGCAGCTCTGCCATGCGTTTGGCCAGGAACTGGCTCTGGTGCTTGAGCAGGGTGGCGTCCACGTAGGTGCCGTTGCGTTCGATGCGGCTGAGCACCGTCACCAGCGGCAGTTCTATGTCGCGGAACACGTCCGGCAGGCGGCCTTCTTTTTCCAGTTTGGGCCACAGGGTCTGGTGCAGGCGCAGGGTCACGTCGGCATCTTCAGCGGCGTAGCGGCTGGCTTCGTGCAGGCCCACCTGGTTGAAGGTGAGCTGCTTGGCGCCCTTGCCGGCGATCTCTTCGAAGCTGATGGTCTTGCGGCCCAGGTACTTGAGCGCCAGGGAATCCATGTCGTGGCGGGTGGCCACGGAATCGAGCACGTAGGATTCCAGCATGGTGTCGTAGGCCACGCCGCGCAGGGTGATGCCCACGTCTTCGGCCAGCACGCTCATGTCGTACTTCAGGTTCTGGCCGATTTTCCTGATGTTGTCGTCTTCCAGCAGGGGCTGGAAGGCGTCCATGACCACTTGTTTGTCGAGCTGGTCCGGGGCGCCGGGGTAGTTGTGGCCGAAGGGGATGTAGGCGGCCTTGTCATCCACGGCGACACAGAAGCCCACCAGTTCCGCGTCCATGTAGTTGAGGCTGGTGGTTTCGGTGTCGAAGGCGAATTCGCCGGCGCTTTTCAGTTTGTCGATCCACTTGTCCAGTTGTGCCTGGGTGTAGACGATGTCGTAGGCGTCGCGGCTGAACGTGGGGGCCGGGGGCGCATCGTCATCCGCATCCATCTCGACCTGTTTGCCGGCGTCGTCGGCCACCGGGTCGTTGCCGCCCAGCAGTTCCTTGAGCCAGCCCTTGAATTCCAGGGCGCGGTAGTACTCGGCCAGTTTCTCCGCGTCCGGGGTTTGCAGTTGCAGGTCGTCCAGGTCTTCGCTGAGTTCGCAGTCCAGCTTGATGGTGGCCAGCTGGTAGGAGAGGAAGGCCTGTTCCTTGTGTTCTTCCAGCTTCTTGCCCAGGGTCTTGGCGCCCCGGAAGCTGAGTTCGGCCACCTTGTCGAGATTTTCGTAGATGTTTTCCAGCGAGCCCAGGCCCTGGATCAGGCCCAGGGCGGTCTTTTCGCCCACGCCGGGCACGCCGGGGATGTTGTCCACCTTGTCACCCATGAGGGCGAGGAAGTCGATGATCAGCTCCGGGCCCACGCCGAATTTCTTTTTTACGCCTTCAATGTCGTAGAGGGCGTCGTTCATGGTGTTGATCAGGGTGACCTTGTCGGTGACCAACTGGGCCATGTCCTTGTCGCCGGTGGAGATCAGCACGCGCTTGCCCTGTTCGCCGAAGATACGCGCGAAGGTGCCGATCACGTCGTCCGCTTCCACGCCTTCCTCGATGATCAGCGGCAGGCCCATGGCGCGGATCAGGTCGTGCAGGGGCTGCACCTGTTCGCGCAGGTCATCGGGCATGGGCGGGCGGTTGGATTTGTATTGCTCGAACAGCTCGTCGCGGAAGGTCTTGCCCTTGGCGTCGAAGATCACCGCCATGTATTGCGGGTCGTAGTCCTTGAGCAGTTTGCGCAGCATGGCCGCCACCCCGCGCACCGCCCCGGTGGGCTGGCCGCTGGAGGTGGTGAGCGGCGGCAGGGCGTGGAAGGCGCGGTACAAATACGAGGAACCATCGACCAGGATGATGGGTTTTTCGGCTGCGGACATGAGGCTCGACTTCTGCTGACGGAATGATGGAGAGAGTGTAGCGGAAAAGGGCGCTTTCGGCAGGGCGTGGCTAATCTGTAGGAGTACCTCTTGAGGTGCGAACCCGGTTTGGATCGCCCTGCGGGCGATTCCGTCGCCAAGGCTCCGGTTCGCGGCTCAAGCGCCGCTCCTACAGTGGGGGGAGGGGCGGCGTCAGGGATGTTTGTCGTCGTCCGGGTTGCCCAGGATGTGGGTGTCCGGGTCGTAGCGGTCTTTGAGGTCGTCCTTGAGCATCTTGTCCCACAGGGGCACGCCGACGAAGTAGGCGGCGCGGCCGATGGCGTGGGCGGCCACCGGGCCGGTGAGCAGGATGAACAGCAGGATGGCCAGGGTGCGGGCGGTGACGCCGGCATCCAGGAAGTGGGAGGCCACGGCCAGCATCACCAGCCCGGCGCCCAGGGTGCCGGCCTTGGTGGTGGCGTGCATGCGCATCAGCAGGTCGGGCATGCGCAGTACGCCGATGCCGGCCAGGAACATGAAGAAGGTGCCGGTGACCAGCATCACCGATACCAGCAGGTCATTGATCATCCCGGTGGCCTCCTTTTTCCAGGTAGCGGGCAAAGCCCACGGCGGTGAGGAAGGCGGTGAGCGCCAGCACCATGGCCACATCCAGGAAAGCGGTGCGGTCGTTGCTCAGGGCATAGACGCCGATAAAGGCCACGGTGAGCGAGGCCATCAGCTCCAGGGCCACCACCCGGTCGGGCAGGGTGGGCCCGCGCACCAGCCGCACCAGGGCGCACAACAGTGCCAGGCTGAGCAGCAGATAGCTGAGAAATATGGCGCCTTCCAGCATGTCGGTCTCCGTTTTAATCAGAAGCGAGTGACGAGGTACGAGTTACGAAAACCGGAAAATTTTTTTGCCTTTCGAAACTCGTGCCTCGTGACTCGCTCCTGTATTGCTTTCCATGTTGCCTGCCGCATGAAGCGTCTCCTATTCCAGTAGCGCCAACACCCGGTCTTCCAGTGCGTGGATCTGCCGACGCAGGTCCTCCTCATTATCCAGGTACATGACGTGCAGATAGAGCACGCTGCGGTCGCTGGACACGTCCAGGCTCAGGGTGCCTGGGGTCAGGGAAATCATGTTGGCCAGGATGGTGATGGCGCCATCGGTTTTGGCCCGCAGGGGCACCGCCACCACCGCCGGGCGCATGTAGTGGGTGGGGGTGAGTACGTCGTAGGCCACCCGTAAATTGGATACCACCAGATCGCGCAGGAAGTGGCTCATCAGTAGAAACAGCCGGGGCATTTTTTTGCGGTAGCGGGCGAAGTCCGGCACGTCGCGCAGGGCGAAGCCAAGAATCAGGTAGCCCAGGGCAAAGCCCACCAGCAGGTTGGAGCCGCTGAAGTTGCCGGTGACGGCGGCCCAGATCAGGGCCAGGATCAGGTTCCAGCTTAACGGGCTCATGGCGCCTCCCCGAGTACGGCGGCGATGTAGCGGCTTGGGTCCAGCAACTGCTCGGCGGCGGCCTGGGACAGTACCAGCACCGGCTGGGCGCCCAGGCCGATGGCCACGGTGATCAGCGCCAGGCCGGTTACGGTGGCGTAGAGCAGGGTGTTGCTGCCGCTGGCAGCGGCGGGCGGGTTTTCCGGGGCGGCTTTCCAGAACACCTCGGCCCAGATCTTGGTCATGGAGTAGAGCGTCAGCAGGCCCACCAGCAGGGCGGCGGCGACCAGCGCCCAGGCGCCGGCTTCCACGCCGCCACGGATGACGATGAACTTGCCGAAGAAGCCGGACAGCGGCGGCATGCCCGCCAGGGACAGGGCCGGGATCAGGAACAGCAGCGCTAGCCAGGGCTTGTCACGATACAGGCCGCCCAGTTGCTTGAGCTCGTAGCTGCCACGCAGGCGGTAGACCAGGCCGCTGACAAAGAACAGGTTCGCCTTCACGATGATGTGGTGAATGATGTAGAAGATGCCGCCGGCCAGGGCCAGCACGCTCACCGAGGCCAGCGCCAGGCCCATGATCATGTAGCCGATCTGGCTGACGATATGGAACGACAGGATGCGGCGGAATTCGAACTGGGCGGCGGCGCCCAGTACCCCGGTGACCATGGTCAGCCCGGCGCCCCACAGCAGTACCTGGCGGATCAGTGGGTCATCCATGCCGAAGATCAGGGTGAATACCCGGAACAGGGCATACACGCCCACCTTGGTAAGCAGCCCGGCAAACAGGGCAGACACTGCCACCTGGGGGGTGTGGTAGGATGCCGGCAGCCAGAAGAAGAACGGGAAGGCCGCCGCCTTGATGCCGAAGGCCACCATGAACAGCATGGCGATCACCGTGGTCATGCCGGATTCCACTTCGCCCAGCTTCACGGCGATGTCGGCCATGTTGAGGGTGCCCACCAGGCCGTAGAGCAGCCCCACGGCGGACAGGAACAGGGCCGACGACAGCAGGTTGAGAGTCACGTACTTGATCGCCCCTTCCATCTGCGCCCGCTCGCCGCCCAGGATCAGCAGGGCAAAGGAGGCCACCAGCATTACCTCGAACCACACATAGAGGTTGAAGATGTCGCCGGTGAGAAAGGCACCGTTGACCCCGGCCAGCAGCAGGTGCATGAGCGGGAAATAGCCGCCCTTGCGATGGGCCATGCTGATGGTGCCCAGGGAATACAGGGCGGTGGCGGCGCCGGTGACGGCACTGAGCAGCACCATGATGGCGGCCAGCAGGTCGCTGACCAGCACGATGCCGAAGGGCGCCTGCCAGTTGCCCACTTCCATGATCACAAAGCCCTGTTGCCAGGTAGCCACCAGCAGTGCCACGGCGCTGGCCACCAGGGCGCCGGTGCCCAGCACGGCCAGCACTGCCTGCACCCGCTGGGAGCGCCGCCCCAGCAGCGACAGGGCCCCCGCCGCCAGCGGAATCAGGATGGGCAGAATCACCAGCAGGCTCATGTATCGGTATCCCGCATCTGGTGCATGTCGTCCGCTTCCACCACCTCGTAGGCGCGGCGGATCAGTACTACCGCAAAGGCCAGCACCCCAAAGCCGATGACGATGGCGGTGAGGATCAGCGCCTGGGCCAGCGGGTCGGCCA
>CEUN01034118.1_pt1 | contig 12420 bp, 14 predicted proteins | sample 361501 | NCBI WGS metagenome assembly CEUN01 (sample SAMEA2622801, study PRJEB7988) | marine metagenome | biome: marine biome (ENVO:00000447); feature: marine epipelagic mixed layer (ENVO:xxxxxxxxx); material: "saline water (ENVO:00002010), including plankton (ENVO:xxxxxxxx)" | depth 120 m | reverse complement strand
AATTCCATGTCTTTAGTTAGTGTAAAATTAGTTTGAGCTCAAGGCTCCCATGTATCTCATTTTGTATTTAGCGTAAAGAGCTACGCTATCTAACGGCTATTTTCCTCTTTTGTCGTGTTGCTGGCTATTTTTTCAAGGATGAGGACAAGACCTGCGCCTGCTAGCATCATAAGAATGGCCAAAAGAAACATTTCATCGGGGAGGGGTAAGTGCCATTCGTATCCGGTTATCTTTTCTTTGCCGTTAAAGGTCGTTTCTATTCCCTTTTTCCATGGCCATATCACTGCTAGTGATCCGATTATAAAGCCAGTTAAAAGTGCCATGGTTGTCGCTTTGAATTTTTCTAGTACGATTGCCAAGATCCGAGAGAATCCAAGGAGGCCAATAGCACAACCTGCAACAAATGGTAAAACAATGGGCAGGGAACTGTTGAGATTTCGTATATCGCTTACGGCTCCCAAAACCAGAGCATAATTGCCCATTAAGATAAGGATAAAAGACCCAGATATGCCGGGGAGTATCATGCTGGACATAGCGATTACACCGCATAAAAAAATATAAATGGGATTTGGGTTTTCCCGTAGCGGTTCAATCAGGAGGATTGTGCCAGCAAGACCTATTCCTGCTATAGCGGCCAAGGTGCATATCCAATTCCATTTACTAATCTGTTTATAAACCAGGTATACAGAGGCAAGGATCAGTCCAAAGAAAAATGACATCGTTAGAGTGAGGTGGTTGGTCAATAAATGATTCAGTGCTTTGGCCAATGTGAAAATACTTGCGAGAACACCAATGCCAACAGATGTAATAAAAGATCCATTAACTCTAGAGAAGAATCTGCCTAGCTGGCCTTTGAGTAAAAGTTTAATGGTTTTCCAGCCAAAAGATTTTAAAGAGTCAATAATTTCAGGATATATGCCGGTAATTAGCGCGATTGTTCCACCTGATACTCCGGGAATCACGTTTGCAGCACCGATCGCCATTCCTCTAAGAATTAGGCCTATCTTGCCTCTTAAGCTTATCGCTTTTGCTGCAGTGTTTTCTCTATTGGAAGCCATTGGTTAGGCAGCCTGTGCTCCACGATACACGCGTGGAACCCGGTAGGCGATGGCGGTGAGAATTTCGCAAGGGATTGTATTTGCCCACTTTGCAAGTTGATTAGCGGTGATGTTCTGCTTCCCTTGTTTACCAATTAGCACGACTTCATCACCAGTTTTGGCGTTTTTAACACGAGATACATCTACTATCATTTGATCCATAGTAATGCGGCCAAGTATGGGGCAAAGGCGTCCACCAATCAGGACACGTGCTTCTCTTTGAGCACTGTAATGATAACCATCTCCATAACCAGCGGTTAGGGTAGCCACTCGCATGGTGCGTTTTGCAGTGTAGGTTTGGCCATAGCTTAGCTTGGTTCCTTTTGCGATTGATTTCACCAGGCTAACACGGCATTTCCAAGATAGAGCGGGTCGAATATGACGCTTCATGATGTCGGGAGGTCTTCGTGGTCCGGCAGGCATTACTCCATAAACGAGTAACCCAGGCCTAGCCAGATTATGGTTAGACTTTCGCTCATGGAGCAATCCAGCACTATTATTCATATGGATATATTCAAAGGAGCGGCCTGCGACTTTTAGTTTGTTTAGCAGTTGAAGGAAAGACGTGCGTTGTGTGCGTGACAATGGTGCGTCGCTTTCTGCTGAAGCATAATGTGTGTAAAGCCCGGCAATGGTGATGTTAGGTAAATTAGAGATGGACTCGATAAGTTGAGGAGCCTCACTGCACGGTACTCCGAGCCGGCCCATGCCGGTATCCACTTTTACGTGGGCAGTGACTGTGCGTTTGAGTTTCTTTGCCACGCGGGAGAAATGGCGAGCTTCACTAATAGAAGATAAAGTGGGCATTACGTTATCTTTTATGGCTCGTTCGATTTCGTCAGGCAGGCACGCTCCCAACATTAGAATGGGCCACCCGCGACCTACTGCTCGAATATCTCGCGCCTCATTCAGGTTCGCCACACCGAATATGTCTGTGCCTGACTGCATGAGCAGCATCGCAATTTGGCGCAAGCCATGCCCGTAGGCATCGGCTTTTACTACGGTCATTATGTCGCTATTAGGGCCGATGTGGTGCCGGAGCCAAACAAGGTTGTTTCGCAGCGCTTCGAGGTCAATTTCCGCCCAGCATCGATGACTCAAACTCACACATTAAATTGGCGTTGTTGGTGTTTGTAATCAAGCGTGGGTCATTCACAGACGACGAAAGGGAATAGATTTCACAAACTCGGTAGCTCGAAGGTATATGGGTTCTATTTCTTCGCCTAACTGAAAATTAGTCCGATTAGCTGCGAGTTGTGCAAGTTTGGCTACGTCAGGATAAAGCTGTGTAACTTTCGGGAGTTCTTTTATATCTGGTCCAAAAGCACTTAACTTGGTGGCCTCGATAGTGTCGATAATACTCAAAGGTTTAACCTCGTTCTGGTTTTCTTCGGTTAGATTCCAAGTGCTATGGTAGTACTCCTGACGTTGAGCATTAATGATAAAATCAGTCATTCCTGTTTGTCCCTGAAAACGGGCAGTTGCCGCGAGAATCTCAGGACTGCTGATAGGCAATATTTTTATGTTCCGAGCAAGTTCCCAGCCTTGAGCGGTTGCTATGGCGGATCGGATTCCAGTGTAACTTCCCGGGCCAATGCTGAGGGTGATGGTTTCTATGGTGTTGCGGTCAAGACAGGCTTTGCGTAATGCTTCATCGATAAGGGATAAAGGGCTGGTCTTAAAGTTATCTGTATTGACAGTTGAGAGGATGTTTTCGTCTTCGGATACGGCGACACCTCTTTGATTGCTACTGAATTCAAGAGCCAAAATCTTCATATACAATTTGACGTTCGTTTTCTCCTGTTTGGGTGATGGTTACTGGATAGAAGTGCGTTGGATATGACCCGGTCCAACGGTCAATCCACTCTATTACTGTTATCCCCTCAGGGGTAAAATAGGGCTCGAGACCAGCTCTGATAATTTCTGAATCACCTTTTAAGCGGTAGAAATCTAAATGATAAAGCGAAAGTTTAGCTTGGTATTCGGAGGCAAGGGTAAAAGTTGGAGAGGTAATCGTCTCCTCGATTCCCATACCTTTGGCTAGACCTTTGACCAATTGGGTTTTGCCTGCTCCCAAGTCACCTTTTAGGCCAATTACCCACCCTGGCTTCACGTGATTTGCCCATGATTTGCCGAGGTTATGCGTCTCTTCAGGGCTTTTGGATATGATCGTAACCATAAACGTTTAATGAGTGTCTTCCTTTGTTATCTTTTAGAATAATGCCTGGTTCTTCAGTGATTCTTCCAATGCATTTCAGGCTCAATTCGGGGAAGGTTTTTTTCCAGGCATCGTGTAGGCTGACTGCAAATTTAGGAGGTAGACTGAATAGCAGCTCATAATCTTCACCGTCGGTTAATGCGGCAAGTATGGGTGTTTTGCCGCTGGGGTTATTTTGAGCAAGTTGTCGAGCTGCTTTACTTACGGGTAGAGAGTTGGTGTGGATTTCGGCTCCAATTTCAGAGTTAAGAAGGCATCGGAGATCAGAAGCTAGTCCGTCACTTAGATCTATCATTGCGTGAATATCAAAATTTCTGGCCAGCCATTGACCCTGTTTAATGCGTGGCTGGAACTGTAAATGATGTTTTGTAATGGACCCACCCAGTTCTCCGGTAACAAAGATAGCGTCTCCTGGTATGCTACCGGATCGAGTGATTGCCTTTTCTGCTGTGCCTATTAAGGAAACCGATAAGGTGAAATTTGTCATCGTCGTGGTTTCACCGCCGACGATATTGACATTATGATTTTCTGCGCATTTTTTTAAGCCTTCATACACTTTTTCAATATAACCAATTTTTATTTCAGGATTTGTACCCAGGGTAATTAGACAGTGGCAAGGGGAGCCTCCCATGGCTGCTATATCAGATAAGGCACGAGCCAATGCCTTGTGGCCAACTTTATCAGGGGCTGCATTACTGTCAAAATGGATACCTTCCACTACGGCATCTGTCTTAAACAATAATTCTTGGTTGCCAAATTTTAGAACCGCACAGTCATCACCCGCACCCAACATTACTGTGTCATCAGTATGCAGATTTGCTGTCAGTGATCTAATGAGGTCTTTTTCAGTCATTAATTCATCATTTCTGGCAGTAATTTAATCATAGTAAAATTTACGGCATTAAAGGTGGCATGCACAAGAATGGGGGCAAAAATGGACCCGGTTTTTTCATAAATCCAAATTAGCACAATTGCGAGTAATGTTAACGGTAGTATTAGCGTTAGTGAGCCATGGATTGAGGCAAAAAAAATGGCGCTAAAGCCTACTGCAAGGCCCGGGTATCCTGCCTGTTTGATGGCTGTGTAGACAACTCCGCGAAAAAACAGTTCCTCGGCAATTGGGGCTAAGATCACTACGCTTAAAGCCTGAAGAATCAGTTCAGTTGAAGAACCGGAGTTGGATACCATTTTCACCGCTTCCTGTGTTGTGACTTCACCTCCGAGGGCAGTGACTATTATTTGAGATATAAAGTTTAAGCCAAATGCCGGAATAATGAACCCTAGGCCAATCAAGCAGGATAAGCTAATTACCCACGGGCCATCTTTGAGTTTACCAAATGCAGAATTCCAGTTTATGCGGTATCTGAATAGAAGAATGCCAATCAATATGACCATGCTGCATTGAACAAAAATAATATTAATTATAATGATGCCCAGTCGGTCTCTCTCTGTTGTTTTAAGAATGACGTTATGTGTTTTATCCGATTTATACGGTGAGAGGATAATTGTATTTCGATCTTGAGGGGCAAACTTGCCCTTGAAGGAAAATGTTCCATTCTCTGCGGTGCTCTTGTATTTGTTGTTAGGTAGAAATTCAACCGAAAGAGTCTGGTTATCCTCGTGTCTTACAGGGTGAAGGCCCTCGACTTTTGGGGGGGCAAAAATGCCATAGGTCGTCTGCCCGATAAATAATGCAGCAATCCATACAAACAGCAATTGCATGACATCAATAGGGGTCCAAGGTACTCGTGGAGTCACAAAATCCACATTAGATAAAGCTAACTATTCTGACGATGAAAAATCATTTTTGCTTATTCATTGCTCCCCGAAATAAGGGCGGTTAAGCTTTTTTCACATGAGTAACACTTATCAACGCCAAGATAATCGAGCGGTAAATGAACTGCGTAATATTTCCTTCCAGAATAATATTGCTCCTTATGCGACAGGATCTACGTTGATTGAATGGGGTGATACGCGAGTCATATGCGGTGTCAGTGTTGAGGAAAGTGTGCCGCGGTGGATGCAGGATCAAGATGGAGGCTGGATTACAGCAGAATATTCAATGCTTCCATATTCTACTCTGGATAGGAAAAAAAGAGATGTTAACAGGGGTAAGCTTGATGGGCGCTCTACTGAAATTCAGCGTTTGATAGGTCGTTCTATGAGATCAGCCATTGACCTTAAGAAAGTTGGGAGCAAAACGTTTTGGATTGACTGTGATGTGTTGCAAGCCGACGGAGGAACTCGGACTGCTTCCATTACCGGTGCATATGTTGCCATGGGTTTAGCGGTTAATAAAATGATTGCCGAAGGGAAGTTGGAGGAAAATCCTTTTCTCGACCCAGTTGCTGCAGTGAGTGTTGGTATCGTTGAAGGTACAGCTTTGTTGGATCTCTGTTATGTGGAAGATGTTGCCGCAGAGGTAGACATGAATCTGGTTATGACTACCACTGGGCAGTATATTGAAATACAGGGGACCGGTGAAGAGGCAACATTTAGCCCGGATCAACTTAGCGTTCTACTGGGTCTCGGCCGTGAGGGGGTGGATTTGCTGGGTAGTTTACAGAAAGATGCAATTAGCCGAGGGTGAGCACGGGCTTTCGTCAGGTTTGTGTTACTGTAGCTCCGGAGGCTGATGAGGCGGTTGGGTTATTGCTCGAGCGTGTATTTAAAAGCCCTTACACTGTATTTACTCATCCTGAGAACATTACGGCGACAGCTTCAGTATTTCTGCCAGAATCTCAAAGAATTACTCAACAAGACCGTGGTTTAATTGCAGAAGGTTTAAAATATATTTCTAAATGTGGATTAAACGTTGGATCATGTAAGGTTGAGATAAAGCGGTTAAAGCGGGAGGATTGGGCTAATTCGTGGAAAAGGCATTTCAAGCCAATTGAGATATCGGATAGGCTGCTGGTTCGGCCAAGCTGGGAAAGCGCCAGTCTAAAGCCTGGTCAAAAGTCGGTGGTTATAAATCCGGGTTTAAGCTTTGGCACCGGACAGCATGAGACAACAAAATATTGTCTCCGTAAAATAGTGAGTATGAGGCAGAGCCGCTCGGAGCAGAGCTTGTTGGATATAGGTTCGGGTTCAGGAATTTTATCTATTGCTGCAGCTAAGCTGGGCTATAATCCTGTTTTTGGGTTAGACCATGACTTAGAAGCAGTTCGCATCGCAAAAGTTAACGCCAAACGCAACCGGGTTGATAAAAAATTAATGTTTAGGTCGGGCGAGTTGGCTAATTTGAGTATGATTTCACAAGGAAAATACGATATAGTCTGTGCAAACTTACTTTTTGACCTACTAAAAGATTATGCATTAATTCTAATTTCCCAATTAAAATCCAATGGGGTTTTAATTTTAGCAGGAGTTCTGCAAAGTCAATTTATGGAATTACAAAAGGTGTATGAGAAGGAGGGGCTAAAATTGACTGATACCGGACGCCGTGCTGAGTGGCAATCCGGATGCTTTATTTTCGGGAGTTGAATCAATCTATCCCTATAAAAGCTACTTCATGAGTAGCATTTGTCGGGCACGCTTGATGGCGCGCGTAAGGCGTCGTTGGTGCTGCGCGGGAAAACCAGTATATTTTCGAGGCAGAATTCTGCCTTCATCTGTAACGTATCGGCTTAAAAGCTCCACGTTTTTGGGCTCCAAGTCCGCTAGGTTCACATCCATTTCCGGTTTTGGCCTTGGGGTCCGGTGGGTGGTAGTGGTTGTTTGTTTCTTTTTTGGAGGCATAATTCTTATTTAATTTCTTTATGAAGCGTATGTCGGCGAAGGTGTGGGTTATATTTCTTTTTTTCTACCCGTTCAGTTTGAAGTTTCTTATTGCGTGTGCTCATGTAGCGCGAAACGGGCTTTCCCTCTGCTTTGGCTTCAGTGCATTCAAGTATAACAATTTCTCGTGGCATAGGCTTTTATATTATTTAGAAGTTTTGCTTTCACTATCGACTGATTCCGAGACGACGGTTTTACTTGAGCCTGCCCCGTCAATTGTGCCGAGGTTTCCTAGTTTATTCCGCTGGCGAACTGCGCCATCCTTCTCAAGTCGAGCCTGCGCATCAACTGTGTACCGAGCCCACGGGACGGCCATCAATCGTGTTTTTGGGATATTCTTTCCTGTTAATTCACATACCCCGTAAGCGTTCTTTTCTATCCGTTTAAGAGCTTCGTCAATTTCGTAAACTGCATCCTGATCCGATGATAGTAGGCTCAATGCATTATCCCGATCAAAATTATCTGTACCTGAATCAGCCATGTGCAGTGAGTACCCCTCCATTTCTTCAGCGGATTCTTTTTTCAAATCGTCCATCTGATGAGTAAGCCGATCCCGTAAATCTAAGAGTATTTCGTAGTACTTTTTCCATTCGGATTTAACTCTTATTTTGGCCGCGGGAGGTTTGACTTTCAGGGGTTTTTTTGACGCGGTCTTTTTAGTTGAGCCGATGCCCAGAATTGAAGCGGCAGAGGCGGGGGCTACTACTTTCCCTTTTTTTGCCGCTTTCTTTTTGGCTGCAGATTTGCCTGCAACCTTCTTTTTTGCCGCGGATTTTTTAGGGGCGGGTTTTTTCTTTGCCGTTTTTTTGGTTTCTGCCACGACTATTGATTTTCCGTATAATAAATTTGTGCGGTTTTCGCCGCAAAAGGCTAGGGAATGTAGCAAAAGTCTCCGAGATTGCTACCAAAAAGTGATTAATTTTTTCTTCCTTAAATAGTGGCGTTTTCAGGCTTTTTCAATGGATGCGTATGCATTGTGGTTATGAATACTCTCGAAATTTTCTGCCTCGATCTTATACCATGATATGTGGGTTATAGTATTTAAGCGTGTGGCAATGTTTCTGACTAGATCTTCAACAAAAACCGGGTTTTCATATGCCCGCTCTGTGACCGCTTTTTCATCTTCTCGCTTCAGAAGGGAGTACATTTCACTGCTGGCAGATGCTTCAGTTATACCAATCACGTCCTCGATCCAAATTGTTTTTTCAGAGCGTATCCGGACAGTAACTTCACCTCGTTGATTGTGTGCTCCATGTGCGCTGATGGCTTTTGAGCAGGGGCACAGAGTGGTAACGTTTGTTCGGACTTCCAGGATAAAGTCAATTTCTGAATCTTTAGCAGTAGCCTCGAAGCGAGCAGAGTAGTCAACGAGTCCGGTTTTCCCCGTAACAGGGGCAGTTTTTTCGAGGAAAAAGGGGAAATCCATTTCAACATGGGCCGTTTGACTCTTTAGGCGTTTCTGGATTGCGGTGAGAATCTCCGGAATATTTTCAACGTGTACCGTATTACCATGAGAATTGAGGACTTCAATAAAACGGCTCATATGAGTGCCCTTGAAGTGGTGCGGTAAATCAACATACATGCTAACAGTAGCAATTGTATCCTGAAATGAATTAGACTTGTCTAGAATCCGTATCGGAAAACGAAGGTTTTTCACGCCTACTTTGTCAATAGGCAGTTTACGGTTATCCTTCTGCATCTGAGTGTCGGTTAATTCAATTGTACTTTCAGTTTCCATCATGAGCGTGAGACACCCTAGCACAATCCATATCTATAGCAAAATGCTTTCCCCTATAAAGAGGGATTGGTATTTTTAGTTATGTTATTTCGATACATTTATTTTTGGTTAATCATTGCCCTCCCCGCAGCCGCAGCAACTAATTTTACCGTCGCAACCTTTAATGTGGAAAATTATTTTCTCAGCCCTTACGAAACACGTAAAAAGAAGGCTGAGGTATCGAGAGAAAAGGTTTCTGACATAATAATGGCAGTACGTCCGGACGTTTTGGCATTGCAGGAAATGGGACGTAAGATTGCCTTTGATGAGCTGAGAAATAGGTTGAGTAAGAGGAAATTAGAATATCGTTATCACCTCTGGTTGGAGGGGCCAGATCCTGCAATTCATCTTGCATTACTGAGCAGGTTTCCGATTGTAGGCGACCATTCAAAAACCAATGTTATTTACCTTTTGGATCGAAAACGTTTCCAAGTAAGTCGAGGTTTTATGGAGGTAAGCCTTCAGGTCAACCAAGATTACAATTTTACGCTAATAAATGCCCATCTTAAGTCTAAGAGGGCAGTCGCAGTGGCAGATCAGGCTGAAATGCGCCTTGAAGAGGCCCGAGCATTACGGAGACTAGTGGATAAACGCTTAACGAGAAATCCTAAAGAAAATTTATTGTTGGTAGGTGATCTAAATGATTCACCAGCTAATGACCCAATTCGAGCCTTAATTGGTCGAGGGTCTCTAAAGTTGCTAGATTTAAGACCCATTGAGTCAATCGGCAAAATTGGCGGCAGTAACGTAAACACAAAAAACCTGTCCAGAGATATTGTCTGGACTTATTTTTATAAGCAACAGGATCAGTTCAGTCGTTTTGATTATATATTAGCCAGTCAAGGAATCCGCAATGAATATGTTGCCTCATTTGTGAAAGCACATAGTGATTGGGGTGTGGCATCTGATCATAGGATTGTTGTTGCTAAGTTTGCCGCTAAGGATCATTAGATATTCTGGGCTCCCTCGGCGAGGCTTTGAGTGAATAATTAAAGGAGATGCTGGTCCCATCGCCGCGTCGGTCATTAGCCTTTCGAAATGACAGATCCACAAAAAATGTCCAACTACGCATATCCCTCTCAAACATGTAGTTGTGACGTGATAACCTTCCGTCTTTGGAGTCATAGTATTGCCTGGTAATAAATGACCAGTTTTCATTTAGATTAAAACCAAGTCCGCTGTAGTAAACATCTGTGCGGTCATCGCTAGATGTGCTGGGTTGGGCTAGGTAGTAATACTGGCCTGCATTTAAGCTCCAACGATGTGACTTGGGATGAACTTCAATCCCGTGTGTATAGGTTCTCCAGATTGAGTTATCTACATCGTAGCGCAGGTTGGAATTTAGGGTTAGCCAGTCTCTGGGGCGAAGGTATGTGTCTGAAAAGGCATCTGCAAAAGTGTTTTGGTTGGGCTCGGGATTTAGTCGCCAATCAGTATACATATCCCAATCAACCACATCTGTAACCGAATCATTGCGTTTAGTTTGTAATCGGTTGCGCAGGCTCATCCGCACTACGTTCTTGGTGTCAATATTATCAATGGCGTTATACTCAGGCAATTCGATGGGGAGAAGTCTGGGGCTGGTTATTTCGTAGTCAAATTGATCGATTTCATTGGGGACACGGTTTGGTTTAGGTATAAAGGCATAATTGATCGAGGGTTGCAAAATATGCCTAGCTCCATTGGTTATGCCCAGGAGTTTGCTGTCGAATTTTGGCATCATTTTCGATAGCTTAGTGGAAATTTCCACCCCTGCATGGGTCATATATCGTTCACTACTGTTTTTCGTGGTTCCGAGTCCATTACTGTTTCCGTAATGTGTAAATCTAGTGGCTAATCTGGGTGTTACATTTAGCCATCCCCCGTATGTTTTGGGCAGATAAACTTGATGCAGTGTATCAGCTCTGAATAAGCCATAGGCGTTTTGGTTGCTTGTGTAATCATACCGTCGCTCAAAATAGCCAAAACTCGATTCTGTATCATAGTAAAATTGAGAATTTCCCAATTGATGTCGAGTGCCTGAAAGCTTGATGTCTGGAGTGCGTTGAATGGTTTCGTAGAATTCGTTAACTCTAGCTTGCATCAATACGCTTAAGTTATAATTAGACCAATTTTTTGAAGCCTCAAAGTAGCTACTAGGCTGGATATTACGCTGGTATTGGTCTTGGAAAAAGTCGCGACGCATGTACTCGTCAGATTCATAATTAAGAACTCCAGTTACGGTAAGGTCATCATGTTTCAGTCTGTGGCTCCATTGAAGGAGGTCGCGTTCGCGGCCCAAGGCGATGCCTCTAGAATCAGTTAGGGGGTCATCATCATAGGCGCGGTAAACGTTTAGCAGGCCCTTGCCCCATTGGGGGTTCTCATATTCTATCGATGGGCCCAGGCCTAGGCCGCGCTCGGTGCGGTAATCCAGATTAAATTCACCGCCAAAAGCTCCGTCTCCTGGCCAACGGATTGAATTTTTTAGGAAACCGCCCCATTCACTATTGAAACCGGGGCTCACATGAATATTCCACGGATTTTTCTGCAAATGCCTCTTATAATAGGGGAGGTAAAATATGGGTACCTTGCCCGCATAGATGGTGGCTCCGCGAAAGAGCGCATATTCACCTGGGGCAACTTCAATTTTTTTGGCTTTAATGTAAAAATCTGGGTCACTGTAGTCGTCATTGGTGAAAACCGTGTTTTCAGCACGATAGACGCCATTAGTCCGGTTGCCCGACATGTTCTCGCCTTTAATAAAGAATTTCAGATTGCTCGATGAAAATTGTGCAGCCTTAATAATTTTCGTTCTAAAATTGTATTCAATACGCTCAGATGCCCAAACCACACCATCTCTTCGGAGAAATACATTACCAGTCGCGTTAATTAGTCCACTCTTCTGGTTTAGTACTGCCGAGTTTGAGGTAAGTACGGTTTCGTCTGGTGCGCCGGTCTTGTAGGTTACTCGGACACCTTTAGTGGCGCGCATTTCGCCAGATTTGAGGTCGTACTTTATGTCGCCCTCACCGTTCAAGGCCTCCAGCTTCCAGGGAGACGCAGGCGGATCTTGCGCCATTATGTTAAACCCTAAGTGAACCTTGCCGGCCAGTGCTAAAATCAGCAGTGCCTTCCTCATTGACAATATCAATAGAGCAAATGGAGGTATTCATGCCAAATAAGAGTTATCCGCATACCCACCTCATTGACATCATAAATTTCTCGCACAATACTTAATTTGTGTCTCCAAATTTGTTCTGAGGCTATCTTATGTGCGAATACCTTTTTTAGAGAGAGGTTAGTATCGATTGTTTCAATTCGGGAATATCATGAATAATTTATTGCTTATAATTTTGCTGGTTATTGTTCCCAGCATAAGTAGTGCTCCAAAGTCAGTTAAGGATCAAGCAGAGGCTGATTGGCGAGATGGGCGCTATGCAAGCGTGAGCTTTGGATCATTTGTAAGTGGGAATATTGCCACGCCAAAAGGCAATACGCATAAGGCAATTGCCATCCGTCTAGGCAATGAAGGTAAGGCGACGATGGTTTTTGACACGGATCTCTGT
>CEUN01011479.1_pt1 | contig 12468 bp, 8 predicted proteins | sample 361501 | NCBI WGS metagenome assembly CEUN01 (sample SAMEA2622801, study PRJEB7988) | marine metagenome | biome: marine biome (ENVO:00000447); feature: marine epipelagic mixed layer (ENVO:xxxxxxxxx); material: "saline water (ENVO:00002010), including plankton (ENVO:xxxxxxxx)" | depth 120 m | reverse complement strand
GAATTACAGGACGTAATTGACATGAAACTCAATAACGTCGTTGCACTCATTCGCGGTAAGCCGGGGACGACTGTCCGCCTTGGTATCATCCCTGAGAAGAGCCAGAAAACTAAGATACTGGCGATCAAGCGAGCCAAGATCGAGTTAACCGATAGCGAAGCGCGGGGCGAAATCATTGAACATACGTTACCGGGATCCAAAAAGACCTTACGAATCGGCGTGATCAATCTGCCTTCTTTCTATATGGATATGGATGCAGCCCGAAAAGGTGTCAAAGACTATCGAAGTACGACTCGTGACTGCCGACGGATTATCGAAGAATTCAACGACGAAGGAATCGATGGCATGATCATGGATCTCTCCACCAATGGTGGTGGTAGCCTGACCGAAGCGATCGACCTCACCGGACTTTTTATCGATTTAGGTACGGTAGTCCAGGTGAAGGATCCATCCGGGCGAGTACAACAATATGATGACCGTACGAAAGGTACGAGCTACGATGGTCCGCTGGTTGTGTTGTGCAGTAAATTCAGTGCCAGTGCCAGTGAAATCTTTGCCGGAGCGATCGTAGATCATGGTCGTGGTATCGTTGTTGGTGACAGCACCACGCACGGTAAGGGAACGGTACAAAACTTCCTTGAATTGGGAGCTCGTTTCTTTAATATCAATAACCCGCCCAATCTGGGAGCTCTCAAAATTACGATGCAGCAATTCTATCGCCCGGGCGGAGATAGCACGCAGCAGCGAGGAGTTTACTCGGACATCATTTTGCCTTCCATCACGGATCACATGAAAGTCTCTGAATCTGATTTAGACTATCCCGTACCGTTTGATAAAGTGGAAGACGAAGTTGACGAAAAACTCGGATTGCGCGACGCAGATCTGATTGGCAAGCTGAAAGCGGCCTCCGCCAAACGTGTTGAAGCCTCAAAGGATTTCCAGAAGTTGCTCGGACAGATCGAAGAGTACAAGAAGCAACAGGAAGAAAAACGAGTTTCACTGGAAGAGAAAGTCTTCTTTGCGAAAAAGGAAGAAAATTCAGCCCAGGAAGAAGCTCAGGAAAATCTGGAGAAACGTGTCAATGGAGAAGCGGATGTCTTCCCGGACACGTTCTACAACAAAGAAGTACTTACCATCACAGGCGAGTATATCCATACACAGGCAAACTAAGGTCAGACTCAGTGCCTGACAATGTTCAGGTTAGTGGGAACTGCATCCCGTCAAAAGCAAGTTCCATCGATTCGGGTAAGCCTGCATTGGTATGGGCGTGATCCAGATCATGGGAAATGTGAGTAAATAGAGTCCGTTTTGCGCCGATCTTCTGCGCCATGGCGATCGCTTCATCCAGTGCAAAATGAGTTGCATGAGGTTTAAGTCGCAACGCATCCAGGATCAGGACGTCCAGCCCTTCCAGCAATGGCAAACTGGATTCCGGGATTTCATTCGTATCCGTGCAATAAGCTACGTTGCCGATGCGAAATCCGAGTACTTGAAAGCGAGGGCCATGTTGCAGGCGGATGGGAATCACCCGGGTGCCCAGCACATCAAATGGTTCGGTCGAGATTTCATTCATCTGGAGTTGTGGTATGGCACCACGATGAGTCTGTTCACGACTGGTAAACGCATAGTCAAACGATTGTCGTAACCGTTGTTCCACTCGGGGCTCACAGTAAATTGGCACGCTGTGTCCAAGATAGAATTGGAACAATCGCAAATCGTCCATACCGAAAATATGGTCGGCATGCTCATGGGTATAGAGTACGGAATGAATTAATCCGATACCTTCGCGCAGCAATTGGTGTCTTAAATCCGGCCCGGTATCGATCAGCAGATTTCCCTGTTCAAGTCCCAGCACGACGGAACATCTCGTTCGATTATTTCTAGGATCGGTACTTGTACAGACATCGCATCCACAACCAATCGAAGGCACACCGACACTCGTCCCTGTCCCCAGCAGGATTAGCTTTCCTTGAATGTCTTTAGAAACGACTGGTTTGGCCAATGCGAATGCCTCGCTGAAATCACGTTACGGTATTTAATGGAACAATCATTATAGAAAATCTGGCAAAACCATATGTGATTCGTCAAAGATGGTTGGTGCGACCATAATCTCTAATTGGAAAACCCGGCCGTTACTGCATTCGATTGACTGGCAAGTTCATTTCCGCCGATCGTTGGCAGTGATATGATGATGTGAATAACCACCGTTGACCGTATATTCATATAGGGATAAGCTACCAACGGAACTAGATAAGCATAAGATATAGATAAGCATTTATGCTTGATAACAATCCACTGGTAAACGATGTGGATTCCTGAAAAGAAAACAAACACAAGATTCGCTACGAAATTGGTTCGGCCTGCTCTGTTCACCTGGCAGAAGGGCACCATTTGTCGTGATGAGTCGGAGCAACAATGGATATATTCGTACGAATCTGGGAGCTTCTCTCAGCCTTCTTCCTGGGACTAGTCAATTCATTTGACTCTATTGTCACTTCTGCTTTTGGTTCATCCAACAAGCGACAGGTCGACAAATATCTGGGAATTGTAGAAGAAATAAACGCTTTAGAGCAGCAATATCAGGTCATGTCTGATGAAGATCTTGGCCGCCAAACGGACTTGTTTCGCGAGCGGCTCAAAGCGGGGCAAAGTTTCGACGACATCCGTAATGAGGCTTTTGCCGTTGTACGTGAAGCGGGCCGCCGCTGGCTTGGGATGCGACACTACGACGTTCAGCTTATTGGCGGCATGGTGTTGCACGAAGGCAAGATCGCCGAAATGGTGACGGGAGAAGGTAAGACCCTTGTGGCAACGTTACCTGCCTATCTCAATGCTTTGAGTGGTGACGGAGTCCATGTGATTACGGTCAACGATTACCTTGCTCGCCGTGACATGGAGTGGATGGCTCCTCTTTATCTCGGTCTCAATCTCACCGTCGGCTGTATTCAAAGTGACATGAAGGCCAGTGCTCGTCAGGAAGCCTACGCGTGTAATATCACCTACGGAACGAATAATGAATTTGGCTTTGATTATCTGCGGGATAACATGCGTCCGGCCGCCAGTGGTGACGACCGTTTCCCCAAGCATCAGCAACAGTGCCAGGGAAAACTTACGTTCGCCATCATCGACGAAGTCGACAATATTCTTATCGACGAAGCCCGAACTCCGTTAATCATTTCGGGGCCGGCACATGACAACCTGAAGAAATATGGTGAGACCGAGAAACTCGCCAAGCAGCTCAAAAAAGACACGCACTTTGTTGTCAATGAAAAAGACCACAGCGTCAATTTGACCGATGAAGGTATTCGTGCGGCTGAGAAACTCGCCGGCGTCGAAAGTTTTTATACCGCGGGCAATATGGAGTGGCCTCACCTGATCGATAACGCACTCAAGGCTCATTACCTTTACAAAAAGGATGTGAACTACGTGGTGCGTGAAGGTCGGATTATCATTGTCGACCAATTTACCGGCCGACTGATGGATGGACGACAATGGTCCGACGGATTACATCAGGCCGTGGAGGCCAAAGAAGGCGTCAAGATTAAAGAAGAGACGCAGACGCTGGCCACTATTACGCTGCAAAACTACTTCAAACTCTATTCCAAGATTTCCGGAATGACCGGTACGGCGTTAACCGAAGCCAAAGAATTCTGGGACATCTACAAGATGAATGTTGTAGCGATTCCCACCAATCGGGTTTTGAAACGTAAAGAATTCACCGACGTCATCTATCTGGAAGAGAAGCACAAGTTCCGGGCAGTAGCCGATGAAGTCGAAGCTCTAAACAAATACGATACGATTGAGTACTACAACGGCGATCAAATTATTGGCACGATTGAGTCAGAAAATGACGCCAGCGTAGTGTTACTTCCCGCCGATAGCAGGAAACGGGAAACCATTGACCGCAATGACATTGCAAGCATAGATCGAGCCGGTCGTCCTGTTCTGATTGGTACGGTCTCGATCGAAAAGAGTGAAGCAATTTCTGATTTCCTGAAGCAACGAGGCGTTCAACACGAAATTCTCAATGCCAAGAATCACGGGCGTGAAGCCGAGATTATCGCGCAGGCCGGTCGCCGTGGAGCCGTCACGATTGCTACCAATATGGCCGGACGTGGTACCGATATCGTGCTCGGTGGAAACCCTGACACGCTGGCCTGGTCGCGTCTACAAAATGACTATCCAACCCGACTCGAGGTGCCGCAGGATACCTGGGACGATCTGGTACGTGAAATCGATGACGAGTACCAAATGGCGGCAGAGGGAGAAGAACTGAAAGAGCTTGGCGGATTGCATGTCATCGGCACGGAACGACACGATGCGCGCCGCATCGACCTACAGCTTCGCGGACGCTGTGGCCGTCAGGGGGACCCGGGAAGTAGCCGATTCTTCTTATCTCTGGATGATGACCTGATGAGAATCTTCGGTGGCGGTAACTTAAAGTCGATGCTAGCCAAAGTCGGTATGAAGCCAGAGGATAGCATCCAGAACTCGATGGTCACCCGGCGAATCGCCGCAGCTCAGAAAAAGGTGGAAGAACGAAACTTCGAAATTCGAAAGAATCTGTTGGAATACGATGAGGTGATGGATACTCAGCGTAAGCGACTTTACGAATACCGACAGGAGATCCTGGACGGCGAAAACGTCTCCACCAAGGTAACCGATTGTCTCGAAGAACAGATTGAACATTACGTCAACGTTTTTCTAGACCCGAATTACGGTGTCGATTCGTTCACTGCCTGGGTCAACAGTCAGTTCAATATGCAGGAAGAGAGTCGTACGTTTAACGGAATGGACTTTAAACAGGCGGATGAAGAGTCCCGGAGACTGGCATACCGTTCGGCCATGCGTCGTATTCGTGACTCAGTCGATGAAAATCTTCCCCGAGATTTTGATGAAGCCGAATGGAACTGGCAGGCTCTGGCTAAGTTCATGAATTCCAATTGGGGAACAGCCTTACGGCCTCGTGACTTACAGGCCATTGATCTCGATGACATCGAAGATGACCTGGCAGAATTAGCCTACGCGCATATTGATAAAGTCGACCTGTCCGACGGCGCTATCTTTCTGGATGAACGTTTCGGCCGCAGTTCCTTAGCGACCTGGATTAGAAATAAATTTGGTTTTGAACTCGACGAAGGTGAGCTGAAAGACCAAACCAATGAAGAGCTTTTGCATTCCATTCATGACCGTTCCATCGATATGTACCAGCATCGTGAAGCTGAGTATCCGGTGATGGCGGGGATCTATCGTTATGGAGGCGGAGCCGACAAACAGTTAGACAGGGAAGCACTGATCACGTGGGCTTCTCAGCGATTTGATGCCGAGATTTCGATTGACAGCGTTCGCAATATGCAGCGAGCCGAATTGCAGGAGACACTGGTTGACCTGAGTTTGGCCAGCCAAAAACGCTCGGAAACTCACCGTGCCTGGGCCAAAGAAAAGTCCGCGGATTTGTTTGAGGGCCAAACTGAAAATACTCGGTTGAACCGCATTGCCAATGAAGGTGAAATTGCAGCGATTTCATTATGGCTGCGAGACAATGTTGATTGTGAGGTTTCTGTCGAGGATCTCGGCGATCTTAACCGACAGGAATTATCCCGTCGTTTATCCTCAGCTGTCGAAGATAAACATCATGCTGAAATGCGACGCATGGAACGTGCGTTGTTGTTGCAGATTGTGGATTCGGCCTGGAAAGAACATCTACTAACGATGGATCGTCTGCGTAGTTCCGTCGGACTCAGCGGTTATGCTCAGAAAGACCCCAAGGTCGAGTATAAACGTGAAGGGATGAAACTTTACGATAGCATGTGGTTTTCGATCGGGGAGCAGGTCACCGACCTGATCTTCCGAATGGAACAGTTAAACGAACAATTCGTGGGATCCACCTGGGTGGAAACTTCAGCCACACATGCAGATGCCCAATCCTCCAACGATGCCATTCGCATGAACGAAAGTGGAGACGATCCTTCGCAACCTCGCAGTGCCAAACCCAAAACTGTTCGTAACTCGATGCCGAAAGTGGGCCGTAATGATCCCTGCCCCTGTGGAAGTGGTAAGAAGTACAAACGCTGTTGTTACGGTAAATAGAACCACGGACGCTGCTGGGTAAAGGAACGGACTGCTCATGCCCTATCTGCGAAACCTGGCCTATCTGGTACTGCTGATTCTGCTGCTGCCCTGGTTACTCATCAGCGTTATCACCAAAGGTAAATACCGCCAGGGATTTGGAGCTAAATTCCTGGGATTGGTTCCGCGGTTGCCAGCTACCGGCGTAGATTCATCTCAAAGAAGAATTTGGCTACACGCCGTCAGTGTGGGGGAAGTCAACCTTCTGCAACCGGTACTTCAGGAATTGGAACAACGCTATCCGGATTGGGAGTGTGTCATTAGCACCACAACACGCACCGGCTTTGATCTGGCAAGACAAAAATATTCTCCCCGCACGGTGTTTTATTGTCCGCTGGACTTTAGTTGGGCTGTTAAAACTGCTCTAAAACGTATCCAGCCGGATTTGTTTATCCTTATTGAATTGGAATTGTGGCCGAATCTTATCCACTACACTGCGAAGAAATGTCCGGTGAAAATTATCAACGGACGGCTGAGCGAAAACAGCTCCAGGGGCTACAAGAAACTCGGGTTTCTGATCCGTCCTACGCTGCGCAAGCTCTCCCACATCGCCGTTCAAAACGAGCAATACGCTCAACGCTTTCTGGAAATCGGTGCGACTGCCGAGCAAATCACAGTGACCGGAAGCATCAAATTTGATGGTGCGGAAAGCAACCGAGCCAATGAGAAAACGCTTGCCTTAAAACAACTCGCCGGTATTCAGGACGATGACGTCGTGTTACTAGCCGGCTCGACCCAGGTCGAAGAAGAACGGCTGTGTCTGCGATTTTTCAATCAACATCAGAGTACCTACCCCAATCTCAAGCTGATTCTGGTACCACGTCATCCGGAACGTTTTGATGACGTTGCGGACATGTGCAAGAATGCCGGATTCGAGTTCATACGACGGTCCGCTATGGATCAACCTGTGCCGTCGGATATCCGCGTGCTGTTAATTGACGTTATTGGCGAATTAGGAGCCTGGTGGGGGCTGACCGATATTGCATTGGTCGGTGGAAGTATGGGGAGTCGGGGAGGTCAAAATATGATTGAACCGGCTGCCTATGGAGCTGCAGTCTGCTTCGGGCCCAACACCTGGAATTTCAAGGACATTGTGGAATTACTGCTACATCATCAGGCAGCCAAAGTCATCCATTCGACCGAACAGTTTGAAGAATTCATCGATTGGTGTATCCATACATCTGAGCAAGCTCAATCCATGGGCAAGGCAGCAGCCGAATTGGTTGCGTTACAACAAGGCGCTACGCGGCGCACCGTCGATATCCTGAGTTTCCTGTAATAAACACACATTGAGTGAAGTGCGTGTGGTTGTCGATAGGTGAAGTCTGGCTCTATAATTAACGGTTAAACTACCGTTGAAATTAACATTGGACGAGAGGAATCACTCCCGTGACATCAGGAAAATACTTGTTCACCAGCGAATCTGTAAGCATGGGTCACCCGGATAAACTGGCTGATCAGATCTCAGATGGAGTGCTCGATGCTTTATTCGAACAGGATCCTTATAGTCGTGTTGCCTGTGAAACGATGGTAACCACCGGGATGGCCATCATCGCCGGCGAAATCACGACGAAGGCACAGATCGATTATCCGGAAGTGGTGCGAGGCGTCATTCGCGATGTTGGTTACACCGATGATGAAATGGGGATTTGTGCTGATACCTGTGCCGTCCTGACTTCCATCGACCGCCAAAGCCCGGATATCGCTCAGGGCGTCGATGAAAATAGTGATCGAGGTAAGGAAATCGGAGCTGGTGACCAGGGCTTGATGTTTGGCTTTGCCTGCCGGGACACCGAAGAGGAATTAATGCCACTACCGATCGCACTTTCCCACCGCATCCTTGACCGGCTCAATGAAGCTCGATTCGGAGAGGAAGTCTCCTGGCTACGGCCTGACAGTAAGAGTCAAGTCACGGTTGAATATGATGGTCTTAAACCAGTTCGTATTGATACTGTCGTTGTCAGTACACAGCACAGCCCGGAAGTATCCAACGAAGACATTCAGCAGTTCATCGTCAACGAAATCGTCAACCCACTTATGCCTCAGGATTTAGTGCAGGGAGATGTTACCTATCACGTAAACCCAACCGGTCGATTTGTTACCGGTGGACCCCATGGCGACTGTGGCTTAACGGGGCGCAAAATCATTGTCGATACCTACGGAGGATGGGGACGCCATGGAGGCGGGGCTTTCAGTGGCAAGGATCCAACCAAAGTCGATCGTAGTGCCGCTTACATGTCACGCTATGTCGCGAAAAACATTGTTGCTGCCGGACTGGCCGAACGCTGTGAAATCCAATTGGCTTATGCAATCGGAGTCACTGACCCGGTCAGTGTCCATGTAGATACACAAGGGACCGGACAAGTCGATGATGCTCGGATTTGCGAAATCGTTAGAGACTTCTTCCCACTCTCACCAGGTGGGATCATCGACTATCTGGATTTGCGCAAGCCAATTTACCGCAAAACAGCTGCCGGCGGGCACTTTGGACGAAGCGAGTTTAGCTGGGAAAATACCGACCGTGCTGAGGAACTGAAAGCACAATTCTAAGCCATCAACGAATTGTTGCTTTCTTTCTTTACAGCTTCGACTGTTCTCCTGTACTCTTACCGCTAATTCGTCACTTCCAATTAGTGGTTAGACAATGACTTCGGTTACTCGGAAACTAGACAGGGCACCTCATCAGTCTGCGGCTGATTTGCTGCGCAACTGGGCATTAGTCATTCCCTGCTTGTTTACCAGCTTCGCTGCATTTTTATTGCTCGCTCGCAGTAACCTGGTTTCGGTCAGACTGAGTCCCTTTCAAACACTCGCGTTGGGATTCGGAGCATTGATCGTGACTGGAGGCTTACGTTGGTGTTGTGGTTTCCCAAAGTCCCCCAATCGCTCACAACTGGCAAAATGGAGCTGGTATTTACAATCTTTAACCGTACTCCAGTTCACGCTATTAATCTCCCTTAGCTCAACCGATACACAGGCCGTTTCGCTGCTTGGGATGTTTACTGTGGCAAGTGAGACACTCTGGTGGGTCAGTAACTGCAGATTCAATCCGGTCATGATCAGAACGCACAACTCGTCCGACGCTACGTATCCTATTGAATTGGAGTTGGAAGCAAGGCTACTGCAATCACTCGAAACTAATTCCAACTCCCTGAATTCCGTTGCTCTGACTACCGAGTGGTCCGAAAGTGAGTTGCCTGAAGAGGCAAGTCAATCGTGGGTGCGATTTAGTGACACGCAAGGGGAATCAATCATGGCGACGCAACGAGTGCTGTTTGAATCCGGACAACGTCATCAAACTCTCCATCTGTCCTTTATCCCGGGATTACCTTCGATTCCTATTGTGGACGCAACGGCGTTAGCAGGTCCGGACGTGACGATACTCGTCGGAGAAACTCAGGATTTTGGAATCCGCCTCGATTTGAAACTTTCTGAGACCTATGATGAAGCGGTCGACGTACTGATTCAGGTGGAGATATTTGCCGAAGCAAAACAGGCCGCCTAAACTTGCTTAGAGCTCCCTTTTTGTTCGATTGGATGTGACAACCATGGCACGCTGGCCACGCAAAATCTGGACCTCAATTTTTACTTACGGACTGATCTTCGTGTTATTCCCGGCGTTGGCCTATGTTGCCTATCTCTGGGTTCGCGGAGAGTTCTAGGTTTATGGAGTAATGGGGTTTTGGAGTAATAGAGAGAGTAAATCACGCCATCACTATGTCTGAACTTTCGCCAAAGCTTATCGATCGGATTCATGGACTGGTTCATGAATATGGACAGCAACATGTTCTGGAATTCTGGGACAGGCTGACCGAGCAGCAGCAGGTTGCGTTAACGTCCCAATTAGCTCAAATTGACTTTCCCCTGGTTCAATCACTGTTTGAACAACACCGTCAGGCCAAGGATTCGGTAGGCTCCGGCCGTGACCTCTCCACCTTAGCTCCGCCGAAATCGATTCGCCTGAATGACAACAACGTCCTCAGCTACAAACAGGCATATGCAACCGGTGAGGAGCTATTGCAAGCTGGTCGGGTCGGCGTGGTTATTGTTGCCGGCGGCCAGGGAAGCCGCCTTGGGTTTAATCACCCCAAAGGACTCTTTCCAATCGGGCCGCTTTCGGAACGAACTCTGTTCGAATTTATACTCGACAAACTTGCGGGGTATGAGAATAAATACCAAACTCGAATCCCACTTTTTATCATGACCAGCCCAACGGTCCATGCAGAAACGGTTGCCTATTTCCAATCCAGAAACTTCTTCGGCAGGTCGGACCGCATTGAGTTTTTCTGTCAGAACACGATGCCGGCTGTGGATGCGAGTGACGGTAAGCTATTGCTGAAGTCCACTTACGAGATATTCAGCAGTCCGAACGGCCACGGTGGCATGCTGGAAGCGATGCAACAACAGGAAATACTCGCACGCTGCGCAGAGCAGGAAATCGACACACTGTTTTACGGTCAAGTCGACAACCCACTGTCTCCGACCTGCTCGCCTGCATTGTTGGGTTATCATGCAGCATCTGATGCGGAAGTCACGTTACAAACAATCGCCAAACAATCGGCAGACGATCGAACCGGAAATATCGTGTCCTTAAATGATCGGACTCAGATTATTGAATACAGTGAAATGCCCGACGAATTTGCTCGACAGCTCGACGATCAAAACCAACTCAAGTACTGGGCGGCCAATATTGCCGTTCATGTATTTCAAACAGGTTTTCTTCAAACCGTCGCCACCACGGGCGGGTTACCCTATCACTTCGCCAGGAAGCGTGTTAACCACATCAATCAGGATGGAGCATTGGTTACACCAGACGCACCCAATGCGATTAAATTCGAGCGATTCATTTTTGACTTGTTACCGTTAGCTGAATCAACGGTGACTGTGGAAGCTGAACGTCAATTCGTTTTTGCTCCCGTCAAAAATTCTGACTCGGCTGGATTTAGCAGTCCCCAAACCAGTCGGGAAGGGATCGGCAGTTTACATCGCCATTGGTTACAGACAGCAGGGTGTTCGGTAAACGCGGAGACTGTTGTGGAAATCCATCCAGCGTATGCGGTTGATTTACCACACTTGTTACAACGCAAGGACATCCCCTTAGCGATCACTCAAGACACCTATTTGTGTGAACCGGAGAACTGATGTTACATGCAGTGATTATGGCCGGCGGTGCAGGCACTCGTTTTTGGCCCTTAAGTCGAATCGTCCTGCCCAAACAGTTGTTGAATTTTGGTAGTGAACATAGTTTGCTACAACAAGCTGTTGCAAGGCTCGCTCCTGTTGTGGCAACTTCCAATATTTCGGTAATTACCAATCAGGCTTTAGTGGCGGCCATAACGGCTCAATTACCGACTCTCAATCCAACAGCAATCATTGGTGAACCTGCAAAACGTGATACCGCTCCCTGCATTGGACTGGCTGCTGCCTTGATTGCGGCCGAGGATCCCTCTGCCATCATGCTTGTCATGCCGAGTGACCACATTATCGAGCCCGTGCAGGAATTTCAGACGGCATTACAACAGGCCGTAGATATTGTCGAGGAGGATTGCTCACGATTAGTTACCTTTGGCATTCATCCCGACCGACCAGCTGACACTTATGGATATATCCAACGCGGTGATGTTCTTGAGAATGGTGTTTATCAGGTAGAAGAGTTTAAAGAGAAACCGACTAGGGAAACGGCAACACAATACCTGCAGCAGGGAGAGTATTACTGGAATGCCGGGATCTTTGTCTGGAAAGCGAGTACGATTCTGGCTGCCTTGCAGCAAAGCCAGCCCGAAATGATGTCACGGATTGAGAAGATCGTAGCACGAAGAGAGGATACGGATTTCCAACAGGTATTCGAAACGGAATTCTCAGCGATCGACGGTATCTCAATCGATTACGCTGTGTTGGAAAATTATGACAATGTGGTTGTGGTGGAAGCACCTTTCCAATGGGATGATATCGGCAGCTGGCAAGCGCTGGCGCGCCTCTTTCCGGCTGACGAGAATAATAACACCGTGTTGGGTAAGCACCTGGGAATTGAAACCAGTGGTTCTATCATTCAGTCAACGGATCATCATCTGGTCGCCACCGTCGGCGTCAGGAACTTGATTATCATTCACACAGAGGATGCTACACTCGTTGCGAACAAACAGGATGAAGAGTCCGTAAGGCAATTAGTTCGTCTGTTAGAATCCAGTAACGAATCATCTCATTTGTAGGAACGTACCGTCATGAAGATCCGAAGACGCTCATCTCTGGCGACTCTGGCATTGGCCTTGCTATGCCCTAACCTATTGCGGGCTGACGACGACGCGCCTCTGAATATCAACCTGCAATTCAAGACGCTGG
>CEUN01005518.1_pt1 | contig 12471 bp, 7 predicted proteins | sample 361501 | NCBI WGS metagenome assembly CEUN01 (sample SAMEA2622801, study PRJEB7988) | marine metagenome | biome: marine biome (ENVO:00000447); feature: marine epipelagic mixed layer (ENVO:xxxxxxxxx); material: "saline water (ENVO:00002010), including plankton (ENVO:xxxxxxxx)" | depth 120 m | reverse complement strand
CTTCATATTTTTTTGCAATCACATCGGCACCAAATATAGCTAAGGAAAATCCTCCCATCCAATCCTCTATGCCTGTTTCTTTTGGTGCTACAAAGTCTGCTAAGGCGTAATGAGGACGTCCCGCTGTTTTATTTCCTTGTTGGCGTAAAGTATGGATGGTACCCAGAACCTCATCTCTTTTTGTATCACCATACAAGATGATATCATCGCCATCGGCGTTAGCCGGCCAGAAACTAATTACTCCACTTGCTTTGAGCCAATTTTCCGAAATAATTTTTTCTAAAAACCTCGTACCATCTTTAAATAATTTACGAGCCTCTTCCCCTATGACTTTGTCATCTAATATTCTAGGATAGGCGCCATGGAGTTCCCAGGCATGAAAGAAGGGCGTCCAATCAATACGTTCTACCAAATCAGAAATCTCATAATCCTCAAATATCTTTATACCGAGGTTTCGCGGTTTGGGTGGCTTAACCTCGGACCAATTGATCGAAAATTTATTGGACCGAGCCGCCTCGATTGAAACACCCCGATTAGTTCCATCATCCCTTTCATAACTCGAACGCACTTTATCATAATCTGTGCTAATACTCTCCAGAAATGATTGACGATTTTGTTGTGACATCAAAGAAGTTATCACGCCAATACTCCTTGAGGCGTCAAGAACATGGATAACCGGTGCCTCATATGCTGGATCAATTTTAACAGCAGTATGAACCTTGGACGTCGTAGCGCCGCCAATGAGTAAAGGTAAATCTAACCCCTGCCGTTGCATTTCAGACGCAACATTAACCATCTCATCAAGCGAGGGGGTAATAAGACCCGACAATCCTACCACATTAGCATTTTCTTTGACCGCTGTTTCTATGATTTTTTGCGCAGGTACCATAACACCCAGATCGATCACTTCATAATTATTACACTGCATTACAACACCAACAATATTCTTTCCTATATCATGAACGTCGCCTTTAACGGTAGCCATAATCACCTTACCCTTGGCTTGCTGTCCAACACCCGTCCTTTCTTTTTCATCCTCGATAAAAGGGATCAAGTACCCCACAGCTTGCTTCATAACTCTTGCACTCTTAACAACCTGCGGAAGAAACATCTTTCCTTCTCCAAATAAGTCGCCGACGATGTTCATACCATCCATCAGTGGCCCCTCTATCACTTCTATGGGGCGCTCGAAGTGATGTCTTGCTTCCTCTGTATCTTCAACGATGTATGAGTTGATTCCATTTACTAAGGAATAGCTTAAACGATCAGCAATAGATTTATCCCGCCATTTAAGATCTTCTTCCTTTTTAACACTGCCTACGTTAAACCGGCCTGCCATTTCCAAAAGACGATCGGTCGCATCCTCTCTACGATTTAGTATTACATCTTCAACACACTCTCTTAAATCGCTGGGAATATCCTCAAAAACAGCTAACTGACCCGCATTAACTATACCCATTGACATCCCAGCCTCTATAGCATGATAGAGGAATACGGTATGCATCGCGCGCCTTACCGGCTCATTACCACGAAATGAGAAAGAGATATTGCTTAAGCCACCAGAAACTTTGGCATACGGTAAGCTGGAACGTATGCGATTAGCAGCATTTATAAAGTCGACAGCATAATTATTATGCTCCTCAATTCCCGTTGCAATTGCAAAAATATTAGGATCAAAGATTATATCTTCGGGAGGAAAACCGACCTGATTCACAAGAATATCATAAGCCCTAGAACAAATTTCAAATTTGCGCTCCTCCGTATCCGCTTGACCATCTTCGTCAAAAGCCATGACAATGATGGCCGCCCCGTACATTTTTATTATGCGTGCCTGTTCAATAAATGTTTCCTCGCCTTCTTTCATGCTAATTGAATTGACAATTGATTTTCCCTGTACACATTTCAAGCCAGCTTCAATAACTGACCATTTAGATGAATCAATCATAACTGGGACGCGGCTGATATCAGGCTCAGCAGAAATTAAATTTAAAAATCTTACCATAGCCTCCTCGGAGTTCAGCAACCCCTCGTCCATATTAATATCTATAACTTGGGCACCATTCTCAACCTGCTGTAATGCAACCTCTGTCGCTTTCTCGTAATCCCCATCTTTAATCAGATTGGCGAAACGTGCCGAACCTGTAACATTAGTGCGCTCACCAACATTAACGAATAAAGATTGGGACCCAATGTTTAGAGGTTCAAGCCCCGAAAGACGAAGTTCAGTTGAAATTTTTGGAATACTGCGTGGCACTATTTTATCAACCGCGTTTGCGATAGCCCGCATATGATCTGGGGTGGTACCACAGCACCCGCCAACTAAATTCAAAAACCCTGACTCGGCAAATTCTTTAAGATCCTTAGCCATTGTCTCGGGTGTTTCATCATATCCGCCAAAGGCGTTGGGCAGTCCTGCATTAGGGTGGCACGAAACAAATGTATCAGAGATACGTGCAAGTTCTTCAATATATGGACGCAAATCTTTGGCCCCTAGAGCACAATTCAATCCGACGGCAAAGGGATTAACATGGCGTATTGAATTCCAGAATGCTTCTGTGGTTTGACCCGTGAGGGTCCTGCCACTCTGATCGGTAATAGTGCCTGAAATTATAACTGGCACCTCTAGGTCAAGTTTTTCATTTACGGTTTGGATTGCAAATAAGGCGGCCTTACAATTGAGTGTGTCAAATACCGTTTCGACCAAAATCAAATCTGCACCACCTTCCAGAAGTCCAAGAACCGCTTCCGAGTAATTCTCAACTAACTCATCAAAATATACGTTTCGAAAGCCGGGATCATTCACATCCGGTGAAATCGTTGCCGTACGATTTGTTGGCCCAAGTACTCCGGCAACAAAACGCGGCTGATTTTTATTCCTTAACGACACCTCATCTGCAGCGTCACGTGCTAAACGAGCTCCCTCCCGGTTCAATTCAAAAACCGCTTTTTCCAACATGTAGTCAGCCTGAGCGATCCGCGTAGAGGAAAAGGTATTGGTTTCCAGCATATCCACTCCCGCTTCAAGATATGCTATATGAAAATCTCGAATAAGATCAGGTTGGCTCAAATTTAGTAAATCATTATTGCCTTTAAGTGGGCATGGATGTTCAGAAAATTGATTGCCACGAAAGTCATTTTCATCGAGATCTTTCTGTTGGATCATAGTACCCATCGCGCCATCTATCACCACGATTCGCTTTCGAATTATATTCTTCAGCATTGCAATTCGTTCTGCGAGGGTCGAGGAGGCAAGATCGCATTTTAGAGAATCGGAACCTCCATTTTTTAATTCAGGATTTTTGGTATCAATTTTAGTCATAACAAATTTGGATTTTTACTAGATCACTTTTTATGAGGTCTTAAACCTAATATGTGACAGATAGCATATGTAAGATCAGCCCGGTTAAGGGTATAGAAGTGAAAATCATGAATACCATAATCATAAAGTTGTCTGCATTGTTCGACCGCAATTGCAGCGGCAACTATTCGTCTTGTTTCAGCATCATCATTAAGACCGTTAAACATTTCGGCCATCCAAGCTGGAGTTTTAGTTCCAGACATTTGATTGAATTTTATCACCTGTGAAAAATTTTGGACTGGTAATATCCCTGGAATAATAGGAATATTTATACCGGCTGCCCCAGCGCGATCCATGAAACGCATAAAGGGTTCCGCCCCAAAAAAATATTGAGTAATAGCACGATCGGCCCCCGCATCCATTTTTTGTTTTAAAATTTCAAGATCAAAATCCCGACTTTGGGCTTGAGGGTGCCCTTCAGGATATGCTGCCACGCTAATATCAAAGTCCGCAATTTTTTTAAGGCCAGCCACCAAGTCCACGGCATAGTCATACCCACCCGGATGGGGTATGTAATTCTCATGTCCCGTTGGCGGATCACCTCTAAGAGCAACAATTTTTCTAACGCCTTCCTCCCAATAGGCTCTTGCGACCTCATCAACTTGATCGCGAGTTGAATTTACGCATGTTAAATGTGCGGCTGGAACAAGATTTGTATCCTTTAAAATTCTTACAACAGTACTGTGGGTTCGTTCCCTAGTTGACCCCCCTGCTCCATAAGTAACGGAAACAAATTGTGGTTGAAGTGGTTCCAACCTTTTAACAGATGCCCATAAGGAATCGAACATTTTTTCCGTCTTTGGAGGAAAAAATTCAAAAGAAACGTTAAGATTAGCGGCCATGCTAGTTGGAAATAATTGGTTATCGGTCATATTAATCAGCTACAAGAATTATTTGAATAAATGTTATTTAACGGGCTCATGATTATTTTCCCGCTGGTCTTGATTCTTAATTGCCGTCCACAAAGAAACAGTTAGGGGACTACCCTCTAATCGAATCACTGGCTGACCCACTAACTTCGCCGCCTGAAACCAATCAGCGATCTCTTTATCTGAAAATCCAAGGCGCATATGGGCATGTTTTTCGCGAAGAATTTCTTGGTTGTGAGATAAAAAATCAACAACAACCAATAAGCCATTATTTTGTAAAATTCTTGAGGCTTCTATAATCACTGACCCAGGATTATCTGAATAATGTAACACCTGATGAATAACTACGCCGTCGAAACTTTCATCATTCAATTCTAACCTATACATATCACCCAAACGGACGTGGCAATTGCGAATTCCACAGCTACCCAAATTAGCTCGAGCTACTGCCAACATATCGCGCGAGGTATCGATACCGAGCCCACGATCAACCCTAGCCGACAATAATTGTAACATTCGACCTGTTCCGGTGCCTATATCCAACAGATTATTTAAATGGTTTGGAAAACAATCTAGGATTACTTCTTCCACCTTTTCCTCTTCAACATGCAAAGAACGGACCGTATCCCATCTTTCCGCATTTTCTCGAAAATAATCTTCCGCAGCCTCTGAACGCTTGCACCTTATGATATCAAGGCGATCGCGATCTTGAAGAAGTTGTTGACTCCCATTGGGCAGCATTTCAATTAAACTTTGAGCTATTCGACCACCTTCACAAGAATCATCCGCCAAGCGATAAAAAATCCAACTGCCCTCGCGATAACGATCCAGAAGACCTGCCTCACAGAGAAGTTTGAGGTGGCGAGACACACGTGGTTGACTTTGACCTAAGATATTTCTTAAATCGCTTACATTCATATCGCTTACCGCACACAAAGCGAGAAGGCGTAAGCGAGTGGAGTCTGCCGCAGCCCTTAAACAACTCAAAAGCCTATCCATTCCTGTACCTTTTTATCTTCTGAGTTTTGAAACTAGAACAGTTATATATATAATTTCAGGATATAACAATATATTTATATTATAATGTTAACATGTGCATTAACTTTAGGCCCACACGTTCTTTTAAAGAGAGCAGTCCGGTTAATAATATATAATTTTTAAACACGCACCCCGTTGACATAGTAAGAAGATAGCATGATACAGTTTCATGACTATTTAGTTAGAATATCTAAGTAAGGGCTTTTATACGGAATGCTCACAACACGGCGGTATTGTACGTTTCTATTGGCTTTTTCATTGGCCCTATCGTGCTTTGGAACACCAAGTGTGAGGGCACAGGTGGGTCCAGATGATTTTATTCGAACAGTCGCAAAAAAGGCTATAAATTCCTTAGCAAACAAACAAATTACTGCATCTGAAAAGGAAGAACATTTTCGAAAACTTTTACGGCAGTCGTTTGAATTAAAGTTGATCGCTCGGTTTACTCTTGGACGATTCTGGCGACGCGCCACAAAGGATCAGAAAACGGAATATACTAAATTGTTCGAGGACTATGTTGTAAAAGCTTACGCAGCAAGATTCTCCGATTATAAGGGCGAAAAATTCATTGTTGGAAAAGTTAGAAAGATCAATGATCGTGACATCCTAGTTCAATCAGAATTTATACTTATGGATGGCCGAAAAATTCCCGTTTTTTGGCGACTGCGAAATAGCAAAACACTCAAGATTATTGACGTATTGGTAGAAGGAGTAAGTATGGCGATAACCCAGCGCGATGAATTTGCCGCCATAATTAATCGTAGTGGTGGAAAATTGGGCGGGTTAATTTCAGCTCTTCGTAAAAAGACTAGAAAATAATTCAGTTATGATTTTTGAGACTAAATACGTGTTAAGGGCTTAAATTTAATTCTACTGAGCTGACCGGCGTTTTCTCCTAATCGCGCTCTCTTATCTGCTTCGTACTCTTCGAAATTGCCCTCAAACCACTCCACATGGCTCTCACCCTCAAATGCCAAAATATGCGTGGCTATTCGATCCAGAAACCAACGATCATGACTTATAACCAAAGCACAACCGGCGAAACCCAAAAGTGCATCTTCTAACGCACGCAAGGTCTCAACATCAAGGTCGTTGGTAGGTTCATCAAGCAATATCACGTTGGCGCCTGATTTTAGCATTTTTGCCAAGTGAACGCGGTTCCGTTCACCACCCGATAGTTGTCCCACTTTTTTTTGCTGATCCGGGCCGCGAAAATTAAATGCTCCAACATAAGCTCGGCTTTGCACCCTATTTTTCCCCAGGTTTACCTCCGCCTCACCCTCTGATATTTCCTCCCAAACAGTGTTATCGGCATTTAATGCTCCCCTTGACTGATCAACATACCCAAGCTTAACGCTATCGCCTATCCGGAGCTCGCCATCGTCGGGTTGCTCTTCTCCTGTAATCATCCGAAGCAAGGTTGTTTTTCCAGCACCATTTGCACCAATCACACCAACAATCCCAGCGGGGGGTAATTTGAAATCGAGTTCATCAATTAAAAGTGTGCTGTTGTATCCCTTGCATACCGCCCTTGCTTCGATTACCAAATCTCCAAGTCTTTGGCCTGCAGGAATAGTAATTTGCACACCGCTAGACATACTAGCACCTGAATTCTCTAATAAGGATTCGTAAGAGGCTAGGCGAGCTTTGCTCTTAGCCTGCCTTGCCCGTGGACTAGATCTTACCCATTCAAGTTCTCTTGCCAAATGCTTTTGTCTTGCGCTTTCTTCACGTTCCTCTTGTGCCATACGTGACGCCTTGCTTTCTAACCATGAAGAATAATTCCCCTTAAAAGGAATTGCTTTGCCACCATCGAGTTCAAGGATCCAACCTGCAACATTATCTAGAAAATATCGATCGTGAGTGATTGCAACAACTGTACCGGAATAATCATCCAGAAATTTTTCTAGCCAAGCCACGGACTCTGCATCTAGATGATTTGTTGGTTCATCAAGTAAAAGCAAATCTGGCTTTTGTAAAAGTAGTCGGCACAAGGCGACCCGCCTTATTTCACCCCCAGACAATTTACTGACGTTGGAATCACCGGAAGGGCACCGCAGCGCGTCCATGGCAATTTCTATCGCACGCTCAAGCTCCCAACCGTCTACAGCATCAATTTTTTCTTGCAAATCAGCTTGTTCAGAGATTAGTGCGTCCATCTCGTCATTCTCCAAGGGCTCTGCAAATTTATTACTTACATCCTCGAAACGTTTTAACAATTGATGGACTTCCTGCATCCCTTCAAGAATATTGCCGAAAACATCCTTCTTAGGGTCTAATTCTGGTTCCTGGGGCAAGTAACCAATTACAGTATTCTCTGCTGCCCACGCCTCACCTGAATATTCTCCATCTAAGCCAGCCATTATTTTTAACAGTGTCGATTTTCCGGCGCCATTTACCCCCAAAACTCCAATTTTTGCCCCGGGAATAAAGGCCAGTGTAACGTCTTTAACGATTTCACGCCCACCTGGAAAAGTTTTTGATAAACCCTGCATGACATAAATATATTTATCAGACGCCATTTTATTCTCCAGAACGGAATTTATTTAGGAGGATTTCTAGCTAGATCTAAGATGGATTGCAACGGATTTGGTTAAGAGTTTAAACACCTATTTTTGAGTTGAAAAAGATGAAACTCTATAAGAAAATTTAAATGAAAAACCGCAAGGCTGCATTCTGGAAAAGTATCCATATGAAAACTGATATTATTTTAGCAATAGATAGATACGACCGTCATTTTCCATTTTTTGACGGTACTTTGGAAATACCCGACACCCTCGCCCTAAACGTCAAACAAGTTGGAGAGACTTCATCAGAACGTGACGGAGCACATCGCCATAAGCGTATGATTCAAGACCAAGCGTTTGATGCAGCAGAAGTATCTTTTTCCTCATACATTATGGCAAAAGCAAAGGGCCTTCCTTTCACGGCGATACCTGCCTTTCCAAGGAGACTATTCAGCCAAACTCAAATGTATGTTCCCCTAAATTCTGAAGTCTTTGAGCCATCTCAATTAGCCGGCAAACGCATCGGCTTGCAGAGTTTCCAAACGACCTTGGCAGTATTAGCAAAGGGGGATTTGCAACATGAATATGGCGTGGACATCAAATCTATAACATGGGTAACCCGAGCCAATGAAACTGTAGCGTTTGATGCAAAACCAGATTGGAAAATTGAATATATAGATCCTGACGCCGATCTCGACACAATGCTCACCGAGGGCGACTTAGACGCATTATTTTTTTCTAGGGTTCCTAATTCTCTTGAAACTGGTTCCGCGCGAAGACTTTTTAGTGACCCTAAATCCGCTTGTACGGATTATTTCAGATCTAATGGTTTTTTCCCAATCATGCACATAATTGCTATAAAAAATGAAGTTGCGGAAGCCAATCCCGAGTTACCAACATTACTACTGGAACTTTACGAACAAGCAAAAACTATTTCAGAAACCTACCTAAATGATCCAGGATGGTCTCAATTACCTTGGGCGCGAATGGCACGAGAGGAACAAACCAGTCTCATCGGATTGGATACATGGCCTGTAGGTTTTTCGGCAAATAAATACAATATTGATCAATTTATTGGTTATTCTTTTGATCAGGACTTGATTAACGAAAAAATCCCCGCGGAAAATCTATTCCATTCTTCTGTTTTAGCAAACTGATCAACTTAACAACGCTTTTCTCTTGTTTACCAAATGTGGGAATTAGTATTTAGACCGATAGTAATCTAGATCACGCCCCGCTTTCGAAATTCTGAAATTGTATCACTATCATACCCAGCAGAAGTCAGTACCGAGTCCGTGTCTTCGCCACATTCTGGGGTTCCCTTTCGAATCCGCGAGTCCGAACTGCTTAACTGGAACGGTTGACCAACAACAGTCATTTTGCCTCGTTTGGAGTGATTAAAAGTTCGGGCTATACCTAGATGCTTAACCTGTGGGTCGGCGAAAGTTTCATCCACCTTATATATAGGACCACAGGGGACCCCTTTTTTGTTTAGCTCCTCAACCCATTGAGTGCTCGTTTTAGTAACTGTGTAAACTTCAAGACATTGATTAAGTTTATCACGATTCGCCAAACGATCGGCTGCCGTCTTAAATTCTGGGTTATCAAACAATGACTGAGCTCCAAGTCCATCGCACAAACGCGTCCACATTTGCTGTCCGCCAGCAGCTATATTGATATGCCCATCCTTAGTTTTAAAGACTCCGGTAGGGGTTGATTTTGGATGGTTATTTCCAGCTTGCGGCGGAACATCATTCTCAATTAAATATCTCGCCATCTGAAAATCCATTAATGCAATTTGAGACTCGAGAAGAGAAGTGTGAACCCATTGACCTTCTCCAGTTTCTTCCCTGTGCAACAGGGCAATGAGTATAGCTAACGCACAATTCATTCCGCATGTTAGATCAGCTATTGCGGTTCCAGCACGAACGGGGCCCTGTCCGGGCAATCCTGTAACCGACATAAAGCCACCCATTCCTTGTGCTATTTGATCTACGCCGGGGCGATCTGCATAGGGTCCATCTTGGCCGAAGCCAGAAATGCTTCCTAAAACGACCCTAGGATTTATTTTTTTTAGAGTCTCATAATCTATACCTAATCGGTTCTTCACATCCGGTCGATAATTTTCAACTACTACATCTGTATTTTCTACGAGCTTGTATAATATCGATCGACCCTCATCTTCTTTAAGGTTAAGTGTGATAGATCTTTTATTACGATGTAAATTTTGGAAGTCGGCCGAATCCCGACTTCCGGTATACCCATCGTCCTGACCCGGCTTGGGAGGCATCTCAATTTTAATTACATCAGCACCCCAATCAGCAAGAACTTTCACGCAGGTGGGCCCTGAACGCACCCGAGTCAAATCCAAGACCTTAAAACGCGCAAGAGGGAGCTTAATATCAGGCATATTATTTCTCCAAGAACGAAAGTGAGATTTTAATTTTCTAAAAAACAGACTACATCAAACTATGGGCAGTTGAAACCAATAGCAATTTTTTACTTAAACTTCTCTATCTCTAAACATTGATACGTGCTAAATCGGAGTAATGAGTGAGCAAGCGCCTCGACACCAATTAATTTTCATTACCCTCGTAGCGATTACATTTATTTCGCCTCTTGCGAACCATATGTTTATACCGGCTACACCCTTGGTGAAGGAAGAATTTGGTATTGGCGATGAGCTTGCCTTCGCCACTTTGTCGCTAACCATGATGACTATGGCGATAACGTCATTGATATATGGCGGTGTTTCAGATCAATGGGGGCGAAAAAGAGTCCTCCTATGTGGACTAGCGCTATACACGTTGGGTGCGGAACTCTGTTGGTTTGCCCTAAATATCGAAATGCTATTGGGAGGACGAATTTTACAAGGTGCTGGGGCGGGTTGCGGGATCGTCCTCGCACGAGCGATCGCTCGCGATGTATTTGGTATGGAAAAAATTTCGTCAGTAATTGCAAATTTGACCGCCGCATATGTGCTCGGTCCCCTCCTCGCCCCTACAATAGGGAGTTTTGTGGTCGGCGCCGAGGGCTGGCGCTTTCTTTTTATTCCAATAACCATTATCGGAATTACTTTGATAGCTATTGTATTTTTCTACTTACCTGAGACAAACGCCCCAAAGAAAAAGAGAGATTCCTTCTTTATTATCATTCGGAAGATGTTCGAAGACTATGCCGGGTTACTTCGTATACCTAGATTTACTGCCTATGCCCTTATGCCAGGGTGTATGTCAGGTGTTTTCTTTGCCAATGCAACCGCCTCGGCGTTTCTGGCTCGAGACACCTTGGGGTTATCTACAGAACTTTATGGTATTTGGTTTTTATGTATGCCTTTGGGGTTCATGACTGGAAACCTGATCTCTGGACAAATTGGCAATAAACTCTCAGTAGGATTAATGACTATTTGCGGCACCAGCCTAAACTTAATTATTGTAGCTTTACAATGGATTTGGCATGAAAATTTTGGGCTTTCAATTGAGGGGATTATTATCCCTGGTGCAGCTCTTGGAATAGCGCAGGGCATGTGTATGCCCTACGCGCAAACAGGGGCGATGCGCATCAACCCAAAACTTGCTGGCTGTGCCTCCGGCGCGGTTGTCTTTAGCCAGCTTTTTATCGCTGGCGCTGCAGAACAATCCGTAGGCTTCGCTGCCGATGGCACCCTCATACCAGTTTTATATATTATGATAGGGTTCTCAATTTTAGCGGTTACTACAGCGGTTTTTGCCCAAGTGTCTTTGCGCAGAGCAATGCATATAGACTCTTTAAAAATTGAACATTAAACCTAGCCGAAAAAGTTACCTTTCTGTGTGGGTACTGAAACATCAAGAGGAGTATTCAGCTCTACCCCTTCAAGCTTTATTCCACTAATTGCTCTTTTATACTCGGCCATTAGAGGCCTACCCGATTCATCCCTGAGCCACAGTCGCAACAAATGTCGGCGCTTATTTAGATCTCCCCAATCTTCAAAACCACGGCGAGAATGAAGTATCACATGGTTATGAAGAATTTGTATATCACCTATACGAAATTCCATATCAAAAGCAAGTTTTTCAACCGTGGCCTTAAAATAATCAAGCGCCTCATGCTGCTTATCAGTGTAATCTGGAACACCTTCCATACCCTGTGATTTATATATTTGGGTACTCACACCGCGAACACAGATATATCCTTTGTCAAAACTAAACACTGGCATAAGATAGAATGGTCCTAGCCCTGGTGGTATTTCTCCAATTCTTGACCAATAAAAATCCTTACAAAGCTCTTCCACCAAATCAGGTCTTTCCTGAAGCATTTTATTATACAGTGAAACTGAACTTGCAATCCGACTTTCACCCCCTGTCTTCGATGTTTGCAAACAAAGTAGGGCCACGTAATCACATCGGTCGGCATGAAAACCCATCGCCGCATTTGATAGATATCCACGTGTATTTTGATCGGCATAATCACCCCCAACATCTTTAACGTGGCCAAGCAAGTGACCTCTACCATTTTGTGACACCGCCCGACCTAGATGAGCTCCAATCCCCCAAAATGCAATTGCAGACTGTAATCTGGTCATATCGTCTACGGGTAAACCTCTTATTAGTACAAATCCACGTCCATTTTGGAATTCGTCACGAATATCTGATAGTGTCCGATCAAAGCCGTTTAACTGGAAATTGGATTTCTGAATTTGCTTAATATCGATGCGCTG